>Ga0209199_1000565_pt1 | contig 51638 bp, 41 predicted proteins | sample COGITO_mtgs_1105_7_FD_184805 | JGI IMG/M metagenome (GOLD analysis project Ga0209199, IMG submission 184805) | Pelagic marine microbial communities from North Sea - COGITO_mtgs_110523 (SPAdes) (version 2) | ecosystem: Environmental > Aquatic > Marine > Epipelagic ... | reverse complement strand
TACTGCCTACTGCCTACTGCCTACTGCCTACTGCCTACTGCCTACTGCCTACTGCCTACTGCCTACTGCCTACTGAATATTCTTCTTATACGTTCTCCTTTTTTTATGGGTTACCGGATCAAATTTTTCCCACAATTTCTTTATGGCTTCGTTATCTTCTAGTTCTGGAGTTCTAATGCAATTATCGATTCCTAATGGACCAAAAGTTTTTGTGTATTGATCAAAAATAATAGCATGTACCCCTTTATTTTGATATTCTGGATGTACACCAATCAAATAGAAAGTAACATCTTTACTGTGTTTTCTAGCTTTTAATAAGTGGAATAGTCCAAATGGAAACAAGGTTCCTTTTGCTTTTTGCAGTGCTTCGGAAAAAGAAGGCATTACAATTGCAAAGGCAACCAGCTTATTGTGTTCATCAACAACAAATTTTATATATTCTGGATTGATAAATGAAATGTATTTCTTTTTAAAGAATGCTATTTGAGCGTCAGAAATGGGAACAAAAGTGGATAGTTTAGAATATGCTGCACTAAAAACTTCAAACATTTCATCTACATAAGGCATAATTTCTTTTGTCTTCGTAAAATCTAATGCTTTTAATTTGAACCGTCTCTTTAAAATAGTACTGATTCTATCAAAATAAACTCCATCAACCTTATTAAATTTGAACTTATTTTCTAAGTATTCTTTCTCCTTTACAAACCCTAGCTCCTCTAGATGTTCTTTGTAATAAGGATGGTTATACCAAGTTATCATGGTTCCTAAATGGTCAAAACCTTCCGTTAAAACCCCTGTTTTGTCTAAATTATTGAAGCCAACAGGCCCTTCAATAAATGCTAGATTATTTTCAATACCGATTTCTTTTACTTTGTTCAAAAGAATTTTACTTACTTCTATGTCATCAATAACATCAAACCAACCAAAACGCATTTTTTTAATTTGCTGTTTTTCAACTTCAAACCAATTGATGATTGCAATGACTCTTCCAACAATTTTATTGTTTTTAATAGCGACATAGAACTGTGCATCTGCATTTTCAAAAACAGGGTTTTTTGTTGGATCGAAATTGTCAATTTCATCTTTTATGATTGGAGGAACCCAATACTTATTATCTTTATATAGCGAAAAAGGAAACAGTACAAATTGTTTCATTTCTTTTTTTGATGCTATCTTTTTTAGTGTTATCATGTAACAAAGTTAATCTTTCTATTCGTTTTCTTTAGTAGCTTCTTATAGTTGGGTTTACGCCTTTTTCTATTTTTTTCTTTTTTTTCTTTTTCTACTTCTTTTTACCTTATTTTTTTTGTTTCCTTTTTTCTTAAATAAACTCAAAATCTTATTAAAAAAAACACTTAGTTTGTTATTGTCCTTTGTTCCTATTTGATCTAAATCAGTAAAAGAATCTTGGTGTCTGTCAATTCTATAAGAGATGCCTAAACTGCCATAAAATCCTTGGGATTTTCCTTCTTGAAGAAACCTAGTAGAGGCATTAATCTGAAAATTTTCACTAAAGAGATATGCCACACCTGCTCCAAAATTTAGATTATTTTGGTATTTTTGAAAGATTCCTTGATGTTCTATAAACCCAGACCATTGATTACTGAAATTCTGCGTTGCAGTAATTGTGTAAGAAATTTCAGAAAAGTCAGATCCTATTTTGTCATAAAAAACATTCGAAATTACGTTAAATTCATTCGTTAAATTATGTTGAAGTAAAACACCCACTTTTGGGGTAATACTTTCCGTTTTATAAATTTCACTTACAAAATTTGTATTCATACCAAAATAAATAGCTACAGAAGGAATAAATCGTTTTTTGTCAAAAGAAAATCTTCTTTCCCAACTTCTAACTTCTTTCGTTTTGTCAGTATATTTTGGTTCAAATAATAAATATTTAACACCCATTGACATCCTGCTGAGTCCAGTGGTGAAATAGTGAGAAGAGAAAATATTCTTAAAAGCTACTTTATCTCTTTGATAAGTTAATTGGGTATTTAATTCTAATTTTTCTAGAAAAAAACTGGTTCTAAAAAGTAGGTCAACTCCAAAAGATTGCGGTTGTGAAAAAGTAGGTTCAATACTTGTATTTTTGTAGAAAAAATTACTTTCAAATTGATAAACTCTTGTGCCAACACTATAAGGGCTCTCAGAAAAACCAGGTCTGTTAGAGTTTATTACTTCTGTGTACTGAGCTTGTATTGAGGTAATTTCAAGTAATGATAAGACCAAAATAAGATGTAAGAAAAAGTTCTTCATAAATTACAATATAATATTATAAGGAGTATGTGTCGACGAACACAAACATAGGCTAAAAATGCTATTTTTTAAGAGCAATTTACACTTTTTTGAGTTTGTGAAATTTTTATAGCATTGTTAACGCTACAATTGTCTTCAAATTGTTATTTTTGATTTATATTTTTTATATACTTAGAAATACAAATTTAAATGGGTTTACTGAAAACGATATTTTTTATATTACTTTTTTACTATGCTTTTAAGTTTTTAGCACGACTGTTTGCACCTTTTTTGATAAAAAAGGCTGCAGAAACAATCAAAAAGAAGGCGGAACAACAATATGGAGGTCACCAAAAAAAGAACAGGGTGCCAGAAGGAGAAACTGTCATAGATAAAAAGCCGAATAATAAACAACAAAGTAAAGACTCTGTTGGGGATTATGTAGATTTTGAAGAAGTTGATTGATTGGGAGTACACTCGTTTTAAATTGTAAAATTTAATGATTCACACTATTAATTAAAAAGTATTCGTTTGAAGATTTCTAATAAAGTGATACCTTATATTGTTGCCATCGTGATTTTTACGTTGGCATCCATCCTATATTTTCATCCACTTTTAAAAGGACAAAAATTAAATCAGTCTGATATCACTCAATTTAGAGGAATGGTAAAAGAGATTAATGACTTTAGATTGGATAAAGATGCCGAACCATACTGGACAGGTGCTTCTTTTTGTGGAATGCCAGCATATCAAATAAGTGCTTATTACCCGAATGATTTTGTAAGAGTTTTAGATCGGACTTTACGTTTTTTACCAAGACCAGCAGATTATACTTTTTTATATTTTTTAAGTTTTTTTGTACTGATGATGGCTTTAAAAGTCAATTGGAGATTGGCTATTTTAGGAGCTCTCGCCTTTGGTTTTTCAACATATTTAATTATTATTTTTGGAGCAGGACACAATGCAAAAGCACATGCAATTGCCTATATGCCTTTGGTCTTAGCTGGAGTTTTATGGGTTTTTCAGAAAAGATATGTACTCGGTTTTTTAGTGACAGGTGTTGCTATGGCTCTAGAAATTCACACAAATCATCCGCAGATGACCTATTATCTTGGATTTTGTTTATTAGTCTTAGGGATCGTAGAATTTATTCATGCAATTAGGGAAAAGATACTTCCCGTTTTTATAAAGCAAAGCAGTGTAATTATTGTAGCAGTTTTATTAGGAATTGGTGCCAATTCTTCTCGTTTAATGGCCATGAAAGAGTATGCAGATCAAAGTACCAGAGGGAAATCGGAGTTGACCATAAATTATGATGGGACTGAGAAAGAAGCTTCAAAAGGGCTAGATAAGTCTTATATCACAGAATATAGTTATGCAAAATTAGAAACTTTTAATCTGTTTATCCCTCGCTTTATGGGGGGAGGAACCGTTGAGGAATTGCCGGAAGATTCTAATTTTTATAAAACAATAGAAGCCAGAGCAGGGGAAAAAGTTGCTAAAGAGTATTCAAAACAAGCGTTAACCTATTGGGGCGATCAAAATATCGTTGAAGCACCTGCTTATATTGGTGCCGTGATCTTCTTTCTATTTTTTTTAGGAATAATCTTAGTAAAAGGACGTTTAAAGCAATGGTTAGTAGTCGCAACAGTTTTTTCAGTTTTAATGAGTTGGGGAAGAAATTTTGATGTTTTAACCAATTTCTTCATTGATTATATTCCTCTTTATAATAAGTTTAGAGCAGTTTCTTCCATACAAGTTATTGCAGAATTATGTGTTCCTATTTTAGCTATTTTAGGGTTAAAAGAGTTCTTTTCGTCAAGGGTTTCTTCGGATGAAAAACAGGACGCTTTAAAAAAGGCACTTAGCATTTTTGGAGGATTCATTGTTGCTGGGTTTTTATTAGCACATGCATTCTCAACTTTTGAAGGATTAAGAGATTCGCAATACAGCCAGTTACCAGGCTTGATAGATGCAATAATTGCAGATAGAAAATCGATTTTATTAATGGATTCTCTACGTTCTTTATTTTTAATGTTCGTTTCAGGAGGGGTTTTATGGATGTTGTTAAAAGATAAATTAAAACAAGGCGTTGCTATCGGTATACTTACCGTTTTTGTGTTGTTTGATTTAATTTCTGTGGACAAAAAATACGTAGATCAAGACGATTTTAAAATAGCAAGAAAGATAGAAAAACCATTTACAGCTTCTGTAGCAGATAAAATAATCTTACAAGATAAAGCACATTTTAGAGTAGCTAATTTTACTGTAAACCCAATGAATGATGGAAGTACCTCTTATTTTCATCAATCTATAGGAGGGTATCATGCAGCAAAATTAAGACGTTATCAAGAATTGTTTGAGTACCAAATAGCCAAAAATAATCTGCAGGTTTTAAACATGCTAAATACAAAGTATTTTATTATTGGTACCGATAGAGGTGAAAAAGAAGCACAATTGAATCCAGATGCAAATGGAAATGTTTGGTTTGTTGAAAAGGTAAAAGTGGTACATTCTGCCAATGAAGAAATGCAGGCATTGGATTCGATACAAACGAAAATAGAAGTAGTTATTGATAAAAGAAACCTCAAAGAAAATATTAATTTAAATCTTCAAAAAGACACAACAGCAGCTATAAAACTTTTAAAGTACGATGTTTCAAGGTTAACTTATCAATCAAAAACTGCAAAAAATCAGTTTGCTGTTTTCTCAGAAATTTATTATAAAGACGGATGGAATGCCTATATTGATGGAGAATTAACACCTCATTTCAGTGTAAATTATGTGTTACGAGGTATGATGATTCCTGCAGGTGAACATACCATTGAATTCAAGTTTGAGCCAAAAGTCATTCAGCAAGGAACTTTAATTTCTTTATTTTCGTATCTTATTTTGATGTTCGTTTCCGTGGGTTGGTTCTTTTATGATCAAAAAAAGAAGAGATGAAAATAGGAATGATACTCGATGCTGAATTTCCACCTGATCCTAGGGTTGAAAATGAAGCAATTTCTTTAATAAAAGATGGCCATGAAGTTTTTCTTTTCTGTTTAAAATATGCGGATGAAAAAACATCAGAAACGATTAACGGGATTCAAGTAAAGAGATATTTTTCTAATAAATTAGAATACAAATTATCAGCTTTAGCGTATACAATACCTTTATATAGTTTTTTAATGAAACAAAAGATTCATCGTTTTATAAAAGAAACCAATATTGAAGCAATGCATGTTCATGATATTCGAATTGCTGATGCTGCTTTTAAAGTAAATAAAAAACACAATTTACCAGTAGTTTTAGATTTACATGATAATATGCCAGAAGTGATGAAGTTGTATCCGCATCTTCAAAAATTTCCGGGAAAGGATATCATTTCACCAAAAAAATGGAAAAAGAAAGAAAGAGAATTTATAGTAAGAGCAAATAAAGTTATTGCTGTTTCTCCAGAATTTCTTGAAAATATAGAAGAAAGAATCCCTTCTTCAAAAGAAAAGTTAGTTTTAGTGCCTAATACAATTAGAGAATCATTTTATAAGGATTATAATATAGATCAGTCTATTATAAGAAGATATAAAGATAAGTTCGTTGTTTTGTATCTAGGGGATACACATTTAAGAAGAGGTTTGCAAACTGCAATTGAAGCAATAACTTCTTTAAAAGAAAAGATTCCGAATATTAAGCTTGTGATTGTTGGAAAAAATACTACAGACGTAGTTTTGAAGCAACAAGTTGTCGATTTAAAATTAGAAAGTTTTGTTGATTTTGAAGGTTGGAAAAATGTTTCATTGTTTCAATCTTATATTATTTCAAGTACTATTTGTATTTCTCCATTGCATAGAAATTTACAACATGATGTTGCCTATGCTAATAAGATTTTTCAATATATGAGTTTAGCAAGACCACTTTTAGTAAGCGATGCGATTGCCCAAAGAAAGTTGGTAGAAAAGAATAATACGGGTCTCGTTCATAAAGATAGAGATGTAGATGATTTTTCTGAAAAAGTACTAACACTCTTCAAGAGTGAAGCTCTAAGGAATGAATTGGGGCAAAATGGAAAACTATTTATTCAAAAAAAATTTTCTTGGGAACAAACCTCAAAAGAACTACTACATTTATACAATAATTTATCATCTTGAAAGTATTAATAATTACATATTATTGGCCACCTGCAGGCGGATCTGGAGTTCAACGTTGGTTGAAGTTTGTAAAATACTTACAAGAATTCGGAATAGAACCTGTTGTGTATACAGTTGATAATGTTACTTATCCTAGAGAAGATAAAACGTTAATTAATGAAGTGCCAACAAACATTGAAGTTTTAAAACAACCTATTTGGGAGCCTTTAAATCTTCTTTTTTGGAAGAAAAATAAACCACAGAAAAATGGGGTTTCAAATTTGAGTAAAAGTGGTTTTTTGTCCTTTATACGCGGAAATTTATTTATTCCTGATCCAAAAGTATTTTGGGTAAAATCATCTGTAAAGTATTTGCAAACGTATTTAAATTCAAATAAGATTGATACTATTATTTCTACAGGTCCGCCTCATAGTATGCATTTAATTGCGCAAAAATTACATCAGAAAAATAATATAAAATGGATTGCAGATTTAAGAGATCCATGGTCAGATTTATATTATAATAAAGATTTTAATCAGCTTTCATTTGCTAAAAATAAGAATAAAAGATTAGAAGAAGCTGTTTTAAAAAATGCAGATTGTATATTAACTGTTAGTAATTCGTTAAAAGAAGAATTCGCTAAAACGGCAAGTAGAGTAGAAGTAATAACCAATGGTTTTGATGATGAAGTTTTAACGAAGAATAGAATAGAATTAGATCACAAATTCACCATTTCTTATATTGGTTTATTGCCTAAACAAAGTAATCCAACAATTTTATTTAAAGTTTTAAAAGAACTTTGTTCTCAGAATAAAAATTTTAAAAAAGAGTTAAAACTCAATTTTATTGGTGATATTTCTAATGAAGTTGAAACTGAGGTAATCAATCATCAATTAATGGATAATGTAAATTTTGTTGGTTATGTGAATCATCAAAAAGCAATTGAATATCAGAAAAAAGCACAGGTTTTATTATTGTTAATTCCTAATGTAGAAAAGTCAAAAGGAATTTTAACAGGTAAAATATTTGAGTATTTAACAGCAAAAAGACCTATTTTGGCAATTGGTTCAGAACAAGGAGATTTAGCAGCAATTTTAAAAGAGACGAATGCTGGAGTTGTCGTTGGGTTTGATAATGAAGAGAAATTATCATCAGAAATTGTACGATTATATCATCAATATAAAGAAGGAAACTTAGAAGTGAATTCTAAAAACATAGAAAAATATCATAGAAAGCATTTAACTAAAAAATTGACATTTATTATTAAAAGTCTACATTCGTAATATGGGAATTGTATTAAAACAGTCTTTTAGAAATACGATTATTATTTATGGTGCATTCTTAATCGGCGGAATAAATACGATTGTTTTTTATCCTAGAGTTTTGGAATCAGAATTTTATGGAATGGTTACAATTCTTTTATCTGCTTCTAATTTGATTATGCCATTTACTGCATTCGGAGTTCAATATACTATCGTAAAATATTTCTCGTCTTATGAAACAAAAGAAGAAAAAGATACGTTTCTTTCTTCGGTTATATTTTTACCATTATTAATCGCAGTCCCTTTAGGTTTTTTTTGGGATAATGCTCATACATGGATTATGAGTAAGGTAACTGAAGAGAATCAGATTATAGAAAGTTATACGTTTTCTATTTATTTAATAGCGATTGCATGCGCTTATTTTGAGCTTTTCTATTCTTGGACAAAAGTACAACTCCAAACTGTTTTTGGTAATATTTTAAAAGAACTTTGGAATAGAGTTGTGGTAATGATTTTACTTTTAGCTGTTCTTTTTGATTTCATAACAAAATCAGAATTTATCTTATATTTAAGTATAGCATATGTTATTAGAGCTCTTGTAATGATGTTTTATGCCTTTTCTATTTATTTCCCGAAGTTTCATTTTAAATTACCAAATAATATTTTAGAGGTTATTAAATATTCAGGATATATTATTTTAGCAGGAAGTGCAGGTGCTATTTTATTAGATATTGATAAAGTTATGATTCCTGGAAAGGATACCATAGAAAAAGCAGCTTATTATTCTGTTGCTGTTTTTATAGGTTCTTTTATAGAAGCACCAAGTAGAGCAATGATCCAAATTTTACAACCATTAACATCTAAATCTTTAAATGAATTTAATACAACAGAAGTTGAAAACTTATACAAGAAAAGTTCTATAAATCTACTTTTAGTTGGTGGTTTATTTTTTCTGTTAGTTAATTGTGGTGTAAGTGAGCTTTTTAAATTAATGCCAGAAAAAGGTTATGCTGGTGGTGAATATGTAGTTCTAATGATTTCTTTAGCCAAATTATATACCATGTTTTTAGGAAGTAATGGTGCAATCATAAATAACTCTAAATTTTATAGAGTGGTATTGCCACTTGCTTTAGGGATGTCTATTTCTGTGTGCTTTTTAAATAAGCTCTTCTATTTTAATTTAGAATTGGGTACTAATGGCTTAGCAATTGCAACCTTATTAACAATTTTAGTGTTTAATACGATTAAGTTATGGTTTGTACATCATAAGTTTGCAATTACACCTTTTACAAATAAATCATGGAGATTGATTTTAATTATTCTCATTTTGTTTTATTCTTTTTACTTTTGGAACTTTACGTTTCCAGAAATTGAAATATTGAAATTTAGTATCACTCCAATAATTAATATAGCTTTAAAAAGTGTAATGATTACGGTTCTATATGTCTTTTTAGTACTAAAACTTAATATTTCTAATGAGTTTGATTTACTTTTAAAGAAATATTATAGATAGCAATCTATAGCGTCTGTTAGCATGTGGAATATTAATGCAATACATAAGATTCTTGTTTTCTTAATAAATAACCCAATACCATAAAAGCTAATTGCAATATAGGAATGCAAGGGGTGAAAGTTGATGCTACATCTGTTTTTGTCAAAAATAGGGGTCGCTAATAAATGATCTAAATCTATTAACATCGAGCAGATGAAAATTAAGTAAGTAATTTTCCAGTTTTTCTTAAATAAAAAGTAGGCTATAAAAAGTGGTGCTACAAAATGTAACCCGTAATGTATTATGAATTCTAAATTCACAAGAAACTAATTGCGTTTGGACCTTCCATAAAAAGCAAGTCTAAAATTGATAAATCAGGAATAAAACCATGCTTGTCATCAAACATTTGAACGTAGTTATTTACAAATTTTTGAGGTTGTTTTTTTACATCTGCAAGTTCTCTTAAATCTTTTTCAGTAGTTTTTACAATGTACTCTCCCGTTTTAGAATATTGCTGGGATATTTGTAAAGCATCAGAAATAAATAAAAAAGTATCGATGTTTACATCTTGAATAAAAGTATATTTTTTTGTAAAAATAGAAAGTAAATCATCTTCGTAAAACTCGTAAAAAGGGGAAGTTCTATAAGCTGTTTGTAAAGATTTTAAATGATGATCTTGCCAAAGAGCATCATTGTCAACCAATAAATCTTTTGTTTTTTTTCGTTGAGAACTTCCTTTGTATTTATCTTTCACAGGAATGTTTAATAACTGTTTTCCGTTAGAATTATAGATGTAGCATCTATTTCTATAGCTTTGTTTCTGAAAATTATCTTCCATTTCAAAAACAACTGAATTAGATTTTACAATTTCAGAATATTGAGAAATAGGAGAGAAGTAGGTGGGAATAAATAATGACATATGTTTTAATGAACCCTTTTTAGTTTCAGTTTTATACTGCTGCTAAAATTATTTTTTCACTTTTCTTCTTCTATAAATGCTATAACCAAAATACATTCCTATGAATACTAAAACGAAGTATCTGAAAGAAAACGGTTTTCCTTCACCATGTACAGTTGTAAACATTCTGTCCCAACGAATTGATTTTAATTTTGCTCCAATATTGGGTGCATTAGGATCCCAACTAAACCAAACTAATACAGGTTTTCCTAAAACATGATCAAAAGGAACATAACCCCAGTAACGACCATCCAGTGAACTGTGTCTGTTGTCTCCAATTAAATAAAAGTAGTCTTGTTTAAAAGTATAAGAAACTGCTTTTACTCCATTAATATATATATATTCCCCAACAACTTGTAAATCATTATTTTCATAATTTTCGATGATTTGCTTGTAGAAAGGCAATGTTTCTAAATCTATTTTGACAGTAGCTCCAGCCTCTGGTATATATATTGGACCAAAGTTATCTTGACTCCAACCCAATTTTTCTACATGAGGAAAAATAGCGTTGTCAATATCATGGTTTACTTTTTTAACAGAGACAGCTAACGGGTATTCCTCTAAACGAGCTGCTTCCTCTTCCGTTAAATTGATATTTATTTTGTTGTCAACAGAAAACATTTTCAATTTTCGAGCAAAATTAGAGTTTATACCTCCAACAACCTCTGTATATAAAGAATCAGCACCAATTTTAGATAAATTCCCATTCTTTTTTATTGCTTTTTGTACTTTTTCATTATTCCAATATTCACTTAAAATTTTGTAAACTCCAGTTCGTTGTTTGCCTATTAAAAATTTAGGGTATGTACTCTGACTTATTGGTTTTTTTGCTTCATAAGTATAATAAAATTGTAATTTTGCCCTTTCAGGTAGCGCATTCTTTTTTCCATTGATATAGAAATAACCATTTTTCATTTCTAGAGAATCGCCAGCAATACCCACACAACGTTTTACATAGTTTGTTTTTTTATCAATAGGTTTGTAGGTGAATTTACCAGAAGTATCTCCCCACATGGTTGCTAAGGTATCTGCAGGCCAATTGAAACAAACAATATCATTATTTTTAATTTTCTGTAAACCAGGCAAACGCGTGTAAGGAAGTTGTGGTTTTTTTAAATAAGAAGCTGTTCCCGTAAAAGGTAAAGAATCATGTACCATTGGTGCAGCAATTACTGTTGATGGAACTCTTGCTCCATAATGAAATTTACTAACAAAAAGATAATCTCCTACCAATAAAGATTTTTCTAAAGATGAAGTTGGTATGGTAAAAGGTTGCATAAAATAGGTGTGTACCAAAGTAGCAGCAATGATCGCAAATGCAATAGAACTTATCCATTCACCTAATTCAGATCTTGGTTTTAAACTTCTGTCTGAATTGTATGCCGCGTCTGTTGCATAGTTGATATAAAACACATAAAGTCCTAAACTTACAATCACTAGAAAAGAATCTAATTTTTTATAGAAACCAAAAGTTCTAATAGTCTCAATCCAAATCACAGGAAACATTAATAGGTTTACAACAGGAATAAATAATAAGGCAATCCACCACTTAGGACGATTTATTATTTTCATTAAAACAATACCATTGTAAATAGGAATTGCAGCTTGCCAAGCCTTTCTACCTGCTTTTACATAGAGTTTCCAAGTTCCAAGAAAATGAACCATTTGTACTGCTAAAAAAAAGAGAAACCATTGTGTAAATGTCATAATTGTATACTTTTATTGTCTCTAATGAGAAGAATTATATTTTTTATAAGGTTGAAATAGCATAAGTATTTTTCTTTTCTAATGGATGTTTAATACATCTTTCATAGAGAAAACACCCTTTTTACCAACAATCCATTCTGCAGCAACTACGGCTCCTAGAGCAAATCCTTTTCTGCTATGAGCTGTGTGTTTTATTTCAATAGCGTCAACTTCAGAATCATACCAAACAGTATGTGTTCCGGGAACATCAGGGATTCTTTTTGCAACAATAGGTATGTTCCCTTCTGATGCTTCATCGCCTAATTCCCAATTATTTTTAGAGGAATTTTCAATAACCCCTTCTGCTAATGTAATTGCTGTTCCACTCGGAGCGTCTAACTTTTTTGTATGATGAATTTCTTCCATAGAGATCTCATAATCTTCTAAAGAACGCATCATTTTTGCTAATTGTTTGTTCAATTCAAAAAAGATATTTACGCCTAAACTATAATTAGAAGCGTATATGAAAGCACTGTTTTTTTCTCTACATAATGCAACTGCCTCTTCGTATTTATCTAACCAACCTGTAGTTCCAGAAATTACCGGAACTTTGTTGTTTATACAGTTTGTTATATTGTTAAAAGCAGAAGAGGGTACACTGAAATCTATAGCAACGTCTGCTAAATTGATATCTATTACATCATCAACATCTTTTCTAATTACTATTTCATGCCCACGAGATAAAGCGATTTTTTCAATTTCTTTACCCATTCTTCCATATCCTAATAGTGCAATCTTCATTTTAAAAATTATATTTAATTGTGAGTCCTACTTTTGGAGCTTCCATATAAAATGGATCATTGATAAAAGTAGGCTTAAATGTTAAGTCATCATCTGTATTAAATTGTAGTAAATGTGCGTTTACACTTGCTTCTACAATTTGCAAGACGTATAGGATTACTGTCGTTAAAAGAGATAAATCTCTATTTTCTTTTAATTGATTTTGGGCCCTTTCTAAAGTTTCTTCTGAGATTATTTCAATACCATTAATCGTAAACTCATCTACGAGGTTGTTTCTTCTTAGTCTGTAGGCAGTCCTGTACCTTTTATAACTACTATTATTAATTAAATAATAGTAAATACTAGTACCCATGGCGCCCCAAACAATAGGTGCTTTCCAATACTTCTTATTGTAAACTTGTCCCATTCCTGGGAAAATAGCAGAGTAAAAAGCAGCTTTGGAGGGTGTTAAAGGATTATAAATACCTCCCTTTTCAATGGGGATTTCTTTTTCAATTACAGCCTTTTTTTGCCCCAAAATCGTTGCAGAAAAAAATGCAAAGGATAATACAAATATTATTTTTTTTAAAAACACTTATTTTAATAAGTTTTTTAGACGGTTAAAATCTTCTTCAGAATGAAAAGGGATCGAAATTTTTCCTTTGCCATTGGCACTAATGCTTACATCTATTTTATGACCAAGGTATTCACTGATGACTTTAAGGCTTTCTTTTATATAAGGTGGAACTTGCTTTTTCTTTGGTTTCGTAATGACTCCAGATTTTAAGTTTTTCACTAAATCTTCAGTTTGCCTTACAGATAATTTTTCACGCAAAATTCTCTCATAAATAGCTAACTGATCTTCTGTGTTTTCTACATTAATCATGGCACGACCGTGTCCCATTGAAATAAAACCATCTCTCATACCTGTTTGTAAAATGGGATCTAATTTTAACAAACGTAAGTAATTGGTTACGGTAGAGCGTTTTTTTCCAACTCTAGTGCTCAGTTCTTCCTGTGTTAATTCAATTTCATCTATTAAACGTTGGTATGATAAAGCAACTTCAATAGGGTCTAAATTTTTACGCTGTATGTTTTCAACTAATGCCATTTCTAGCATTTCTTGGTCGTTGGCAAGTCTTATATATGCAGGAATTGTTTTACTTCCTATTAATTTTGAAGCTCTAAAACGGCGCTCTCCAGAAACTAATTGAAATTTATTTTCCGCCAATTTACGAACTGTAATTGGTTGAATAACACCCAGTTCTTCTATTGAATTGGCTAATTCCTTTAGAGCTTCTTCGTCAAAATAAGTTCTTGGTTGAAATGGATTTACTTCAATCATACTTAAATTGATTTCAAGTATACTTCCAACAACTTTATCTGCATTCTTATCAGTTGCAGAAATAACATTAGAAGGTTCTTGTAACAGAGCAGATAATCCTCTTCCTAAGGCTTGTTTTTTGGTAGCTTTTGCCATCTTACGAATTCTTTTTTAATAATTCTTGGGCCAAATTTAAGTAATTTATAGCACCTTTACTTGTTGCATCGTAGGCAATAATACTTTCTCCATAACTAGGTGCCTCTCCTAAACGTATATTTCTTCTAATAATAGTATCAAAAACCATGCTAGAAAAGTGTTTCCTTACTTCCTCAACAACTTGATTAGAAAGGCGGAGTCGAGAATCAAACATCGTTAGTAATAAACCTTCAATTTCTAATTCTGAGTTATGTATATTTTGAATACTTTTAATGGTATTTAATAATTTCCCTAAACCTTCGAGAGCAAAATATTCACATTGAATAGGAATAATTACTGAATCTGCGGCAACTAAAGAATTTAGCGTTATTAAACCCAATGAAGGAGCGCAATCTATTAAAATATAATCGTAGTCGTTTTTTAAATCAACTAACGATTTTTTTAACATATATTCTCGTTCTTGTTTATCGATCAATTCAATTTCAATTGCCACTAAATCGATATGTGCAGGAATAATATCTACGTTAGGAGAAACTGTTTTTACAATCGCTTCTTTAGCCGATATGGTGTGTTCTAGTACTTGATATGTTCCTAGTGCTACCGAATTGACATCAATACCCAAGCCAGAGGAAGCATTTGCTTGTGGATCAGCATCAATCAATAAAACTTTCTTTTCTAGAACACCTAGAGAAGCAGCCAAATTAATGCTTGTGGTTGTTTTACCAACTCCACCTTTTTGGTTTGCAATTGCAATTATTTTACCCATTATAAATTTTCCTTTTAAGTAGTAAAATTACACTTTTTTTATGTTTTAATGAAATGAAAGATGTTAATAACACTATAAAATTTATAAACAATTGTTTTTCAGTTTTCTTAGTTGGTTTGTTTTTGCTTCTGAGGAGTTTTTAAAATAACGAAAATGATAACTACATGGTAGTGCTGAAAATCAAATAATTAGATGCTTTCTTTGCTGTTTTTTTGTTCTAATTATTTTTGGTAGCAAACAAAAGGATAATTTTCATTTTAAGGGAGCATTTTTTAAAATAGCAATTAAAAATTTCCAAAATTTTTGTGTAGAAGAGATACTAGCACGTTCCTCTGGTGAGTGTGCTCCCAAAATTGTTGGGCCAAATGAAATCATATCCATTTTTGGATAATTTTGTCCCAAAATACCACATTCTAGGCCTGCATGGCAAGCTGCAATATTTGCTTTTTCTCCATGTAGTTTTTCATATAAATTGGAAACGATTCCTAAAATTTCTGAATTTATATTGGGTTTCCAACCAGGGTATTCTCCAGATAATTCAATATCAAAGCCAGATAATTCAAAAGCTGATTTTAAGGAATTTACTAAATCAGAGCTGTTACTTTCGGAAGAAGAACGTGTTAAACATTCAATTTTTATGTGCCCATCCTTAACAATAACTCTTGCGATATTATTGGAAGTTCCTACCAAATCAGTTATGTCAGGACTCATTTTATATACACCATTGTGAGCAGCATACATCGATTTCAGAAAACTTTCTTGAACATCTATTTCTATTACTTTTTTTGGTGATTTAGTGGCGCTAATGTCAATAGTTAAATTTGGTTCTAATGTTAAGAACGCTTCTTTAATATTGTTGATAAGTATGTTTTTTTTAGAGAGAAAAATTGCTTTGTGAATTGCGTTAATTGTAATAATAGCTGAGCTTTCACGAGGAATTGCATTTCGCAAACTACCCCCATTTATTTCTGAAATTCGCAAGCCAAAGTTTAGAGATCCATCAAACAAAATACGATTCATAATTTTGTTTGCATTTCCTAATCCTTTATGAATATCCATACCGGAATGTCCGCCATTTAAACCTTTAACTGTTATTAAAAATGCTGTAGCATGATCAGGAACTTCTTCTTCAATGTAATTACGTGTTGCCGTTACATCAATTCCTCCAGCACAACCCATACCTATTTCGTTGTCTTCTTCTGTATCTAAATTTAAAAGAATATCTCCTTTTAAAATACCGCCTTCTAACCCCATAGCACCAGTCATGCCCGTTTCTTCGTCAATGGTGAAAAGTGCTTCAATATTTGAGTGTTGTATGTCTTTAGAAGATAAAATTGCCATTATTGCAGCAACTCCTAAGCCATTATCAGCGCCTAAAGTGGTACCATCCGCAGTAACCCAGTCACCATCAACCACCATTTTAATCCCTTCTTCGTCAAAGTCGAAAATAGTATCTGCATTTTTCTGATGCACCATGTCTAAATGACTTTGTAAAACAATTGCTTTTTTATTTTCAAAACCTTTTGTTGCTGGTTTTTTGATAATGACATTACCAACTTTATCAACAAAAGTAGAAAGCTGTAGGCTTTTGCCAAAATTGACCATAAATTGAATGATACGTTCTTCTTTTTTTGAAGGACGTGGAACTGCATTTAAATCTGCAAAGTGATTCCAAATAATTTTTGGTGCTAAATTTCTTACTGCTACACTCATTTTTAAATTACTATTCTAAATTAATTTAGTATATTTCAATTACTGTTTCCTGAATTTCCTTTCTCACTTTTGCTAAATCTTTCATATGGCAATCTTCAGCTCTGAAACCAACAGGTAAAACCAATATTGATTTTAAATTTTGTGCTGTTAAATTTAGAATCTCATCATATTTTTTAGGGACAAAACCTTCCATAGGACATGCATCAATTTTTTCTAAAGCACAAACTGTCAATAGGTTTCCCAATGCTAAATAGGCTTGATTTTTATTCCATAAGAACAATTCTTCTTGTGTTTTTTTTCCAATCTCTGCCGTTAAAAACTTCTTAAAAGGATTGATAATTGCTTCTGGTGTTTTTCTGATTTTCTGAACTAAATTAAAGTAATTTTCTACTTCATCTGTAGTATAATTGTCTTGAATGCAAATCACTAAAACATGGGAAGCTTCTAGTATTTGAGCTTGATTCCAAGAATGAAGAACCAACTCTTTTTGAATTTCTTTATTTTTTATAACGACTAGCTTTAATGGTTGAAGACCATAGGAAGTCGCGGTTAAATTAAAAGCCTCTTTTAAGGTGTTTATTTGTGCTTCTGAAAGCTGTTTTTTTGAATCAAATTTTTTAACAGCATACCGCCATTTTAAACTATTTATAATGTTCATTTATTAAGTTTTGTGATACAAAAATACATCAATATTTATGAGTAAGGTCGTTTTGTTAAAATCAAAAAAAATTAAAGGCACACAAATCAATATTATAGATGAGTAGGGAGTTCTTTTTTTGTAGTTCTCGCGACGGGTTTTATAATTAAAAAAAATAAAACGATTGAAAAGAAGAAATAAGTAGGGTGATATTTCCTAATTTGAAGTCTGTATTGAGGATGTTTTTTTAAATAAATTAGTAAATAGAAAAGTGGAAAGCCACTAATAAAAAATGATTTTAATTTATTTTTCATAAATTGATCGTCGAAAAAGAGTTTGTTAAATTAAGATATTTATTATTTGCTATGAAAGAAGATTTTCTACATTATGTATGGAAATACCAGTTATTTTCTATTCACAATTTAATAACAACTACGCATGAAAAGCTAACAATTATAAAGCCAGGAACTCACAACCATAATTCTGGAACAGATTTTTTAAATGCACAGTTGAAAATCGACCATCAACTTTGGGTTGGTAATGTTGAAATTCATCTGAAATCTTCTGATTGGTATGCGCATCATCATGAGAGGGATGAAAATTATGATGCTGTTATCTTACATGTGGTTTGGGAAGATGATGCTGCCGTTTTCATGAAGAATAACAAGCCACTACCTGTATTGGTTTTAAAAGATTTTGTTTCTAATACTGCTGTAAAAAATTATCAAAATTTGTTTGCTTCAAAACAACGATGGATCGCTTGTGAAAAGGAAATCATGACAGTAGATGGTTTTACTTTTGAAAATTGGAAAGAACGTTTGTTCTTTGAACGATTAGAAAGAAAATCGGATGAGATGAACGAACTTTTGGTTGCAAATAAAAATGATTTTGAAGCAGTATTATTCCAATTATTGGCAAAGAATTTTGGGTTAAAAGTAAATGGCGATGCTTTTTTAAGTTTGGCAAAATCTATTGATTTTTCCGTTGTGAGAAAAGTTGCCTTAAATGAAAATCAATTAACGGCTTTATTGTTTGGACAAGCTGGTTTTTTAGAAGAAATTATTGAAGATGAGTATCACCAAAAATTAAAAAGTGAGTATCACTATCTACAACATAAATACAACTTGCAACCCATTTCAAATGGTCAGTTTTCTTTTTTTAGAATGCGACCATCTAATTTTCCAACAATACGAATTGCTCAACTGGTTTCTTTGTATCATGCGCATCAAAATTTATTTTCTAAAATGATGAAAACAGCAACCTTGAAAGGTTTCTATGAGATGTCTGAAGTAAGCGTACATCCATTTTGGAAAACACATTATACTTTCGATAAATCTTCGAAATCATCACCCAAAAAACTAACAAAACAGTTTGTAGATTTACTATTGATAAATACGATAATTCCTCTAAAATTTTTATACAAAAAGCATCGTGGAGAGGTGATTGAAAATGAGTTTTTAGTTATTCTTCAAAAAATAAAATCAGAAAAAAACAATATCATTTCTAAATTTGATGACATAGGGATCAAAGCTAAAAATGGGTACGATACTCAAGCTTTATTGGAACTTAAAAATAATTATTGTACCAAGAAACTTTGTTTACACTGCGCAATAGGAATTAAAATTTTAAAAAGATAGTTGGATTTTCTAGATCATTAATTCGTATTGGATACCCTATAAAATTAGTTTAATACAAGCTTTTAAACTTACTCGGATTTTCTTCATGCATTATTTCGTAAATTTTTTCGAAAATATCTTCAGCGGAAGGTTTTGAAAAATAATCTCCATCTGTTCCATAAGCAGTTCTATGAGCTTTGGCAGTTAATGTAACAGGTTTGCTATCTAAGTACATGTAACCATTTTGTTTTTCTATAATTTCTTGTAAAATATATGCAGAAGCACCACCCGGAACATCTTCGTCGACAATCAATAGTTTATTCGTTTTAGCTACACTTTCAACACAGTCATGATTTAAATCAAAAGGAAGTAGGCTCTGCGCATCTATAATTTCTATATGAATATTTACTTGCTGTAACTCTTTGGCTGCTTCTTCGACAATTCTTAAGGTAGATCCATAAGAAACAACAGTTATGTCTGTGCCTTCTTTAACGGTTTCAACCACCCCAATTTGAGTTTTATATTCTCCTAAATTTATGGGTAATTCTTCCTTTAATCTGTAGCCATTTAAACACTCAATAACCAAGGCTGGTTCATCGCCTTCTAACAAGGTATTATAAAATCCTGCTGCTTTGGTCATATTTCTGGGTACTAAAACATGAATCCCTCTAATGTTGTTTATGATGCCTCCCATTGGAGATCCTGCATGCCATATTCCTTCCAGTCGATGCCCTCGTGTTCTTATAATTAATGGCGCTTTTTGTTTCCCAAAAGTTCGGTACTGAAGGGTTGCTAAGTCATCACTCATTATTTGCAAGGCATAGAGCAAATAATCTAAATACTGTATTTCTGCAATTGGTCGTAGACCACGTAATGCTAATCCAATACCTTGGCCAATAATTGTAGCTTCTCTAATACCAGTATCTGCGACTCTTATTTCTCCATATTTTTCTTGAAGTCCTTCTAAACCTTGATTTACATCGCCAATTAAACCTGCATCTTCACCAAAGATAATTACTTCTGGATATTTTTTTAGAAGCGCATCAAAATTATCTCTCATAATAATTCTAGCATCTACTAGCGTCTTATTTTTGCCGTAAACGGGTTTTTTTTCTAAAACATTTAAGGCATTAAAATCGGATTCACTATGTAGTTTTGATGAGAATTTTTTTGCGCCTTTTTTTAAAGAATCGTTAATGAAATTTTGAAGTAATATTTTTTCAGCAAAACTTTCATCTTTAATGTAGCGCAGGGTTTTTCTTGCTGTAGATATTAGGTCTTTTCTACTTGGCTCGACAATAGCCATTAATTCTTTTTTATATTTGAGAATAAAAGCACCATTTTTGCTTTTATTTGCAACTTTACCCAAGAGTTCACATCCGTGGGTTACTTCAAATTTTAACTCATTAATGAAAGCATTCCATGCATTTCTTTTGGCACTTAACACTTCTTTTTTGATTTCTTTCTCTAAGATAATTAGTTCTTCTTCAGCATTTACAAATCGTAAAACTTCGCCAGTTTCAGTTTCTAATTCAAAGTCTAAAATCCAGTTTCGCATTTTTGCAATACAATCGTGCTCTTTTTCCCAGTTTAATCTTTCTTTTGTTTTGTATCTTTCATGAGAGCCAGATGTAGAATGGCCTTGAGGTTGCGTGAGTTCTTTTACATGTATTAGGATCGGCACATGCTCTTCCCTTGCAATTTTTCCAGCTTTGTTGTAAATGTCTATTAACTGAACATAATCCCACCCATTGACTACAAAAATCTCATAACCATCTTTGGCGTTTTCTCTCTGAAAACCCTTTAAAATTTCAGAAATACTTTCTTTTGTGGTTTGATGTTTTGCATGTACAGAAATTCCATATTCATCATCCCAAACACTCATTACCATGGGTACTTGCAAAACTCCAGCGGCGTTTATGGTTTCAAAAAACACACCTTCACTAGTACTCGCATTACCAATCGTACCCCAAGCAACTTCATTTCCATTTATAGAAAAATTGGAGAAATGTTGAACGCTTTTTTCTGTTCTATAAATTTTGGATGCTTGAGCCAAGCCCAATAAGCGTGGCATTTGGGCAGCTGTAGGAGAAATATCGGCACTAGAATTATATTGTTTTGTTAGGTCTTTCCAGCTTCCGTCTTCATGTAGACTATGGGTCGAAAAATGACCTCCCATTTGTCTACCTGCAGTCATCGGTTCTGCTTTGATATCTGTATGCGCATATAATCCCGCAAAAAATTGTTGTGCAGTTAATTCTCCAATAGCCATCATAAAAGTTTGATCTCTATAGTAACCGGACCTAAAATCTCCAATTTTAAAAGCTTTCGCCATTGCTAATTGTGGCACTTCTTTTCCGTCACCAAAAATGCCGAATTTTGCTTTCCCAGTCAACACTTCTCTTCTGCCTAATAAACTACACTCTCTACTAATTTTAGCAATTCTATAATCATTTAAAACTTCTGTTTTAAAATCCTCAAAAGAAAGTTTTTGTTTATTCTCCATATGTGTTTCCTGCAGCATTATTGTAAGATTTTTAGAGTAGTGCAAAGATAGTTTTTTTTACTCGATATTTGAAAGTGCAACTATTTATTGAGAAATTCTAGTAAAAATAAGCTGATTTATTTTTTTAAAAAAAAGAAACTTTGAGTTGTAAAGATTCCTTTTAAATCATAAAAAACCACGTCTAAAAAAGTTATAAACAGCGCCTAAACTTGCACTAAATGTGAATCGTATTTTTTCTGGATACGCATTTTGTTGCACTTCCCAACCATTATTTGAATAGAGCGGAAAATAAATTTCGAAGATCTCATGTACAAAATTAAAACGGACTCCATTTTCATAAGCAAAATAAACAGGTTGATTTCTGTTTTTTAGAAAAGCAACATCATTATAAAATTCAACCCAACGCCAGAGACCAATACTCGTGTTAAATGAGGACATAAACTGATTGGCAAAACGGGTGGGTAATACCGATTTAAACCCTCCCTCTGTAATAATATATTGCTGACTAAAAATACCAGAATCTTCTGAACGACCATGATAATTTAGTTGAAACAAATAATCATTTGGTCTGTCTAAACCAAAACTAAAATAATCACTTTTGGTTTTATTGCTTAAAAAAGCACCCGCAAAAAATCTAAAATCTAATTGTGTATCTGAAGTATTTAACGCTCTGTATCGTAAGTCCAATGATACTTTAGAGAAATCTTTTGCAAATTCAGTGTTAAACCGAGATCTTAATTCTTTGATAATATCTGGTTTGCTGTAGTTATAACTTACACTAAATACATTATAATTGTCTTGATCTGTTTTTTGGGTTTGAGGAGCGACTTCTTTATTTATGTGAACTATTTTTGCGTTAAGAGATCTAGAACTTGTTTCTCGTAATGACTTTCTTTTAAAGTTAATAGCAATATATGGAATTAAGGATTCATACGATAATTCAGGGGCATAATGTAAACTGTTTCCTGAAATGCCGTAAGTAATTTTATAGATTTTTGTCTTTTCGAAAAATTGATTGTATTTTATAGAGAAATTACCGTTTATTGAACTGCTCTTTATTGCGTAAGCAGGAGCAATGTTAAACTCTAAATTTCTTTTTAAAATAGGTTTGTTATTCAGTTTTGCACCTAAGATCAAACCGTTGTAAAAATTATAGTCTACGTTAGGTTCATAAAAAAGTTGATGGTACTCAGGGGCTTCAATATCTGTATAAAAAGTAAATTTTATAGGTTTGTTAAATAACTTCTTTTTTACATTTTTCCAATTATCTAAAGTGTTGTATTCTGGGTATAAATTCTCATAATTTAAAACTAATTTGTCAAAGTCATTATTTATAATTTTAACGGTTTTAATACTATCAACTGTTTCTACCCATTTTTTTAATTTTATGTCACCGTCCTTAAGTGCATACAAAGCCAATGGAGTAGTGATGTTTCTTTTGTTTCTTAAGACCACTTTTAAGCTGTCTTTTTCAGGAATTACAGCATCAATTGTATGATCTATTTTTTTGTTTGTGTTTAAGAAATCCTTAAAAAACCAATCTAAATTTTTTGTGGTTTTCGCTGTAATTATTTTTTTAAAATTTTCGCTGGAAATAATTTTTAATTGATTTTTTTGATAAAACTCTTTAAAGGAACTATTTAAAATAGTATCCCCTAAGTATCCTTTTAAATATCTAAAACCTAATCCTGCTTTGTATTTGTTAACAATTTTTCTATTAAAATTTGATAAAGAATCTGCCGAAGTATTCAATGATTGGTCTAAAAACTTACGTGCGGAAAATTGATAGATAAAAGGGTATTTGTCATTAAATTTTAATTTGGAAAGATTAAAGGTTCTTATAAACCAATAATTAGAAACATTGCCTAAAAGTTTAGTTTCTGGGTAAAATGCTTCTATATATTCGATCATTAAATAGTTCTGTATGCCATCAATTAACCAATAATCGGTTCTTTTATTTAAGAGCAATGTGTTTTCTATATATCTTTTGGTTAAAGCTTTAAACATGGCAATATCCCATTTAAAAATATCTGAAAAAGGGCGTAAAAAACTAGGTAATTGGTTCAATCCATAAATAGGATTTTTTCGCTGTGTAGCTTTGTCTATATAAATTTCTAAATGTGGATATTTCCCCAAGTATTTCTTAATAAATAACAATTCTCTATTTAAAATCGTAGTCGTTGTATTAGGATCTAGTTCTTCTGAAAAAACATCTGTATAAATTGTAATTGATTTGGTTTTAAAGGTTTTTAATTGCTTTGATTTGTTGATTCCTAAAATAATATCAGTCTTATTTTTTCCAATTAAATAGTAACTGTTCTTGTTTTCGTTTAGAGTTTCATATTGATACAAATTTGATTCTACAACAAATTCTTTAGGAATGTCAATTTCAACTTTAAAATCAGTTCCTTTTTCATATAAATCATCCAAATTTAAGTTACTCATTAATTGCCAGCCCTTATCGTAAACTGCAGGTGTTATATACCAATTTCGAAGATGATATCCCTTTTTGGTTTTACCATATTTAGTGAAACGAGCACTTGGAATTTTTAGGAGGTAAGTAATTGAAATCGTAGTCTTTGCTTCTGGTAATAAAGGTTTGTTAAGAAGTATTTCGATAATATCTGCTTGATTTTTTACTTCTTTAAAATTTACATTTTCGAAATCGACAGAAAGACTTTTGATTGTTGTAGAACCTAAATCTTTTTCTTTTGCAAAGTATAAATCTTTTTTAAAGTCTTCAATAAATCTTTTAGACAAAGGAGTTTTTCTGTCTCTATAACTGTTTGCCCAGTTATGAAGATAAATATTTGTTAAAATTGAATCTGACGTATTGTGAAAAATAATTTCTTGTTGAATTTTTATGACATCCTTTTCTGCATCTAAAATCGCTTTTATGTTGATTGCATTCTCTTGTGAAAACACAAAAGGAGTTGTTAAAATGCATATTAATAGGATGTAATAACGATTTCTCAATTAAAATTATTGGTTTTTATAGTTGCTTGACTTGAAAAACAAGGCGCTCAAATATATATGAAAAAGAAAGAAAACCTTTCTTAAAAGTAGCTTAGAAATTAGGTTTAAATTGGTATTTAGAATAAAATTTATTTAAATGATCAATAGCTTCATCGCTGGTGTCTACTAATCGAAACAGATTTAAATCTTTTTTACTAATAGTACCTTCTTCTAAAAGTGTTTTTTTAATCCAATCTAATAAACCACCCCAGAATTTTTTACCAACTAAAATGATTGGAAAACGTCCAATTTTTTTCGTTTGAATTAAGGTAATCGCTTCAAAAAGTTCATCCATAGTTCCAAAACCACCTGGCATTACAATAAAACCCTGAGAATATTTTACAAACATTACTTTTCTAACAAAGAAATAATCGAAATCTAAACTTTTCCCTTGGTCTATCCAAGGATTGTCATGTTGTTCAAAAGGCAATTCAATATTTAAGCCAACAGAAGCTCCTTTTCCTCTATTTGCACCTTTGTTTCCAGCTTCCATAATTCCTGGTCCACCTCCCGTAATTACTCCGTAACCATTTTGAGCTAATTTAAAAGCAACTTCTTCTGCTAACTTGTAATAAGGGTGTTCTGGATTTGTCCTTGCAGAACCAAAAATAGATACACAAGGGCCTATTTTACTTAATTTTTCGTACCCTTCTACAAACTCAGCCATTATTTTAAAAATAGCCCAAGAGTCATTGGTCTTTATTTCGTTCCAGGTTTTTGATTGTAGTTTTTCTTTTATTTTTCTATCGTTATTCATAATCAGTTTTTTTTAAATTTATTTTGTTTGAAAAATAAACTTCTACTAAACTAGTTCTTTTTTCAAAAACTTTGCAGTATAACTGGTTTTATGTTTTGCAACTTGTTCTGGAGTTCCTGTACACAAAATTTCTCCACCATTTTTTCCACCTTCCATTCCAACATCAATAACATAGTCTGCTAATTTTACAACATCTAAATTGTGTTCAATAATTAACACCGTGTTTCCTTTGTTTGCCAGTTTATTTAGCACCTCCATAAGCACTCTAATATCTTCAAAATGAAGACCTGTTGTAGGTTCATCTAAAATATAAAACGTATTTCCAGTATCTCTTTTAGATAATTCTGAAGCTAACTTTATGCGTTGTGCTTCACCGCCTGAGAGCGTTGTAGATTGTTGTCCTAAAGTAATATAGCCCAGTCCAACATCTTTAATTGTTTTTAATTTTCTATGGATTTTAGGAATGTTTTCAAAGAAAATAGTAGCATCTTCAATTGTCATATTCAACACATCGGAGATGGATTTTCCTTTGTATCGAATTTCTAGAGTTTCTCTGTTAAAACGCTTTCCTTGACAAGTTTCACACATTACCTGAACGTCTGGTAAAAAGTTCATTTCTATGACTCTAACGCCTCCGCCTTGGCAAGTTTCACATCTCCCTCCTTTTACATTGAAAGAGAACCTTCCAGGTTTATAACCACGAATTGCCGCTTCTGGGGTTTTGGCAAATAAGCTTCTAACTTCTCCAAAAGTCCCTGTATAAGTTGCTGGATTGGATCGAGGAGTTCTTCCAATAGGTGATTGATCAATATCAATTACTTTATCTACATGTTCTAAGCCTTCAATCTTTTTATACGGCATTGGTTTTTTAACCCCTCTATAGATGTGAGCGTTTAAAATTGGATATAAAGTTTCGTTTATTAGAGTCGATTTTCCGCTTCCAGAAACGCCTGTTACACAAATCATTTTCCCAAGTGGAAACACCACAGAAACATTTTTTAAATTGTTACCAGTTGCCCCTTTTAGTTTAATGAATTTTCCATTTCCTTCTCTCCGTTTTTTAGGAACTTCAATTTGTTTTCTCTTTGTTAAATAATCAGCAGTTAAGGTGTCTTGTTTTTTTAAATCTTCATAAGTTCCTTTGCTGACAATTTCTCCTCCATGTCTTCCAGCACCGGGACCAATATCTAACACAAAATCTGCATGTTCAATCATTTCTTTATCATGTTCTACGACCAAAACAGAGTTTCCAATATCTCGTAATTTCACCAATGAATCTATTAGTTTTTCATTGTCACGTTGATGTAAGCCAATACTAGGTTCATCTAAAATATATAAAACACCTACTAGTTGCGAACCAATTTGTGTTGCCAACCGGATTCTCTGAGCTTCACCACCAGAAAGTGATTTTGAAGTTCTATCTAGCGCTAAATAATCCAACCCAACATCCAGTAAAAATTGAATTCTAGTCCTAATTTCTTTTAAAATTTCTGAGGCAATTATGAGTTGTTTTTTAGACAACTCTTTTTCAATATTTTTAAACCAATTTGCTAATTCTGCAATGTCCATTTGAGCTAAATCACTGATGTTTTTATCAATAATTTTAAAATGAAGTGCTTCCTTTTTTAGTCGTTTTCCTTCACAAGTTGAACAAGAAATTTCATCCATAAAACCTTTTGCCCAGCGTTTAATAGAAGTGCTTTCTGCATGCGCGTATTGGTTGGTTATGAATGCGATAATTCCTTCAAAATCAATTTTGTAATTTCTGGTTATACCTACTGTTTTAGATTCAATTTCAAAAGATTCATTTCCACCATTTAAAATAATATTCAAAGCTTCTTTTGGAATGTCTTTAATTGGGTCTGTTAACTTAAATTGATAGCGTTCTGCTATGTTTTGAATTTGTTTGAAAATCCAACTTCCTTTCTCGACTCCTAAAGGAATAATTCCACCATTTTGAATTGAAACAGTTTCCTCCGGAATTACTTTTTTTAAGTTGATTTCATTTGTAATTCCTAACCCATTACATTTGTCGCAAGCGCCTTTGGGTGAGTTAAAAGAAAACGTGTTTGGTTCTGGATTTGGATAGGCAATTCCAGATGTCGGACACATTAATTCTCTACTGAAATAACGCGAATTGTTATCTTCTATATCAATAACCATCATGATGTTATCGCCAGAATACAAGGCAGTCTTTATTGTTTCCTCTAGACGTTTTTCTGCAGATTTATTAATTAGCAGACGGTCAATAACAACTTCAATGTCATGTGTTTTGTACCTGTCTAAACGCATTCCTTTTTCAATTTCTTTGATTTCACCATCTACTCGAACACGCAAAAAACCTTGTTTAGAAATTTGTTCAAAAAGCTCTCGATAATGCCCTTTTCTAGATTTTATTAAAGGTGCTAAAACCGCAATTTTCTTATTGTCAAAATCTTTTAAAATAAGTTGTCTAATTTGTTTGTCAGAATAACTTACCATTTTTTCTTTTGTATTGAAAGAATAAGCATCTGCAGCTCTAGCAAACAACAATCTTAAAAAATCATAAATTTCTGTAATGGTACCTACTGTAGAGCGTGGGCTCTTGTTGGTCGTTTTTTGTTCAATGGAAATTACTGGTGACAGTCCATCAATTTTATCAACATCGGGTCTTTCTAAACCTCCTAAAAACTGACGTGCATACGCAGAAAATGTTTCTATATAACGTCTTTGTCCTTCGGCATAAATAGTGTCAAAAGCTAGAGATGACTTACCACTTCCACTTAAACCAGTAATAACAACTAATTTTTCACGAGGGATTTTTACATCAATATTTTTTAAATTATGGACTCTTGCTCCGTATACTTCTATGTATTCTTGATCTTTCAACTGCGTGGTTTTTTTCTGAAAAACGCAAAGTTAAAGAATCCTATTTTAATCTAAGAATGATTGTTTAATGCTTTTGTATTAAACTTTCTACCAAAATGTAATACCTTTTGAAAACAGGAAGTTAAAACGCATTGCTATGAAATCATAAAATACTATCTTGCATTTTAATATTTTGAATATAAAATGATTGATATTATTCGCCATTTTTTTGAAAGAAACGGGTTTCATGTTTCATCAAGACTAGCCGACAGATTGGGTATGAGGGCACTCAATGTGCGTCTTTTTTTTATTTATGTCACTTTTTTTACAGTGGGTTTGTCTTTTGGTTTTTATTTAACCTTGGCTTTTTTATTAAAGTTAAAAGACATGTTGTACACTAAAAGAAGTTCTGTATTTGACTTATAGAATATGAAGATAAATGTATTAGAATCTAAAATTAATAAAACATTATTTTTAGTTGTTACTATTTTAGCAATAGGTACAATTGGCTACATGTTGCTTTCGCATTATTCATTTGTTGATGCTTTGTATATGACTGTAATAACAGTCACTACTGTTGGATTTGGAGAGTTGAAACCATTTACATCTGAAGAAAAAATTTTTACAATATTTTTAATTTTAACAAGTATAACTATTTTTGGATACGCCGTTTCAGCCTTTTCTGAGTATTTAGCTAGCGGTAGATTATTTGAACATTTTAAGCATAGAAAAGTGGAGAAACAAATAGCAAATTTAAAAGGGCATACCATTGTTTGTGGTTATGGTAGAAACGGAAAACAAGCAATTTTAAAATTGAAAAATTACAATAAAAGTTTTGTTGTTGTAGAAAGAAACAAAGAAGTATCTGAATTTTTAGATTCTGAAGGAATTTTAAATATTAATGGAGATGCAACTTTAGATGAGACTCTAATGGGAGCAGGTATAGATAAAGCGGCCAACTTAATTACGGCGTTGCCCTCTGATGCTGATAATTTATTTGTTGTCTTAACAGTGAGCCAATTAAATAAAAAATGCAAGGTAATCAGTAGAGCTTCCAACGAATCTTCTTATAGTAAATTAAAAATAGCAGGCGCAAATAATGTCATTATGCCAGACAAATTAGGAGGAGATCACATGGCATCTTTAGTTGTAACTCCAGATGTTATAGAGTTTGTAGACCGATTGACAGTAGAAGGAGAAACCACAGCAAATTTAGAAGAAATTGCTGTAAACGATTTGCCAAAAAAATATATCGGAAAAACTCTTTTAGACTTAGATTTAAGAAAAAAAACAGGTTGTACTGTTATTGGTTTGGTGAATTTAGAGAAAGAGTATATCATAAATCCTGAAGCAAACTCGGCATTAATTGGAGGATCACTTTTAATTGTTTTAGGAAGACCCTCACAAATTATTAAACTAAGAGAATTGTTTTAAAATTTCAGCCAAAATCTTTTAAATAAGTTTTGGTGAAACTCATAGATATGTTACCAGAAAATATTTTTAACACAAAAAAGTTGTTGAAAGGGTCATTTTTTATCATATTGCGTATTGCACACTTAAAAATTAATAAAAATAAATTATGTACAAAAAACTTCTTTCCCTCCTTTTAATAGCAGTTCCAATGTTGTCATTTGCACAAGAGTTATCTATGGATCAAAAAATAGAAGCAAAATTCAAACCATTTGCCAATGCTGTAAGTTCAGTCGTTTTTTATCCAATCTCAATTGTTGGGATAGAGGTTCCAATTGTAATTATTGTTTTATTAGTTGGCGCTTTATTCTTTACAGTATATTTTAAGTTTGCCAATATTACTTTGTTAGGTGTTGCTATTCGAGCTACTAAGGGGAAATATGATGAAATTGATCATCATTCAGTTGATGAAGCTGCTGGAGACGCGACTCCAGGAGGAGATGTTTTTGAAAGTGTTCAAGCAGAAGGAGTTGTAGGAGAAGTCACCCATTTTCAGGCGTTAACAGCCGCACTCTCTGCAACTGTAGGTTTGGGAAATATTGCTGGGGTTGCCGTTGCAATTGCAATTGGAGGTCCAGGAGCTACGATATGGATGATTGTAGCTGGTTTTTTAGGAATGTCTACAAAATTAGTGGAAGCCACTTTAGGAGTAAAATACAGGGAAGTTGGTGCAGATGGAAAAATATACGGTGGCCCAATGTATTACTTGAAAAAAGGATTAAAAGAAAAGAATTTAGCAGGATTTGGAAAAGTTTTAGCGGGTATATATGCTGTTTTTGTAATTGGAGGTTCTTTTGGTGGTGGAAACATGTTTCAATCGAACCAAGCTGCCGCACAATTTAAACAGCTTTTTGGACTAGATTCAGGTTTTTTCTTTGGTGTTTTAATGGCAATACTAGTGGGCATCGTTATTATTGGTGGAATTAAAAGAATTGGGCAAGTAACAGAAAAAATAGTACCCTTTATGGGAATTATGTTTGTGGGTGCATCTGCCATAATAATTGTGATGAACTTTACAATAATTCCTGAAGCGATGTTACAAATTTGGAAGGGTGCTTTTGATCAAACATCAATTGTAGGAGGTTTGATTGGGGTGATGATTGTTGGTTTTCAAAGAGCTGCTTTTTCAAATGAGGCAGGTGTTGGGTCAGCATCTATAGCACATGCAGCAGTTAAAACGAAGTTTCCAGCAAGTGAAGGGATTGTTGCTTCAATAGGTCCCTTTGTAGATACGGTAATTATTTGTACAATGACTGCTTTGGTAATTGTAGTAACCAATTTAAAGAGTAATTTGTTCAATTACGCAAATTTAGATGAAGGCAATAATGTTATTATGAACAGCACTGGAGCACATTTAGGAGGCGTAGATTTAACCTCCGTGGCTTTTGATTCTGCAATTCCTAATTTTTCTATTTTGCTAACAATAGCAGTAATTTTATTTGCTTTTTCTACCATGCTTTCTTGGTCTTATTATGGAATACAAGGATGGAAATATTTATTTGGAAAAAGTAAATTCGCAGATATTTCATACAAAGCACTGTTTTTAATTTTTGTTGTCATTGGTGCTTCTTCTAGCCTAGGGTCTGTAATAGAATTTTCCGATGCTATGATATTTGCAATGGTGTTTCCTAATGTTATAGGCTTGTTTTTGTTAGCTCCAAAAGTAAAACTTGAACTGGTAAGGTATTTAAATGCCATTGGTCATAAAAGAGAAAAATAAATTGCATTAAAATGAGTTTCTTTACATCCTATTTCTGGTACAATAAGAGTCAAAGAAATGGGATTTTATTTTTAGTAATACTCATTATTATTCTACAATTGATTATTAGTTTTGGTGATTTTTCATCGGATGAAAAAAATGATTTAGATACTCCAGAAGTTTTAGCTTATCATAAGCAAATAGATAGCTTAAAGATCCTGGCATTAGAAAACAGAAAACAGAAACTATTTCCTTTTAATCCGAATTATATTACAGATTATAAAGGAGAACAATTAGGAATGTCTTTAAAAGAAATAGACAGGTTGCTGGCTTTTAGAAATACAAACAAGTTTATCAATTCTAAAAAAGAATTTCAAGAAGTAACTAAGGTTTCAGATAGCTTGTTAAATAAAATCTCTCCTTATTTTAAATTTCCAGATTGGGTTGTAAATAAGAGAAAGCAAACCTCGGTAGTTTCATCGCGAAGAACCAAGCTATCTGAATTTGAAGATAAAAAATCAATTTCAACGATAGACATCAACAAAGCAACTGCGGAAGACTTTAAAACGATCCGTGGAATTGGGCCCGCATTTTCAGAACGTATTATTCAGTATCGTTCTAAATTACAAGGATTTTCTTTTGAAAGTCAAATTTATGAAATTTGGGGTATAGAAAAAGAAGTCGCAAAAAAAGTAATCTCAACTTTTAAAATTATTAAAAAACCGATCCTCAAGAAAACAAACGTAAACACCGCTACGTTTAAAGAATTATTGAATACCCCTTATGTGAATTATGATTTAAGTAAAAAAATTTTAGAATATAGAGATGAGGTCGCGGAGTTGCAAAATATTTCAGAATTAAAAAACATCAAAGATTTTCCTTTGGAGTTGTATGACCAAATAGTCTTATATTTGTTTGCTAAATAAACAAACAAATTTTCTATTATAATGAACAGTATGTATTTTACTGAAGAGCACGAAGCTTTTCGTGCTAGTTTCAAAGATTTTTTGCAGAAAGAAGTAGTCCCTCACATCAATAAATGGGAGAAAGAAGGAAGCATAGAACGTTTCATTTGGAAGAAATTTGGAGAAATGGGGTACTTCGGTTTAAATACTCCAGAGGAGTTTGGTGGTTTAAATTTGGATTTATTCTATACGGTTGTCTTTTTAGAAGAATTACAAAAGATTAATTCAGGCGGATTTGCAGCAGCAATCTGGGCACACGAATATTTAGCAATGACACACCTTATAGAAGAGGGTGATACTTTTATTAAAAACAAATATTTGGCACCAAGTATTTCAGGAGACATGGTTGGTTGCCTATGTATTACAGAACCATTTGGAGGTTCTGATGTTGCAGGGATGCGTTCTACAGCAATTAAAAAAGGAGATACCTATATCTTAAATGGATCAAAAACATTTATTACAAACGGTGTGTTTTCAGACTATTTAATTGTTGCAGCAAAAACAGATCCGTTAGACAAACATAAAGGAATCAGTCTTTTTGTGGTCGATAGAGATTCAAAAGGACTCACAGCAACTAGTTTAGATAAGTTAGGTTGGAAAGCTTCAGATACAGGAGAAATTGCTTTTGATAATGTAGAAATTCCTGCTCAAAATTTATTGGGCGATGAAGGAAAAGGATTTCCATATATAATGCAACACTTCGCGTTAGAACGTTTAATTATGGGAGTAAATGCCCATGCAAGAGCAGAATTCTCTTTAGATTATGCTATAAATTACATGAAAGAACGTGAAGCTTTTGGTAAATCTTTAGATAAATTTCAAGCATTGAGGCACAAGATTGTAGAAATGGCAAGTAGAGTTGATATGTGTAAAGAATATAATTATTCAATTACAAAGCGATTAGATCAAGGTCAGTACGTTGTAAAAGAAGCAACGATGTCTAAGTTGTTGTCAACAAAAATGGCAGATGAAGTAATTTATGACGCCTTACAAATGTTAGGAGGCTATGGTTATATGGAAGAATATCCAATGGCACGTTTATTACGTGATAGCCGACTAGGCACAATTGGTGGTGGAACTTCAGAGATTTTAAAAGAAATTATAGCAAAAATAGTAATTGACAAAAAAGAGTACAAGTCAGTGATGTAGCTTTTTTTATAGGGCGTTCCCTAAAGGTCGGGCTTTGCGTTTTTTTTTCAACAAATAAAAGATGTCACTACAATTCCTAACGCAAATTTATAAATCAAAAATAATTTAGTATTCATAATTCATATTTCAAAATTTGTAATTACTTTTGCAATCCAAAAAATAAACTAATAGTTTAATTACTATTCAAAATATAAAGAGACTATGAAAGGAGGTGCCTACTTATGTTAATTATACCAATTAAAGAAGGAGAGAATATAGATAGAGCTTTAAAGCGTTACAAAAGAAAATTTGATCGTACTAAAACGATGAAAAACTTGCGTGCTAGAAAGAACTTTACAAAGCCATCTGTAGCTAATAGAGCTCAAAGAATTAAAGCTTCATACGTTCAAGGATTAAGAACAAAAGAAGAAATAGGTTAGCAATAACTTATTTGAAATATTAAACTCGTAACGCATTTTTGCATTACGAGTTTTTTTATGTTTAATTTTTTGTAATTTCACCAATAACTAATAACTAATAATTTGATTGATTCATTTTTAGCATATATTACTTTAGAAAAAAAATATTCTATACATACAATTACTGCTTATAAAAATGATTTAATTTCTTTCACAGATTTTTTAGTTACCCAATACAATCAAGAAAATTTATTAGAAGTTCACTATCCGCAAATTAGAAGCTGGATTGTCATGCTGGTTGCTGATAAAATATCGAATAGAACAATCAATAGGAAAGTAAGTTCTTTAAAGTCTTTTTATAAATTTTTACAAAAGACGAAGCAAATAGCCGCAAATCCATTATCAAAACACAAAGCCTTAAAAATAGAGAAAAGAGTTCAGGTGCCTTTTTCATTTAAAGAGATTGATGCCGTACTTAAGGAGGTCGCAATTGACAATGATTTTATATCCATCAGAAATAAGCTGATTGTAGAGTTATTATATTCAACAGGAATAAGAAGAGCAGAGCTTATTCATCTTAAAGAAAGAGATGTTAGTCTGTCAGATAAAACAATAAAAGTCCTAGGGAAAAGAAATAAAGAACGATTTATTCCTTTGTTAAACTCGGTAATTCAAACTTTAAAAGAGTATTTAGAATTAAAAAAAGAATTTACAATCGGAGAAGAAGAACTCTTTATTACAGAGAAAGGAAATAAATTATATGAAACACTTGTCTACAGAGTTATAAATTCCTACTTTAGTAGAGTCTCTTCAAAAGAGAAAAAAAGCCCACATATATTGCGGCATTCTTTTGCAACACACCTCTTAAATGGAGGCGCAGATTTAAATTCAGTTAAAGAGTTGCTAGGGCATTCATCTTTAGCATCAACACAAGTCTACACTCAAAATAGTCTTGATGTTTTAAAAAAAGTATATAACCAAGCTCACCCTAGGAGTAATAAAAATAAATAATGTATGAAAGTATTCACGCAATCCGTTAATTTTAATGCAGATAAAGAACTTATAAATTATGTAGATGAAAAAGTTTTAACATTGGTTAAGTTTCATGATAAAATAGTTGATGCAGAAGTTTTTTTAAAAGTTTTGAATATTAGTGATAAAGAAAATAAATTAGTAGAAGTTAAAATTAATATTCCGGGAAGCGAATTAATTATAAAAAGAGAAGCTAAATCTTTTGAGGAAGCGGTTAATTCTGCGGTAGATAATTTAAAAAGACAGTTGAAAAGATCTAAAGAAAAACACAGAGATTCAATAATTTCATAAAATTATTAAAAAAAATAAAAATATAATTATAAAATGTTTTAGAATATAAAAAAACTTTATACATTTGCAATCCGTTAGAAATAGCGGGTTATTTTTTTGCATCAAAAGCCGATGTAGCTCAGCTGGCTAGAGCAGCTGATTTGTAATCAGCAGGTCGTGGGTTCGAGTCCCTCCATCGGCTCAAAAATAACAAGTTCATTAAGATAGTAAATTAGAGGGGAGATACTCAAGCGGCCAACGAGGACGGACTGTAACTCCGTTGACTACGTCTTCGCAGGTTCGAATCCTGCTCTCCCCACAATTTGCATTTTGCGAAAGTAGCTCAGTTGGTAGAGCGTCAGCCTTCCAAGCTGAATGTCGCCGGTTCGAACCCGGTCTTTCGCTCAAAGAGTTTTGTTGAGATAAAAACAGAGTAATATGCTGTCGTTTTTATGGAAGGCAAAAAGAGAGGCAAGAAGTTTATGTTGAATAAAGTCGAAATAAACCTGGTCTTTTACTCGAAATTATCAACAAGCCGGTGTAGCTCAGTTGGTAGAGCGCATCCTTGGTAGGGATGAGGTCGTGGGTTCAAATCCCATCGCTGGCTCATTTAATACGTATTATTAGAGACTAAATATATTTAACTAAGAATTAAAATTAATAATTATGGCAAAAGGAACTTTTGACCGTTCGAAACCACACTTAAACATTGGTACTATCGGACACGTAGATCACGGTAAAACAACTTTAACTGCGGCTATTACTAAAGTATTAGCTGATGCAGGATTCTCTGAAGCTAGATCTTTTGATCAGATTGATAATGCTCCAGAAGAAAAAGAAAGAGGTATTACAATTAATACTTCACATGTAGAGTATCAAACAGCAAATCGTCATTACGCACACGTAGACTGTCCAGGTCACGCGGATTACGTAAAGAACATGGTAACTGGTGCTGCTCAAATGGACGGTGCAATTTTAGTTGTTGCTGCAACAGATGGGCCAATGCCACAAACTCGTGAGCACATCCTTTTAGGACGTCAGGTTGGTATTCCTCGTATGGTTGTATTCATGAACAAAGTGGATATGGTTGATGATGAAGAGTTAATCGAATTGGTAGATATGGAAGTAAGAGAATTACTTTCTTTCTATGAATATGATGGAGATAATGGACCTGTAATTGCTGGTTCTGCTCTAGGTGCATTGAACGGTGAACAAAAATGGGTTGATACTGTATTAGAATTAATGACTTCTGTTGATACTTGGATTGAAGAGCCTAAAAGAGAAGTTGATAAAGATTTCTTAATGCCGGTTGAAGATGTATTTTCAATTACTGGTCGTGGAACTGTTGCTACAGGTCGTATCGAAACAGGTATTGCAAATACTGGAGATTCAGTAGATATTATTGGTATGGGTGCTGAGAAATTAGTTTCTACGATTACTGGTATTGAAATGTTCCGTCAAATCTTAGATAGAGGTGAAGCAGGAGATAATGCAGGAATCTTATTAAGAGGTGTTGCAAAAGAAGAAATTAAAAGAGGAATGGTAATCTGTAAGCCAGGTTCTGTAACTCCACACGCTAAATTTAAGGCAGAAGTATATGTTCTTAAAAAAGAAGAAGGTGGACGTCATACTCCATTTCATAACAACTATCGTCCACAGTTTTATGTAAGAACTACGGATGTAACTGGTACTATTAACTTACCAAGTGGAGTTGAAATGGTTATGCCAGGAGATAACTTATCAATTACTGTAGATTTACATCAGCCAATTGCATTAAATGTTGGTTTACGTTTCGCTATCCGTGAAGGTGGTAGAACAGTAGGTGCAGGTCAGGTAACTGAATTATTAGACTAATATTTTATTAGTTTATTGATGGGTAAATATAAAGGGTGTCACGCTGCAAAAGCGTGATGCCTTTATCAATGAATAAGAAACGGGTTTAGCTCAGTTGGTAGAGCACTGGTCTCCAAAACCAGGTGTCGGGGGTTCAAGTCCCTCAATCCGTGCAACAAAACATAAAAGAAAAATGAAATTTATACAATACATCAAAGATTCTTTTGACGAGTTAAGTAATCATATGACTTGGATATCTAAAGAAGATGCTCAAAAAACAACGGTTACTGTAGCTGTTTTTACAATTGTATTCGCATTAGCTGTTGCTGGTATAGATTATGTTTTTCAAACAGGATTAGATAACTTTTTTGGAATGTTTAAATCTAATTAATTATGGCAGCTGATTCAGTAATGAAATGGTATGTTGTAAGAGCCATTGGAGGACAAGAGAATAAAGTAAAAGCTTATATAGAAACTGAAATTTCTAGAGTAGGATTATCTGACAATGTAAATCAGGTTATTGTACCAACAGAAAAAGTCGTTCAAATACGAGACGGTAAAAAGGTACACAGAGAAAAAGTATATTTCCCAGGTTACATTATGGTGGAGGCAAATCTTTCAGGAGAAGTACCTCACGTAATAAAAGCGATAACTGGAGTCATCGGTTTTTTAGGAGAAACAAAAGGTGGTGAGCCAGTTCCTATGAGAAAATCGGAAGTAAATAGAATGTTAGGAAAAGTTGATGAACTTTCTATTCAGGATGAAAATATTGCAATTCCTTTTAATATCGGAGAAACTGTAAAAGTTGTTGACGGTCCTTTTAATGGATTTGATGGAACGATAGAGAAAATAAATGAAGAAAAGCGTAAACTTGAAGTAATGGTGAAAATCTTTGGAAGAAAGACCCCATTAGAACTAAGTTATATGCAAGTAGAAAAGATATAATTGTTACACAAATATATAATATCGGTTTGTTTTTAGCTTCCAAATTAAAACAAATCACAAAACATTTTTAAAATGGCAAAAGAAGTTAGTAAAGTAGTTAAATTACAAGTAAGGGGAGGCGCAGCGAATCCATCGCCGCCGGTTGGACCCGCTTTAGGAGCTGCTGGTGTTAACATTATGGAGTTCTGTAAACAGTTTAATGCAAGAACGCAAGACAAACAAGGTAAAGTTTTACCTGTTGTTATTACTGTTTTCAAAGATAAATCATTTGATTTTCTTGTAAAAACTCCTCCTGCAGCAGTCCAGTTACTAGAAGCGGCCAAAATTAAAAAAGGTTCCGGAGAACCAAACAGAAAGAAAGTAGCATCGGTTACTTGGGATCAAATTAAAGTAATTGCAGAAGATAAAATGGTAGATTTAAATGCCTTTGAAGTTTCTTCAGCAATGCGTATGATTGCAGGTACAGCACGTTCTATGGGATTAACAGTAAAAGGTAATGCACCAGCATAAACTTTATAAAAAGTAGTAAAAATGGCAAAATTATCAAAAAAGCAAAAAGAAGCTTACGCAAAGGTAGATAGCTCTAAATCTTATGATTTATCAGCAGCTTCAGCGCTAGTCAAAGACATTACCAATGTAAAGTTTGATGCATCAGTAGATTTAGCGATTCGTTTAGGAGTAGATCCTCGTAAAGCAAATCAAATGGTTCGTGGAGTTGTAACATTACCTCATGGAACAGGAAAAGATGTAAAAGTATTAGCATTAGTAACTCCAGACAAAGAGGCAGAAGCTACAGCAGCAGGTGCAGACTATGTTGGGTTAGATGAGTACCTTCAAAAAATTAAAGGAGGATGGACAGATGTAGACGTAATTATTACCATGCCTAGTGTTATGGGAAAATTAGGTCCTTTAGGTAGAGTATTAGGTCCAAGAGGTTTAATGCCAAATCCAAAGACTGGTACTGTAACGATGGATGTTGCAAAAGCTGTTCAAGATGTAAAAGCTGGTAAAATTGACTTCAAAGTTGATAAAACGGGTATCATACATGCTGCAATTGGAAAAGTATCTTTTGATGCTCAGAAAATTGAAGAGAATGCAAACGAGTTAATACAAACAATTATTAAATTGAAACCAACAACTGCAAAAGGAACGTATGTAAAAAGCGTTTTTATGTCTAGCACGATGAGTCCTAGTATAGCCGTTGAGGTGAAAGCTGTTTAATACGTTAAAACTTATAATCATGACTAGAGAAGAGAAATCACAAGTAATACAAGATTTGACAGCAGTATTAGCAGACACAAATACGTTATATTTAGCAGATATTTCTGGATTAGATGCACAAGCAACTTCGAACTTACGAAGAGCTTGTTTTAAAGCAGGAGTTCAGTTGTCAGTTGTTAAAAACACATTGCTTGCAAAAGCAATGGAAGCTTCAGATAAAGAGTTTGGAGACTTACCATTGGTATTAAAAGGTAATACATCAATGATGATTTCTGAAGCAGCAAATGCTCCAGCAAAATTAATCAAAGAATTCAGAAAGAAAACAGATAGACCTTTATTAAAAGGTGCATTTGCAGAAGAATCTGTTTACATTGGAGATGATCAATTAGATGCTTTAGTAGAGATTAAATCTAGAGAAGAGTTAATTGGAGAAATCATTGGATTATTACAGTCACCAGCCAAAAATGTTATTTCAGCATTACAATCAGGTGGTCAAACACTTTCAGGTATTATTAAGACATTATCTGAAAAATAAGTACGCGCACAAATAAACTATAATAAACAAAATTTTTAAAAACAATTAAAATGGCAGAATTAAAAGATTTCGCAGAGCAATTAGTTAACTTATCAGTAAAAGAAGTTAATGAGTTAGCTACTATCTTAAAAGATGAGTATGGTATTGAGCCAGCAGCAGCAGCAGCAGCAGTAGCAGGTCCAGCAGCAGGTGGAGAAGCAGCAGCAGATGAGCAAACTGAGTTTGATGTAATCTTAACAGCAGCAGGTGCATCTAAACTAGCAGTTGTAAAATTAGTTAAAGAATTAACTGGTTTAGGATTGAAAGAAGCTAAGGGTATCGTAGATAGTGCTCCTGCAGCAGTAAAAGAAGGTGTAACTAAAGATGAGGCAGAAGGTCTTAAAAAATCTTTAGAAGAAGCTGGAGCTGAAGTAGAGCTTAAGTAAGCTATTACTCCCGATCACGCTTGGCGAGACGGGGAAACAAATTTAGGTTTAGGTACTAGAAACTATTGTTTTTAGACCTAAACCATTTTGTGTATATATTCGTTTTTTATTTTATTTAGATTTTAATCAAAAAAATATTCTCTTTTGGCAACGAAAAACACTACTGAAAGAATCAACTTCACTACTTCTCAAATGATTAAAGAATATCCAGACTTTTTGGATATTCAGGTAAAATCTTTTCAAGATTTTTTCCAACTTCAAACTAAGGCAGAAGAAAGAGGTGAAGAGGGTTTGTACAAAACCTTCATGGATAACTTTCCAATTACAGATACAAGAAATCAATTTGTATTAGAATTTTTAGACTACTTTGTAGATCCTCCAAGATATTCAATTCAAGAATGTATTGAAAGAGGTCTAACACACAGTGTGCCTTTAAAAGCACGTCTAAAACTGTATTGTACAGATCCAGAACACGAAGATTTCGAAACGATTGTTCAAGATGTATATCTTGGTACAATTCCTTACATGACGAACTCAGGTACCTTTGTAATTAACGGTGCAGAGCGTGTGGTCGTTTCACAATTACACAGATCACCTGGTGTGTTTTTTGGACAATCTTTCCATGCAAATGGTACAAAATTATATTCTGCAAGAGTAATTCCTTTTAAAGGTTCTTGGATAGAATTTGCTACCGATATCAATCAAGTAATGTATGCTTATATTGATAGAAAGAAAAAATTACCAGTAACAACATTATTCAGAGCCATCGGTTTTGAAAGAGATAAAGATATTTTAGAAATTTTTGATCTTGCAGAAGAAATAAAAGTATCTAAAGCTGGATTAAAGAAAGTATTAGGACGCAAATTGGCGGCTAGAGTTTTAAAAACTTGGCATGAAGATTTTGTGGATGAAGATACTGGTGAAGTTGTATCTATTGAAAGAAATGAAATAATTTTCGATCGTGATACAATTTTACAAAAAGAACATATTGATGAAATAATAGAAGCAGGTGCTAAAACCGTTTTACTTCATAAAGAAGATAACGATATGGCAGATTATGCGATTATTCACAATACACTCCAAAAAGATCCTACAAATTCTGAAAAAGAAGCTGTAGAACATATCTATAGACAATTACGTAATGCAGAACCGCCAGATGAGGAGACTGCAAGAGGTATTATAGATAAGTTGTTCTTTTCTGAACAGCGTTATAATTTAGGTGAAGTTGGTCGTTTTAGAATGAACACGAAGCTTCAGTTAAATGAACCAATTGATCAAAAAGTATTAACAAAGTTAGATATTATAACCATTATTAAATATTTAATTGAGTTAATCAACTCGAAAGCAGAAGTTGATGATATTGATCACTTATCTAACAGACGTGTAAGAACTGTTGGTGAGCAATTAGCAGGTCAGTTTGGTGTTGGTTTAGCACGTATGGCTAGAACAATTCGTGAGCGTATGAATGTGCGTGACAACGAAGTGTTTACACCGATTGATTTGATTAATGCTAAAACATTATCATCTGTTATTAATTCTTTTTTTGGTACCAACCAATTATCTCAATTTATGGATCAAACAAATCCATTAGCAGAGATTACTCATAAGCGTAGATTGTCTGCCCTTGGACCTGGAGGTTTATCAAGAGAAAGAGCTGGTTTTGAGGTGCGTGATGTTCATTATACTCATTATGGTCGTTTATGTCCAATTGAAACTCCTGAAGGACCAAATATTGGTTTAATTTCTTCACTTGCTGTATTTGCAAAAGTGAATAATTTAGGATTTATTGAAACTCCATATAGAAAGGTAGATAATGGAGTTGTGCATACTCAAGAGCCAATTTATTTAAGTGCTGAAGAAGAAGAAGGTATGAAAATTGCCCAATCTAATTTAGAACTTAAAAAAGATGGAAGTATTCTTTTAGATAGAGTTATTGCTCGTGAAGAAGGAGATTTTCCTGTTGTGAATCCAGATGAGATTAATTATATGGATGTTGCACCAAATCAAATTGCTTCTATATCGGCGTCTTTAATTCCGTTTTTAGAACATGATGATGCCAACCGTGCATTAATGGGATCAAATATGATGCGTCAAGCAGTTCCATTATTAAGACCAGAATCTCCAATTGTAGGTACAGGTTTAGAGCGTAGAGTTGCAAAAGATTCTCGTATTTTAATCAATGCTGAAGGTGCAGGAGAAGTTACCTATGTAGATGCAAACAAAATTACGATTAAGTACGATAGAACAGAGGAGGAAAAACTAGTTAGTTTTGATTCTGATGAAGTTTCTTATAACTTAATTAAATTTAGAAAAACCAATCAAGGAACAAATATTAACCTAAAACCAATTGTAGAAAGAGGAGATAGAGTTAGTGAAGGTCAAGTTCTTTGTGAAGGTTATGCAACTCAAAAGGGAGAATTGGCTTTGGGAAGAAATATGAAAGTAGCCTTTATGCCTTGGAAAGGGTATAACTTTGAGGATGCGATTGTGATTTCTGAAAAAGTAGTTCGTGAAGATATTTTTACATCGATCCATATTGATGAGTATTCTTTAGACGTAAGAGATACAAAATTAGGAACTGAAGAGTTAACTAATGATATTCCAAACGTTTCAGAAGAAGCTACAAAAGATTTAGATGAAAATGGAATGATTCGTATTGGAGCAGAAGTAAATCCAGGTGATATCTTAATTGGTAAGATTACACCAAAAGGAGAATCTGATCCAACTCCAGAAGAAAAATTATTACGTGCAATTTTTGGTGATAAAGCAGGAGATGTAAAAGACGCATCCTTAAAAGCTTCTCCATCATTAAGAGGGGTAGTAATTGATAAAAAACTATTCAAAAGAGCTGTTAAAGATAAGAATAAGAGAATTAGAGATAAAGAAGCAATAGTTACTTTAGAAGCTTCTTTTCTTTCTGAATTTGAAAACTTAAAAGATGTATTAATTGAAAAATTATTTACATTGATAAGTGGAAAAACATCACAAGGAGTTTACAATGACTTGGGTGAAGAAGTTTTACCAAAAGGTAAAAAATACACACTCAAAATGTTAAATTCTGTAGATGACTATATTCATTTAACAGGTTCTTGGACAACGGATAAAGATTTAAATAAATTTGTAGGTGAGTTAGTTCACAACTACAAAATTAGAGTAAATGATTTACAAGGTTCTTTACGTCGTCAAAAGTTTACGATTTCTGTAGGAGATGAATTACCAGCAGGAATTTTAAAACTAGCAAAAGTTTATGTTGCTAAGAAACGTAAATTAAAAGTTGGTGATAAAATGGCAGGTCGTCACGGAAATAAAGGTATTATTGCTCGTATTGTTAGAGCAGAAGATATGCCTTTCCTTGAAGACGGAACCCCTGTAGACATCGTGTTAAACCCATTAGGTGTACCTTCTCGTATGAATATTGGTCAAATTTATGAAACTGTTCTTGGTTGGGCAGGTCAAAAATTAGGAACGAAGTATGCAACCCCAATTTTTGATGGAGCATCTTTAGACCAGATCAATGAAATTACAGATCAAGCAGGTGTACCAAGATTTGGACATACTTATTTATATGATGGAGGAACTGGAAAACGTTTCGATCAGCCAGCAACAGTTGGTATCATTTATATGATTAAGTTAGGACACATGATTGAAGATAAAATGCATGCACGTTCTATTGGACCTTATTCATTAATTACACAACAACCTTTAGGTGGTAAAGCACAATTTGGAGGTCAACGTTTTGGAGAGATGGAAGTTTGGGCATTAGAAGCCTATGGAGCATCGAGTATCTTAAGAGAAATCTTAACGGTAAAATCAGATGATGTAATGGGTAGAGCTAAAACATACGAAAGTATTGTAAAAGGCGAAGTGATGCCAGAACCAGGTTTACCAGAATCATTTAACGTATTAATGCATGAACTGAAAGGTTTAGGTTTAGACGTTAGATTAGAAGAATAATTTTTTAATAGTTGGTCGTTGTTAGTTTTTAGTTATTGGTTTCATCCCTTTAATTAGAATTTGAGAATCAAAACTAAAAACGAACAACTAAAAACCAAAAACTATAAAAACAGATGGCAAGAAAACAAGAAAAGTACACTGTAAAAAAGTTTAATAAAATCTCCATTGGTTTATCATCACCAGAAGCTATTTTAGAAATTTCTAAAGGTGAAGTTTTAAAACCAGAAACAATAAACTATCGTACTCACAAACCCGAAAGAGATGGTTTATTTTGTGAGCGTATTTTTGGTCCTGTAAAGGATTATGAATGTGCTTGTGGAAAATACAAAAGAATTCGCTACAAAGGAATTGTTTGTGATCGTTGTGGTGTAGAAGTAACAGAAAAGAAAGTACGTAGAGATAGAGTTGGTCACATTAATTTAGTGGTACCTGTAGCTCATATTTGGTACTTTAGATCATTACCTAACAAAATGGGATACCTTTTAGGGTTGCCATCTAAAAAGTTAGATATGATTATTTACTACGAAAGATACGTAGTAATTCAGCCAGGTATTGCAAAGAATGTGGAAGGAGAACCATTACAAAAAATGGATTTCTTAACGGAAGAAGAATACTTAGATATTGCTGAAGAGTTACCACAAGAAAATCAATATTTAGATGATGCTGACCCGAATAAGTTTATTGCAAAAATGGGAGCAGAGTGTTTAATTGATTTATTAGCTCGTATTGATTTAGAAGCCTTGTCTTTTGAATTAAGACACAAAGCAAATACAGAAACTTCTAAGCAACGTAAAACGGAAGCATTAAAACGTTTAAATGTTGTTGAAGCGTTTAAAGATTCTCAAAAAAATAGAGAAAATAATCCAGAATGGATGATTGTCAAAGCGGTACCCGTAATTCCACCAGAATTACGTCCTTTGGTTCCATTAGATGGAGGTCGTTTTGCAACTTCGGATTTAAATGATTTATACAGAAGAGTAATTATTAGAAACAATCGTTTAAAAAGATTGGTAGAGATAAAAGCTCCTGAAGTTATTTTACGTAATGAAAAACGTATGTTACAAGAATCTGTAGATTCATTATTTGATAACACACGTAAATCATCAGCAGTAAAAACAGAATCTAACAGGCCTTTAAAATCTTTATCAGATTCATTAAAAGGAAAACAAGGACGTTTCCGTCAGAACTTATTAGGAAAGCGTGTTGATTATTCTGCACGTTCTGTAATTGTTGTTGGACCAGAATTAAAGCTTTCAGAATGTGGTATCCCAAAAGATATGGCAGCTGAACTTTACAAGCCTTTTGTAATTAGAAAACTAATCGAAAGAGGGATTGTAAAAACAGTAAAATCTGCAAAGAAAATAATAGATAGAAAAGAACCTGTTGTTTGGGATATTTTAGAAAATGTAATTAAAGGACATCCTGTTTTATTAAACAGAGCCCCTACATTACACAGACTAGGTATACAAGCATTTCAACCAAAATTAATTGAAGGTAAAGCAATTCAGTTACACCCACTTTCGTGTTCTGCATTTAATGCCGATTTTGATGGAGATCAAATGGCGGTTCACTTACCATTAGGACCAGAGGCTATTTTAGAAGCACAATTATTAATGTTGGCTTCTCATAATATTTTGAACCCTGCAAATGGTGCACCAGTAACAGTACCTTCTCAGGATATGGTACTTGGTTTATACTATATGACAAAAGAAAGAATTTCTACTCCAGAATTACCAATTCAAGGAGAAGGATTAACTTTCTATTCACCAGAAGAAGTAACGATTGCTTTTAACGAAGAAAAAGTTGCCTTAAATGCTGGAATTAAAGTAAGAACTCAAGATATCGACGAGAACGGAGCGCAAGTAACTAAAATTATAAAAACTACCGTAGGTAGAGTTTTATTTAATGAAGTTGTTCCAGCTGCTGCGGGTTATATTAATGAGGTATTGACTAAGAAAAACTTACGTGGAATTATTGGAGATATTTTAAAAGCTACAGATATTCCAACAACAGGAGATTTCTTAGATGAAATAAAAAACATGGGATATAAATTCGCTTTTCAAGGTGGTTTGTCATTCTCATTGGGGGATATCATTATTCCTAAAGAAAAGCAATCTATGATTGATGAAGCCAACAAAGAGGTGGATGTAATTGTAGGAAACTATAATATGGGTATGTTAACGCAAAAAGAGCGTTACAATCAGGTAATTGATGTTTGGGGTTCTACCAACAATAGATTGACTGAATTATCTATGAAAAATTTACGTGAAGACCAACAAGGGTTTAACTCAGTATACATGATGCTTGATTCTGGTGCAAGGGGTTCGAAAGAACAAATTCGTCAGTTAACAGGTATGCGTGGATTAATGGCAAAACCTAAAAAATCGACAGCAGGTGGTGGAGAAATTATTGAGAATCCAATTCTTTCAAACTTTAAGGAAGGATTATCAATTCTTGAATACTTTATCTCTACACACGGTGCACGTAAAGGTTTAGCAGATACCGCATTAAAAACGGCAGATGCTGGTTACTTAACTCGTAGATTGGTAGATGTTTCTCAAGACGTTATTATTAACGAAGAGGATTGTGGAACATTAAGAGGATTGGAAGTTACTCCATTAAAGAAAAATGATGAGATTGTAGAATCTTTATCGGATAGAATTGAAGGACGTGTTTCTTTACATGCTGTATATCATCCATTAACGGGAGAAGTTATAATGGAAGCAAATCAACCAATTTCTTCACAATTTGCCATTGCCATTGAGAAATCTGGCATTGATAGATTAGAAGTAAGATCTGCATTAACGTGTGAGTCTTTAAAAGGTATTTGTGCAAAATGTTATGGTCAAAGTTTATCAACGCTGAACAAAGTACAGATTGGTGAAGCAGTTGGTGTAATTGCAGCACAATCTATTGGAGAGCCTGGTACTCAGTTAACATTACGTACATTCCACGTTGGTGGGGTTGCTGGTAATATTTCTGAAGAAAATAAATTAATTGCTAAGTTTGAAGGTAAAGTTATTATTGATGATTTACGTACAGTTGCTGGAAAAGACAATGAAGGTAAAGAAATTGATATTGTAATTTCAAGAACTGCAGAAATTAAAATTATCGATAAGAAAACAGGAATTACTCAAAGTACAAATATTCTTCCTTACGGTTCTATTATTTTTGATAAAGAGCGTAAATCAATTAAAAAAGGAGATGTAATTGTTCAATGGGATTCATTTAACGGTATTATTGTTTCTGAATTTGGTGGTAAAGTGAAGTTTGACAACTTAACACAAGGTGTTAATTACTCTGTAGAAGTTGATGAGCAAACTGGTTTCCAAGAAATTGTAATGATCGATTCTAAAAACAAGAAATTGATTGCATCTTTAATTATAGAAGATAAAGATGGTAACGCTATACGTTCATACAGTTTACCAGTAGGTGCACACCTAATGGTTAATGATGGAGATGAAGTTGCATCTGGTCATACTTTAGTTAAAATACCTAGAAAATCTGGTAAAGCAGGAGATATTACAGGAGGTTTACCACGTGTAACAGAATTATTTGAAGCGCGTAACCCTTCTAATCCATCTGTTGTTTCAGAGATTGATGGTGTTGTTTCTTTCGGGAAAATAAAGCGTGGTAATAGAGAAATTATTATTGAATCTAAAACGGGAGATATTAGTAAGTATTTAGTAAAACTCTCTAACCAAATTTTAGTTCAAGAGAATGACTTTATTAAAGCAGGTATGCCTTTATCAGATGGAGCAACGACTCCTTCAGATATTTTAAGAATAAAAGGGCCTTCTGCTGTTCAGCAATACTTAGTTAATGAAATACAAGAAGTATATCGTTTACAGGGTGTGAAAATTAACGACAAACATTTCGAAGTTGTTGTGCGTCAAATGATGCGTAAAGTTAAAATTATTGATTCTGGAGATACTTTACTTTTAGAGAATCAATTAATTCATAAAATTGACTTTATCAAAGACAATGATGAAATTTATGGAATGAAAGTTGTTGAAAATGCTGGAGATTCTGAAAGTATTGTTGCAGGTCAAATTATTTCTGCGCGTCAGTTAAGAGATGAAAATTCTTTATTAAGAAGAAATGATCAAAACTTAGTAGAAGCAAGAGATGCAAAGCCAGCAACGGCAGAACAAGTTTTACAAGGTATTACAAGAGCATCACTACAAACAAAATCGTTTATTTCTGCAGCTTCCTTCCAGGAAACTACAAAAGTATTAAATGAAGCTGCTGTGAGTGGTAAAATAGATATGTTAGAAGGTTTGAAAGAAAATGTAATTGTTGGTAAGAGAATTCCAGCAGGTACAGGTATGAGAGCTTATGAAAAAATTCTAGTTGGTCCAAAAGACGAAATAGAACAAAGTTTATAATACCCGTTTTACCGGATAATTGTTTAAAAGTTGAATTGTTTATCGTAATTTAATTACTGTATTCAATTCAACTTTTATTTTTTGTATCTTTTTAACAGTTAAACAATTTAACGATATAAATTATGGGAGAAAATAAAAATAAAGACGGACAAATAAACATTGAATTAGATCAAGAAATTGCAGAAGGAACCTATTCTAATTTGGCAATTATTAATCACTCAATGTCAGAGTTCATTGTTGATTTTATTAATATTATGCCAGGTGTTCCAAAGGCAAAAGTGAAATCTAGAATTATATTAACGCCACAACACGCAAAAAGGTTAGCCAAAGCTTTAGGAGAAAATATTAGAAAGTTTGAACAAGCTCATGGAGAAATTAAAGATTATGAGCAACCTCCCATTCCAATGAATTTTGGACCTACCGGTCAAGCATAAAAGAATAAAGTGAAACATTAAGTTTCGCTTTTTTTTTGCTTTTAATTTTTAAAATAAAGAACAGGGATTTCTAGTTTAGTAGCATATCGTTTTAAAAGGGGATTCACTTTTGTATAATTAAAACTGGTATAGAGAACGAGAATTAAAAATAATAATGCACCAATACCAACTTCAATTGGTGACAAATTCCTGCCTATTATTTTGAATCCAATCCCAAAAAAGCTACCATATAAAAGTATAAAGTGAATGACATAAATAGCTAAGGTGTTTTTCCCGATTTTTAAAATTAGAGAATGCTTTAATTTTTTTTCTAAGCTATAAAAGAAAGCAAAATAGAGGAGTACATAACCCAATTTTGTAAATAAATAATTATAATCTGCAGCCTCACTTATTACTTCAATTTTAGTGATATCAAAGACTTGCATCAGAATATTTGAAGAATAAAAGATGAGTATTAAACCTACGCATATGAATGAAGAAATTAGGGTCGTTTTAAAGTGTTTTTTACCTAGGTTCCAGTAAAACAAAGTTGCTATAAAGGCGCCCATTAAAGAATAGCCATACCAAGGGAGTATTCTAAAAACACTACCATTACTCTTAGAAATATAATTATGAATGAGTAGCGGAATCCCTTCGATGTTAAGTACTCTATATAAAGGTTCAAAGACGAATATTAGGATTCCTAAAATCAGGGTGACTATTGAAAAAAAAATCACTTTTTTATTACACAGAAAAAAGATACTGACTGTTAAGATTAAACTCAATCCAATACATTGTAAAACATCCACTGCAAAAAAAGAACTGGATATAGTACCTGAAAACAAATTTTTAAAATTAATCCGGATAAAATATCCAATACTAATTAAATAAAAACCTCTGGTAATTCCTTTTTTTATTCGGTAATTTTCTAATCCTTTTTCTTTTGCCTTTAATAAAAGATAAGTGAAAATTAATCCAGATATTGTGAAAAATATTGGCGCAGTAATACCTCTAAAAAAAGACCATAAGGCAAAACCTTCAGAGTTTAAATTCCGGTAAGAATTATCCAAAAGAGTATCTATAAAATGACCTTGCAGCATCATTATAATAGCAAAAGCACGCACAATATCAATAAAGTATAACCTGTCTCTCAAACTCTGGGGGGAGTGTATAGTATGTGTTATTTAAGATGATAAATTTACATTTTACATCGTAAGCTTATTCTTGTAATGTTAGGAATATATTAGATTGTTCTTGTTCTGTTCAATAACCAAAAATCGGCTAAAACTAAAGCAGTCATTGCTTCTATGATAGGTACAGCTCTTGGTACCACACAAGGGTCATGTCTTCCTTTGCCCGTAATTTCCGTAAGCTCATTTTCAGAGTTTATCGTTTGCTGAGAACTCATAATAGTTGCAACTGGTTTAAAGGCTACTCTAAAGTAAATGTCCATTCCATTGCTAATTCCACCTTGTATTCCACCAGATAAATTAGTCTGTGTTGAACCATCTGCGTTAAAAACATCATTGTGTTCAGAACCCTTCATCTTTGCTCCACAAAAACCACTTCCAAATTCAAAACCTTTTACTGCGTTAATAGAGAGCATTGCGCTACCCAGTTGTGCATGTAGCTTGTGAAATATAGGTTCCCCTAAACCCACAGGTACATTTTGGGCAACACAGGTAATTGTGCCTCCAATTGTATCTCCAGCTTTTCGAATTTCTTGTATTCTTGTGATCATTTTTTCTGCAGAAATTGCATCAGGACAACGAACAATGTTCGTTTCAGTTTTAGAGAAATCTAATTCTTGGTATGGTTTGTCAATAAAGATTTCTCCAACAGAAGAAGTATAAGCATTAATTTTTATGCTTGCTATTAGTTGCTTTGCCAGTGCGCCTGCAACTACCCAGTTTGCCGTCTCACGTGCAGAACTTCTTCCACCCCCTCTATAATCTCTAATTCCAAATTTTTTATCATACGTATAGTCTGCATGAGAAGGTCTGTAAATATTAGTATTGTGATTATAGTCTTTCGATTTTTGGTTGGTGTTTTTAATGATAAATCCAATGGAAGTTCCTGTTGTTTTTCCTTCAAAAATACCAGAATGAAACTCTACAGTATCAGGTTCTTTACGTTGTGTGACAATTTTAGATTGTCCAGGTTTCCTTCTATTTAATTCTTCTTGAATTGCTTCTAAGTCTACTTCTAAACCAGCAGGAAAACCATCTATAACACCACCAATTGCAGTTCCATGAGACTCTCCATATGTTGTAACTTTTAATAAATTTCCAAAAGAATTAAATGACATATTTTTTTGTGTTAAAGTAAGTTGCAAATATACTAAAGTCACCCCAAGAATTTTAATTTTTCTATATTTTATAATGATTTCTAGTCTTTTTTATCTCTAAAGACAAGGTAACTTTGAAGAGGATAGCTGAATTATTATACGATATTCAAAATAATAAAAAAATAATACCTTTTTTGTTTTACATACTTAAAAAAGCTTTCTATATTTGCACCCGCATTTAGAGAATATCTGATGAGACTTCTGGAGAAATGGCAGAGCGGTCGAATGCGGCAGTCTTGAAAACTGTTGACTGTAACAGGTCCGGGGGTTCGAATCCCTCTTTCTCCGCAAAAGAAACCCACAACATCTGTTGTGGGTTTTTTATTTCCAAAAAACCAAACTTGTTTGTGTTTTTAGGGAAATAAAAAAGACTAAATTCTTGGAAATAATTTGGGTTTCTGTGCTTGCTCTGCATTTCATATTGGGATGCACAGAGTGAATCCCTCTTTCTCCGCAGAATGAAAACCTCAATAATTGTTGTGGTTTTTTATTTTGAAATATGTCCCGTCCTGAAATAGCGTTACACAAAAACCTAGTGTAATGAAAACTAATTATGTAAAACGAACACAAAAAGATTATCCTTTAAGTTTAAAACTTCAAACAGTTCAATCTATCGAGCAAGGAAAAACAACTACGACCCAAGCAACAAAGCAATATGGAATACAATGTAGAAGAACTGTTGTTAATTGGTTACGAAAATATGGTACATTTGATTGGGAAAATCAAACA
>Ga0209199_1000557_pt1 | contig 52070 bp, 49 predicted proteins | sample COGITO_mtgs_1105_7_FD_184805 | JGI IMG/M metagenome (GOLD analysis project Ga0209199, IMG submission 184805) | Pelagic marine microbial communities from North Sea - COGITO_mtgs_110523 (SPAdes) (version 2) | ecosystem: Environmental > Aquatic > Marine > Epipelagic ... | reverse complement strand
AAAATGATCTTTTTCAACTCCTTCTTCAGTGATAAATCCAAATCCTTTAGATTCATTGAAAAACTTTACTGTTCCTTTACTCATAATAGTGTAATTAAAATTTATAATATTTTTGCAAACTTACAAACTTTTAATAGAAAACACACTATTTAATTAACTTATTTTAAATTTATTAAAAATATACTTATTTTAATGTGAGGCTTTTAATTTTTAAACTAAAACGTTCATTGGTTTTATTCCCTATTAAAAATGCGATTTGTTCAATTTGATCGGCATCGAAATTGGGGAGATTTAAACGTCTTCCCCTAAAAGTAGGAACAAGTAGTTCTAAAGGAATAATTATTACCTGATCAATGCCAGTTGTATTAAACGTATGGATATAAGAATGTTGTTGATTACTAGAACTTTTCAATCTAAATTGATAGGATTTGCCGTCACCTTTTAGTTTCAAGACAACCGATTTGAATCCACTTGTTTTAATGGCATTAAAATTATAGCGAAGAGAAGAGAACCCACCGTTGTTTTCGGTGGTAACATAGCCTTCAAACACGCCTAATCCCTCTGAATTGACAGTAAAACCGCCTTGAGACCTCCCTCCCATCACACGGTCATCTACAATTTGCCACCCCTTGGTAGAACACCCAGATTCAAATTTAAAAATAACATTTGGAGATTGAAACATATTCATAAATGTAACTAATATCAATAAATAAAACATAATTACAGGAATTAAACTTTAGGGAGCGTTTCTAAAATCTCATCAAAATTCTCTCTTAAATAAGCGCGTAATTTTTTCTTATAATCGTCTTTAAGCCAGGATAAAAAATTATGAGTGCTTTTGCTGATACATTTTGAATAGCGATGAATTCTAAAATCAATATCATCTGTTAAAAGCTTCACAAGATCTAAGGCATCATAAATATCTTCACTATTCTCTATACAAATAAAAGCATGTTGCTCAATAGAACGCTTCAGAACTACTTTTGAAGATTCACCACTGCGAATAGATTGAATATAGGTTTTATTGACATCAAAATAAACATCTTTTGAGTTTGAAAATAAGGCTCTTATGTCTTCAGGCATTTCATAAATAAAATTACTTTCGAGCTCTTCATCACTTAAAACTCCGTCTAAATAATAATTAGGATACTTAAATATACGTTGCCAATCAAGGTTTGTACTTCCCCATGGGCCAAAACGGTGAAAGTTGTTTCCGAGGTCAATGACATCAAAAGAATTTTTGTTCTTTAAAATACGGGATCCTCTACCAATCATTTGATAATAAAGCGTCAATGATTTAGTCGCACGATTCAAAATGATTGATTCTACAGTTGGTTCATCAAAACCTGTAGTTAATATACTTACAGAAGTTAGAATGGCATTGGGCGTTTCCTTAAACCATTTTAGGATTTGAGTACGCTCTTTTTTAGAGGCAGTGTTATCTAAATGCGCTACAGGATATCCGGCGTTTCTAAACAAGTCGTAAACAAACAGTGAGGTATTAATACCATTATTAAAAATAAGTGTTTTCTTTCCTTCACAGCGTTCGTTGTAGGCCTCCATTAACTTGGAGAGCATCTCATTGTTTGTATATAAATCTTCTGAAGATTTCACTGTATAATCACCGTTGGCACCAACGACTAAAGAAGTCAACCCTACATTATAAGAATACATATTAGCTTGCGCTAAGAATTCGTTTTCAATTAGAGATTCAATACTTTCACCTACAATTAATTCATTATAATTGTCTGCCATTGGAAGCTCAATATTTGAACTTAATGGTGTGGCAGTTACACCTAATACGAATGATTTTTCAAAGAATTTAAAAAGTTTCGTAAAAGAATTATAATGGGCTTCATCAATAATAATTAACCCAATATCTGAAATGTCTAATTTATCATCTTTTAATCTATTGTTAAGAGTTTCAACCATTGCCACAAAACAATCAAATTGAGATTGATCCTCTAAATTGGCTTTGCTGTCAATTACTTTATTTTGAACTCCAAATTCTGTCAATACAGAAGATGTTTGTTTACAAAGTTCAATTCGATGGGTCATTACCAATACTTTTTTCTTGTGTGTTTTCAAGTATTGACTTACAATTTCCGAAAAGATAACCGTTTTACCGCCACCTGTTGGTAACTGGTATAAAAGGTGGTAATCATCCGCAGCTGTTTCAAAACATTGAAATATTTTTTGAATGGCACCCTTCTGGTAACTATAGAGTTCTTTGCCAGTTTTACGTTCTTCTTGTTCTGAAATGGAAAGCATATTGGTTTTGGTTGATTTTTGCAAAAATACATTCTTTATTAAGTATATAAAGAATTATTCTGAACTATTTTTTGATTCAGATTAAAATATAAGTCCTGACTAATTAGTTTGTAAAAGTTAAAACAGTATAATTTTTTTATTTGATTTAAAATTATTATTTTTAGAGTCTCAATTCAACCGCCTATGAATCAAGTAGAAAACCGACCGTCAATCAATTTTTGGATAATTTGTAGTCTTGCCTTGGTTTGGAATCTTATAGGTGTATTAGCTTATTTTGGACAAACATTTATGAGCGAAGAAATTTTTTTAACCTTGTCTAAATTTGAACAGAATTATTTTTCAAACACACCAGCCTGGGTAACAGCAGCATTTGCAACGGCTGTTTTTTCGGGGATATTTGGAGCCATTAGTTTGTTGTTTAAAAAAATGATAGCTTCTTTATTGTTCTTAATTTCAATTATTGCGATTCTCGCACATCAATACTACATCTTCTTTATTCAAGATTATATAATAATTAGTGGAGTTGAGTTTACACTTCCAATAGCCACCACATTTATTGGGTTTTTCTTACTTTGGTTTTCCTATAAAATGAATAAGCAAGGCGTGTTAAATTAGTCGTTTATGGGTTTGAGTTTGTGTGTTTTCTTTGTACCCGCATACATTTCATATTTTGAAAATCGAGATTCTAATTTTGCATTAAATAGTTTAATTTTTCTTGAAGGCCTCAAACCAATGTATTTAAGGGCTTCCAAATTTGACGAAATCATCCAAGCATTGGTACCTGGATATTTATGTTTAAGCGTTGAGCCTATGGCACCATAAAAGCTTTCCATTTCAATATCCAATCGCTCTCCATACGGAGGATTAAACACCATATGCAAATGTTCTTCGCCACCTTTTTGAGTTTTGAAAAAATCTTCGTGTTTAATGTATATAAAGTCTTCCAACTTCGAATTCTCAACGTTCTGAATGGCTTTTTCTACCGCACTAGGTGATTTATCAAACCCCATAATTTTATGATGGAAATCACGTGTTTTAGAAAGTAAAGATTCTTCAATTTTTTCAAATAAATCGACGTCCCAGTCTTCCCAACGTTCAAAACCGAATTCGTTACGCATCAAATTTGGTGGAATGTTACAGGCAATCATAGCCGCTTCTATCAAAATAGTCCCAGAACCACACATAGGATCCATAAAATCACTTTGCCCATCCCAACCAGATAGCATTATTAAACCGGCAGCTAACACTTCGTTTATGGGCGCAATATTCGTGGCTATTTTATATCCACGTTTGTGTAAAGATTCCCCAGAACTATCTAGAGAAACAGTACAAAAATGACGGTCAATATGAATATCAATTTTTAAATCCGGAAATCTCAAATCTACATTTGGACGCTCTCCAGTTTGATCTCTAAAACGATCGACAATCGCATCTTTTGTTTTAAGTGACACATATTGTGAATGTGTAAACGTTTCTCCATTAAGGGTTGCTCCCACTGCTAAACTCCCATTAGATTTTAAATAATTTTCCCAAGGAATGGCATTAATTTTCTTGTATAAATCGGTTTCATTTATAACTTTAAAATTTGCAATGGGTTTAAGAATTTTAATGGCTGTACGCAAACCAAGATTGGCTTTATACATAAAACCTTTATCTCCTACAAAACTCACATGTCGGACCCCTATTGTAACCGATTGTGCACCTAGTTGTTTTAATTCTTTAGCTAAAAGTTCCTCAAAACCAAATAAGGTTTTAGCAACCATCTTAAAATTATTCTCCATCAAAAATATTTAGTACATGCAAAAATACAGTATTTTTGTTCGGGTTATAAGCAAATAAATGACAAAAAAACAATCAAAGTGGTTTCAGTCTTGGTTTGATACATCGTATTATCATGTACTTTATAAGAACAGAGATTATAAAGAAGCTGAAGTTTTTATTAAAATGATAGTAAAGTATTTGAATCTCGATAAAGACGATTCAATATTAGATTTGGCGTGTGGTAAAGGCAGGCATTCTATTTATTTAAACTCTTTAGGTTATAAAGTTACAGGACTAGATTTGTCTAAAAATAGTATCGAGCACGCAAAAACACATGAATCAAGTTCTTTGCATTTTGACGTCCACGATATGAGATATATATATAGTTCTCAATTTGAAGTGGTTTTAAATTTATTTACAAGTTTTGGGTATTTTGAGAAGGAATCAGATAATTTTAAAGTGATTAAAACCATTAAATCGAGCTTAAAACAAAACGGTATTGGCGTTATTGATTTTATGAACAGTCCTGTAGTGATTCAGAGTTTAATTGCCCAGAATTCGTTTGAAGCTGATGGTTTGACATTCAAATTAGAACGCTCCCACTCAAAAGGCTTTATTACTAAAAATATAGAAGTTATCGATTCGAATAAAACGTATCATTACGAAGAAAAAGTGCGTGCTTATAGCTTTCAAGATTTTGAAGCGATGCTCTCAAATGCAGGATTGCATTTGTTAGAATGTTTTGGAAATTATAAACTAGAACCCTTTAACATTAAAACATCAAAACGTTTAATCTTAATTTTTATGGCTAATGATTAGTTTTTTAGCGCCCATATTGGCAGTAGTATTTGGAGTAACAATTGTGCTGCTTTATAGTAAATCAAAACCTTTAAATCTAAAATTATTTTTAGCATTTAGTGGTGCATTTTTATTGTCCACCACAATTTTTGAACTCCTTCCAGAAGTATACACACATGTAGAAACTAAACAAATAGGTTTGTTTATTATGGGGGGTATTTTGTTACAGATTCTTTTAGAGTTCTACTCCAAAGGCGCTGAACATGGCCACTTACATCACCACGATTCTAAAACTAAATTTCCATGGTTTTTATTTATAAGCCTTGGCATTCATGCCTTTTTTGAGGGGTTTCCTCTCAAAGATCACCATAACATTATTATAGGTGTTGTCATTCACAAAATTCCTATAGCGATTCTAATCACTACTTACCTTTTAAAATCAAAGCTCCCAAAGTCGCAAGTATTCCTATTCTTAATTGTATTTACGCTCATGACACCCTTAGGTTCAATAGCAGCAGAATTGTTAAGTATTTCACCAACCCTAATTTACAGTATAAATGCCATAGTGATTGGGATGTTTCTACATATATCAACCATCATTTTGTTTGAAAGCAGTGAAGGACATCATTTTAATTTGAATAAAATTTTAATGATTATTGGGGCGGTTGTTTTAGCATATTTTATATAAAAATTATGTTTAGTAAAAGTGACGCTAAACTTCTAAGACAGGAATTCTGGACAAGTTTCGGAAAGTCCTTTCCTAGAGAATGGATTCTTTATAATACGAATGTTAAGGGACTCAGTTTTAAATTTTATTTTGATACTAAAACCGCTTACGTCGCATTCTGTATTGATATGGAACCCCGCAAACAACAAGCCTATTGGAATCAAATACTCTCTCACAAATCAATCTTGGAAACCGATTTCTTACCACAAGTAAAGTTTGAGGAATGTTTTCAAGTATCCCAAGAAAAAATAATTTCAGCAGCCTACGTTTCAATTCAATCTAAAGTTTCCATTCACAATAAATCTACATGGCAAGCAGTAATGGAGTTCCTTAATGAAACGATGCTGAAGTTTGAATCGTTCTATGCTGTATATGAAAATACGATTAAGATTTGAGTCTTAACCGTATTTAGTAGGTTTAAAAATAAGGGGCAAAAAAGATGATTAAATCTCCATATTGAAATTTATTTCTAGATCAAAATAACAGCATTTTATTCATAGCACAAAGGGTAAAGTAACAAACGGGCATTCTGTGTAACAAGCGGCTTTAATTTAGTAATAAACGGATTTTAATTTCTTGCTACAAAAGGCTAATTCTAACAACATCAAGGATTCCATTTTTTAGAAAGTTCGTATAAATTAAACTCATTAAATGATTTTTGATATTCTAGTCGTTCAGTTTGAAATTGACGCTGTAAGATATCTTCAATCAAATAATCTTCTTCTGAATTGTTGGGATCAAAAGGAAGTTTCAAAGACATATTAAATAAGCTCGCTGTATTGTTATACCAAAAGGCACGCCAACCACTTCTTAGGTATTTGATGAGTTCAAAAGCAGTAACGCCCGTTTGGCGATGAATTAATTTAATTAAAATTTGACCCTCAGTAATTGTGAATTTTTTGAGCTTTTCAGCAAACTCACCTTCAATATACTTTTGAACCATGCGCATATATTTCTTTCGTTTTCGTTTGCTCTTAAGGTTTGTCATACGCTCGTTCAAACTTTCTAACCGTTCCGCAGCTAATTTTGCATAGGGATAAACTTTAATCGCCTTACGTTGTAAAATCAAATACCGCCGTCTGGATTCGTTCGTGGTAAATTTTAATTTTGGAAGTATATAAATCTCGTTTAAACTGATAGTATTATTAGTAATAGTATCTCCAACAATGATTAAATAATTTTCTGGAATCAAATCTTTTTGTACAGGCAAGATCTGCCCTAAAAGGAGAACAGGGAACCAAAAAAGAATGCAGCGAATCAACTTCATGACTAAGTTTTCTTGTACAACTTCAAACTTACAAAATATGCTGTAATCTATATGTGATTATCATTCATTATTGTTATTTTTAACCAAAATTATATTTAAAATGGCACAGAAAACGATACTTGATAAAAACGCACTTACATTCTTAGAAGACTACCTCAACAATGCAGCCCCAACAGGCTACGAATGGGACGGTCAAAAACTATGGATGGATTATTTAAAACCTTATGTGGATACCTTTATTACAGATACCTACGGGACTGCCGTTGGAGTTATTAATCCAGAGGCTCCTTTTAAGGTGGTGATTGAAGGGCATGCAGATGAAATTTCTTGGTATGTCAACTATATTTCAGATGATGGGCTTATTTATGTCATTCGAAATGGAGGAAGTGACCACCAGATTGCACCTAGTAAAATCGTTAATATTCATACTAAAAAAGGCATTGTTAAAGGCGTTTTTGGTTGGCCTGCAATACACACGCGTAGTTTGGCAAAAGAACAGGCGCCTAAACCTGATAATATTTTTATTGATGTGGGATGCAAAACAAAAGAAGCGGTTGACGAATTAGGTGTACATGTGGGCTGTGTGATTACCTATCCAGATACCTTCCATATACTAAATAAAGATCATTTTGTATGTCGTGCTTTAGACAACCGCATGGGTGGTTTTATGATTGCGCAAGTGGCACGTTTATTACACGAAAATAAAAAGACCCTTCCGTTTGGATTATATATCACCAACTCAGTTCAAGAAGAAATTGGGCTTCGAGGTGCCGAAATGATCACACATACCATTCAACCTAATGTTGCTATTGTAACAGATGTGACGCATGACACGACCACACCAATGATTGATAAAAAGAGCCAAGGACACTGCGAAATGGGCAAAGGCCCTGTGATTGCGTATGCCCCTGCGGTTCAACAAAAATTAAGAGATTTAATTACAGAGACTGCCGAAGTAAATAAAATTCCATTCCAACGTGCAGCACTCTCTAGAGCAACTGGGACCGATACCGATGCCTTTGCTTACAGCAATGGTGGTGTGGCTTCCGCATTGATTTCATTACCATTACGATACATGCACACCACGGTAGAAATGGTGCACCGTGACGATGTAGAAAACGTCATTAAAATGATTTATGAAACCTTGTTGAATATCAAAGACGGCGAAACATTTTCTTATTTTGATTAATTAGTGGACGAATATTTAGATATTTGGAATTCTGATGGGCAACCAACAGGGAAAAAATGCTTGAAGGATGAAGCCCACCGAATGGGTTGGTTTCATCCAACAGTGCATGTTTGGTTTTACACGCCTGCTCCTGCCCTTTTACTCCAAAAACGAAGTCTTACAAAACAGACGTTTCCAAGTTTTTGGGACGTTTCTGTAGCTGGTCATGTGAGTGCTGGAGAATCCATCCTAGAAGGCGCTTTAAGAGAAGTAAAAGAAGAAATCGGATTGGACATTAAAGAACCCGACCTAAAGCCTCTAGATATTCGCAAAAATACCAATCGGTTCGAAAATGGCATTATAGACTGTGAATTTCAACATGTGTTTTTAGTAAAGCTTGACACAGCCGTTTCCCAACTTAAAATTCAAGAATCTGAAGTAGATTCCGTACATCTTTTTTCTTTTGAAGAACTTCAAAATTGCATGCTTCATAAGCATCCCACTTACAACATTGTCCCTGCTGATATGAGCTATTATCAATTTGTGATGGATGCGGTATTGAAAGTCCTTTAATTAACATTAATTTTGCCGAATGCAAAATCAACCTGCCCTCAAAATCGAATTTGTGGCCATCATGGCACTTTTAATGTCTTTAGTGGCGCTATCTATTGATGGCATTCTCCCTGCTCTTGCAGTCATCGGAAACGACCTAGGAGTTACAGACACTAAAGACCATCAATTACTGATTACCATGATTTTTCTTGGATTGGGGTTTGGGCAACTTATTTTCGGTCCTTTATCCGATAGTTACGGTCGAAAACCCATTATCTATCTAGGTTTTTTAGTGTTTGCAGTGGCAAGTGTTATTTGTGTGAATACCGATAGTTATGAAGTATTAATTGCAGGACGCATTTTGCAAGGGATTGGATTGGCATCACCCCGAACCTTAAGCATTGCCATGATTCGCGATTCGTATGAAGGCGATTATATGGCGAAGGTCATGTCGTTTATTGTTATGATTTTCATTCTCATTCCAATCGTCGCCCCCACTCTTGGGCAGTTTTTAATGCTCGCTTACAATTGGCAAGCCATTTTTAATGTACAGTTAGGACTCGGAATGTTGGTCATCTTTTGGTTTTGGAAACGCCAACCAGAAACCTTGCCAACTGATAAACGAATTCCTTTTAGAGGAGCTGTATTAATATCTGGATTCAAAGAATTTTTTAAACACAAACAAGCCGTGGCTTTTACTTTAATCTCTGGATTTATTACAGGATCGTTTATGGTATATTTAAGTACCACTCAGTACATCTTTGAAGTTCAATACGACCTAGGAGAGGATTTCCCATTAATCTTTGCCAGTTTGGCCGTAGGCGTGGGATTTGCAACCTATCTTAATGGAGTTTATGTGGTTCGAATTGGTATGAAACGAATTGCCCTAGTTTCCTTAGCCGCATATACGTTGAGCTCCCTTTTGTATGTTGTACTATTTTTTAATCAATCGAATCCCCCTTTATGGGTTTTACTCACATTTTTTGCCTTACAGTTTACAGCTGTTGGATTTTTGTTTGGAAATCTTAGAGCCTTAGCTATGCAACCCATTGGGCATATCGCTGGAGTTGGGGCGGCTATCAATGGATTTATTTCTACAGTAATGGGTGTTGGTATTGCAAGTGTTATTGGGGCTTATATAAGCACTACGGCATGGCCCTTGTTTTTAGGATTTACAGGATGTGGATTTACATCTATGGTAATTTTCCTTCTCAACAAACCCTTACAGCGTACGATTTAAAATACTCCAGCGTCCACATCTTTGATGAACTGAATCAAGCCCTCAAAATAAATCTTTTGATCGTCAAATTGTGAAAGATGACTGCCGTTAGGGCATAACAAATAATGACCATTTTGAACTTCTTCTGAAATAAACTTCATTTGTTCAGGATCCATCGTATCATGAGTAGCTCCAATACTTAGAGTTGGAATCGTAATTTTATGCAAGTCTGCTTTGACATCCCAATACTTCAGCGTGGCATCACCTTTAATTCCAAATTCACTAGGCCCTTGCATCGTTACATATACATCGTGATTGATGTGCTTAAAACTTCTATTTAGAGGCTCTGGCCATTCGTCTACAGGAAGTCGAATGATGTGTTTTGTATAGTAGTTATTGACCACCAATTCCATATAGCGTTCGTTCGTATAATCTTCTTTAGCTTCATATACCATAATTTCTTTCAATACTTTTGGATCTAACTTAGGGGCTAACACTTCATCTGAATATTTTTGGTAATCAGGGATTGAAGGTACCATATTGGAAATAATCAATCCTTTTAAGTGCTGTTGGTATTTAAGTGCATACTGCATGCCTAAAATACCGCCCCACGATTGTCCATACAAATAGAAATTATCATTTGTCAATCCTAAAGCAATACGCACTTGTTCCACTTCTTCAACAAAACGCTCTAAATTCCATAATGACAAGTCTTTAGGTTGATCACTATAATAGGATCCTAGTTGGTCATAATAATAATATTCAATGCCTTCATTAGGAAAATATCCGTCAAAAGATTCATAAATTTCATGTGTCATTCCAGGCCCACCATGCAATAAGAGTACTTTAATAGTTGGATTGTTTCCAACACGTTTAGTCCAAACATTGAACTCCCCTTGTGGCGTTGAAATGGGAATCATTTTAATACCTCCTAAATATTGATCTTCTTTTTGAGAACTGTCTAGATAGTTGGTGCCTGAGGTGTTTATTGATGTTTTAATCTCTGTTTTACATGCTGTTAGGAATAATATAAAAGAAAGAATGTATAATAAATTGGTTTTTATCATGATTAAGTTTTAAGTAAATATATCTATTTAAAGTGAGTCTTTCATAATTGTTTCCACCACTTCAGGGTTTAATAAGGTGCTAATGTCTCCTAAATTAGAGGTGTCCTTACTCGCAATTTTTCGAAGAATACGGCGCATAATTTTTCCAGAACGTGTTTTAGGTAGACCCGAGGTAAATTGAATTTTATCAAGCTTCGCAATGGGCCCTATTTGTTTGCTAATAAGTTGATTGATTTCTGTTTTTAAAGTGTCGCTTAAATTCTCCGAATGTTTAAGGGTAACAAATCCATAAAGGGCACTTCCTTTTATATCGTGAGGATACCCAACTATCGCTGATTCCGCTACGTTTGGATGCTCATCAATGGCATCTTCAATAGGAGCGGTTCCTAAATTATGTCCAGAGACTATAATCACATCATCTACACGACCTGTAATGCGATAATGGCCATTTTCATCTCTAAGCGCACCATCGCCAGTGAAGTACATATTTTCATAGGCAGAAAAATAAGTCTCTTTGTAACGTTGGTGATTTCCCCAAATGGTACGTGCAATTGATGGCCATGGAAATTTAATACATAAACGACCTTCCACAGAATTGCCATCAATTTCTTTGCCCTTTTCGTCCATTAAAGCAGGTTGAACTCCTATAAATGGTAGGGTTGCAAACGCTGGTTTTCCTTCAAAAATGTTTGGAATTGGTGAAATCATAATACCCCCAGTTTCGGTTTGCCACCAAGTGTCCACAATAGGACATTTCTTTTTTCCAATATGATCATTGTACCAATGCCAAGCTTCTTCATTAATCGGTTCTCCAACAGTTCCTAGAATTTTCAAAGACGATAAATCATAAGGTGTCACGAACTCTAACCTTTCTTTAGCCAAGGCTCTAATGGCAGTAGGTGCGGTATAAAATTGAGTTATCTTATGTTTTTCGACAATGGACCAAAAACGTCCATAATCAGGATAACTAGGAACACCTTCAAACATCACGGTCGTCGCTCCATTTAAAAGCGGTCCGTACACAATATAAGTGTGGCCTGTAATCCAACCTATATCTGCTGTACACCAGTATATGTCATCTGCTTCATATTGAAATATATTTTTAAAACTATAACCTGCATACACCATATAGCCCGCCGTGGTATGAACCATGCCCTTAGGCTGACCTGTAGAACCAGATGTATACAGTATAAAGAGCGGATCTTCTGCATCCATGACCGTCGCTTCACATGTCTCAGAAGCAGCATCTAAAAGCGGTTGCAACCAAAAATCTCTGCCTGAAACCATCGGAATATTTGTATGAATGCGTTTAGCAACAAGCACAGATTGAATACCATTACAGTCCAAAAGTGCGGTATCTACAATCGATTTTAAATCAATCGTTTTGGCACCACGGTAACCACCATCACTGGTAATAACCATTTTGCAATCACAATCGTTGATACGTGTCGATAAGGCCGTTGCTGAAAACCCTGCAAAAACTACTGAGTGGATGGCTCCAATTCTGGCGCATGCCAATACTGAAATTGCGAGTTCTGGAATCATGGGTAAATAAATACAGACCCGATCCCCTTTTTCAATGCCTTTAGATTTTAATACATTGGCAAACTGATTGACGCGTTTATGTAATTCTTTATAAGTAATTGCTTCAAATGGATCTTTCGGGTTGTTTGGTTCAAATAAGATGGCTGTTTTATTGCCATTAAGCTCCAGATGACGATCGATACAGTTTTCCGTAATATTAAGTTGAGAACCTTCAAACCAACTGATTTTTGGGACGGAAAAATCCCAATCTAAAACTTTACTCCAAGGGCGTTTCCATGTAAAGTTCTCCTTAGCAATGGTCGACCAAAATTGCTCAGGACTTTGAACAGCAGTGCTATAGTTTTTATCGTAGTCTTCTAAGCTTTTAATATCGAATTTAATCATCTCTGTAAAATTAAGTCTCTAAAGTAATACAATTAGCCCGTTCTTTTTATACATTTGATAATAATAACCGATTAGAGCAATATTAAAATGAATATTAAAAACATTCTTCAAGTTTCCCTATTTTATTTGATTCTACAAAGTTGTTCATCAAATAACAGTAATACTGACGCAACAGATAATTCTCAAACTCCGATTGATTTATCCTCCTATTTTTCTGTAGATTTTGAGGATTTACCAAACTATGCAAATCAAGACATTCCAAATTATATCACAAAAGACAATACGCCTGCAGCAAATCAAATTACAGATGAGGGTGCTATTTTAGGACGTATTTTATTTTATGACTCCAACCTTTCATCCGACAATACAGTGGCTTGTGCCAGTTGTCATGTTCAGAGCGAGGCTTTTGGAGATCTCAATATAGCGAGTGTTGGGATTAATGGCACCACCCCTAGACATTCAATGCGTTTGATTAATAATCGTTTTGGGAATGTAAATGCCTTTTTTTGGGACAAACGTGCAGCAACTTTAGAAGCGCAAACAACACAACCGATTCAAGATCATATTGAAATGGGGTTCAGTGGCGAAAATGGCGATTTGAGTTTTGACGATTTACTCACCAAACTAGAAAACATACCTTACTATCCGTTGTTGTTTTTGAATGCTTTTGGAACGGAAACCATTTCAGAAGCTCGTATTCAGCTAGCACTTGCACAATTTGTGAGAAGTATTCAATCCTTTGATAGCAAATATGACCAAGGCAGAATGCTCGTTGCAAACAATAACCAACCCTTTCCAAATTTTTCAACTTTAGAAAATACAGGAAAACAAATATTTAACCAACCTCCAGTTTTTAATAATACAGGAATGCGAATCAATGGTGGTGTGGGTTGTGCAGGATGTCATCAAGCACCTGAATTTGATATAAACCCCAACTCGCTTAACAATGGCGTTATTGGAACTATTAGTGGAATCGGAACAGACTTGACCATCACAAGAGCTCCTAGCCTTAGAGATGTTGTTAAGCAAAATGGCGATGCTAATGGCGGTTTTATGCACAATGGTGCTTTTGTGGAACTTATAGATGTTATAAATCACTACAATGTGATTGATGGGACTGGGAATAATAACTTAGACCCAAGGCTACGTCCTGGAGGGAATCCACAACAATTAAATATGACTGTTGATGAAAAAAATGCAATGATAGCTTTTATGGAAACATTAAGCGGCGTGGATGTTTATACAAACCCTAAATGGAGTAATCCTTTTATTGATTAATCATTTTTAATTAAAACTCATTTTCGATTTTAATACTCTAACTTTGTGTTTAAACCAATTTAACTTTGCATTTAAAACGTCTCTACTTCATTGACGCTATAAGAGCCTTTGCTATCTTAATGATGCTTCAAGGACATTTTATAGACACCTTACTAGCAATCGAATATCGAGATGCTAATAACTTAGCCTTTAATACTTGGAAGTATTTTAGAGGTATCACTGCACCTGTGTTTTTTACAATTTCAGGATTAATTTTCACGTATTTACTCCTCAAGGCTAAAGGAAATGGAACACTCAACTATCGGATGCGAAAAGGAGTCATTCGAGGGCTAATGTTGATTGGTATTGGATATGCACTTCGAATTCCACTTTTCAGGTGGCTCACGGGATCTTTTGGTACTTATTTTATGGTAATTGATGTATTACAAATCATTGGACTCTCGTTAATTTTGATTGTGTGTGTGTATATCCTTTGTCAAAAAAAGACCTTGTTGTTTTCTATCATCATGCTTTGTTTAGGCACCTTGATGTTTCTAACTGAACCTCTTTATAGAACCTTTACTGCTGAAGGCATACCATTACTATTTGCTAATTATCTTACTAAGGTAAATGGATCTGTATTCACGATCGTTCCTTGGTTTGGGTATATGGCTTATGGCGCTTTTATAGCAACTTTATTTTATGGCTACGTATTACGTCCAAGGTTTAAGGTTGCCATTGTAACTGGTTTTTTTACTGTAGCTTTTGGGTTGATTTACGGTTCTTCTTCACTATTAAGTTGGCTTGCAATAAAAACCAATTTAATACTTTTTTCTGAAGTCGCTAATTATAATTATTTATTTGTTCGACTTGGAAATGTTTTAATACTTTTTGGGCTTTTCTATACTTTTGAATCCCGTTTAAAACATCCTGTTATTTTAAAAATTGGACAAAAAACACTCTCCATTTATGTGATACATTTTATTGTTCTTTATGGAAGTTTCACAGGTTGGGGGCTAAACAGAATCTTTGGTAAAAACTTAACTCCACTTGAAGCTATCACTGGAGCAATTTGTTTTTTAGTGCTGGTAAGTTTGATTTCAATCTATGTCATCAAAGCAAACACACAAGTGTATGATTATTTTAGACGCAAAGCTTATAAACTAAAAACAATTATACAGTCTTTAAATACTTAAGAACGTTGGTTTCTATGCGTGTTTGAATATCCGAAACATCGGCTTTTATAAAGGTTTCACCTGTAATATTTTCATACAATTCGATGTAGCGTTCACTCACAGTAACAATATAATCATCACTCATTTGAGGAATGATTTGTCCTTCAAGACCTTGAAAACCTTTGCGGATCAACCACTGGCGCACAAACTCTTTGGACAGTTGTTTTTGGGATTCATTTTTAGCTTGACGTGCTTCATACCCATCAGCATAGAAATAGCGTGAAGAATCGGGAGTATGAATTTCATCGATTAACACAATGACCCCTTCTTTTGTTTTACCAAATTCATATTTTGTATCGACTAAAATCAGTCCTCTTGAAGCGGCAATTTCAGAACCTCTTTGAAATAATTTTCGTGTATAATCTTCTAAAACCACATAATCAGATTCAGAAACAATACCTCGTTTTAGAATGTCTTCTCTTGAAATATCTTCATCATGATCGCCCATTTCTGCTTTGGTTGCAGGCGTGATAATGGGTGTTGGAAAAGCATCGTTTTCTTTTAGACCTTCTGGCATCGGCACACCACAAAGCAAGCGTTTTCCAGCGGAATATTCGCGAGCAGCATGCCCCGACATATAGCCTCTTATAACCATTTCGACCTTAAAAGGCTCACATAAATGTCCCACAGCCACATTGGGATCTGGGGTTGCTTTCAACCAATTGGGCACAATGTCAGCAGTAGCAGCCATCATTTTAGTAGCAATTTGATTGAGTATTTGACCTTTAAAAGGAATGCCTTTGGGCATGACTACATCAAAAGCAGACAAACGATCGGTCGCCACCATTACTAATAGATGATTTTTTATGTTATAGACTTCTCTTACTTTTCCTTTATAAAGATTTGATTGTCCTGGGAATTCAAAATTTGTATCGGTAATGGTATGACTCATGCGGTAGTTTTAATCTCTGTTTTCTATATGTTTATAGGCTTCAATAACTTTTCTAACCAATTTATGACGTATGACATCTTTATCATCTAAAAATATCATACCCACACCTTCAATGTCTTTTAAAATTAGAAGGGCTTCTTTAAGACCAGAAATGGTACGTCGCGGTAAATCAATTTGACCTGGATCACCAGTTAAAAGAAATTTAGCATCTTTACCCATACGTGTCAAAAACATTTTCATTTGAGCATGGGTGGTATTTTGTCCTTCATCTAAAATCACGAAGGCATGGTCTAAAGTACGCCCTCTCATAAATGCTAAGGGTGCAATTTGTATGGTGCCATTTTCAATATAACTTTCTAGTTTTTCAGGGGGAATCATATCTCTTAAGGCATCGTATAAGGGTTGCATGTAGGGATCTAATTTTTCTTTTAAATCGCCTGGCAAAAAGCCTAAATTTTCTCCTGCTTCCACGGCTGGGCGAGTCAAAATAATCCGTTTGACTTCTTTGTTTTTAAGTGCTCTAACAGCCAGAGCGACCCCTGTATATGTTTTTCCAGTTCCAGCAGGACCAATAGCAAATACCATGTCGTTTTGATGAACACTGTCCACTAACTTGCGCTGATTGGCTGTATGTGCTTTTATCAAACGCCCATTGACTCCATGCACAATGACTTCCCCACTTTTGGAGGACGTATCGTAGTCCGCTTTAGAATCACTTGTAAGCACACGTTCAATCATATTTTCATCTAGTTTGTTGAATTTTTGAAAGTGACTTAACAGCATTTGCATGCGTTTATCAAATTCAGCTAACAACTTTTCATCGCCAAAGGCAGTTATTTTTGTACCCCGAGCCACAATTTTAAGCTTCGGAAAATACATCTTTAAAAGTTCGATGTTTTTATTTTGAGGACCAAAAAACTCTTTTGGTGTGATATCTATTAACTCAATAATTAGTTCATTCAATGGGCGGTTGGGTTTAGTAAATTTATGATTCTATTCGATGCTATAAATGTAGTCACAATTTAGTATAATTTTTAGGACTGTTAATAAAAATTTAAAACAAAAATTGTGTAGGTTTGTATATCTTGATCAATAAAGATTTTTAGAGATTTTTTTAAACTAAACAACACGCTGTGCCAATGGCCATCATTACTTTAACGACCGATTTTGGAACAAAAGATCATTTTGCAGGCGCTGTAAAAGGAGCATTACTGTCCGAAATTACTGAAGCTAAAGTTGTTGATATATCTCACAATATTGCTCCGTTCAGTATCTTAGAAGCGGCGTATGTGATTCAAAATGCCTTTGAAAGTTTTCCTGTGGGAAGTATTCACATTATTGGTGTGGATTCCGAAATAAGTGAAGAAAACAAGCATATTTTGGTACAGCTTAATGATCATTATTTTATTTGTGCTAATAACGGTATTATGAGTATGATTTGTTCTGAAATTAATCCACAAAAAATTGTAGAAATAAACATTCACGATAAAATTTCAACCAGTTTTCCTGTTTTGGATGTATTTGTGAAAGTTGCGGCCCATATTGCACGTGGCGGAACTTTAGAAGTTGTAGGGAAAATTATTGCAAACATTAAACCCATTAAAAACATTGTTCCTATTGTAAAAGATGATGGCAATCAGTTGATTGGAAATGTGATTTATGTGGACCATTATGGCAACGTGATTACCAACATAAAAAAACGCTTTTTTGAATCGATACAAAAAGGACGTCGCTTTGAGATTTCGGCTAGGAATCATAAATTTAAACGAATTTATAACCACTATAGTGATATTGTAGATTTTAACATTTCGGCAGAATTACGCAATGATGAAGGGCAAGGTCTCGTTGTATTTAATTCATCGGACTACCTAGAAATTGCAGTGTATCGAAGTAACCTAGCCACGGTGGGAAGTGCTTCTACCCTGTTGGGCTTGGATATGATGGATACCATTTCTATTAATTTTTTCAAAGATTAAGAAGAAAACAAGAATAATTTAGGTTCCTAAAAGCTATCAACCTTATGTTAATAAGTTTCTTTCAATAATAAGTATCAAAAAGATATATTTGTAATAACCTATTTATTAAATTTATAATACACATCACAGATGAAATTTATAGTTTCCAGTACCTATTTATTAAAACAACTTCAAGTCTTAGGCGGCGTGATTAACAATTCGAACACCCTTCCCATTTTAGACAATTTCTTATTTGAATTAGAACATTCAAAATTAACGGTCTCCGCAAGTGATTTAGAAACCACTATGGCTTCTACTTTGGAAGTTGAAAGTGAAAGCGAAGGCAGTGTTGCCATCCCCGCTAAACTCTTGTTAGAAACGCTTAAAACCTTTCCTGAACAACCGCTTACGTTTGTGATTGAAGAGAATAATACCATTGAAATTAGTTCGAATCACGGAAAGTATGCATTGGCGTATGCTAGTGCAGATGAATTTCCAAAAGCAATTTCATTAGACAGTCCAAGTACGACCGTGATTGGTGCACACATATTGGCTACAGCCATTTCAAAAACTATTTTTGCTGCTGGAAATGATGATTTACGTCCGGTAATGAGTGGCGTCTTTTTTCAGTTTTCAACAGAGAGCTTGACCTTTGTTGCTACCGATGCGCACAAACTGGTAAAATATTCTCGTACAGATGTGACTGCCAATGAAACCGCTGAATTTATCATGCCTAAAAAACCTTTGAATTTATTGAAAGGAATTTTAGCTGGAAGTGATGACGACGTGACTATTGAATACAACGACTCCAATGCTAAATTTTCTTTTGAAAACTCAGTGTTAATCTGTCGATTGATTGATGGTAAATATCCAAATTATGAAGCGGTGATTCCAAAGGAAAATCCAAACCACTTGACCATCAGTCGGAACCAGTTTTTGAATTCCGTACGTCGTGTGTCTATATTCTCTAACAAAACAACGCATCAAATTCGTTTAAAAATTGCGGGGGCAGAACTTAATATTTCTGCGGAAGACATCGATTACAGCAACAAAGCCGAAGAACGTTTGACTTGTGATTACCAAGGTGATGATATGCAAATTGGGTTCAACTCTCGTTTCTTATCTGAAATGTTGAGCAACTTGAATGCCGATGATGTACAATTGGAAATGAGCATGCCCAACCGCGCGGGAATCCTCACTCCTATTGATGGATTGGACGAAGGAGAAACAGTGACCATGCTGGTAATGCCCGTAATGCTCAACAGCTAAATCTGAATTTTTATATATAAATAAGAACCATTCCATTATTGGGTGTCTCTTAAATATCTTTATACTGAAGTTTTGCCCCAAAGCTTTTCTTCATAACCACTATTATTTATCTTTAATAAAATGAAGTATAGAAAAGCAACTCCCAAAGATTTAAATCGTTTATCTGAATTGTTTGATGCCTATAGAATTTTCTATCGCAAACCGACGGATATTGAAAGTGCCAAAACTTTTTTAGAAGAACGTATTTCTAATAAAGATTCTGAATTATTTGTAGCTGAAAACGCTGAAACTAAATTAGTAGGATTTGTACAATTATATCCACTTTTCTCTTCGACACGTATGAAAAAATTTTGGTTACTAAACGATTTATTTGTCCATCCAGATTCTCGTAGTAAAGGAGTTTCAATCGGATTGATAGAAATTGCTAAAACGCTTGTGGTAGAATCCAATGCCTGTGGCATGTGTTTAGAAACAGAAAAATCAAATTTGATTGGAAATAATTTATATCCAAAAACAGGGTTTGAATTAAATACAAGCGCTAACTTTTATGAGTGGAGTGTGAAGTGAAATTCGAACTTTCTGTATTATGACATTTAGTGACTTATAAACCCTCGCCGACTGGATTTTGTGTTTTATTTTTTTATATATTTATACCGAAGTTTTGCCCCACCGCTTTTCTTCATAACCAATATTATTTTTTTGTGAGTTTTGTTTTACTATAAACGAGACCCTTGTAAACAGGCCTTGTTTTGATCGCTTTTCTGTTCATATACATCCCATTTACAAAAACAATAAAAACAATAAAAACTTAACAATCATGAAAAAAAGAAACTTAGTATTCGTTGCACTATTGCTCGCAAATTTTGGAATTTCCCAAACTACATTATTTACGGAAACCTTTGAATCCGGAAATAAATTCACTCTTAACACTTCTGATTTAGGCGCCACTACATCACATAATATTTGGCAAATAAACAATACTTATACGGGCGGTTCTGTCAGCATTACATGTCTAGGAACCCCACAAACTTTAGCTGTTGCTGACACCCCAGCACAACCCACTGGAGTCACTAGTGGACCTTCCAGTAACTATATGCACATCGCAGCACAACTAGCCATCAATGATGGAATTAATTGCTCGTCGTATGCTCCTGCCGTGAGTTTATGTGGTATAACTGGTGGATCAAATTTTTCAAAGATGACAACCTCTATTTCTACAACAGGTTATTCAGGGATAAAATTTAATTTTTGGTGGGTATGCGCTGCTAGTATTGATGCATTTGGAGAGGTGTATTACAGCCTTGATAATGGAGCAAACTGGGTTTCCAAACAAACAAGCTATAACAATACATCTACTTGGACACAAGCCACATTATCGGATACTGCTTGGGATAATCAAACAAGTATTTTATTTGCATTTCGTTTCGTTAACAACACTACAACATTCTCAACGGATGTAGCAGTACCTGCCTTTTCTATCGATGAGATTACAGTTACTGCAGACAACACATTAGGTACCACAATTAACAAGTCTCTTATCAGTTATATTATCTATCCGAACCCGACCTATGAGGATGTCAATATTATTTTAAATAAGGTTTACAAGGCGATTACAATTAACATCTCCGATGTATCTGGAAAAACAATTGAGGTCAAGCATTTTAAAAACACAAAAGATTTGAATTTTAAATTAAGAGGTGCTAAAGGTCTCTATTTTTTAAATATGGAAGCGGATGCAGAAAAATTAAATTATAAGGTGGTGAAGAAATGATTTTTCAAAAAAATGACCCTGAAAAATAAACATACTGAAATGTGGATTTTACAATGGTATCAGTTCCTAATTTGGGATTTGATTAGCTAGTTTATGTTAATGAACACTAACTAGGGATGAAAAGGATAAGAGACTTCGGTTTTTTATCCTTTTTTTTTTACGCATTAGTTATTAATTTTACTAAAAATTAATAACTTCATTGTTACAACTTTACTTTTTTTACTACATTTGGGGTACAACAGCACCCAAATCTGTTTTTGATTTATGAAACATCCATAACTAAAACTTGATACCCAAAAGAAAACATCAAATGGATGTAACATGTGACCGTTAAGAATAATAGATGAAAACACATGAAAAACCTGCAGCTACTTCCGAGTACTCTTCGCGATGAATCAATTCTGAGGGGTCCATTACCCTTAGACCAGATTGTTTTATCACAAATAATAAAACAAGATGAGTAATTCACTAATCCAAAAATATAATATAGCTGGTCCAAGGTACACCAGTTACCCTACAGTTCCTTATTGGCAAAAGGAAGGGATTGATATTGAGGCATGGACTCATTCGATTAGAAAATCTTTCGTAGAGAGTAATTTAAACGACGGAATTAGTATCTATATTCACTTACCTTTTTGTGAATCTTTATGTACTTTTTGTGCGTGTCATAAAAGAATTACAACACGTCATACTGTAGAAGAGCCCTACATAGATACCTTACTTAAAGAATGGAAGTTGTATTGTGATATATTCGTTGAAAAACCAAGGATAAAAGAAATACATTTAGGAGGAGGAACTCCAACATTTTTTCATCCAAAGAACTTAGAAAAGTTAATACACGGAATTACTTCCAACGCAATACTCGATGATAACTTTGAATTTAGTTTCGAAGCGCATCCGAACAATACAAGTAAAGAACATTTACAAATGCTTTTTGATTTAGGTTTTAGAAGAATCAGTTTTGGTATTCAAGATTATGACAAAAAAGTCCAAAAAACCATAAATCGGATTCAATCTTTTGAAACAGTTAAAAAAGTCACAACTTGGTCAAAAGAAATCGGATATAATTCTATCGGTCAAGATTTGGTGTTTGGTTTGCCTCATCAAACCCCAGAAAGTATTATAAATACAATAAACTTAACTAAAAAGTTGAAACCTGATAGAATTGCATTTTATAGTTATGCCCATGTACCTTGGGTAAAAAATATTGGGCAAAGAGGCTACAGCGAAGACGATCTGCCAAGTGCAGAAGAAAAGAGGATTTTATATGAAATAGGTAAGCATCTCTTAACTGAATTAGGGTATGAAGAAATTGGAATGGATCATTTTGCATTGAAAACCGATTCATTATATAAATCAGTAGACCATAAAAAATTGCATCGAAATTTCATGGGGTATACAGCAAACAAGACACAACTTATGATTGGATTAGGAATGAGCTCTATAAGTGATTCTTGGTATGGCTTTGCTCAAAATATAAAATCAGTTGAGAAATATACAGAATCCGTTGATCAAGGAATTATACCAATATTTAGAGGACACAAATTAAGTCAAGAAGATTTAATCATCAGAAAACATATCTTGAATATTATGTGTCATTTTGAAACCTCATGGGAACACGAACAGATGAAGTTTCCTGAATTAGAAGAATGTTTGGAAAGATTAAAAGAAATGGAACAAGATGGATTGGTCATTATCGGAAACAATGGGCTTACAATGTCAGAAAATGCACGACCCTATGTGCGAAATGTATGTATGGCTTTTGATTTACAACTGACAAGAAATAAGCCTCAAACCCGAATATTTTCTATGACAATATAAATGAGTAAAATATTAAACTTACGTATTATTTAGAGCCCTATCTGCTGCATTATATTAAGAAAATTAACTAAAAAGTGTTGCAAACTATATAGTATAATAAATGGATATAACATAAAGGTATGTATACATGCTCAAAATCGGAAAATTAAAGATTCGACCCAGTCAAATTTTACGCAGCATGGTTATTAATTAGGTTGTGTTAAAGGATAAGAGACTTCGGTTTTTTATCCTTTTTTTTCGCATTAGTTATTAATTTTACTAAAAATTAATAACTTCATTGTTACAACTTTACTTTTTTTACTACATTTGGGGTACAACAGCACCCAAATCTGTTCTTTATTCATGAAACATCCATAACTAAAACTTGATACCCAAAAGAAAACATCAAATGGATGTAACATGTGACCGTTAAGAATAATAGATAAAAACACATGAAAAACCTGCAGCTACTTCCGAGTACATTTTGCGATGAATCAATCGTTAAGGTTTCATTTACTTATGATCAAGAGCTTATTCAAACTGTAAATCCGATGGATGGGTCACAATGGAGTCTTTCCTTAAAATCGTGGTATTTTAAACAACTCCTTTTAGAACAGGGAGTAAGTCTAAGACACATTCAAAAACTTTTAGGGCACAGCAGCAGTAAGACAACAGAAATTTATACACAAGTCTCTATGCAAGAAATTGGAAGAATAAAAAATCCCTTAGATGATTTTTATAAAACAACAAGTTCAACAATACACGCCAATTTAGGATGTATTGTTGAACAAAACTCTGAATATAATGAAAATATGCACACCTAAGGGATACACACACACTAGTTGCCTGCAAGCCAAAACATAACTGAATCAAAATATGGAACCGAAAATTTGGATTAAAAAAATAAAATTTAGTGATAATACAACTATTGAATTTGAAAGTAATGACATCATTGTAATTGTAGGTCCAAATAACTCGGGTAAAAGTGCTTCACTAAAGGAAGTTTCAAACTTTTTAAAAACGCAAAACACAAAGAGTAAAGTTATTAAGTCAATTGAATTTTCAAAAAGTGGTTCAGACTCAGACTTAATAGTCTTTTTAGAAAAAATTTCTAAAAAAGAACATACATCTAATCCCAGTCCATATTATAATGGAATGGGTTATAGAATATATGAACCTCACGCAAAACAATGGTGGAATAATATTTCTTCAGGAATAGGTAATTTATCAAATGTATTTTCTAAAAACCTCACAACTGAAGAGAGATTAAAAGCAGCTAATCCTGCATCAAATATTAAACTGACAACAGAAACGCCTAAACATCCAATAAACGTACTTCAAAAGTCAGAAAAAACAGAAAAGCAGTTTAATCACTATTTCAAACAAGCTTTTGATTTAGACTTAATTGTACATCGAAATGCTGGTACTGAAGTACCATTATACGTTGGTACTGCACCAAAAATAGCAAGTGGTCAAGATAGACTTTCTGAATCTTATCAAATGGAATTAGAAAAACTAGATTTATTGCACGAACAAGGCGATGGAATGAGAAGCTTTGTTGGGGTGTTATTAAATGCTTTTATTGGTAGTCAAAACTTATTATTTATTGATGAGCCAGAAGCATTTCTACATCCACCTCAAGCAAAACTATTAGGTAAAATGTTGGCTACAGATTTACCTTCAAATACTCAACTTTTACTTGCAACTCATAGTCTAGATTTCTTAAAAGGATTACTAGAGGGAAGTTCTAAAAATTTAAAAATTATACGAATTCAACGAGATGGAAAAATCAACAATGTTAACACACTAAACAATAGTGAAATTGATTCAATATGGAGCGATTCATTATTAAGACATTCCAATATTCTAGATGGTTTGTTTCACTCAGATGTAATCATTTGTGAAAGTGATTCTGACTCTCGTTTTTACTCTGCCGTTTTATCTGCCGCAAATAAAATAAAAGGAATATCAAACTCAGATACTCTTTTCATTCAATGCGGAGGAAAACACAGAATTCCGACTGTAATAAAAGCTCTAAAAAAATTAAATGTTCCAGTAAGTTCAATATGTGATTTTGACGTTTTAAATGACACAAATCCTTTAAAAAAGATTTATGAAGAATCTAATGGAGAATGGAAGGATATTGAGAAAGATTGGAAAATTGTAAAAGATGCTATAGAATCTAAACGACCTGAATTAGAAGTCAAAAAATTAAAGGAAAAGATTGATGAAATTTTTGATACAATTAATGAAAAAACAATGCCTAAAGGAAAGATATCTGAAATTGGAAAATCTTTAAAAAAAGCATCTGCTTGGGCTCACGCCAAACAAGTAGGAAAATCATTTATTCCAAGTGGACAAGCAACACAAGCTTATGAAAGGTTGATTCAAAATCTTAAATCAAAGAATGTTTATATCGTAGAATTTGGAGAATTAGAAAGTTTTGTGAAATCTATCGGTAATCACGGTCCTAAATGGGTAAATGAAGTTTTAGCAAAAGATTTAATAAACGACCCAGAAATTGAATCTGCAAGGAAATTTATGGAAGAAATATCTCAAAAATAAAAAGCCAGCAGGCAACAATGGCTATAGTTAATACGGGTTTTGGTGCTTAACCCAAAGTTTCAATATTTTAAAATAAGTCCGCCAAATCTTTAGATTTGGCTTTACAAAAAAGATAAAACAAAATAAAAAGATTTGGCTAAGTGCTTAATCGGAAATTAATTACTTTTAATTCCCGTACTAACCATAGCCGAGACGATGATGCACAATATCGGAACCGCATAAATATTTATGGAAAGTGAATCATTAATAATTAAAAGAATACAAACTCTACTTGAAGATATTGACTTTCAAATAAGCGACATTCAAGGTGGTCCAGGGAACAGAGGAACTGACGTAATGTCCATTAAAAGTTTAGAAAAGGACAAAACTTACGGAATTGCGATTAAACTGAAATCTAATAAAAACCTAAATCAAGCAATAAAAAATGGAATTGCAACATTAGAAAGAGTCGATTCTTTAAATAATTTTGATAAACTTTTACTTGTTGTTAATAGCAATAGTAAAATTGAGAAAAAAGATACAGAATTAATAAAAAGACATCAGTTACTACAACCAACTAATATTGAAATAATAACTACTGATGATTTAGAAAATTGGGTTACAGAATTAAAAGTAATACTTGAAAATAAGGATGAAAATGAAGTCTTTGCAGTAATAAGAGATTTTACAAAAAAAATCATTTCACTAATTGCTAAAAATCCTGATAATCTAATGAATCTCGAATGGAGAGATTTAGAAAGAACTATACACGAATTATTTAATGAAATTGGATTTAAGGCAACATTAACACCGCCAAGTAAAGATGGAGGAAAAGACGTTATTTTAGAATGTGAAATAGAAGGCATTCCCAAATCTTACATCGTTGAAATAAAACATTGGAGGTCTCAACAAAAGGTTGGTAAAAAAGCAGTTAAAGAGTTTTCTAAAGTAATAATAAGCGAAAGTAGAGAAAAAGGACTTTACTTATCTACATATGGCTATACTCAAAACTATTATGAGTGTTTAACTAAAACAGAACGAAAAAATATTGGTTTTGGTGAGAAGGAAAAGATTGTGGAATTATGTGAAACCTACGAGAAAATTAAAAATGGTTTGTACTTACCATTGAATTCGCTTGAAGATTTATTATTTCAAAATGTAAACTAAAAATACTGTGCCCAACAACGGTAACCGTTGCACAAGCCCTCTAAAAAAGTAAAAAACCTTCCTGTTTAAGCCGATGTAGGAGGTCCCATATTAAAAAATGAGTGTACTATTTTGTTTTTTTGAAGGGCCTACATAAGACCAAAACACCTTTATAAAGAGGGGTGTTTCTAAAAAAACAATCCCAAGTGATTTTTAGGGAAGCCTACAATACCAAGTGCAAAGAAAATTGCGTAATTAAAATTTTGTACGTAATTTTGTACTTTATTAAATACAACATTATGCAAATTACAACTGTTTCGGACTTTAGAAAGGATATTAAAACTTACTTGGACAGCGTCGTAGAAAACTTTGAAACTCTCATTATAAATCGAGGTAAAGATTCTGGAATTGTAGTGATGTCTCTACAAGAATACAATTCTCTAATAGCAACTAATTACGAATTATCTTCTAGAAAAAATGAATTGAGATTAGATTCCGCAATTGAAAAACTGAAAAACGGAATAACTTTGAATAAAGATCTAATCGAAGACTGATATGAAATTTGTATTTGTTGACGAGTCTTGGGAAGATTATCTGTATTGGCAGAAAACAGATAAAATGAAATTGAAAAAAATAAATAAACTTATAAAGGATATAGCAAGAGATCCCTTTAAAGGAATTGGAAAACCAGAACCTTTAAAACATAAGTACTCTGGATTTTGGTCAAGGCGAATTGATAGTGAACACAGACTTATTTATCAATATAAGGAAGGAGAAATATTGATCGCAAAATGCAGATTTCATTATGACTAAAAAAAAACTACTAAACCTTAATTAATTACTTCTTCTCTGTTCTAAATGCTCTATACTTAACACTGGACCTCATTTGAGGATCAGCTTGTTTTTCACTCCCAGCTCCCGCACGAAATCGAAGATTCAACGAAGTTAATCTTTCGTGTGGCTAACTATATACATGACATAAAACCACTAACCCCTACCCATACATCTTCGCACGCAGCTCCTTAATCTTAGCATCTTGCATATACTCATCAAAGGTCGTATAACGGTCAATCACGCCCTTAGGCGTCAGCTCTATCACTCTATTGGCAAGGGTTTGTGCAAACTCATGATCGTGAGTAGTGAAAAGTACCGTTCCTTTAAAGTTTTTTAAAGAATTATTAAAAGCGGTGATACTTTCCAAATCCAAGTGATTGGTCGGTTCATCGAGCATCAGGACATTGGCACGCATCATCATCATACGGGAAAGCATACAACGCACTTTTTCGCCACCCGACAATACATTCGATTGTTTAAGCGCTTCTTCCCCACTGAAAATCATTTTTCCTAAAAAACCACGAATGTGGACTTCTTCACGTTCTTCTTCCGTTTTGGTCCACTGTCGCAACCATTCCACCAAATTCATGGCATTCTTAAAAAAGCTGCTATTATCTAAAGGTAAGTACGATTGAGTTGTAGTCACACCCCATTGGAATGTTCCGCTTTTAGCCTCTAATTTTTTTGTAACGATATCATAGAATGCAGAAGTGGCTCGGGAATCTTTAGAAAACACCACCACTTTATCGCCTTTATTTAAGTTAAAATCGATCTTATCAAAAAGTGTTTCACCTTCCAATTGGTAGGCTAATTTTTCAACATTTAAAATCTGATCTCCTGCTTCGCGCTCGCGTTCAAAAATAATTGCTGGATAGCGTCTGCTAGAAGGACGAATGTCCGCCACATCTAATTTATCAATCATTTTCTTTCGACTGGTGGCTTGTTTGGACTTTGCCATATTGGCCGAAAAACGACGGATAAATTCTTCTAATTCTTTCTTTTTATCTTCTGACTTTTTGTTCAATTGGGCGCGTTGTTTGGCAGCCAATTGAGACGACTCATACCAAAAGGTATAATTCCCAGAAAAGTGATTGATCTTATTAAAATCGATATCTGAAATATGTGTACAAACCGCATCCAAAAAATGACGGTCATGCGATACCACAATCACACAGCTATCGTAATTGGCTAAAAAATGCTCTAACCAAGAAATGGTTTCATAATCCAAATCATTGGTAGGCTCATCCATAATCAACACATCTGGCGACCCAAACAAAGCTTGAGCCAACAAGACCCGTACCTTTTGTTTTCCGTCCAAATCTTTCATCAGCGTATAATGGTGCTCTTCTTTGATACCTAAATTAGATAGCATAGACGCTGCATCACTGTCGGCATTCCATCCGTTCATTTCTTCAAACTTTACTTGAAGCTCCCCAATCCGATCGGCATTTGCATCTGAATAATCGTTATACAAGGCATCAATTTCAGCCTTAATTTTAAACAGTGGTTTGTTTCCTATGATCACGGTTTCCAACACGGTATGCTCATCGTAAAGGTTGTGATCTTGCTCAAGTACCGACATGCGCTTCCCTGGTTCCAGGTGCACATGTCCAGAAGTCGGTTCTTGCACTCCTGCTATGATTTTTAGAAATGTAGATTTCCCAGCACCATTGGCACCAATAATACCATAGCAATTTCCGGTATTGAAAGACGTATTGACTTCATCAAAAAGAATCCGTTTTCCAAATTGTACTGATAAGTTTGAAACTGATAACATGCTTAAAATAATTTTTTGCAAAAGTAAATAAATCAAACCACCCATCAAATTAAACCGCCGCGTAATTTAACAACGCCTTAACAAGAACAAATCATATCATAGCGTACTTTTGAAAGTATCAAGATATTATGCATCCTGTTTTTATAAAAATGAAACCAATATACCTCCTTTTTGGGCTATTAATCTTTTTGGGCTGTGAAAACAGACCCGAAGAAACGACGCCTGTTTTTGTGGGTGGGGATATCATCAACCCTAGTAATAATTATGTAGTTCTGTATGATACACAAAACAATATAGATACTTTGTACCTGAATAAGGACAATCGGTTTTTTTATCATTTTACAAACTTCAAACCAGGGATTCATTCTTTTGTGCATGGTGGAAAACACCAATCTATTTTACTGGAAGAAAATGACAGTATTATGATGCATATCAATACCCACGATTTTGACGAATCGATCGTTTACAACGGAATTGGTGCTAAAAAAAATAATTACCTCATTAATCTTTTATTAAAACTAGAAAAGGAAGACCGCAAAACCAATGCGTTTTATGCCAAATCACCTGAAGAATTTCATCAAAATATTGAAACATTCATTTCCAAAAACACCAAGGACTTAGATTTTTTTATGACCAAAAATCCAAATTCTAAACTCTTTAAAAAAGTAGCAGTCTCCAGTATAAAATATCATTATTTTACGCGTAAAGAATTGTATCCTTTCCGTCATTTTGGAGTTAATAATTTCAGTAATTTCAAAGAACTCCCTTCTAATTTTTATGATTTCAGAAAGGAGATTATTTATAACGATAGCGATCTTAAAGATTTTTATCCTTATTATAATTTTTTGTTTCCTCACATCAATAATTTGGCACTGGAAGAATTGACCACTATCAATACTGAATTCACATTGGACGACCATAAGTTAGACTACACAAATAGAAAGTTAAAGTTCATTGATAGTTTAGTGACCAATACGATGATTAAAAATAATTTATTAAAATACACCACTCGAAACTTCATTTCAAATTCAAATTCCATCGATAAAAGTTATATTTTATACCAATCTTTTTTGGATAAAAGCTCCAATGAAAAGGATAAAAAATACATTAAAGATCTGTTTAAAAACGCACAAGGACTGCAACCGGGCTATCCGCTACCAGCGATCGAAGTGATCAATCATACAAATCAAACTCTAAATATTAATACAATATTTGATAAAACAACCGTTATTTATTTTTGGGACAATGCCAGCCGTTACCATTTTGAAAACAGTCACATCAAGGTAAAAACCTTACAAGAAAAATTCCCAAATATTGATTTTGTAGCCATAAACATCAACTCCATGCATACTTATGTTTGGAAAAATATGATTTTTGGAAATCAGTTTAAAATCAACAACGAATACCGTTTTGCCGATCCTTCCTATGCCAAAAAACGTTTGGCCATCAACTACATCAAAAAGGTATTGATTGTAGATCGTAATGGCGTTATTCTAAACGCAACCGCCGATTTGTTTGATCCATCATTTGAAGTATTTCTTAAAAAATACAAATAAAAAAAGACTGAAGTTTCCTTCAGCCTTAAATTCTATATATTGAAATTAGTTTCCTAATTACCTTTTTTATAATCTTCTAAAAATTTAGCCAAACCACTATCTGTTAGTGGGTGACGCAATAAGCCTTCAATAGAACTTAAAGGACCTGTCATAACATCTGCACCTAATTTAGCACAGTCAATCACGTGCATGGTGTGACGTACAGAAGCTGCTAAAATTTCAGTACCAAATCCGTAATTATCATAAATGAGACGAATCTCCGCAATTAAATTTAAACCGTCTGTAGAGATATCATCCAAACGTCCAATAAATGGCGACACATAAGTGGCACCCGCTTTGGCAGCTAACAAGGCTTGCCCAGCTGAAAAGACCAAAGTAACATTGGTTCTAATCCCTTTATCACTGAAATATTTACACGCTTTTACACCGTCTTTAATCATTGGAAGTTTCACCACAATCTGTGGATGCAAAGCCGCTAGAGCTTCTCCTTCCTTAACCATTCCGTCAAAATCAGTAGAAATAACTTCTGCAGACACATCGCCCTCAACAATCGAACAAATGGCTTTGTAATGGTTCAAAATGTTTTCTGTTCCAGTGATGCCTTCTTTAGCCATTAATGATGGATTGGTGGTCACCCCATCCAAAACACCAAGGTCTTGCGCTTCTTTAATTTGATCTAAATTGGCAGTGTCAATAAAAAATTTCATGATTTTTTTGGTTTGAATTAATTAACGCAAAATTAATACATTATAACTGCTTGACAACAGTTATGATAAAAAATAATAGGGCACGTTATATATTATAGAAACTACTCAAGAGTTTCTCGTACCACAAATCTGGAAGGATGCGCTTTAAGACCACTGAGAACTTTTGTAGAAACGCCCCTACTTTATAATGAATTTTTGGGTTTTTAGAAGTGATTATTTTATGAACCACTTGTGCCATGAGCAACGGGTTTTTCCCGGAATCGACATGGGAGTCCATCAAATTTAAAGTGGTTCCGTAAGGTTTTTTATAGGGAGAATCTTCCAATAAAGGCGCATGGTAACGTCCGGCGGCAATGTTGGTCGCAAAATCGCCAGGTGCAATATTACTCATCGAAATGTTGAAGGTTTTGAGCTCCATACGATACGATTCTGTAATCAATTCTAAAGCACCTTTACTCGCGCTGTACACCCCTCTAAATGGCAGCCCCATATAGCCTGCAATAGATGTAATATTTAAAACTTGTCCCGATTTTTGAGCACGCATATAAGGCAACACGGCGTTGATCATATTTATAGGTCCAAAGAGATTCGTTTCAAAATTACGTTTCATCTCATCCATAGGAATTTCTTCTAAAGGCCCTGTAATTCCAACTCCGGCATTATTGACCAATACATCTATTTGAGCTGTTTTAGAAATCAATTCAGAAACACATTCAGAAATGGAGGCTGTTTGCGTGACGTCTAATTTTATAAGTGGAAACTTGGAATTTGTATATTTTTCAGGAAACCGACTGGTACCATAAACAGTAAATCCTTTGTCGGTGAGGTACTCCCCTACTGATTTTCCGATTCCAGAAGATCCGCCTGTAATTAAAATAACTTTTGCCATTGACTTTCGTGTTATAAGAAGATAAAGATAAGAAGATTTATAGAAACTATGGAGTACAAAAAATGGCAAGCTACCTACATCACACTGCTACGACCATTTACCTTTGCTGCGTTCCCGCCCTGGAGGATTCAACAGGAGCTAGTTGTGTAGGACTTGCCTCTGCAAAGATACAAAGTTTTAATATTCACGCAATGATTTTTTTAACTGAATATAAATAAATAAATTGCTAAAAAAAATATTGCACTATGCATTCCTACAAACTATTGACATTCATTGGACTTAGCCTTTTGATCTCCGCTTGCGGAACAACGACAAAATCAAACTTTACTATCCAAACAAACAGTGAAACAAACATTATTTCCAATGCTGAAACGCTTTCTATTGCGCTTCTAAACCCAAATAATAGAAAATTTGACTCTGTTCAATTGACTTTAGATACTAAAAAAATAACGAATTCTGTTGATTTAGCAACGATGCCACTTGGAGAAAAAGTCATAAAAGCAAAAGTATTTTATGATGATACATTTGAAGTCGCTCTAAAAAAGGTGATTGTTGTGAATGCCAACGCCCCCAAATTATATACCTATGAAATTGTAAATACCTATCCGCACGACATCACATCTTATACTCAAGGACTCGAATTTTATAAAGGAAATCTTTATGAAAGCACAGGACAATACGGCGAATCTAAGTTGAGAAAACTTGATTATAAAAATGGAACTGTACTCAAAAACATTGATTTAGGCAAAGCATATTTTGGGGAAGGACTTTCGGTATTAAATGATAAAATCTATCAACTAACATGGAAAGAAGGTCGTGGGTTGGTATATGATGTCAATCGTTTTGAAGAAATCGAAACCTTTAATTACGGACAAAGTAAAGAAGGGTGGGGACTGTGTAATGATGGTCAAAAATTTTACAAATCAGACGGTTCTGAATATCTGTGGTTTCTAAACCCCACTACCCTTGCAGAAGAAGGTTCTATACAAGCATATACCAATAAAGGGAAGTTGACAAACCTTAATGAGTTGGAATGGGTGGATGGAATGATTTATGCGAATCGCTATCAAAAAAATGGTGTCGCTATCATCAACCCAAAAAATGGAGCCATCGAAGCGGTTATCGATTTTAAAGACTTGAAAACAAAAGTGACAAAACACCAAGGACTGGATGTTTTAAATGGAATGGCTTACAACCCAAAATCAAAAACATTGTTTGTCACTGGAAAACGCTGGGATAAATTATTTGAAGTTAAAATTATTGAAAATTAATGACGGTATTTGAAGCCTCTCGTTCTGTAATTGCGGATGACTTAGATGACTTATTGCATGTGAATAATGTGCGATATGTGCAATGGGTTCAAGACATTGCGAAGGCGCATTGGGAAGCTGCTACCACTCCTCTTCAACAACAAGACAATCTATGGGTGTTATTGAGCCATCACATAGATTACAAATCTGCAGCCAAAATCAATGATAAAATCCAACTCAAAACCTATGTCACACGCTCCGAAGGCGTCACTTCTAGCCGCATCGTTGAAATGTATCATAAGGGCAACGAAAAATTGATTGTCAAATCTAAAACCACTTGGTGCTTGTTAGATGCGAAAAACAAAAAACCAAAACGAATCTCACCTGAAATTGCAGCAGTGTTTCGTTAATTTAAATATTCACAACAATATATAATCGCTTGAAAAGTTATATTTTTACCAAAACAGTACAACACATGATCCGCTCCCTTTATTTTATATTCAGTTTTTTAATGCTCATTTTTTGGAGTTCTTGTCGTCAAGATTTTGAGTTTATTCCAAGTACGGGCAATCTTAGCTTTTCAAAAGATACGGTCTATTTAGATACTATTTTTTCAAACATCGGCTCAAGTACCTACACGCTTAAAGTGTATAACAACAGTGATAATGATATTCTAATTCCGTCTTTAAAATTGAGTAATGGACAAACTTCTAATTACCGCATGAATGTTGATGGTATGATTGGAAATGGGACTCTAGTCGGAAAAGAATTTGAAAATGTAGAACTTCTGGCGCAAGACAGTATGTTTGTATTTATTGAAACGACTATCGACATTCAGCCCTTAGTAGCCAATGAAACACAGTTTTTATACACGGATGCGATTGAATTTGGAACGGGTCCCAACACTCAAAAAGTAGAATTGGTAACTTTGGTAAAAGATGCCGTGTTTATCTATCCAAACAAAGATGCCAATGGGGTGGTTGAAACTCTTATTTTTGATGTGGATGGCGATGGCGTGGATGATGAAACGAATGTACAGGGTCGTTTTTTAGACGATTCTGAACTAATATTTACTAATGAAAGGCCTTATGTGATTTACGGCTATGCGGCTGTATCAGGCGGAAAAACCCTTGATATTAATGCAGGTGCACGGGTGCATTTTCATGCCAATTCGGGGCTTCTAATCACTGAAAACGCTTCTTTACACATTAATGGGGCTCCGAGTTTAGACGCCGATTTTTTAGAGAATGAAGTCCTAATTCAAGGCGATCGTTTGGAACCTCTATACGAAACTATTCCTGGGCAATGGGAAGCTATTTGGTTGTTAAATGGTAGTACAAATAATACCTTCAATCATGCAACCATCAAAAATGGAACGGTGGGTATTTTAAGTGACGGCAATCAAGACGACCCCACAAAACTAGTGATTACAAATTCCCAGATTTATAATTCCAGTAATTTTGGAATTTTAGGGAGAGGTACTTCTATCAATGCTGAAAATGTAGTACTTAATAAAAGTGGTGTGTGCTCCTTTGCAGGAACGTACGGAGGGAATTATAACTTTACGCATTCGACCATCGCCAACTACTGGTCCACTAGTTTCAGACAATACCCTGCACTTTTACTCAATAACTTTATTATTGATGCAGAAAACTCCGTATTTACAAACCCCTTAGCATCTGCAAATTTTACCAACTGTATTATTTATGGAAATGACAATCCAGAATTGTTGTTAGAAAAAGAACCCTCTGAAGTTTTTAATTTTAAATTCACCAATAGTTTAATTTACTTTGACGATCCAACAGGCTTTTATTCAGAGTCACAATACGATTTTAGCAATACGGATCACTATGAAAACGTAATGTTTAATAACGACCCTCAGTTTTTAGATCCTTCTAAAAATCAACTGAACATTCCAATGGGATCACCTGCTGAAGGCTCTGGAATTACATTTGGAAACTTAAATGTAGATATCACAAATACAACACGTATGACCCCACCCGATTTAGGGGCTTATAATGCGACTGAATTTGAGGATTAAAAAAAAGTATAAAAGCCAATATTTTTATAACTCAATTTAGGGATATCAAATGGTTACTTTCAGTTGTACTGCGTTCCGCACTCGTTAAAACGAGCGCCAGCTGGGCGACATCGGCTATTAAAACTGTTTTTTTCATAGTAGAATAATGTTAGAATTTAAAGAGCATCCCAAATCTAATAACAAAAAGTTAATAAAAAAATAGGTGACTAAATTTTCACTATTAATAAACACTTAAAAAAATCTGGTTGAAATTATCACAAAAAAAGCCTCCTAATATAAAATTAGGAGGCCGAGTATTATACGATATATGCGTTTTATGCAAATAACGGACGGTGACTCATCAGCGCATTCACTTCTTCTGAAATCGCTTCCAATTTTGCTTCGTCTTCATGATTGTTAAGCACTTCATCAATAAACGCTACAACCGTTTCCATATCAGACTCTACCAATCCACGCGTTGTAATTGCGGGAGTTCCTACACGGATACCAGATGTTACAAAAGGACTCTGTGTATCAAAAGGAACCATGTTCTTATTGACTGTAATATCTGCTTTTACAAGGGCTTGTTCGGCGTCTTTTCCAGTGATATTTTTATTTCTTAAATCAATTAACATCATGTGGTTGTCCGTCCCACCAGAAATCAAATGATATCCACGTTTTACAAAGGCTTTTGCCATGGCATCCGCATTCTTTTTAACTTGTAGAATATAATGTAAAAACTCGTCCGTCAATGCTTCTCCAAAAGCAATCGCTTTACCAGCAATCACATGTTCTAAAGGTCCGCCTTGATTTCCAGGGAAAATGGCTGAGTCTAGTAAAGAGGACATCATGCGTACTTTTCCAGATTTCAGCGTGATTCCAAACGGATTTTCAAAATCCTTCCCCATCATGATCAGTCCACCTCTAGGACCTCTTAAGGTCTTGTGCGTGGTGGTAGTTACAATATGGCAATAAGGTAAAGGGTCGTTCAAAATACCCTTGGCGATCAATCCAGAAGGATGAGAAATATCGCCTAACAAAATAGCACCTACACTGTCAGCAATGATTCTAAAACGCTCAAAATCTATATCTCTTGAGTAAGCAGAGGCACCAGCAATGATTAGTTTTGGTTGTTCTTTAGTCGCAATCTCTTGAATTTTATCATAATTCAAAACACCAGTTTCTTTTTCAACACCGTAAAAAACAGGGTCGTATAAACGTCCAGAAAAGTTAACAGGCGATCCGTGTGTTAGATGCCCACCGTGAGATAAATCAAATCCTAAAATCTTATCCCCTACTTTTAAACAGGCATGAAATACCGCTGTATTGGCCTGACTTCCCGAGTGGGGTTGTACGTTTGCCCAAGCCGCTCCAAAAAGTGTTTTGGCTCGGTCAATGGCTATCAGTTCTACTTCATCGACAACTTCACAACCTCCATAATACCGCTTTCCAGGATACCCTTCGGCGTATTTGTTGGTCAATACCGATCCGGTAGCTTCCATCACTTGTTCACTTGTGAAATTTTCAGAAGCAATCAACTCAATTCCATTGATTTGACGTTCTTTTTCAGCTTCAATTAATTCAAAAATTTGTTCGTCGCGTTGCATGTATAATTTTATTCAAAAGGTTATGCCTGCAAAATTAATAATAAGATTGCTTTAAACATATAAAAAACAAGTATTTCAACGACTATTTATTAAACAGTCATCAACATTATTAAATTCCTATTTTTCTATTGAAAATTTGCGATTTCTGAAGGGGATGACAAAAGCGCAAGAATACTTCATTTTTGATTAATTATTAAGAGTATATCACTCCTAAAATCTTTAATTTGTAAAATTGACTTAATTCTTTTTTTTTAGCTGTGAATTTGATACTTTTGGAAGTTAATACAAGATATAATGCAATATACAACGTGCTCTACAAATTTATCATTCATGGAATGTTTCCAAATGAACTCACTTTTTGTAACGATGACTTCAATTATTATGACCCTTTTGGGTTTTGCTATTATATAATTCCATCCCCCATTTATATTGTTATAATTAAACAATTTTTTTTCATTAAAAATAAAAAATAAAAACAATGAAAGTTTTAAAATTTGGAGGAACATCTGTAGGTTCTTCAAAAAATATATCCAAAGTAATAAAAATTGTAAAACAAGAATCGACTTCTGAAAACATTGTTGTTGTTGTGTCAGCCGTTGGAGGAATTACCGATAAATTACTCATCGCTGCCGATAAAGCCATAAATAAAGACCACAGTTACAAAGATGATTTTGAGACGTTACGCTTAAAACACATCGAAGTGATTGACGGTTTGCTGAGCGGCGAAGTGCATGAAGCGACCACCGACATTGTGTTGGAACACTTATCACGCCTTGAAAAATTATTAGATGGGGTATATTTAATCAACGAATTATCTCCAAAAACAACCGATAAACTTCTCAGTTTTGGAGAATTGATTTCTTCGTTAATTATTTATGAGGCCATCAAATCTAGAGGCGTCAACGTTCAATTAAAAAATTCACAGAACTTAATCGTAACGGATTCAAACTTCACCAATGCAGCGGTTAATTTTGAAGAAACAAATGCCAACATCACCACCTATTTTGAGCGCAATCAAAAAATGGTAACCATCTTACCTGGTTTTATTTCGAAGTCTGAAAATGATGAGATCACCACCTTAGGACGTGGCGGGTCAGACTATACCGCAGCAATTCTTGCTGCAGCGCTGAATGCGAGTGTTTTGCAAATATGGACAGATGTTAGTGGTATGTTTACGACCAACCCTAAAATGGTCAAACATGCGAAGCCTATTAGTAGATTATCTTATTTAGAAGCCATTGAATTGTCGCACTTTGGTGCTAAAGTACTGTATCCACCAACGGTACAACCCGTCCTTAGAAAAGACATTCCTTTACTTATAAAAAACACCTTAGCACCTGAAGACCCTGGAACATTGATCACTAAAACTGTGGAAAACAGCTGTCAATCTCCTATTAAAGGAATCAGCAACATTAATAACGTTTCTTTACTAACGCTTCAGGGTAATGGAATGGTAGGGATTCCTGGGTTTTCTAAACGTTTGTTTGAAACCTTGGCGCACTCCAAAATAAATGTCATCATTATCACCCAAGCATCTTCAGAACATTCCATTTGTATTGGTATTTCAGATACCGATGCACTATCGGCAAAAGCGGAGATTGACAAAGAATTTGAAAATGAAATTTCTTTATTCAAAATTGACCCCTTAGTCATTGAGCCTAACTTATCCATTGTAGCGGTTGTAGGCGATAGAATGAAAAGCCATCAAGGAATTAGTGGAAAAATGTTTAGTACTTTAGGAAAAAACAATGTTAATATTAGAGCGATTGCACAAGGTGCTTCTGAACGGAATATTTCAGCCGTGATTTCAGAATCCGATGTAAAGAAAGCGTTGAACTCTTTACATGAGCAATTTTTTGAAGCGCAAACCAAGCAAATTAATTTATTCATTGCAGGCGTTGGAAATGTCGGTAAATCTCTCATTTATCAGATCAAACAGCAGAAGAAATATATAAAATCAACGCTTAAGATTAACATTAAAGTCGTTGCCCTTTCTAATTCTAAAAAAATGGTATTTGATGAAAATGGGTTGAATCTCTCAGATTGGGATTCCCTTTTAAAGGAGGGACAATCAACAGAGCCGAATGCTTTCTTTGAAGCATCAAAAAATTTAAACTTACGAAATTCTATTTTTATAGATATTACAGCTAACGAAGCGGTGGCCAATACCTACGCACACTATTTAAAACAAAGCATTGCCGTAGTTGCTTGTAATAAAATTGCCTGTTCAGGTGCCATCGAAAACTACAAAGAATTAAAGCAACTTTCCCATCAATACAATGTGCCCTTCTTATTTGAAACGAATGTTGGAGCCGGTTTACCTGTCATTGATACGTTGAAAAATTTAATCATGTCTGGTGATAAAATAAGTAGCATTAATGCGGTACTGTCGGGAAGTTTGAATTTTATATTTAATAATTTTAATAAAAACACCACCTTTCATGATGTGGTAAAACAAGCACAAGCAGAAGGATATACAGAGCCAGATCCTAGAATTGATCTGAGCGGAGTAGATGTGGCTAGGAAATTGTTAATTTTAGCCAGAGAAAGCGGAGAGATGTTAGAAATGAACGACATTCAAAATGAAGCATTTTTACCAAAAGAATGTATGGATGCCGACTCTGTTGATGCTTTTTATGAAACCTTAAAAAAGAATGAGGCATTGTTTCAAAAACTATTTCAATCTGCGGAAGCAAACAACTGTCAACTAAAGTACGTTGCAGAATTTAAAGATGGAAAATCAAAAGTAGGTTTAAAAGAAATTCCTGCTGGACACCCTTTTTACAATCTCGAAGGGAAAGATAATATTGTGATGTTTTATACCAACCGTTATAGTGACCAACCTATGATTATCAAAGGTGCTGGCGCAGGATCTGCAGTCACGGCATCCGGATTATTTGCAGACATTATTAGAATTTCAAATACACACTAATGAACGAAATTAAACTCTTTTCACCAGCCACTGTTGCGAATGTTTCCTGTGGTTTTGATGTCCTTGGATTTTGCTTGGATTCTATTGGCGATGAAATGGTGATTCGTAAAACCACAGAAAAAGGGATTCGAATCACAAAAATTGAAGGCTATGAACTTCCGTTTGAAGTTGAAAAAAATGTAGCTGGCGTTTCGGCATTGGCCATGTACAAGGCAGCCAGCCCCGATTGTGGTTTTGAAATTGAAATCTACAAACACATCAAACCTGGAAGTGGTGTTGGCAGCAGCTCTGCAAGTGCTGTTGGCAGTGTGTACGGAATGAATGTATTGCTAGGAAACCCGTACTCGAAGACCGAACTTACAGCCTTTGCCATGAAAGGCGAAGCCGTGGCAAGTCAAAGTGAACATGCCGATAACATAGCCCCTGCCCTCTTTGGTGGCTTTACCTTAGTAAAAAGTTTAGACCCTTTAGAGGTGCTCCAAATTCCGACGCCCTATGATTTATTTGCGGTGGTCATTCACCCTCAAATTGAAATAAAGACATCGGATGCACGAAAGATCCTTCCTAAAAACATTTCATTAAAAAATGCGATCACCCAGTGGTCAAACGTGGGCAGTCTTATTCACGGTTTACATACCAATGATTATGATTTGATTAGCCGCTCCCTAAAAGATGTAGTGGTTGAACCCTTTAGAAGTCAACTCATCCCAGGATTTGAAAACATTAAAAAAGCAGCATTAGGAAACGGAGCTTTGGGTACTGGTATTTCGGGCTCAGGTCCTTCTGTGTTTAGTTTATGTAAAAGTGAAGCCACTGCTATAGTCGTTGAAAAAGCCATTAGAGAAACTTATCAAAATCAAAATATACCGTTTGAAATTTATGTTTCAAAAATAAATTTAGACGGCATCAAACACTTAAACTAAAACTAAATATGAACTATTATAGTTTAAATAATATAGCTCCAACAACCACCTTTGAAAATGCGGTCATTAAAGGACTTGCACCCGATAGAGGTTTGTATTTCCCTGAAAAGATTACTCCTTTAGATGCTTCCTTTTTTGAGAACATCGAAAACCTTTCAAATGAAACCATTGCGTTTGAAGCCATTAAACAATTTATAAGTCCCGAAATTCCTGAAGCCGTTTTAAAAACAATCGTATCGGAAACACTCAGTTTTGATTTTCCTGTTGTGAAACTAACAAAATCTATTTCGACCCTCGAATTATTTCATGGTCCTACTATGGCGTTTAAAGATGTTGGCGCACGCTTTATGGCGCGTTGTTTAGGCTATTTTAATAAGAATAACTCCAATGAAGTGACTGTTTTGGTCGCAACGTCTGGTGATACAGGAGGTGCTGTGGCCAATGGATTTTTAGGCGTTAAAGGCGTCCGAGTAGTCATTTTATACCCAAGCGGAAAGGTGAGTAATATCCAAGAAAAACAATTAACCACTTTAGGTAAAAACATCACGGCACTTGAAGTGGAGGGAACTTTTGATGACTGCCAGGACATGGTGAAAAAAGCTTTTCTAGATGAACAACTTACATCAAAAATGCAATTGACATCGGCAAACTCTATTAATGTGGCGCGTTGGCTTCCCCAATTGTTTTATTTTATGTTTGCGTATAAACAACTGAAAAATCAGTATAAAGATATCGTGTTTTCAGTGCCAAGTGGGAATTTTGGAAATGTTTGTGCGGGTATGATTGCCCAAAAATTAGGCTTGCCTATCAAACATTTTATTGCTTCTAACAACGATAATAATGTGGTAACCCGTTATTTAGAGTCCAACTCCTACGAGCCAATACCGTCAGTTCAAACGGTGAGTAACGCGATGGATGTGGGGAATCCAAGTAATTTTATCCGAATTCAAGCGATTTACAATAATGAGTTTGAAACCTTAAAATCAAACCTTTCTTCTTACAGTTTTACGGATGAAGAAACGAAACACGCATTGGATGAGATTTATAAGGCCACGAATTACATCGCCGATCCACACGGAGCGGTTGGGTATTTAGGATGTAAATCTTATTTAAAAACCAATCCAGAGGCGCACTGTGTGTTTTTAGAAACCGCTCACCCGACCAAATTTTTAGATGTTGTTAAAGAAGTTATTGATGCCGAAATCTCCTTACCTCCACAAATAAAAGCCGTCATCGATAAACAAAAAGTGGCGACTGATATTAAAGACTATTCTGAATTTAAAGCATTTTTAACACAGCTTTAAGCCGTTTCGATTCCTAATTTTGATTAGATTTGTAGTGCTATAAATTTAATTATCAATGAAAGTTACTGCACTCCAATCAATACACGAAGCTCTCGGCGCTAAAATGGTGCCTTTTGCGGGTTACAATATGCCTGTTCAATACGAAGGTGTGAATGCCGAACATGAAACAGTTAGAAATGGTGTTGGTGTATTTGATGTCTCTCACATGGGTGAATTTCTTATTGAAGGACCACAGGCTTTAAACCTTATTCAATCAATTTCTTCAAATGATGCTTCTAAACTAACAGTCGGAAAAGCACAATACAGTTGCTTGCCTAACGATCAAGGAGGAATTGTTGATGATTTAATTATATATAAAGTCAAAGAAGAGACCTATTTACTGGTCGTCAATGCCAGTAATATTGAAAAAGATTGGGATTGGATTGCATCTAAAAATTCAATGGGTGCTGAAATGAAAAATATTAGCGAGATCTATTCCCTATTGGCCATTCAAGGACCGAAAGCAGTAGAAGCAATGCAGTCGTTGTCCAGTATTGATTTGGCTTCCATTGCATTTTATAATTTTTTGGTGGCTGATTTCGCAGGGATTGAGCATGTCATCATTTCTGCAACAGGGTACACAGGAAGTGGTGGCTTTGAGATTTACTGTAAAAATTCAGAGGTTAAACAAGTTTGGGATAAAGTATTTGAAGCAGGTGCTGGTTATGGAATCAAGCCCATCGGATTAGCGGCTCGTGATACCTTACGATTAGAAATGGGGTATTGTCTTTATGGGAATGACATCGATGAACACAGCTCACCTATCGAAGCTGGGTTGGGGTGGATCACCAAGTTTACTAAGCCGTTCACAAATTCTGAGGCGCTTAAAATTGAAAAAAATGAAGGTCCTAAACGACGTCTAGTTGGCTTTGAATTATTAGAGCGTGGTATTCCTCGAAAAAATTATACTATTGAAGATGCTTCTGGAAATGACATAGGAATTGTCACTTCGGGAACCATGGCGCCTTCACTAGGAAAAGGGATTGGAATGGGATATGTGGTATCGGATTTAGCAGCCGCAGGCACCGAAATACGTATCGCCATTCGCAAACAAAAAGTGCTTGCCAAGATTGTGAAACTTCCTTTTTACAAAAAATAAAATCCGTTCAATCATGGCTACATTAAAAAAACACCGCATTCTGATATTGGGTGTTAGTGGCTATTTGGGAAATGCTATTTATAAAGAACTCCACTCCTATTACCAAACGTTTGGAACGTATCGAACCCCACTTTCTCCGCATGAAAATAATAAACAATTTTATCATTATGATTTTGAGGAAGATGATATTTTTGAGATTATAAATGTGGTAAAACCTACGATCATCATCTCTGCATTAAGAGGTGATTTTGCAGCACAACTGACGGCACATAAACATATTTTTGAGTATGTATCTTCACAAAAAAATTGCAAGATGATATTTCTATCCTCAGCAAATGTTTTTGATGCTTATAGCAAATTTCCAAGTTATGAGAACGACACCACTCTTAGTAATAGTATTTATGGTCATTTTAAAATCAGACTTGAGCAATTGTTTTTAAAACTTCCAAGTAAAAAAGTTGCCATCTTAAGGTTACCGATGGTTTTTGGGGTGCAATCCCCACGAATTAATGAGCTTAAATTACACCTCGAACTAGACGCTCCAATTGAGCTCTTTCCAAACCTGATTATGAATGTAATTTCCGATAGAAAAGTAACACAACAATTACATTACATCATCAATCGAAACAAACATGGGATTTTTCATTTAGGAAGTAAGGACTTGGTACATCACGACGATTTCATCAAAGATTTGGTCTCTAAAATTGGTGCTAAAAACCCTAGCTATAAACTGGTTTACACTACTAATGACGACCGATATTTAGCCGTTTTACCAAAAGAAAACACCCTACCAAAACACCTTCAAATGTACAGCTTGGAAATCTTTGAAACTATGTTTTGACGTTTTAAGTCGATTTATACTTGTTTTTCGTTCCAGCATTTTTATTTTTGTTAAACATTATTTAGAATATACTATAACCTATGGGAAGAGCATTTGAATTTCGCAAAGCAAGAAAAATGAAACGTTGGTCAGCAATGAGCAAGGCATTCACACGAATTGGAAAAGACATTGTGATGGCTGTTAAAGAAGGCGGCGCAGATCCAGATAGCAATTCTCGATTAAGAGCTGTTATTCAGAATGGAAAGGCCGTTAATATGCCCAAGGACAACATAGAACGTGCTATTAAGCGGGCGAGTGATAAAAGTCAAGGAGATTATAAAGAAGTGTTGTTTGAAGGATATGCTCCTCATGGGATTGCGATCCTCGTTGAAACAGCGACTGACAACAATACGCGTACGGTTGCAAACGTCAGAAGTTTTTTTAATAAATGTAATGGAAGTTTAGGTACCTCTGGATCGGTTGTATTTATGTTTGACCACACTTGTAATTTTAGAATCAATGCTGAAGGATTGGATGTTGATGATATTGAACTTGAGTTTATAGATTTCGGTGCAGAAGAAGTATTTGCGGACGACGATGGTATTTTGATCTATGCGCCGTTTGAAAGTTTTGGAGCGATTCAATCTGCTTTGGAAGCCCGTGAAATTGAAATTCTCTCCTCCGGGTTTGAACGGATTCCACAAGTTACCAAGCCCCTAAACGAAGTGCAAGTTGCGGATGTTGAGAAATTGTTGGAAAAACTAGAAGAGGATGACGACGTTCAATTCGTGTACCACACCATGCAAGAATAATTAAGAGAACTCTGGGATTTTCCCTTTGACCCCTTTAAAAAACGATCGCATAAACTCAATATCTGCTTCGATATCATCTGTGGGATAAAAAGGTTCTGAAAATCGATTTACTTTATTTTCAAAATCAAATGACAACATAACGATTGGAACCTTAGCGGTTTTAGCAATGTAATAAAACCCCGTTCGCCATTTCTCTACTTTTTTACGTGTACCTTCTGGGGCCAATAACATCCGGAATACATCTCTGTTTTCGAACAATCGAGCAATGGCATCCACTTGTTTTTCATTTGCATTACGTCGTACAGGAGCTCCACCAAGCGCCCTAAAAAACCACCCTGTAAAAGGGTTAAATAATACTTCTTTACCTATAAAATGAGCTTCTAATTTAACTGCTGACCTTAAAAGGACTCCTATATAAAAATCATGCCAACTGGTGTGAGGCGCCGCAATTATGATGGTTTTTTTTACGGAATCAAAATTTTTAAAACCCGTTACTTTCCACCCCAATAAACGGTGATATATAAATCTTGAAATTCTGTGCATTGTTACATTTTAGAATAAAGATCCTTTAAACGGGATCTTGTTATTTTGGCTTTCCAGTCTTTTCCGATGGCATTTTCCCACAGTGGCTCAAGACTCAAAGAAACATCGATCATGATGTCAAACTGTTTGTCTGTAAGGTTTGCGCAAATTCCTTGTGGTAATGAAATGTTGTGCTTCGCTTTCATCTTCTTAAATAACTCAACCCCTTCAGGATAAAATTCTTCTAAGTGATCGAATACAATACAATTTCCAATACCATGCTTAGTCCCTAATAAAAAAGACAAACCATAACTCATAGCGTGGGCAACTCCAACTTGGGAATAGGCAATGCTCATGCCTCCATGCCAAGAAGCCATCATCAATTTATCTTGACTTTCTTCCGGACTCAGCTTATCTAAAAAGACTTCTTTACAAAGATTTAAAGCAGTTTCTCCGTAGGTTTTACTGAAGGAATTAATGTACTCCCCTGTAAGCGATTCTATACAATGAATATAACAATCCATCCCTGTATAAAACCATTGTTCTTTAGAAACACCTTCGGTAAGTTCTGGGTCTAAAATTACTTGATCAAATGGTGTAAAATCACTATTGATTCCTAATTTCATAGTGGGACCAGTTAAAATAGTTGTTCTTGACACTTCAGCACCAGTTCCTGAAATTGTAGGAATTCCAACATGATAGATGCCTTTATTTTTTATCAAATCCCAACCTTGATACTCTTGGCTAGATCCGATATTTTTAAGCATCAACGCCACTGCTTTGGCTAAATCTAAAAGGGCTCCCCCTCCTATTCCAATAATTCCTGAGGGCAAGACACTCGAATTTAAAACGATATCTTCAACCAAACGATCTACTTGTGTTGTTTTTGGTTCTTCTTCAGATGAAATAAAAATAATTTGATCATTATACAGCAAAGGTATTTTTGCTATTAGAGATGCATTGTGTTCAAATACGTCATCGACAAGAAATATGAAAGGTGCTATTTCATTTAGACGCATTGGGGCAATAATTTCCCCTAATTGGATGAAACTACCGCGACCAAAGATAACTTTGGAAACCATGGGGAAATTTTTAAAACTCATATTCATAACTTGGTAATATTAACCCATAATAATGCATTATGGGAGGTTAAGATTTTTTTGAAACAATTCTGTAAATTCCCCGACATGATAGCCGTCTATTAAGGCATGACTCACGCTAATCCCTACATTCATTAATAATCGATTACCTTCTTTGTAAGTTTTACCATACGCGAATTTTGGCACTGAATCTTTGGTACCTGAAAAAGGTTCTTTTTGTGATGTGAAATTAAACCATGGTAATGCCGAACAGTGGATACAATCTAAACCATTTACAGGCGGATATAATTCCGTTGATAATTTAATGCGTTCTTTTTCGTTTTCAATATTAGTATTAAATTCTTCGAAATTTTCTGAGAAATTAATAAAACTAAATCCAAAGGTTTTATCTGCTCTTAAAAGAGTAGCTGAAGCATTTATAACATCGTATTCAAACACTTCGTCTTCAATAATTCTATATTTAAAATTTTCAACTTCATTGATAGCTTTCATACATTCATGAAGATAGATAGCGAAAAAACTATGCTTAGTGTCCTTAGACTTTTTATAAGCTACAGTTACATCAAAAGGAATGGTTACCGCAAAATAGGGATCTGCTAATGCATTAAAATGATTAAAATGGTGCTTACGATTCCAGTTGTTTATATCTAACTTCTTCAATGTCTACTACTTAAATTAATTCTTTTTCCATAAATTCTTAGCCCGTTCTAAATCTTCAGGCGTATCAATTTCAACACCTAGAATATCAGTTTCAACCATTTTAATTTTTTTTCCAAACTCTAGATAACGAATGCATTCGATTTTTTCAGAGGCTTCCAACATTTTCATGGGAAGTTTAGTAAAATCAAGCAGAGCCTGTTTTCTAAAGGCATAGATACCTTTGTGCTTAAAGTATTTAGCTTCTACTGTTTTATCTCTGTGAAAAGGAATGGGACTTCTTGAAAAATACAACGCAAAATTGCGTTGATCAACAATTACTTTCACCGAATTTGGATTCTGAATTTCATCAACATCTGTGATATGAACCATTAGAGAAGCGAGGTCGATTTCTTTTTTTGGATCATCCTCGAATACACTTAAAACTTTTTGTAAACTCTCTCTTTCTGTAAAAGGCTCATCCCCTTGCACATTTACCACAATATCACAGTCTACACGCTGTACTGCTTCAGCGATTCGATCACTTCCAGACTCGTGCTCTTTTTGACTCATGATGACATTGCCTCCATGATTTTTAATTTCATTTGAAATAATCTCGCTATCTGTTACTACATAAACAGCACTAAATAAGTTGGTTTCTACTGTCGCCTCATAGGTCCTAAGTATTACACTTTTCCCTGCTAGGTCTTGCATCAGTTTTCCAGGAAAACGAGACGCACTATAACGAGCAGGAATCATGGCAATTATTTTCATTTAGCATTAGGTTGATTACTGAACAAAACTACAATATTTTTTTAATAAATTATGTAAGAGAAAAGTCATATTGTTTAATCTTCAAAATAATCATCTTGAAAGCCAATAAGATATAGTTTTTCTTTGGCGCGTGTCATTGCTGTGTAGAGCCAACGCAAGTAATCGCGATCGATACCATTGGGTAAATAAGGCTGCTCCACAAATACGGTATTCCATTGCCCTCCTTGCGATTTGTGACAGGTAATCGCATAGGAGAATTTCACTTGAAGTGAATTGAGATACTTACTCTTTTTAACGCCTAAAAACCTTTTGTAAGAAGAAGGTTCATCTTCAAAATCTTTTAAAATTTCTTGATATAATTTATTAGATTCTTCATAAGGTAAAGAAGGTGTTTCAAGTTTGATGGTGTCTAACATTAAAACGGTTTCAAAAGGGCGCATTTTTGGATAATCTACCATACGGATTTTAACTTCTGCAAAGCGAAAACCATATAACTCTTTAACACTAAAAACTTCCAGAACTTCTATAATATCTCCATTGGCTATAAATCCAGCCTCACTCGTGGGTTTTAACCAAAAGTAATTGTTTTTAACAATCATTAAAAAATCGCCGGCTGTCAATTCATTTTCATTAAACAAAATACGCGAACGAATTTGCTCATTATAAAGATTTGCACGTTTATTAGAACGCACAATTAAAGCGGTTTCTTCATTTCCTAAGTTGCTATAAGCGTCGTTTATAGCATCCATTATTTCGTAACCATCATTCAAACGCACAATATCTTTGAACCCATTAAGATTGAATTCAAAAGAATCAAAGTAGGAATTAGATATGGCTTCTCTCAAATGCGTGGCATTAAACAAAATCCCTGAGTCTTCGCCTTGTCTTACGACTTCGTCTAACTCTAAACGGAGAACTTCTTTATTGTAGTTAAGTTCTAAGTTAGATTCGTTTAAAGCCGGACTTAAATCAAGTTTCACGGGTGGTAACTGTGCGGTATCTCCAATTAACAGCAACTTACACTGGAACCCAGAATACACATATTGAATCAAATCATCCAACAATGCACCCGTCCCAAATAACTTTGCTTGATTTGAAATATCGGAGATCATAGAGGCTTCATCCACTATGAAAAGTGTTTTTTTATGTTTGTTTGGCGCCAATACAAAAGAGATTTTACCGTTTTTTTCTGAACGTGGTACATAAATTTTCTTGTGAATGGTAAAAGCTTCTTTTTGTGAATAATTACTAATCACCTTTGCTGCACGACCTGTTGGCGCCAACAAAACCGCACTTTTTTGTACTTCCCATAAGTTTTTTACAAGAACACCTATGATAGTTGTTTTTCCAGTACCAGCATAGCCTTTCAAAACAAAGAGTTCATTAGCTACCGTACTGAAAACAAAGTTCGAAAGCTTCTGTAAACCAATGTTTTGTTTAAGCGTTGGAGTAAAAGGAAAACTCGTTTTTAGTAATTTATAAAAGTCATTCGTATCCATTGAATTGTATAGCAGATATATTTTTATTCAAATATAGAAATGATTTTTAGTAACATTCACTTTATTGAATAAAAAAAAAGTGTAGATTTGTCAAGTCTCTTAACAATTTATATAACTATGATAATTTTTGTAATAATCGTTGCTGTCATTTTACTGACCATTGGAATTGTTTATCTAATTGATAAATTCGTGCCAAAAAAATTCAAACCCTATATTCTTGTGGGACTCTGGAGTCTTATCATTTATTTAGGATATATCACTTTTATGTCTATCTACGGTGAAATTCAATTTAACCAATTAAAAGAAAAACGTTACAAAGTAGTCATCGAAAATCTTAAAGATATTAGAGATGCCGAATTAGCACACAGAACTGTAACAGGTCAATTTGAAAGTAATTGGGATAGTTTAGTGAAATTCATTGAAATTGAAAAATTCACTATTACACAACGAAGAGATTCCACAATTATTGATAAGGAATTGACACGTCTTTACGGAGTTGATACGACTAAAGACATTGTTATCATTGATACACTTGGATTTGTACCTGTAAAAGATTCATTGTTCGGAGTGGACACTAGATACAAAACAATGATGAATATTCCTACATTAAACGATGGTCAGAAATTTGAATTAAAAGCAGGCCTTTTGGAACAAAACGGAGTGAACATACCTGTGTTTGAAGCTTCTGTTTCTAAAAAAATATTGTTATACGACCAAGACAAAAACTTGGTAGATCTTGAATCAGAAGTTAAGTCTGTAGAAGGGGTTAACGGACCTAGCCTAAAAGTAGGGTCTATGGATGAAATAAATACAAATGGAAACTGGCCAAAAAATTATTCTAAAGAACAATAACATATCAGAATCTATATATGAATTGTCCATTCAAGTAAACTTGAATGGACTTTCTTTTTTTGTTTTAAACACAATGGACTCAGAAATTGAATTTTTGAAATCTGTAAGTTTTGATAAAAAACAAACACCTCAAGCCCTTTTAGACCAACTTACTCATTGCTTTAACAACTTAGAAGAACTTGATAAACAATTCAGAAAAGTAACCGTAATTCACGATAATGAGTTAGCGACCCTCGTTCCTAAACCTTTATTTGATGAAACAAACTTAGTCGATTATCTGAAATTTAATAACAAAATATTAAAAACCGATTTCATCACTTACGACTTTCTATCAATTGCAGATATAAGTGTTGTATATGTGCCCTTAGTAAATATCAATAATTTTATATTTGATCGTTTTGGAAGTTTTGAATACAAACACAGTGCCACCATTATTTTAAACCGTCTGTTGACACTTGAGAAAAACTTGAAATCATTGAGGATGTATCTCAATATAGAGACAGCTCATTTTGAAATCATTGTAGTTGAGAACAATCATTTAAAATTTTATAACCGTTTTGAATACAGTACCAAAGAAGATTTCATCTATTACCTTTTGTTCACAGCGGAACAGTTACAACTCAACCCCGAAGAATTTCCAGCAGTCTTAATGGGCTCTGTAGATGAAAATGATGACCTCTATCAGATTGCTTACAAATATGTCAGGCACGTTAGTCTACTGTCAAAAGATGCAATGCTTTACAGCAACGCTGTTAATTCTAAACATTTCACCCTCCTAAACAGTTTATAATGCGAATCATATCAGGAATATTTAAGGCCAGACGAATCATGGCACCAAAAAAATTACCCGTTCGTCCCACCACCGATATGGCCAAAGAAGCGCTGTTTAATATACTCAACCATCGGTATCATTTTCATGACATCGCAGTATTAGACTTGTTTTCAGGCACTGGAAACATTAGCTATGAATTTGCTTCAAGAGGAACAGAATCCATTATTGCTGTGGATCAAAATTTTCATTGTACAAAGTTTATTGCGCAAACGTCTGAAGAATTCGAGATGCCCATCCAAGTTGTAAAAGCGGAAGTCTTTGGCTTTTTAGAGAAAACAAAACAACCCCAAACTATTATTTTTGCCGATCCTCCTTATGAACTTGAACATGAAAAGTTTTTAAAAATTGTGGAACTTGTGTTTCAAAATAAACTCTTAGAAACAGATGGTGTACTCATTATAGAACATTCCAAACAAACAGACTTATCTTCTGCTCCTCAATTCTCAGAAGTGAAAGGCTATGGAGGAAATCGTTTTAGCTTTTTTGAAAACTAAAAAAAAAGCAGATCTATAAGCCGGATCCTGTATCACACAAAATGTGACCCTTATCATTTATCTATATTTACTGTTACCAGTAAACTTTAGCTGCCTACCCTTCAGCATCGCACGTGTCGCGCTCAAGCACTGATATACATGACATTGCACCTTATAGAGTTTAC
>Ga0209199_1000548_pt1 | contig 52601 bp, 53 predicted proteins | sample COGITO_mtgs_1105_7_FD_184805 | JGI IMG/M metagenome (GOLD analysis project Ga0209199, IMG submission 184805) | Pelagic marine microbial communities from North Sea - COGITO_mtgs_110523 (SPAdes) (version 2) | ecosystem: Environmental > Aquatic > Marine > Epipelagic ... | reverse complement strand
TCTGCTTGAGCCCATCGGATACATCCCGCCAGCAGAAGCAGAAGAGAGGTACTATGCACAATTCAATGCGTTAGATATGGTCGCGTGAGACGAAGTAATCAGCCTCCGGCAAACAAAGGGCGGTTCAGTTTGCGTATAGACCCCTCACCCGCGTTATATCCGGCAAGAACAAGGATCGGATCGCGGTCGAACTCTTGCATCAGCCAATCAAGGTACTTTACCCCGCCAGTAATGTTCTCGGCTGGCACCATGCTATCGTTTACCTCAAACCGGCTGGCAGTCGCGGGCATCAATTGCATCAACCCTTGCGCCCCTGCACTGCTAATGGCGTCCGGCCTTCCCGACGATTCGACCGTGATCACAGCCAGAACCAGCGCAGGAGAGACCTGCGTCCCGATCGTGGAGCGCAGAATGTCGATCCCGTTGATCTTTGCAATGTCCTGCATCTGCTGAAGCCGGGGCGCAGTCACCTTGGCAGGGGACGCGGCCAGTGTGGTGATCGCGGTTTGCAAACGTCCCGGTCCTGACTTTGATGCATCCGGTGACACCTTGTCCCAGAACCATTGATATTGTCCTAAGGCAGATGTGGATGTCACAACAGATTGGGTCGAACCATCTGAGCCAATAGTAACATCCGGCGCGGACTGGGCCGCCGGATCGATCTGAATGATTATCATTTTGCTACCCGGCTTTGGTGGTTTTACACGTTTAGCGCTGAAATCAGGAAACGGCTTTGGTCCTTCGGCCCAGCTTGGCAAAATGAAAACAATCCCTGCGAGCAGTGATATAAAGACAATCCGGTACATTGTGGCCTGCTAATTTTTTGGCTCTTTTGCTCGATCTTCCGATAACATCGCATACTGGCGGCTCTCCGACTAGCAAATCATGGCACAGAAGATGGCGATTTTGCCCCAATTGGCAGAAAATTCAACGAGCCCAGAGCGAGTTAACACTTTAGTTGGCTTTTTTTTATTGCAATTTCAATGTGATATAAGAAATTCGCGCTGGAGATGAAGAATTGCTGTGAATACCACATTTGCCGCCAAATTCATGCCCCATTCAGACGGCTATATAAGGTCATACCAAGTCAGACAGGCACCTGATTGAGAGTGACGGTGCCGACAAGGACGACGCGGTAAACACTGAAAACTGAATGATCCTTGGAGGGACATACCATGATGAACTTTATCAAAAACTTCCGCAAAAACGAAGACGGTGCTGTGACTGTTGACTGGGTTGTGCTGACAGCTGCTGTTGTTGCTCTGGCCGGTGCTGCGTACACATCCATCCAGACCGGCGCGTCCGACCTGACAAACAGCACAGGTACTTTCTTGAGCGGCAAAGCACCAACATAATAGATCGTCGTTTTAACGACAATTTGTTTGCATGAGGCTTGTCTATGGCCTTGTTGGCCGCGCTCTGGACGACCAGGGCGCGGCCTTCTTCACCTTCTGCGGTAAATCTGCAATGCCCATCTGAGGGACGCATATGGCTCTGATCAAAATGAAGTTTCTAAGATCCGAGGACGGTGCCATTACCGTCGATTGGGTTGTGTTGACGGCTGCCGCCGTTGGGCTTGCTGGTGCAGCCATGGTTAATTTGCATGGGCCGACGGGGGACGTTGGTGATCATGTAGGCAACTACCTGACGAACCACGAGGTGACTGACTAAGTCCAACTGGAACCTTCACAGCAGCTCTAGTTGTCAGATGCCCCGCAAATAGCGCGGCTTACAAGAAACACTTGTTGGTGATCAGAACTGATCACCACATCGTTTCCACAACATAGTCTCGCTATTGCCATAATCCCCGCATATTGCCGGGACCGGAAACCGCAGTTGATGCCCTTGGTATCAACCATTTATGAAAGGGATCGTCATGCGTATGGTATTCGGATTGGTTCTGTTGGTGGGCATTGCCCTGGCTGGCGGGGCTGTTTATCTGGCAAAAGACCGTATTGCTGAATATCAGGTCGCGAATGCACGTGCTCAAGAAGCGCTCTCGCAGATCGTGCCGACGGTCCCGGTTTTTGTAGCAGAACAGTCCTTGAGATACGGCCAGAAACTGCAACGCGAAGACGTCCGTATCGTCAATTGGCCCGAAAACGCGATTCCGGAAGGTGCATTCATCGACGAAGCTGTCCTGTTTCCAGAAAACAGTGACGAACTTCGTGTTGTGTTGCGCCCCATCGAAAAAGACGAAGCGATTATGCTTATGAAGGTGACCGAACCGGGCGAAGACACGGGCCTAACTTCGCGTCTGGAACGCGGCAAGCGTGCCTTTACAATCAAAGTTGACGTGTCCAGCGGCGTCTCGGGCTTTTTGCGCCCTGGTGACCGTGTGGATATTTACTGGACAGGGCGTGTGTCGATGGACCGGAACAACCGAGCTGGTGATTTCACCAAGCTGATCGAGCCGGGCGTAAAATTGATCGCCATTGACCAGAGTGCCGGTGGCGCAGTGAATGAAGCAACAATCGCGCAGACCGTTACAGTCGCAATCAGCCCACAGCAGGTCGCTGCTTTGGCACAGGCCCAATCCACCGGGAAGTTATCTTTGTCGCTTGTCGGCACGGACGATGACACGCTTGCGTCCGCGGTAGAGGTGAACCAACGCTCTTTGTTGGGACTTCGTGAAGAAGAAGTTGCCGCAGAAGCCGAAGCGGAAAAGGTCTGTACCATCCGCACCCGTCGTGGCGCCGAGGTTGTCGCAATTCCGATACCGTGCACCAACTGACACCGCGAAACACAACAAAGCCAAAATATTGGATGGGCGGCGCAAGATATGCGGCGCCCTTGCCGTTTTCGCAATGTTGCCATTTATCCACATAAGGTTTGGCAAGCAATACCGTTGATATTGCTTTAAAAATCAAACTAACGCACAGTGTTCGAAATAATGGGCAAAAAGACCCAACCCTGAGGCGTGATCAAAAAGGCAGGTCACATGAAAATTGGTAGATTCCTGAAGGCAGCTCTTGTCGGGCTGACGTTGACTGCCGCGCCATTGGCGCTGGCGGTGCCAACAGACGCGTCCGCAGAAACTCTGCGGGTCGTAAAACGTGGCACCAACTCAAAACTGGACGTACCCATGAACCGCGCCGTTGTGGTTGAGAGCGACATCCCATTCGCAGAACTCAGCATTGCGAACCCGGGCATCGCAGACATTTCCTCCCTCTCAGACCGCACAATTTACGTTTTGGGAAAATCACCGGGCCTGACCACCCTCACGCTTTTGGATGCAAGCGGCCAGCTGATCACAAACGTCGATGTCCGTGTTTCGGCAGATGTGTCCGAGTTCAAAGAGCGGCTGAGGCAAATCCTACCGGGTGAAAAGATCGAAGTACGCACCGCAAATGACGGGATCGTCCTGTCGGGTGTCGTATCATCGACGCAACGGTTGCAGCGCGCCCTGGACTTGGCCGAGCGTTACGCCCCCGACCGGGTATCGAACCTGATGAGCGTGGGCGGCATTCAGCAAGTCATGATGAAAGTGCGTTTCGCGGAGATGCAGCGCACAGTGTCCAAATCATTGAGCTCTTCATTGGCGTTGAACGGTGCGATCGGCGGAACGGGTGTCAACGGAGGCACCGGTTCGACCAACGCATCAGGCGGGATCGCCAATTCGCTTGGCGGCACAGTTCCGGTAGTCAACCAAAACGCCGGCGCAATCTTGTTCGGGTTCAACGCGGGATCCACTCAGGTCGGCATTCTGCTAGAAGCTTTGGAGCAAAAAGGCGTCGTGCGGTTCTTGGCAGAACCAAACCTTGTTGCGCTCTCAGGGCAAGAAGCAAAATTTATGGCGGGCGGAGAATACCCCGTCCCTGTCGCGCAATCTGACGACAGAATATCCATTGAATTCAAACCCTTCGGTGTTGAACTTTCGTTCATCCCACGGGTTGTCGACGGCGAACTGATCAACCTCGAACTCAAGGCTGCTGTCTCTGCGATTGATCCATCCAACAGCCTTTCTGTCGGCAATGGTATCGAAGTCGCTGCATTTACACGCCGCGAAACCTCGACCACTGTCGAGATGCGCGATGGCGAGAGCTTTGCAATTGCGGGTCTTCTAACCGATGACTTTACCGACAACACCAGCCAACTGCCTTGGATCGGCGATGTGCCCATTCTAGGTGCATTGTTCAGATCTGCAGATTACCAGCGCAGCCAAACCGAACTTGTGATCATCGTAACCGCGCATTTGGTTACGCCCGCGCGCACCGGTGCGTTGGCGTTGCCTACAGATCGAATCAAACCCCCGACCGAAAAAGACCTGTTTCTGTTCGGCAGAACGTCCGAAGGGACGCGCTCGCCCAACAAGGGGGCCGCCGGAGAGGTTGCCAAGCAGGACTTTGGTGGGTCATATGGGTATGTATTGGACTGATCAGATGACACATGCAGCGGCTTCACCTCTCAAGATAGCGATCTCAAGTCTAGGTTTGTTTGCAATTCTAGGCTGCGCGCCCAGTTCTGACCCTGTCTACACTCAATTCTACCGTGAAGCTGGTGCATTGACTGACACCGGGTACTTTGGCGACGCGACGCAGAACAACCGCCTCGTGATGACCGGAGAGCGGCATTTTACATTTGATCTGGCGAACCGCTTTGCCTCCGAAGTTACCTCAACAGTTAATTTTGCGTTCAATTCCACGCAATTGGACGGCAATGCTCAGGCGATATTGCGGCAGCAGGCAAACTGGATCCGCCAGTTCCCCGAAGTGAGATTCCGGGTGTACGGCACACCGACGCCGTCGGATCGGATGCATCAAACCGGAGATTGGGCCAGCGACGCGCAAATGAGGTCGTACATTTCCTGACCACACAAGGCATCAGCCGCAGCAGGTTGGAAGCAGTTGTTTCTTATGGTGAAACCCAGCCCCTGATAGTGACACAGGGACGCGAACGGCAGAACCGGCGGACAGTGACCGAAGTCAATGGATTCTTCAGCCGTCATCCAACTGTGCTGGATGGCAAATACGCCCAGATCATCTACCGCGATTATGTCGCCAGCGGCGTTCCGACGTCACAATTGACCAGCACCGCACTGACCGCAACAGAATAACGTTAGAAATCAGACCTAAGCATCTGATCTAAAACGCTTAAAGCACCCTGATTGCCGCAATCGTCGCGCGCGCACAGCGAAACCAATCTGCGGCTCACGCAGGTATCGTTTCAACATACCCTACAATAGAAACCTTTTGGCCCCAATCTCGCCCCACTTGAGGGAGATATTGCTAGCACTAGGACAAATGTGTCTGGACAAAATGCCAGACATGGGTGGCCGCAGATCGGGACCGCGCAGACCATTGTGTTTCAGGTTCGGCTGCCAAACCCTTGCAGGTAAAGGATTAAGGCGATGAGTAGCATAATGCCACAACCCCAAGCGGCCACAATCGTGGCCTGCACCGTTAGCCGCGATGTGCAGAATTTCGATCTGCTCATCGAGGATATGGAAGCAGCGCTTGGCGAAAGCTGGGGTGATCTGAGTTTTGCAGAGGCACTTGCATTCTTTGGCCAGCCCGAAGCCGAAGGCATGGAATTCATCGCACTCGCTTTGGATGAAACTGACGAGGACGACATCGTTTTGATGTCCGAGATCATCAGCCAGGCAAAGGCCCGCGATATCAAAGTCATTCTGATTGCAGAAGATGTCACACCAGCAGCCCTTCATTCGCTTTTGCGGCAGGGCGCGGATGAGTTTGTGCCCTACCCCCTACCGGAGGGTGAGCTGTTGAAGGCAATCACCCGCATCCGTGCCGTGGACGAAGTCGCCGCCCCGGCGGTGCAAACTGGTCCAAACCTGAAACCGGGCGCGCAGAAAGATGGCGCGTTGATCGGTGTTCAGGGTCTTGCCGGTGGTGTCGGATCTTCAACGATGGCCGTCAATCTTGCGTGGGAATTGGCGACGGTAGATAAAAAGAACCCGCCGTCGGTGTGTTTGATCGACTTTGATCTACAGTATGGATCGGTCGCAACTTTCCTTGATCTGCCACGCCGCGAGGCTGTCTATGAAATGCTGTCTGATACAGAGACCATGGACGAAGAAATCTTTGGTCAATCATTGGTGACCTTTGAAGATAGGCTGAGCGTACTGACCTGCCCGGCGGAAATGCTGCCGCTTGATATCATCACTTCCGACGACGTCACCCGCATCCTTAGCATCGCGCGCAATCAGTTTGATTACGTCATTATCGACATGCCCTCGACCTTGGTTCAATGGACAGAAGCTGTTCTGAATCAAGCACATATCTACTTCACTCTCCTCGAACTCGACATGCGATGTGCGCAGAACGCCTTGCGTTTCAAACGCGCGCTTCAGTCCGAGGAACTGCCAATTGAAAAACTGCGGTATGTGTTGAACAGAGCGCCAAAATTCACCGATCTCAGTGGCAAAAGTCGCGTTAAGCGGCTCGCTGAAAGCCTTGATATCTTTATTGATTTGCAACTTCCCGATGGCGGCAAACCTATCACACAAGCCAATGACCACGGGCTGCCGCTGGCATCCTCCGCGCCCAAGAGCCCGCTCAGACGCGAACTGGCGAAGCTGGCATCCTCCATCCATGACCTCAAAGGGGATGAAGCCCAAGCGGCCTAACCCCCACGGAAAGAACGCTAATGTTTTCCAAGTATAAGAAATCAAGCACTACACCGGTCGCGGCCAACGCGCCAAAGGAAGTCGTGAGCAAACCGGTTGCATTGGCGGAAAAAGCCCCTGCAGCGTCCATGCGGCGCGCGGCACAGCCCGCCGCCGTGGCCCCCATCGACAAAGAAGTGAAGCGCAAGCAGCGCATGGGTGAGATCAAGCTGGAATTGCACCGCGCACTTCTCGACAATCTAAACCTTGCCGCACTTGAGCACGCGACAGAGGCGGACCTGCGCCAGGAAATCAGCGATATCGCCAGCGAAATTCTCGCCGAGAAGAGCATTGTTCTGAACCGCGAGGACCGTAAGACACTGAATTCAGAGCTTTATGACGAGGTCACAGGCCTTGGCCCGCTTGAGACCCTTCTGAAAGACGATACCGTCAACGATATTCTGGTCAACGGTCCGCAGCAGATTTTCGTAGAACGTGACGGCAAGCTGGAACTGACCGATGTTACGTTTAAAGACGAACGCCATCTGCTTCGGATCATTGATAAAATCGTCTCTGCGGTGGGACGTCGGGTGGATGAAAGCAACCCATATGTCGACGCCCGTTTGCAAGATGGCTCGCGGTTTAACGCGATGGTGCCCCCTGTCGCTGTGGATGGATCGCTGGTTTCCATTCGTAAGTTCAAGAAAGACAAGTTGGGTATTGATGATTTGGTTGATTTCGGTGCTTTCACCGAAGAGATGGCTGCATATTTGCAAGCCGCTGTCGCAACCCGTCTCAATATTATTGTCTCTGGCGGTACAGGTTCGGGCAAAACGACCACGCTTAATGCGCTGTCGTCCTTCATCGACAACGCCGAACGCATCCTGACGATTGAGGACACAGCGGAACTTCAGCTGCAACAAACCCACGTTGGCCGGATGGAAAGCCGTCCGCCCAACGTCGAAGGCAAAGGCGAAGTGTCACCGCGCGATTGTCTCAAGAACGCACTACGTATGCGCCCGGACCGGATCATCGTTGGTGAAACCCGCGGCGAGGAAGTTATCGACATGCTGCAGGCCATGAACACGGGTCACGACGGCTCCATGACCACCATCCACGCCAACTCTGCGCGCGACGGTGTCAGCCGACTGGAAAACATGATTGCGATGGCCGGGATCGAGATGCCGCTAAAAGCGGTTCGGTCGCAGATTTCATCTGCTGTGAACCTGATTGTGCAGGCCAGCCGCCTGCAAGACGGCTCGCGCCGGATGACATCCATTACCGAAATCACCGGGATGGAAGGCGAAGTCATCTCGATGCAGGAGATTTTCCGCTATCAGCGTGTGGGCCTGACCCCCGACAACAAGATTATCGGCCATTTCACGGCCACCGGCGTACGCAGCCACTACGCAGAGCGTTTCCGCATGTGGGGCTATGATTTGCCATCCTCCATCTACGAACCCATCGCAGCGCAGTAAGGAACACAGATATGAGTGCCGAACTAATCATCTACGGCCTGATCTTTATTGGTGTTTTGGTACTCGTCGAGGGCCTGTATCTGGTCGTCTTTGGCAAGTCGATCAGCCTCAACAGCAAGGTCAATCGTCGCCTTGAGATGTTGGAAAAGGGCCAGCGCCGCGAAGAGGTGTTGGACAAGCTGCGCAAAGAGATGCAGCAGCACATGAAATCAAAGTCGATTCCGCTTTATTCGCTGCTCAGCGAACGGGCGCAAAAGGCTGCAATTGCGTTCAGCCCACAGCAGTTGATCATGTTGATGGGAGGGGTAGCGGTTTTCACATTTCTGGCGCTGACTGTGGGAACCCAGACCGAAGTGCCGGTCCGCGCGCTCTTGTCGGTTGGCATCGGCGTTGGGTCGATCATTTTCTGGGTCACATCCAAAGCCAACAAACGCATGGGCATGATCGAAGAGCAATTGCCCGATGCGGTAGAGCTGATGGTCCGTTCATTGAAGGTTGGCCACCCGTTCAGCAATGCGATCGGCATTGTTGCAAAAGAAGTGCAGGATCCGCTGGGCTCTGAGTTCGGCGTAATCGCGGATGAAGCAGCCTATGGCCGTGACGTGGGCGAGGCGTTGAAAGACATGGCAGAGCGGCTTGATATGCAGGACTTACGCTTCCTTGCGGTTGCGGTAACGATCCAGCAACAGTCAGGTGGTAACCTTGCCGAAATTCTCGCAGGATTGGCAAAAGTGATCCGCGCGCGTTTCCGTCTATTCCGGCGGGTAAAGGCGATCACCGCAGAGGCAAAGTGGTCCGGCAAATTCCTGTCTGCATTCCCGCTGATGGCGCTGGCCGCCATCAATGTGAGCGATCCAAATTATTATGACGACGTCATGGATCACCCATACTTCATTCCAGCATGCTTTGTGGTTGGGATTTTCCTTGCGGTGAACCTCGTGGTGATGCGCGTGCTCACCGACATCAAAGTGTAGGGGGCTGACGCATGGGAATTTTCACACAGATACAGGACTTTATTACCGGGCTTTTGGGGCCGATGGGCCTGATCATGATTCTGGGTGTGATTGGCACAACACTTGTGCTTTTCACCGTGGTCATGATGATCCGTCAGCCCGAAGACCCGCTGACAAAGCTAAAACGGTCAGCCAATGGTCAAACCGACACCACCGGCAAACAGAAACTGCGGCAGGCCGATGGAAACCAGCAGCTGCAAAAATTTGCAAAGTTCCTTGAGCCTGAAAATGTCGCCGATCTAAGCGCAAAACAGCTGGAGCTTCGGCAGGCTGGCTACCATAGCCGTGATGCTGTCCGCATGTTTTACTTTTCCCAAATGGCGCTTGGTCTTGTTGGTCTGCTGGCAGGTTTTGTCTATATCAACTTCCTTGGTGGTGGCGAAGGGATGAGCACACAAAAAACCATGATCTACACAATCGGGCCAGGCGCGGTCGGGTATTACTTGCCGAAATACTGGATCACGCGGCGGGTCGAGGAACGCAAAGAGCAAATCACGCGCGGTTTCCCTGATGCGCTCGACATGATGCTGGTCTGTGTTGAGGCGGGTCAATCTCTGGATCAATGTATCGTCCGTGTCGCGCGGGAACTGCGCGCCTCGTATCCGGCACTTGCCGAAGAATTCGAGGTTGTCGCCTATGAAATGAAGGCCGGTAAAGACAAGGTCACGGTTCTGAACGATATGGGCAACCGCTGCGGCGTACAGGACGTGGCGTCGTTCGTGACGGTGCTGGTTCAATCAGCCGCATTCGGTACCTCGATTGCGGACGCGTTGCGCGTCTATGCGGACGAGATGCGGGACAAACGCGTCATGCGTGCCGAAGAGGCCGCAAACAAGTTGCCAACCAAGATGACCCTTGCCACAATGATGTTAACCGTTCCACCGCTGCTGATCATTCTGGTCGGGCCTTCGGTACACGGTATCACGGAGTTGGGCACAATGGGTGGACCGCAATAAACATGATCCCCAGAATTGAGCATCTGTTTCGCAGTGCTCTGATCCTGACCTGTATAATCGGATTGACCGCCTGTGCACCGGGCGGTTTTTCTGCGGCGGGTGAACAGGTCTATGCGCCGGGTGTCGATCAGCGCGGACAGGCCAAAGACGGTGTCGAAGTGGGCCACCGCCTGATTGCCGCAGGGCAATATGAACTGGCGATAAAATCGTTCAATCGCGCGGCCTTAGTCCAAGGTGCCGACGTTGAGGTGCTATCAGGTTTAGGCAGTGCAAACCTTGGTCTGGGGCGTCTGGGGCAAGCTGAATCACTGCTGCGCAGCGCGTTGAAACAGGACGCCAAGCAACCGGAGGTTTGGAACAACCTCGGGGTTGTTTTGATGGAGCGTGGCAAGACACCTGAAGCTGTGCGCATATTCCAACGCGCTTTTGCGCTCGATAATGGCGAAAGTGACGCAATTCGTGACAATTTACGCTTGGCGCTCGCAAAATCAGAAAATTCTGTTATCATTGGTAACCAAGAAGAAGATTATAAATTGGTGCGGCGAGGCGCAGGAGATTACCTGATTTCCCCGACACTATGACCGAGGCAGAGCAGTAAAAGGACGCAAAAATGCGCCACCCTATTCTATTTGCCGTCTGCATTGCAGGCGCAGCAGCCATTTCTGGCTGTGCTGAAAAGTCAGCAAATGAAACCGTTGAACGCGCGTTTAAAGACGTGAACGCAATTGATGGGGCGAACCTGTCTGATGTCATGCTAACGGTCGCTGATCCGAATGAGGCAGTGACCTTCTTTCAACGCTCTGCTGCACAAGACCCGACACGGATTGACCACCAGCGCGGTCTGGCGTCATCCCTGATCCGTGCCAAACGTGTGACTGAGGGCGTGCTGGAATGGCGCAAAGTCGTGGCCATGCCGAAGGCAACCTCGGATGATAGCGTGGAACTGGCTGACGCCCTGATCCGGTCGGGCGATTGGGCCGGGGCCGAAAAAGTCCTGCACAGCGTGCCGCCCACCCATGAGACCTTCAAGCGCTATCGCTTGGAGGCGATCGTCGCCGACAGCAAACAAGAGTGGAAAAAAGCCGACAGTTTCTATGAAATATCTGTTGGCCTGACGGCGACCCCTGCATCGGTGATGAACAACTGGGGCTATTCAAAACTGACCCGTGGTGCCTATCCCGAGGCAGAGCGCCTGTTTACAGACGCGATCCGTCAGGACCCCAGCCTCTTTACCGCCAAGAATAACCTCGTCCTCGCCCGTGCAGCACAGCGCGACTATACCTTGCCCATTATCCCGATGGACCAGACAGAACGCGCGCAGTTGCTGCATACCATGGCGCTTTCGGCGATCAAAAAAGGCGATGTAGAGACTGGCAAAGGTCTGCTGCGTGAAGCAATAAACACACATCCACAGCACTTTGAAGCGGCCGTGCGGTCCCTGCGTGCCCTAGAAGAAAGCTAGGGGATGAGCATTCCCGCGCTTCAGGCGATGTGGTTCTTGCCCTTCGTTCTGCCGATATGTCTGTATGTGGCTTATACCGATCTGGCGCAAATGCGCATTACAAATCAGACAGTTATGGCGCTGGCTGTGATATTTGTGGTCATCGGGTTCTTCCTTATGCCGTTCAATGACTATCTGTGGAAACTTGCCGTATTGGTCATTGTTATGATCGTCGGGGTGATCCTGAACGCCGCAGGCGCAATGGGGGCCGGTGACGCCAAATTCATTGCGGTGGCCGCACCCTACCTTGCCTTGGGGGATCTGCAATTTGTGATGATGCTGTTCATGGCGATCCTTTTGGCCGCTGCACTGACCCACCGCGTGGTCAAACATACGCCCCTGCGCCGACTTGCACCCGAATGGGAAAGCTGGGACCGGGGCAAGAAATTCCCCCTAGGCCTCGCGCTTGGCCCCTGTCTTGCCGTTTATTTGATCTTAGGTGCGCTGCTTGGCGCCTGATAAACGCCATATTTAGAAACGATACTGCAGTGTGAAAATGGATTGTTTCGCGCGGACAGGATCGAACACATGAACATGCAAACCTCTACTGTTATGGCCCCCCCGCCGCCCAAGCGGCTGGAGGATATGAAACTGCCGATTGTGATGATGCGTGACATCATCCTCAAAACCATCTTTCGCAAGAACATTGATTTGGTCAGCGATCTGGCTAAGGCAGTGTGCCTACCCATACCGGTGACGCAAGAACTGGTCGACATGGCGCGCACCCAGCGGTTGGTTGAGGCAACAGGCACACTGAACGCCAATAACGGCAACGAAATGGGCTATCAGCTGACCGAAGTGGGTAAATCGCGTGCGTTGGATGCGTTGGCCCAGTCCGAATATTTCGGCGCGATGCCTGTGCCACTTGATGTTTACCGCGAACAGATCAAACGCCAGTCGGTGCGCAATTTGCAGGTCACGCGCAGCCAGTTGACCGGCGCGATGGGCCATCTGGTCTTGCCCGACAGCCTGCTGGACCATCTGGGACCAGCTGTTTCTGCGGGTCGCTCGATCCTGATGTACGGCCCGCCCGGCAATGGCAAATCATCCATCTCAAACGGGATTCGCGACGCGCTGGGGGACCGCGTCTATGTCCCCCGCGCCATTGAATACGCCAGTCAGGTGATCACGGTCTATGACCCAATCGTGCATTCAGCCGCCGAAGACGAGGCGCAAGACCCTACCTCCTTGCGGCGCATCACTCGCTACGACAGCCGCTATGTTTGCTGTGAGCGCCCGACAGTCATTACGGGTGGCGAACTTACACTCGACATGCTTGATCTGGTCTATAACCCTACCGCACGGACGTATCAGGCGCCCCTTCAGCTTAAATCAACCGGCGGCATTTTCATCGTTGACGACCTTGGCCGTCAAAAAGAACCGCCTCAGTCGATCGTAAACCGCTGGATTGTTCCGCTTGAGGAAAGCAAAGATATCCTCGCGCTCCAGTCAGGTGAAAAGTTCGAGGTGCCTTTTGATACGTTGGTCATTTTCTCGACCAACTTCCACCCGAACAAGATTTTCGACCAAGCGGCCTTGCGCCGGATCTTTTTCAAGATCAAAATTGACGGGCCAAACCAAAAGAACTTCCTCAAGATTTTCGCAATGGTGGCAAAGAAACGTGGCATGCCGTTGGATGAGGCGACGTTGTTCCACCTGCTCAAGGTGAAATATCCCACCATCGACAATGTTTATGCGAACTATCAGCCGATATTCCTAATCGACCAGATGATTTCAATCTGCGAGTTTGAGGGGATACCCTACCAGATGAACCCTGATTTGATGGACCGCGCATGGGCGAACATGTTCGTAACGGACGAAGAAATCGTGAATTGATCGTCGTCGCAGGCTGCGGCCGCATGGGTGCGCCCATGCTTGCTGCCTTGCGAAACGCAGGTTTCGATGCTTTGGGCTTGGATGTTGTGGATCGTGGCGTGCCGCATGTCACCCTGGAGCCCAGCGACGTATTCGGGACTGTGAAAAACTTGATCACAGTTGTGCGCGATATTGCGCAGACCGATGACGTGCTATTTGGTACGCAAAACCTATGTGCGGCACCCCTGCTTGAACGGATTATCATCTCCTCCACCCTGTCGCCGCGCTATGTTCGCGCGTTGCGAAATCGGGTGCCTGACCATATCACTTTGATCGACGCGCCCATGTCCGGTGCGCAGATTGCAGCACAAGAAGCGCGCCTCAGCTTTATGTTGGGGGGCAAAGACGCGGAACTGGACGCGGTTCAGCCCTTGTTTGACGCAATGGGCGCGCATTTTCACCGCATGGGTGCGTTCGGTGCGGGGATGCAGGCAAAAGTGCTCAACAACCTTCTTGCAGCCTCAAACACGGCGATGACACGTATGGTGCTCGATTGGGCCGATGATGCGGGACTGGATGAACGCAAGCTGTTGGATTTGATGCATACCTCGTCAGGTCAGAATTGGTTCGCCTCGGGGTTTGACGAGATCGAGTTTGCCCGCGACGGGTTGGAGGACGACAATACCATCGGCATTCTGGTTAAGGACGTCGCCAGCGCGCTGGACGCCGCACCGACGGGCGCTGATCTGTCGCTGCCCAAACAGGTGCAGGCGCAGATTGCGTCCCTCACACCGCGCAAACGCTAGCTGCCTTTGCCAAACAACCCGCCAAGCGCCTGTTTGATAATCCCGCGTACTTTCGGGCGGTTCGCCTCGCCAAAGGGCAAAGGGCGGCAAACCTCCATCGCCGCCACACCCACACGGGCGGTCAACGCGCCGTTAACCAAGCCCTCACCAAAGCGGCGGCTAAGCTTGCCAAGGATCGACCCGCCCAAGATCGGCTCAAGCATGTCATCGCCCACGGCAACCGCGCCCGTTGCCACCAGATGAGACAGCACCGCACGGGTCAGCCGCCATGAACCAAAGAACCCCGACCGTCCGCCATAGACTTCTGCCACGCGGCGGATCATCCGCAAGTTGGCGGTCAGTGCCGCTGCCACATCGGCCAGCGCCAATGGCACAAGGGCGGTCACAGTCGCCACTTGTCGCGCTGCCGCTTCGACCTCGCGGGATGCGGCCTGATCAAGCGGCCGCAGCAATTCAGCTTCTGCCAGCGCCAAGAGGCCCTGCGCATCCAGTTGATCACCGCGCAATTCGTCAAACCTGTTGCGGCCCCACCCCGTATCTTCGCGGCCCTTATAAAGACGCACCAGACGATCCGTGACGCTGCGCGCGGCTTTCAGATCGCTTTGCGACAACGCTTCAGCCGCGTCATGGCGCAGCCCGTCAAGCCGCGCCAAGCGCCCGAATGCCGCCAGTTCGCGCAAAGCCAATAACGCGAGAACCAGCAAAAACACCGCCAGCAGGACCGTCATCGCCCAGCCCAATATCGGCGCGCGCGCTATCAGATCACTAACGAAATTCCACGCAGCGATAGAGACTACTGCACCGATCAGCGTGCTTGCCAGCCACCAGAACGCCTTGACCAGACGTGATGGTTTGCGCGCTGCCAGATTGGCCGCCATTTGCATCGCCTTACCTTGTGGCAAGGCCAGCGTGTCAGGCACCGGTGGCGCATCCGCTACCTGCGGGCGCGGTGCCGTTTCCTGTTCAAGATCAAAGAGAACCGGACCTTTGGCCATCACGCGTCCTCCCTTTTCCATTCGAATTGTATGTCGGGCAGTTGTTCATCATTCCGCCTACCGTCAGTCCGCGTGACCTCCTGAAAGCCGTGCTTGATATAGAATTTTTGTGCGGCTTCATTGGCTTGAAAGGTCCACAGTTCAAGCCTGTCCGCATTGTCCCGCAGATGATCCAGCAACGCCGTGCCGACCCCCTGCCCCCGCATGAACGCCGCAACAAAAAGCGCATCCAGATCCGCGCCATCACAGGCTGCGAACCCCACGACCATATTATCATGCACAGCGACCGTGACCCATCCGCGATCAATCAATCGTCCTGCATGCGCAATGTCTTGGGCTTGCGTGTGCAGATGAGGCATCCAATCAGTCGTGCGGGTGAACTCTGACAGGATCGCGCCAACTGATCCCGCATCGGTACTCCGCGCCGGGCGCAGCACGATCACAGCCGGTCCCCGATCAAAAACTCGACCGCCCTGTCCAGACGAATGTGGGGTGGCCCGTCACCGGGGCGCAGGTTCAGGGGAGCCGGTGCAAATCGCATCACTTGGTAATCCTCATCTAGCCATTTTTCTGCGCCTTGGCGTGCAGGGTTCAACAGATGCGCAGGGTCTTGTGGCAAATCACCGGGGTAAAACGCCGCCTCCTTGCCGCTCTCCAACAGGGTGCCGCGCACGACATTCAGCGTCTCGCCATTATGCGGCATCGTGGCCTCGGTTGTTGCGCGCAGGCTGGCAATCGACATGGCCGCAGTCCCTGCACCGGCATATTGCGCACGATCGCGGGCCTCGCGGGTCAGCGCCTCCATGATCGCGGTCAGTTTGGCGTGTTGTGCGTGATGCAAGTGGTCCGCCTTAGTCGCTGCAAACAGAATTTTCTCAACCCGTTTGCCGCCCAGTAACCCGCTGAGAAACCCGTTCTTTCCAGGCCGGAATGAAGCGAGCGTTTCGGACATCGCAGCGCGCAAATCCTCGACGGCGCGCGGACCTTGATGGATTGCGCCCAGCGCGTCGACAAGCACGATCTGGCGGTCAATCCTCGCAAAGTGATCCCGAAAAAACGGCCGCGCAACCTCGCGCTTGTACGCATCATAGCGACGCGCCATTTCGCGGTGAAACGATCCGCGGGTCGACACCCCGTTCACAGGGATCGGCGCGAACGTCAGTACCGGCGAGCCTGCCAGATCACCCGGCAACAAGAACCGACCCGGCGTGCAGTCTGAAAACCCTTCGGCCCGCGCAGCATGCAAATAGGTAGCAAACAGTTTGGACAGGTCTTGGGCCAGCGGTTCATCGTGTTTGGCCTGCGCATCGACATCCGCAACCCGCGCCATGAACGCCGTCGCAGATGTGCGGTCCGCAATGCGGCCCAGCGTATCTGCCGCCCATTCCTCATAAGTCCGGTCCATCAGTCCCAGATCAAGCAGCCATTCGCCCGGATAATCCACAATATCAAGGTGGATGGTCCGTGGCCCCTGCAACCCCGCCAGCAACCCGTTCGGGCGTACCTTTAGTGACAAACGCAATTCAGATATGGCGCGGGTGCTGTCGGGCCAATGCGGTGTCGACCCGGTAAGCGCCGCCAGATGCGCCTCGTACTCAAAGCGCGGCACGGTGTCGTCGGGTTGGGGTTGCAGAAACGCCGCCTCGATCCGGCCCTCGGACGCGGCGACCAGCCCCGGCATGCGACCCCGGTCCAACAAATTGGCAACCAGCGAGGTGATAAAAACTGTCTTGCCAGATCGCGCAAGGCCGGTAACGCCCAATCGGATGACCGGTTCAAAGAAAGTCTCGGAGACAGTGTCCTGCACCGCCTCAACCTGCCGCCAAATGCCATCGGCAATCCGTGAGATGACCAAAACTCTGTCCCGTCCCTGTTTACGCCTTCGCTTGTACATAGGGGGCGCGGCAAGGGATTGCCAGAAGCGGAGCAGCGCGGTAGATGCGCGGCCATGCCTCGTTTTGCCCTCAAAGTTGAATACCACGGCGCGCCCTTTGTCGGCTGGCAACGGCAGATTGGCCTGTCGTCGGTTCAGGGCGCGATTGAAGCCGCGTTGGCCAAGCTGGAAAAGCGGGATCACAACATCGCCGCTGCTGGCCGAACTGACGCTGGGGTGCATGCAATGGGCCAAATCGCGCATTGCGATATGGAGCGGGATTGGAAACCTTTCCGCCTGTCTGAAGCTTTGAATTACCATCTAAAGCCGAACCCCATCGCGATTACCGCGTGCGTCAAGGTCGACGATGCGTTTCACGCAAGGTTCGCCGCGTTAGAGCGACAGTATCTGTTTCGTGTCCTGACCCGACGCGCGCCCGTGACGCATCAGGCCGGGTTGGTCTGGCAGGTCAAACAGCCCCTTGATCTGGACGCAATGCAGCAAGGTGCTGATATCTTGGTCGGCAGGCACGATTTTACCACGTTCCGGTCCACGATATGCCAATCGGACAGTCCTGTAAAAAGGCTGGATAGATTGCAGGTGAGCAAGCATGAAACCCCTTACGGCACAGAATTTCATTTCGACGTGCGCGCGCGGTCATTTTTACACAATCAGGTCCGCAGCCTAGTCGGTACGTTGGAACGCGTCGGCGCGGGGTCATGGACGCCAGAGGACGTTCGCAAGGCATTGAATGCCAAAGATCGCGCTGCTTGTGGGCCGGTCGCGGCACCTTTTGGCCTGTACCTGATGCACGTCAGCTATCCGGAACCATTGTTCGAATGAGCGTCGCCTAAAGCGGGTTCCAATCCCCGTGGTGTTTGCCATCCTTATCCAAACGTTCAAACCCGTGCGCGCCAAAGAAATCGCGCTGTGCCTGAATAAGGTTCGCGGTGCCGCGCGCCCGCCGCATGCTGTCATACCACGCTAGCGATGCAGACAAAGCAGGCACCGCAACGCCCGACAAAACAGCCGATGCGACGACCTGCCGCAAGCCGCCGATACTATCCTCCAACCGGTTGCGCATCGCGGGCGCAAGGATTAGATGACCGCCCGGTAGGTTATTGCGAAACGCTTGGGCAAATTCGTCCAGCAATGCAGACCTGATGATACAACCCGCGCGCCAAATCTCGGAAATGCGCGCCACATCGAGTGACCAGTCAAATTCGTCAGACGCTGCCTGCAAAATCCGAAACCCCTGCGCATGCGCCAGAATGCGGCCCGCCAGCATCGCCTGCGCCATAACATCTGGGGCGGGCAAGGCGGTCTCACTTGTGCCGGTGGGCAACAAAGGCTCCGCCAACACGCGCACCGCTTTCTCGGACGACCAGCCCCGCGCGCCGACCGCAGCCTCAACCGTGCTGGCGGATTGCCCCAGTTTGAGCGCCTCAATCAGGGTCCAACGGCCCGTTCCTTTTTGGCCCGCCTGATCAAGGATAACATCCACCATCGCGGCGCTCGTTTTGCTGTCCACGCTTTGCAATGCGGCTGCAGATACGTCGATCAGGTATGAGCTCAGCGGGCCGTCTTTCCAGCCCTCAAACACCCCGCCTATTTGCTGCGCAGTATGACCGCCTACGTCACGCATGATGCCGTAAAGCTCTGCAATCATTTGCATATCTGCGTATTCGATGCCGTTATGCACTGTCTTGACGAAATGCCCGGCACCATCAGGCCCAAGGTGCGCAACACAAGGATCACCCTCGAATTTAGCGGCGATTGCCTCAACCATCGGGCGCAGTTGCCGCCATGAATGCGTGCTGCCTCCGACCATCATCGACGGGCCGTTGCGCGCGCCTTCTTCGCCACCAGAGACGCCCATGCCAACAAAATGCAGCCCCGTGTCCTGCATCGCCGCCGACCGTTCCCGCGTCGCGTTGAAATCCGCGTTGCCACCGTCGATGATCGTGTCGCCTTCCTCAAGAAAGGGCGAGACCGCCGCGATCATCGCGTCCATCGGTGCGCCGGACGGGATCATGAACAGGATGCTGCGCGGGCGGGCGATGGCCGCGATAAACGCCTGTAAATCGGCAACGCCAGTCATCATTTTTGATAGCGCACCCGCCTCGGTGACAAAGGCGTCGATCCACTCCGCTTCGCGGTTGGACACAGCTACGTGAAACCCCTTTTCGGCAAGGTTCAGCGCCAGCGCTGAACCCATCGTGCCAAGGCCATAAACACCGATATCTGCGCCGCTTTTTGGGGATGTCATGATCACGTCTCCTCTTGGTCATCTTACAGTGATCCGGGGCGCGCAGAGGCGCAAGTGGTGAAATGCCCCTAGGCATTCGGGGGCGTATGCACTATATTTCGACAGGCAAACACTTTGTTAACAATAAAAAAAGATAGTGGCAGTGTTCTATGATGTATTATTTTAAACGCGCGTGGTCGGGTTTTGTATCCCCTGTTCTGAAAACCCCAAAGCGGCTTCAGGTGGCTGCGCTGTGCTACAAGGAAACCAAGGCGGGCAAGCGGGTGCTGTTGATCACCAGCCGCGATACGGGGCGTTGGATCGTTCCGAAAGGCTGGCCGATCAAGGGCAAGAATGGCTCTGAATCCGCGCTTCAAGAAGCGTGGGAAGAGGCCGGTGTGAAAAAGGCCGCGATCGAGGAAGACCCGTTCGGGACATATGATTATGACAAAGGTCTGAGCGATGGCGAAAGCATCCCGATCCATACCGAAGTCTATATGACGCGCGTTGAAAAACTGAGCGACGAGTACCCTGAGGTCGACCAGCGGGAGCGCGCATGGTTCGCGCCCAAAGACGCCGCAAACAAAGTGGCGGAACCTGACCTGAAAGCTCTGCTTGAAAAGTTGTGATATTACTGTGATCGCAAAGTTCGGGCTGGCTATTTCTGTGCCAACTCATCCCGGATCGCTTTGACGGTGACATTCGGCAGCCCTTCTGCGGCCACTTCGGCGGTGCGCACCACTTCGGCAATCATTTCATTGATCGGCGTTGGAACGTTCAAATCGTGCCCCATCTGGACAACAAGGCCCTGCAGCGCGTCGATCTCAGTCGTACGGTGCGCCATCAGGTCAAGCGCCATCGACGTGTGCGCCTGCGCATCAATCGTCAGCATTGAGGCGGCAATTCGAGTAAAAAGCGGTGTAGGCAGGCGCAATATCCAAGGAATGGCACCGATAGATACCGGCGTCGTCGACACAGGGGTGATCCCGTGTTTACGCAAGACACGGTGCGCTTCTTGCCATTGATCCGCCATCAACCGCCGCCAGCCCCGGTCGCGCAATTGTTCTTGCAGGGTCATACCACTGAGCGCATTCAGCGCATTGTTAAGGTTGATCAAGAACTTGCCCCACTGAATACCCTCGATATCGCGGCTTTCGGATGTCAGCAAATGAGGAACAGTCAACAGATCACCCAGATCGGACCTTCCCGCGCCGATCACGATATCCCCGCTGGTTGCCCGGTGAAAACCGCCCTGCCCCATCGGCACCACATTAAACGGCACCATGCCCGCGCGCACATCGAATGCGGGCAAGGCTTGGGTCAAATCCTGTGCGTTTGATAACCCGTTTTGCAGTGAAACCACTTTGACGCCTGCGCGCGCATGACGGTTGATCAATTCGGCAATCTCACCCGTATCACCAGATTTTACAGTGACCAGTATGACATCCGCCGTCTCTAGGCACATTGGCGAAACAGCCAGCTCCAGCACCTCCGGATCGACCTGCACGGCCATGCCACCAAAGTCAGTCAGACTAAGGCCATGCCCCGCAATTTCACCACGCACACGGGGCCGTACCATCAACGTGACACGCCGCCCTCCTGCCGCCAACAGCCCACCAACAAAGCACCCGATGGCGCCTGCGCCCGCAACAACGATATGGGGGGGCTTGGTCACGCTCTATTTGCCAAGACAATAGCGCATGATCGCCTTTTGGGCATGCAATCTGTTCTCGGCCTCATCAAAGATCACCGAATGCGGGCCGTCCATCACCGCGCTTGTTGCCTCGTCCTCGCGGTGCGCAGGCAGGCAGTGCATGAACAACGCGTCGTCCTTGGCCCGGGCCATCAGCGCGTCATTCACCTGATACCCGCGCAATTGGTTGTGGCGGCGTTCGCGCGCGGATTGCGGATCGTGCATGGAAACCCACGTGTCTGTGACAACCAGATCAGCACCTTCCACCGCCTTGTTCGGATCCCGTTCGATTGTATAGAGCCCCTCCAACGCAGATTCAGGGTCAAGCGGCGGTGGGCCGGTGAACGTCAGATCAAAATCAAACTGCTTGGCCGCATGGGCAAAGCTGGCGAATACGTTGTTACCGTCACCGGACCATACAACCTTTTTGCCTTTGATGGGACCGCTGTGTTCCTCGAATGTCATGATATCGGCCATGATCTGGCAAGGATGCGAGCGGTTGGTGAGGCCATTTATGACAGGCACGCTGGCATATTCGGCCATGTCGAGCAGGGTCTGTTCCTCAAACGTGCGGATCATGATCAGATCGACATAACGGCTTAGCACGCGGGCGGTGTCGGCAATGGTTTCGCCGTGGCCCAGTTGCATGTCCGCACCCGACAGCACCATGGTTTGGCCGCCCATCTGTCGCACGCCAACGTCGAAGGACACGCGCGTGCGGGTAGAAGGCTTTTCAAAGATCAGCGCAACCATGTGGTCTTTAAGCGGCAGATCATCGTCAAGCGCGCCTTTTGGCCGGCCTGCACGGGCGTTTTTCACAGTGATTGCGTTGTCGATAATGCCGCGCAATGCGGAAGGGGCCGTGGTGTGGATATCGAGAAAATGGGTCATGGTAAGCTCTTGATTTAGATAGGGGGCTGTCTGCCTGTCGTTCATTGGGCTTGATCCCATGTCAGACGGGCGGACAGCCTCCAAGACGTTTATTTGGAAAATTGAAAGAGGATCAAAGCGATGCAGCTGTTCTGTCCAGACGCGCGACGGCCTCTGCGATTTCATCATCGGTGATTGTGAGCGGGGGCAGCAAACGCACCACATTGTCAGCGGCTGGTACGGTTATCACCTCTTGGGCATAGCCCGCCGCAACAAAATCACCCGGCGCGACCTTGCATTTCAGGCCCAGCATCAGGCCGGTGCCGCGCACGCTTTCAAAGACGTCCGGATGGCTGGCGATCAGTCCTTCGAGCTTTTGACGCAGCAGGCTTGCCTTGCGGTTCACTTCTGCCAGAAATTCAGGGTCGGTTACGATGTCCATGACCGCGCAACCCACAGCGCAGCCCAGCGGGTTGCCCCCGTAAGTGGACCCGTGGGTGCCCGCCGTCATGCCGGATGCCGCGTTTTCTGTGGCAAGCACCGCACCCAGAGGGAAACCGCCACCGATGCCTTTGGCGACCATCATGATGTCTGGTGTGATGCCGGCCCATTCGTGGGCAAACAGCTTGCCTGTCCGGCCTACACCGCATTGTACCTCGTCCAGAATCATCAGGATGCCGTGTTCGTCGCACAGATCGCGCAGACCCTTGAGACAGACATCTGGCAAAGGACGAATGCCGCCCTCACCCTGCACGGGTTCCACCATGATGGCGCAGGTATTCTCATTGATCGCAGCCGTTAGGGCGTCATGATCTCCGAACGGCAGATGCACGAAACCGGGCAACAGCGGGCCAAAGCCCTTGGTCATTTTCTCGGACCCCGCAGCGGCGATGCCCGCAGAGGAGCGTCCGTGGAAAGAGCCGTCAAAGGTGATGATATCGACCCGCTCGGGCTGGCCTTTGTCATAAAAATATTTGCGCGCCATTTTGACCGCAAGTTCGCAGGATTCAGTGCCTGAATTGGTAAAGAAAACCGTGTCGGCAAATGTTGCATCGACCAACTTGTCCGCCAGCGCCTGTTGCTGGGGGATCTGGTAAAGGTTAGACGTGTGCCAAAGCGCCCCGGCTTGCGCGGTCAGCGCTTCAACCAGTTTGGGATGTGCATGGCCCAGCGCGTTCACCGCAATGCCAGCACCAAGATCCAGGAAACGTCGGCCATCCGCCTCGGTCAGCCACGAACCAGCGCCCGAAACAAAGCTGAGAGGCGCGCGTGAATAGGTTGGCAAAACCGAAGAGATCATCTGGATCGTCCTTATTATGGGCCGCAAAGAGGCTAAAAGGCCATGGGCAGCGCGTAGGGTCAAGTGGGGTTGGGTGAGGTGCAACGCACCGGATCAGACCTGCGGCAAGCAAGTCACGCCTGAAGTTTCGCTTCAGCGTCGTCGGTTGGAGATATGAACCGCGTTGATCATGGGCAAATCATTAGGCGCAGCGCGGCGCTTTGCCAAGTGGTTTTTCACCTCTTGCGGGTCCGTGACCTCAGGCGCATAGCTGCCTCATGTTTCAGGCCAAACAACAAAACAACGCCCTTGCAGCGGCACTTATCGCGGTCGCCACGGCGTTTATCGCGGCAACCACTTTGATGGCCAAGGCACTGGGCAGTGATGCGCTTGGTCCTGCATTGCACCCGCTGCAAATCAGCCATGGGCGGTTTTTGTTCGCATTTATGGCACTCTGTTGTGCAACACTTGCGCTGCGCCCGGCATTCGCGCGGCCCCATTGGGGCCTGCATATCGCGCGCACAACCTTTGGCTGGGGCGGTGTTACGCTGATGTTTGCCGCTGTCGCTTATATCCCGCTTGCTGACGCCACGGCGATTACGTTTTTGAACCCGGTATTTGCGATGATACTGGCGATCCCGTTGCTGGGCGAAAAGGTGGGGCCGGTCCGGTGGTTGGCCGCTGGTATGGCGCTGTTCGGGGCGCTGATCTTGCTGCGGCCCGCGCCCGAAAGCTTTCAACCGGCAGCTTTGCTTGCACTTGGTGCGGCAATGGTAATGGGGATGGAATTGATCTTTATGAAAAAACTGTCCCGGATCGAGGGGCCTTTTCAAATCCTGTTTTTCAACAACATGTTGGGTTTGATCATCGCGACTATGGCCGTGGTTGCGTTTTGGGTGCAGCCCACCGGGGCGCAGTGGGCCGTGCTGGCCGCGCTTGGCCTGTCGATGGCACTGGCGCAGACCTGCTTTATCAATGCAATGGCGCGGGCGGATGCCAGCTTTGTCGCGCCCTTCAGCTATGGTACGCTGATCTTTGCCGCCCTTTATGATGTCGTGTTCTACAAGGTCATCCCGGACGCCGTGACGCTGATCGGGGCGGCCATTATCATCTCGGGCGCGATCTTGCTTGCTGCGCGTGAGGCGCGGGCAAAAAAGCCCCAAACCGCGCCGTGACGCTTCATCCCTTGCACGCAGGCGCACAGGGCTTATTATAGGGGACTGAATTTGACAAAGCGGTCCACGAGTTGGGGCCGCTTTTTACCTAAGGAACCTGCGATGTCCTGGACCGATGACCGCGTCGAAACACTAAAAAAAATGTGGGGCGAAGGCCAGTCCGCGAGCCAGATCGCAAAAGAGCTGGGCGGGGTCACGCGCAATGCCGTGATCGGCAAAGTGCACCGTCTGGGCCTGTCCAACCGGGCAACTGGCGGCACCTCTGCCAAGACCGAAGCCAAAGCTAAGCCATCCGCCCCTAAGGTGGAGCCAAAGGCAAAGCCAGTTGTGGCCGAAAAGCCCGAGAAACCAGAAAAGCCGGAGATGCTAACGCAGGCTGCGGCACCGCCACGTTCAAACTTGCCAGCGCGCAACAAGATCATTCCGGCAGGTCAGCCCCTGCCGCCGCAGCCCTCTGCAAATGAAATCAGCCCCGAAGCGCTCGCCAAAGTCAACGAAGTCGAGAAGAAAGCCAAGAAGATCGGCTTGATGGATTTGACGGAGCGGACCTGCAAATGGCCCGTGGGTGATCCCGCGACCGAAGATTTCTGGTTCTGCGGTTTACCCGTGAAACAGGGCAAGCCCTATTGCGAGGCCCATGTTGGTGTTGCGTTCCAGCCGATGTCTTCGCGGCGCGACCGTCGCCGTTAATCGGCGCTCTGCAACAAAACCGACAACAGTGTGAGTTGCGCCTGTCTCCGGCGCATGATTGATGATCTGCATCTGACGCGTTCATCTTGAGGATAGCCCATGCCTGACACCATTCGCGCCGCTGATGCGCTTGCCCGCCGTCTATATGCCGCCGGGTGCCGCACGGCTTTTGGGATGCCGGGGGGCGAGGTGCTGACGCTGATTGATGCACTGGAGACAGCAGGCATCCGCTTTGTGCTGGCCAAACACGAAAACGCCGCCGGTTTCATGGCCGAGGGTGTGCAACACGTGGATGGTGCGCCCGCGATCCTTGTGGGCACAATCGGCCCCGGCACGTTGAACGGTGTGAATGTCGTGGCAAATGCGCTGCAAGATCAAGTGCCGATGATCGTTTTGTCGGGCTGCATGGACGCGGATGAAGCGCAGACCTACACCCATCAGGTGCTGGATCAGCAGGCCGTGTTCCGCCCCATCACCAAAGCCAGCTTTGCCCTGAATGCAGGGGCAGCGCATGTAATTGCCGACAAGGCGATTGCCATCGCGACAGAGGGGCGCATGGGGCCTGTCCATATTGATGTGCCAATCTCTGTTGCCGACACGCAAGTCACTGCCATTGCCCCACCTGCCCGGACACCCGCATCGCCCAGCGCACCGTCAGGCACAGATCTGGAAACTGCACGCGGTTGGCTGGCAACCGCCAGGCGTCCCGTCATGATTGTCGGTGTGGACGCCGTGAACCAAGGGGCCGATGATGCGGTGCGCCGGTTTGCCGAAATGTACCAAGTGCCGGTAATCACCACGTACAAAGCCAAGGGCGTCATGCCCGAAGATCATGCATTGTCATTGGGTGGTGCGGGCCTGTCGCCCTTGGCGGACAAAACGCTGTTGCCCTTTGTGCAATCCAGCGATCTGATCCTCTGCGTCGGGTATGACCCGATTGAGATGCGCCCCGGTTGGCGCAACGTCTGGAATCCGTGCGTACAAAATGTCATCGACATCACCGCAGCGCCAAACCACCACTATATGCATCAGGCGACCTTGAATTTCATCACCGACTGCGCCGCGACCTTGGCAGCCCTCAGCGACGGGACACCGCCACAAGCGACATGGACCCAAGGTGAAGTGGCAACGGCAAAGGCCAGCCTTGCTGCGGCCTTTCCCACCGATGACGTTTGGGGTCCGGCTGCGGTGATCGACACCTGCCGCAAGATTCTGCCCGCAGGAACACGTGCCTCTGCCGATAGTGGTGCGCACCGCATTTTGCTGAGCCAGATGTGGCATTGCGAGGCACCGCGCGCATTGATGCAATCCTCCGCGCTTTGCACCATGGGATGCGCCGTACCCATGGCAATCGGTGCCAAACTGGCGGCCCCTGACGTCCCTGTCGTGTCATTCTCCGGGGACGCCGGTTTCCTGATGGTCGCCGGAGAGTTGAGCACCGCCAAAGAGCTGAACGTCGCCCCGATCTTCGTGGTATTCGTCGATGCCTCCCTTGCATTGATCGAGAAAAAACAGCGTGAAAGGCAGCTCAGCAATACCGGCGTTGACTTCATGAAACACGACTTTGCCGCGATCGGTAGGGCGTTCGGCGGGGCGGGCGTCACAGTCCAGAGCCGGGCAAATCTGGAGATCGCGTTGCAGGGCGCAATGGCTGCGGATACCTTTACCGTCATTGCCGCGATTATTGAACGGGGAGCTTATGATGGCCGCATCTGACATGCCCAAGGGCGCGCTTGACGGATTGTTCGTGCTGGACCTAAGCCGCATTCTGGCCGGTCCGACATGCACGCAATTGTTGGGGGATATGGGCGCGACTGTGATCAAGGTCGAAAACCCGATCACCGGTGGCGACGACACGCGCGGCTGGGGGCCGAATTATGCCCGCGACACAGACGGCAACGCGACCGACCTGTCGGCGTATTTCATGGCCGCGAACCGCAACAAACTGTCGATCTCTATCGATCTGGCCGATCCCGAAGGCCAAGCCACATTGCGCCATCTGGCAGCACGCGCTGATATCGTGATCGAGAATTTCAAACCTGACGGTCTGGTCAAATACGGGCTGGATCATGCAACGCTTTGTGCAGCGCACCCTGCCCTCGTTTATTGTTCTATCTCTGGATATGGCCAGTATGGCCCGAACCGCAACCAACCGGGCTATGACCTGATGGCCCAAGGATTTGGCGGCATGATGTCGATCACCGGTGATCCTGACGGCGTACCGACCAAAGTGGGCGTGGGCATCGCAGATGTGATGTGCGGTATGTATGCCACCATCGGTATCCTTGCCGCGCTGCGCCACCGCGACCAGACGGGCGAAGGCCAGCACATTGATCTATCATTGGTCGATGCCTCAATGGCATGGCTGATCAACGAGGGTACAAATTTCCTGACCTCCGGCAAACCACCCGTCCGGCGCGGCAATGCGCACCCCAACATTGTGCCCTATGATGCGTTTGAATGCAGCGACGGGCATTTCCTGCTGGCGGTTGGCAATGACGCGCAGTTTACGCGGTTTTGCGATGCGTTGGATATTCCGGACGTCGGACGCGATCCGCGTTTCACAACCAACCTTGGCCGGATCAAAAACCGCGAGGCGCTGATGCCCGCGATCACGCCCGCCATGCGCGCCCTGCCCAAAGCAGAGATCATGCGCCGCTTGCAAGCGGTCAAAGTACCCTGCGGCCCGATCAATACCATCCCCGAGGCATTGGGGTCGGATCAGGCACAGGCGCGCGGTGCCATTGTTGAAATGACGCGGGCCGATATTGATCAAGGGTTGGTTCGCTTGCTTGCCAATCCGCTGAAGTTTTCGGCCACGCCGGTGCAATACACCCGCCCGCCCCCGCGCTTTGGGCAGGATACCGCAGAGGTTCTTGAAACATGGGGACCAAAGCCGGACGCCTAGGTCTACCCATTCCGCCCAAAACCCCGGTTTTGTGCATAGATCTGCCGAATTTGCCTGCCAAACCGGCAGGGAACTGCATCAGAGTTCACGAAAGCCCCCGCGTGCTTCACGACTGCGTGTGAGCGTGTCCACAAGCGGAATTTGCCTGCTACACACGGTCAAACGCCACAGTCTTGGCCGACAGTTTCGGAAGGTTATTCATCATGAACACAGACATCTGTTCCGCCCCGGTATCGTTGCAGCACGCCGAAACCCTTTCTCATTGGAACAAGATGGTGCGCGCGTTTTTGGCACATGGTGCCACGACGCCGCAACATTTGGGCACAGTGCTGGAGGCCGAGCCCGACTTTGCCTTGGGTCACGCCGTGCGCGGCTTGTTCTGTCTGATGGCCGGCCGCTCAGAGATGTGGCAAGTGGCCGAGGACGCACAGCAGCCCATGCTGCGCGTCACGCTGGCGCAATCACCAAACGCGAGGCGGGATGGATCGACGCGCTGGATTGTTGGCTGGCCGACAGTCCAACAGGCGCGATTGCCGCTTTGGAAAGGGTGTTGCGCGACACCCCCCAAGACACGCTGACCGCCAAGGCCAGCCATGGCATCCGGTTTATTCTGGGCGATGCGCGTGGTATGCGCCGCTCGGTAGAGCGGGTGTTGCATGCCCACGGTCCCGACCATCCGTTGCGCGGCTATCTGCTGGGCTGTCATGCCTTTACGTTGGAAGAAACCGGCGAATACGCAGCTGCAAAGGCAGCAGGGCTTGAGGGTCTGACCTATGCCCCTGATGATGCATGGGGCCTGCACGCTGTGGCTCACGTTCATGACATGCGCGCAGAACCTGATGCAGGGATTGCGTTGATTGAAAACAACGCGCCTGCATGGGACCAGTCCAACAATTTCCGCTATCACGTGTGGTGGCACAAGGCCTTGCTGCATCTGGACCGCGGTGAAAGGGACGTCGCACTGGCGCTGTATGACAGCCAGATCCGTGCCGACAAAACCGATGACTACCGCGACATCGCGAACGCGACGTCCCTGCTGATGCGGCTAGAGCTGGAAGGGATGAACGTGTCAAATCGTTGGGACGAGTTGGGCGCACTGGCTGAAAACCGCATTGATGACGGCTGTATCGTCTTTGCTGATCTGCATTATCAACTGGCGCTCTCTGGTGCCGCAAAAGGTGCCGCGTCCGAGGCGATGCTGGCGCGGTTTGCCCGCGACGCCAAGCAATCGGGCGATATGGCCACACGTGTGGCCGACCCCGGAATGGCCGCGCTGACGGGATTGAACGCCTTTGCCGAAGGACGTTATGGCGATGCGTTCATGCATATGGCGGATGCGCGCCCAAAAATGCAGACAATCGGCGGATCACACGCACAACGCGACGTGTTTGAACGCATGACCATTGACGCAGGGCTCCGCTCAGGCCATCTCGACCGGGCAGAGCAAATCTTGCTGGAACGTCTGGCCCTTCGTGATGGTCACGAGGACCGATACACCGCCACAAGGTTTGATCAATTGTCGCGCGCGCGGCGCATTCCCGCGCAGTAATATCGGGACGCCGCACAAATAATGACACTTGCTGACACCACGACCCAAATTCCGTCCCGCCCCGTCACCGCCTTAGGTGCAACAGGCGCGCGCGTCCGCGACCTGCGGTTGGATTTCTTTCGCGGGATCGCGATGTTCATCATACTGATCGCCCATACGCCGGGCAATTTCCTGACCTCGTGGATTCCGGCGCGCTGGGGTTTCTCCGACGCGACAGAGATTTTCGTGTTCTGTTCCGGCATGGCCAGCGCCATTGCGTTTGGCGGCGCGTTCCAGCGTGCAGGTTGGTTTCTGGGCACCGCCCGCGTGCTGTTCCGCGTATGGCAGGTCTATTGGGCACATGTCGGGCTGTTCTTTGCCACACTTGCGATGACGGTCTATCTGACTGATCTGGACATCACGGGCCGCAATTACTGGGGTCAACTGAACCTGTGGATGATGTTCGTTGAAAGCGACAAATGGGACAATTCCAACATCCTGCTCAGCTTTATGACCCTGCGCTATGTCCCGAACTATTTTGATATCTTGCCCATGTACATGATCGTTCTGTTGATGATGCCCATCGTGATATGGCTGAGCACGATCAACCTGAAACTGGTCGCAGCGTTCGTGATTGGCGTGTGGTTGATGGGGCAAACAGCCCTTTTGGGGCAGTTTGGCCTTGCCCATCTGCATCTGGAATTCCCTGCAGAGCCTTGGTCAGACCGCACATGGTTCTTTAACCCCTTCGGCTGGCAGTTGATCTTTTTCACCGGCTTCGCGTTCATGCGCGGCTGGCTCCCGAAACCGCCCGTAACCCCCACATTGTTGGCCATTGCCGCATTCATCGTGATCGGAAACGTCCCGCTTAGCAGTATCGGCGTGCGCGAATTCGGCTTTGAATGGGCGCGCGACTGGCGCGAGGCCTACAAGCCGCTGATCGACAAGTCCGACTTTGGCATCCTGCGCTATGTGCATTTCCTCAGCTTGGCCTACCTCGCTTGGGTCATGGCGGGCGACAAGGGCAACAACCTGCTGCCACGCGGCGCTAGTGCGGTGGCACGCGGCTGGACTGTGATGCTGGGCGTGATCCTGAAAGTTGGACAGCAAAGCCTTGCGGTCTTTGTTGTCAGCATGTTCACCGCCCGCGTGATGGGTTTTGCGATGGATGTGATGGGGCGCGATACCGCGACCAGCCTGCTGGTGAACCTTGCGGGTTGCACCGTGCTGGTGATTGTCGCCTATGGCGCAGGCTGGTTCAAATCCCAGCCATGGCGCGTGAAGGTGTCCGCATGATCCGCCGCGATGTCCTGAAATCCCTTGCGGCATTGGCCGTCGTGCCAGCAGCGGCCTGGGCCAAGGAACCGGGGCTTCGTCTGGGCGATGCGCCCCTACCCTTTGATGCGCAAACCGTCACCCGACAGGCCCGCGACATGGCAGCAATGCCCTATCAGCCGCGTCCGCAAATCCCCGAAAGCTGGCGAAACCTAAGCTACGACGAATACCGCAAGATCTGGTTCGACGCTCGCAACGCGCTTTGGGAAGGCACCGATACCCCCCAGCGCGTCGACGTCTTCCCCCCCGGCCTCTATTTTCCGCAGGCAGTCGCTTTGCATGTCGTTGAAGACGGAACAGCGCGTAGTGTTGGTTTCGACATGGGCGTGTTCGACACGACCGACAAATTCCCGAACGTCGAGATTGACGAAACGCTTGGCTATTCCGGCCTGCGCCTGCGCGCGGAACTGGAAAAATCCGGCATATTTCAGGAATACGCGGTCTTCCAAGGCGCAAGCTATTTCCGCGGCATTGGCACAGGTGAGATTTACGGGCTTTCGGCGCGCGGTCTTGCGCTGAAAACCGGCGATCCGATGGGCGAGGAATTCCCCGACTTCACTGCCTTCTGGATGGAAACGCCAGCCGATGGCAGTGACACCATTGTCCTGCATGCGCTTCTGGATAGCCCCTCGTGCACAGGCGCTTACCGGTTCGAAATCACCCAGGGTGCGGTGCTTGAGATGAAGGTTGCCGCGACCGTCTTTGCGCGCACCGACATCACGCATCTTGGCATCGCGCCACTAACGTCGATGTTTTTGTTCGATGACACCATGCGCCAGCGGTTCTCGGACTTTCGCCCTGCGGTGCATGACAGCGACGGCCTGCTGATCCACAATGGTGCGGGCGAGGTTATCTGGCGGCCGCTTGCCAACCCTGTGAACCTGCAAATCAGCGCATTTTCCGACAACAACCCGCGCGGCTTTGGCCTGCTGCAACGCAAGCGCCAGTTCTCGGATTTTAACGATCTGGAGGCGCTTTATCACAACCGCCCCGCCGTCTGGATCACCCCCGGCGAGGACTGGGGCCAAGGTGCGGTCACGCTGGTCGAAATTCCTGCCGATCTAGAAATTTATGACAATATCGTCAGCTATTGGCGCCCAGCCGCCCCTCTTAAGGCAGGCCAAGAGCACCAGATGAGCTATACCCTGCATTGGGGCGCTGACCCGGTTGCGGCCACCGCAGACGTGCCTGTCAAAGTGCTGAATACCGCGATGGGCGGGCGGCCCGAAGGCGGCTTGATCTTTGCCATCGACTTTGCGGATGGCCCGGATGTGCCCGATGATCTGTCTGCCATCGAGATCATACTGCGCTCCAACAACGGCACCACAACACCCGGCATTGTACAACGCAATCCCGAAACCAATGGCCCGCGACTGGCGTTCACCTTTATGCCCGAGGATGAAACCTATGCAGAGTTCCGTGCGCAATTGCGCCTGAACGAACAACCCCTTAGCGAAGTCTGGCTGTACCGGTGGACCACTGCATGACAGACGCGCGCCCCTATGCAGCCACCACCGCGATGCCCGAACGGGCGCCACTTGCGATGGCAGCACAGGATTTCAAAGCGCGTCCAAAGGCCCGGCAAGCTGCGGCTGTGCCAACCGTGCAACGACGTTCGTTCTGGCGGTTGGCCGTTTTCGGACCTGCGGTGATTGGTACGGCGCTGCTGGTGTACGGCATTTATGGCTGGCTGGCCGGTGCGGGGATGACGGGGCTTGAATGGGCCTTGCTGACGATGATTGGCGCGACCTTTGTTTGGGTCACATTGTCGGTCAGCACAGTGGGTGTTGCAATTGCCGGGCTGGTTGCGCGGTCGGACGCGGACATGCGCGACAAATCACAGGTCGCACCGATCAATGTTGCCTTGCTGGTTCCGATCTACAACGAAGTGCCTTGGGACGTTTTTGGCAACGCTGTCGCGATGCTGGAGGATCTGGACCGCCGCGAAGGGCCGCATCACTATACCCTTTTCGTGCTCTCTGACACGCGCGACGAAGCGATTGCCGCTCAGGAATGGCAGGCGTTTATCCGGCTGCGCGCCCAAGCGCCCGCGCGCATCAGCGTTCATTACCGCCGCCGGTTGACAAATACAGACAAGAAAGTTGGCAACCTGCTGGATTGGATTACCGGCTGGGGTGCCGCATTCGAAGGGATGGTCGTGCTAGATGCCGACAGCCTGATGACGGGCCGCGCGATTGAACGGTTGGCAAGCGAGCTGTCACGCGATCCTGACGCCGGGCTGATACAAACCTTTCCGATGCTGATCGGCGCACAGACGCTTTTTGCCCGGCTGCAACAGTTTTCCAACATAGCCTATGGCTGGCTTTTGGCCGAAGGTCTGGCGCTCTGGTCGCGCTCCGAGGGCAATTATTGGGGCCATAACGCGATCATCCGCACGCGGGCCTTTGCGGATAGTGCGGGACTGCCGCATCTGACCGGGCGGGGACGCGATGATCTGATCCTAAGCCATGATTTCGTTGAGGCGGGCCTGTTGCGCCGCGCGGGATGGCGGGTGCGGTTCCTGCCCCGCGTCACCGGCAGCTTTGAAGAAACCCCCGGCACGTTGATTGACTACACCTTGCGGGACCGGCGTTGGTGTCGTGGCAATCTGCAACACTTGCGCCTGCTCGGGACCAAAGGCCTGCATCCTGTATCACGGTTTCACCTTTTTCATGGCGCGGTCGCGTACCTCTTGTCGCCTGCGTGGTTCGTGCTGCTGGTCATCTGGGCGTTACTGGGCGTGGACGCCGAAACAAACGTGATCCGCTATTTCAATGAGGCTAATCCCCTCTTTCCCGATTGGCCCCCCGCCATGAGCCATATCGACAGCGCCGTGTTCCTTGTGATCATGTACGCCATGCTGCTGACCCCCAAGATCGCAGGTGCTGTGATCATTGCCGCCACCCCCAAAGCGTCGCGTGTCTATGGCGGTCGGTTCGCGTTCTTTACGGCGTTTATGATCGAGGTTGTCCTATCCGTTGCCTATGCGCCCATCATGATGATCCAGCAGACCAAAGCGGTGCTGCGCGCCATTTTCACCAGATCAGAACCTTGGGCCCCACAAAAGCGCGATGCGGCACAATACCCGCTGCTAACGTTGATAAAATTCCATTGGATCGAGACACTGCTGGGGCTGCTTTTGCTGACTGGTCTGCTTGCCGGTCTCATATCGCTTTGGTTGCTGCCCATCGTGTTCAGCTTGGTCATGGCTGTGCCGCTATCAGCACTGTCCGCGCTTAACATCGCGCAACGCGCACCCGAAGGGCTACGCATGGACAGTCCCAATACCCTCCGCGAGCCCGGAATCGTGACGCGCGCGCGCGCTGCACGGGCCAAGGCCAAAGACCAGATTTTGAGCGCTGAAAAACTACCCGCCGAATGAAGGCAGAATGAAAACGCCCCGGCATCATACCGGGGCGTCTTGTGTCGGGTTATGCAACTGAGCTTCAGGGTTTGACGACTGGCAATCCTGCCTTCAGCCATCCCGGTCCGGCCCCTGATCCCAACATACCCTCTGGCACGTCAATGATCTTGCTGAACCCAGCGGCTTGCAATTGCGCGCTCAAATACGCCGACCGCACCCCCCGCGCGCAAATCAATGCGACAGGCGTGTCCGTCTTGCCATCCGTTTGTGCCAATAACGCTTCAATGAAATCACCGCGCCGCATGTCAATCGGCACAGCACCTTTGCCGATACCGGTTGCTGCCCATTCATCGGGCCTGCGGATATCGACCAATGTGATCTCGCGCGCCTCGGCCGCGCGCAACGCCTCTGTTACGCTCAGATCACCGCCAGAAACCTGAGCGGACACATTGAACCAACGTGCAGATCCGACCGCGGCCAGCGTCAAAATCCCTAGACCACCAAGGATGAAACCCCGCCGCGCATTGCGCGACGAGGCTTTTTGCCGGACCTCTGGCGAGGGGGAGCCAGAGGGCTGGCTCATTTCAGCGGCGCGCTGCTGCTGAATTGCGGGATCGCGCGGTCTGATCCGGCATCAGGCTCAATCGCGGGCCAATTACTTTCGGCAAGGTCGATGTTGCCGGGAATGTTCTCTTCCCAGAAACCCACGACGTTCTTGGTGATGTTCAGATACAGCTTGTCGTCCACGATGCGCCACAGGTTCGGGTTGCCCGGCACCTTGCCGCCCTTAGACACACCATAAGCGCAATGCCCGTCATATTGGGGCGCATATTTTGCAGGATCGGCGGTAAACTGGTCGCGGTTCGCCTCGGACGAGAACGCGAATGTGGCGCCGTTATATTCAGCCGTGATAGCCGCATTACCCGGAATTGCTGCGGTCTGCGCGGTGCCAACCGCACTTTGTGGCAGATCGAAATAGGCCACAACATCATAGCCCGATGCGGCATAGCCGGTGCCGTCTACATATTGCTCGCCTGCAAAGGCTTGGCCCGCAAAGGCGAGTGCGGTCGCAGCGGCGGCGAGTGTGAGGGTAAAGCGGTTCATAGTCGTCTCTCCAGATGGTGTGGCGTTGATATCAAGCTAGGCGCAAGCCTGCGACAATGCACCCCACGAGCGCGTGACCTCTCAGCACCGTGACAAACCGGGGCCGATCCGCCCCGATTATTTCAAAATGGGCGGTTTTGAGGGGTCAGATCCCGGCGGCATCCGCGGCGTATGTTGCAAACCTTCGCCCTGTGGCAGGTCAAAGCGCAGCCCCACCTTGGCCAATTTCGCCACCACGGCGTCATTGGGCGCAAAAAAGCCCACGTCCATCGCGCCCGCCTCGATCCCTGAAAACGTCAGCGCCTCAGAAGCCGCACGCACCAGCGCATCCTGCGCGCGCGGAATGGCACCAACAAAGGCCAGCAAATGCCCGCGCCCGCCGCCCGTATAATCAACCGCAACCAAAAACGCGCCTGCCGCCATGCCCGTTGCAGTGGCCAGCTTTTCATCAATCGCCGTGATCAGGGTTTCGGGCAGACCTTTGGGCGGCAAGACCTGTGCGATGCGCGCCTCGACCTCTCCCGCCTCTTGGGCCAGCGTATCGCGCAGCCATGCCATGGCACCGGCTGGCAGCAAAATCTCGGACGGAGCCACACCCAGATTAACGGCCAATCCCAAGTCCTGCCCCTCCAGCATCTGCGCAATCGCGCGGCCCGACAGTGCAACATAAGGTGCGGGCTGACCTACGTAGGCCGCCAAGCGTTCGGCCCTGTCAAAGACCAGCACATAGCCACCGTCCAGCAAAACCGGCGTGACCTGATCATCGTCTGGTTCCGATTCTAGCAGCATATACAATTCCACATCCGCGATGCGTTCGTAAAACCGCAAGCGCATCGCATCATCGCCCTCAGCGGCGATCATCGCGCGATGCGCTTGATCCAGGGGGGTCTCATCCATCATGCAGCACCTCTTTCACGGCCGCTTGCAGGCGCGGCACCACGTCAATTTCGAACCACGGGTTCTTTTTCAGCCAACCGGTATTGCGCCACGACGGATGTGGCAAGGCAAAGACACCGGGCGGATGGTCGCGCCACCCGGCGACGGCCTCTGTCACCTTGGTAAAGCCCGGTAAATGATAGCGCATCGCGTGTCCGCCAATCAGCACGGTCAGGCGCACATCCGGCACCATAGCCAACGCCGATGCGCGCCACCTGCGCGCACAAACAGGCGGCGGCGGCAGGTCGCTGCCCTTTGTATCATAACCGGGAAAACAAAACCCCATCGGGATAATAGCAATCTTGCTGCGGTCATAAAACACCGCATCATCCATCCCGAGCCAGCTGCGCAACCGCCTGCCAGAGGCATCCCAGAACGGTGTATTCGCCTCGTGCACCCGCAGTCCCGGAGCTTGCGATGCGATCAGGATTTTTGCACCCGGCGCGAACCACACAACCGGATTGGGCCGGTGGCGCGTCGCCGTTCCGGCAAACCGGTCTGCACACAAAGTGCAGCGTTTCAGATCATCGCGCATGTCCGTCATCCGGGGTCAGATACATCATCATCGCAACAATCCAACCCTTTGCCTTGCGAAAATCATTTCGGCGTTTGTCGAAATATTGCTTGCGCAAATCCATCATTTCGACAATGTTAGAAATATGAAAATGAATCACACACCCATCCCGCCCCTCACGTTGGCCGCTGCCAGTTTTGCCGCCCTTGGTTCTGAACAACGCCTGCTGGTGCTGCGCTGTCTGGTGCGCGCCGGTTCTGACGGGCTTAGCATCGGGGATCTGGGGGAACGCGCCGGTGTGACCGGATCAACATTGACCCATCATCTGAAACTGCTCGCTGCTGCAGGCCTTGTCAAACAAGAGCGTCAGGGCCGCAGCACCATCTGCGCGGCTGTCGCCTATGACGAGGTCAAGGCGCTGGCGAACTTCCTGCTCACCGAATGCTGTGCAGACGCAGCAACACCCGAAAAGGGGCACTCCAATGGCTGACACCACGCAACGCGTCCGAACACCACTTCGCCTGAAACCAAGCGCTTGGGGCGCGAGCCTTGTGATCATCGCGCTTGTCGCGGCCTTTGACCGCGCTGAACTCTGGCCGACGCTCACCTTCGCATCCCAAGCCCTTGCCGGAACCGCGCCCTTTATCATCTTTGCGGTTCTTGCGGTGGCGTATCTCAAGGCGACGGGTGCAGAAACGCTGCTGGCTCGTGCCTTCGAAGGCAATCCGCCACGCATGATCGTCATGGCCGCTTTGCTGGGGGGATTGTCACCGTTTTGCTCTTGCGAGGTGATCCCGTTTGTCGCGGCCCTTTTGGCGGTCGGTGCGCCCCTTGCTGCGGTGATGGCGTTCTGGCTGGCCTCCCCTCTTATGGACCCGGCGATGTTCGCGATAACCTCTGGTACGCTGGGATGGGAATTTGCCATCGCCAAAACTATCGCCGCAGTTGGCCTTGGCATGATGGGCGGATTTATCGTGCTGGCGACCGCCAAAACGCCGGTGTTTGCCAACCCGTTGCGCGAACGCCCCGCCGTGGGCGGATGCTGTGGCGTCAAAAAACCGTTCTCTGGCACCCCTGTCTGGCAGTTCTGGACCGAAGCGCCCCGCCGTGAGGTTTTCTCGCAGACCGCCCGCGAGAATGCGCTTTTCCTACTGAAATGGTTGACCTTGGCCTATCTGATCGAAGCATTGATGGTCCGCTATATTCCCGCAGAATTGATTGCCGGCTTGCTGGGCGGCACCGGGGTTGGCCCGATCCTGTTGGGCGCACTTGTTGGCGCACCGGCCTATTTGAACGGTTACGCAGCCGTCCCCTTGATCGACGCATTGCTGGCTCAGGGTATGGCGCCGGGCGCTGCAATGTCGTTCATGATCGCGGGTGGCGTCAGTTCCATTCCTGCGGCGATCGCGGTCTGGGCTCTGGTCAAACCGCGCGTCTTTGCGGCCTACCTTGGGTTTGCATTGATCGGCGCGGTGATCGCGGGCAGCATTTGGCAATTCATTCAATAAGCCACACAAGTTCAACAACGAAACCGGCGTTGTACATTTACATATAAATAGGGCATAAACTTATCAAAGAGGACTAATAGGCCGTTAAGACACCTCTGCTAAAGAGGGCAAACGGCCAACAGAGCACACAGCAACCGGAGCAGGCATGCTGGAATTTAACAACGTATCCAAGTCCTTTTGGACGGGGAGCCACCACAAGGTCATTCTTGACCGGGCGTCGTTTCGCGTGGAGTTGGGACATTCCATCGGTATTCTGGCGCCCAACGGCACCGGCAAGACCACCCTGATCAATATGATGGCGGGGCTGGAAAAACCTGACGAGGGGACCATCACCCGCAAGTGCAACATCTCCTTTCCGCTGGGGTTTATGGGCGGTGTGATCGGCAAGCTTTCTGCGATGGACAATTCACGCTACATTGCCCGCCTCTACGGTCTTGATCCCGACTACGTCGAAAGCTTTTGCAGGTGGGTGTGCGACCTTGGAGAGTATTTCGATCAACCGCTTGGCACATATTCATCCGGCATGCGCGGACGTTTTTCATTTGCTCTTATGCTGGCGCTGGATTTTGACATCTATCTGATCGACGAAGGCATGCCCGCCGCAACCGATGTCGAATTCAACAGAAAGGCTGGCGACTTGCTGCAAGAACGCCTGCGTACCACAACCATTGTCATCGTCTCACATCAACCTGAGACTCTGGAACAATTCGCACGCTCTGCCGGCGTTCTGATCGACGGCAAACTGCGGATGTTTGAAACCTTGGAAGAAGCGAAACAGCTCTATGACTACCAAACCCAAGGCTAGAAAATTCCGCATCAAACGGAATGCCCCTCCCGGTCAGACACCTGCGCTGTCCAGCCAAACACCTGCGCCTGTTGCTGCCGCGCCGACCGCTGTCGCACCAGCGCCAGCAGCAGATTCGTCTGTGGCAAGCCACGCCCGCGCTGAGCCGGTTCCACCGCAGGCCAGCACGCAACCAACCGGGACTGCCCCCTCGGCCAACCCACAAACGCCGGTCCCACCAGAAGCCGAAAGCGCATTAGACATCGACGCGATCCGCCGCGAAGGCCTGACGGGTCGACAATTGCGTATGGCGCGGCGCGTCGCACAAAAACACAATTTGCCCGCAACATCAGATTTCGACGCAGTTCGTTTGTTGCGCGAAAAAGGGATCAACCCGTTTGAACGCGCAAACATGCTTGAACTTGTCGTCCCTCAGGGCGGCCCTGAACAAGGTCAGTCAGGCCCGAAAAAGATTGGCAGCATCCAACTGCCCCAGACTGTTCCGGGCTCTGGCAACAGGCTTCCCTCGGCAGGCGAAAGCCCGGCAGAAGTGCGGGAACGGGAAATTTCGCAGATGCAGCGCGAAATTTCGCAGAGACGGCGGCGCAAGCTGGGCCTGCTTCTTGTCCGTCTGGCGATTTTTGTACTCATACCCACCTTCATGGCAGGTTACTACTTCAACCGGATCGCGACGCCCATGTACGCCACCGATAGCCAGTTCCTGATCATCCAGAACGAAGGCGGCGGTGGCGCAAGCCCCTTTGGCGGACTGCTGCCCACCCAATTTGCAAACTCTGCCGACAGCATCGCCACGCAAGCCTATCTGCAATCCAAAGATGCCATGCTGCGCCTTGAGGAAGACGAAGGTTTCAAGACGCATTTTTCCTCCCCTGACATCGACGCACTCCAACGGATGAACCCCGATGCAACCAATGAAGAAGCCTACAAACTGTACAAAAAGAACGTGAAAATCGGCTATGATCCGACCGAAGGCATCATTCGCATGGAAGTCATCGCCGCCGACCCACAGGTTTCGGCTGCGTTTTCCCAGAAACTGCTCGGCTATGCCGAAGAACGCGTAAACGAACTGTCCAGCCAGAAACGGCAAGATGGCATGCGCGACGCCCTGGAAGGTTTCGCGATAGCTCAACAAAACCGCCGCGATTCACAAGAAGCGTTGATACGGATGCAGGTGGAAAACGGCATCGACCCCGAAGCTGTCATTGCGACAATCCGCGGCCAGATCAGCACGTATGAAACGCTGCTGATCGAGAAAGACCTCGAACTAGCCGCATTGATGGACAATGCGCGGCCCAACCGGGCAAAAGTCGACGGGGTTCAAGGCGACGTGCGCCGCATCAAGGTACAGCTCGCCAAGCTTGAGGAAAAGATGGGTTCCGCCACGGAAGGTGAGGGGTCCCTGGCCGAACGCGCCGTCACGATGCAGTTGGCGATGGCAGATCTTGCAGCCGCAGACGCTGTTCTTCAAGCGTCTCAAACCGCGATGGAACAGGCCCGCGTGGAGGCCAGCCGCCAGGTGCGATATCTGACAATCGCGGTTGAACCTGTCGCCCCCGAAGAACCGGCATACCCCAAGAAGTTCGAGAACACGCTTTTGACCTTCCTCGTATTCTCTGGCATCTACCTGATGTTGTCGCTAACGACATCTATTCTCAGAGAGCAAATAACGTCATGATCCATGTCCCCGTCGGTGATCTTGTCATCGGCAATGATCGCCCGCTTACGATTATTGCCGGTCCCTGCCAGCTAGAAAGCCAGGACCACGCCCAGATGATCGCCGGCGTGATGAAGGAAGCCTGCGATGCTGCAGGCGCGCAATACGTGTTCAAGGCAAGCTATGACAAGGCAAACCGCACCTCGCTCAGCGGGAAACGCGGGTTGGGCATTGATCAGGGCCTCAAGGTGTTGCAATCCATCGGCAAAACCATCGGCGTGCCGGTTATCACTGACGTCCATTCAGAAGCGCAATGCGCCATCGCAGCCGATGCCGTGGATATCATCCAAATTCCTGCGTTTCTGTGCCGTCAGACAGACATGCTGTTGGCAGCAGGAAATACCGGTGCCGCGATCAACGTCAAAAAGGGTCAGTTCCTCGCTCCATGGGAAATGGAAAACATCGTCACCAAGATCGAATCTACCGGCAACAAGCGTATACTGCTGACCGAACGCGGAACAACATTCGGCTACAACACCCTCGTGGTTGACATGCGCAGCCTGCCGCAGATGGCGCAAACAGGCTATCCAGTGGTCATGGACGCAACCCACTCTGTGCAACAGCCCGGCGGCCAAGGCGGATCATCCGGTGGCCAACGTGAATTTGCCCCCGTGATGGCGCGCGCGGCGGCGGCGATCGGCGTTGGTGCCATCTTTATGGAAACCCACCAGGATCCTGACAACGCGCCCTGCGACGGCCCCAACATGATCTACCTTGATCAAATGCCAAAGCTGATTGAAACCCTGATGCAATTTGATGCTCTGGCCAAGGCGAACCCTCTCAAGTTCTGATACCCTCCGTGCATCCTGACCCAAGCGAGACTTTGCCGTGACCAAACCCGCCCCTACCGTGACCCAGAACACATGGGAATTTCTGCGCGATGCGATGATCACCCCCACGGGTTTCCGCGAATATGACGCCCGCTGGAAATACCCCGACGACATCAACCTGCCCGGCATCACGGCACTTGGTCTGGGCCTTGGTACGCAAATGCAGCGCCGCGGGATCGAACCTGTCATTGCGGTTGGAAATGACTACCGCGACTATTCGCTGTCGATCAAGAACGCGCTGATGCTGGGTCTTATTCAAGCAGGCATCCATGTCCGCGACATCGGCCCCGCACTTTCACCGATGGCCTATTTTGCCCAGTTCCACCTGAATGCCCCTGCTGTGGCCATGATCACGGCCAGCCACAACCCCAATGGCTGGACAGGCGTCAAGATGGGGTTTGAACGCCCCCTCACGCACGGGCCAGATGAAATGAACGAACTGCGCGAGATCGTCCTCAGCGGCGCAGGTGAGGCGCGTGACGGCGGCAAATACGAATTCGTACATGGCGTCCGCGAGGCTTACCTCGACGATCTGGTGGGTGATTTCAAAATGACCCGCAAGCTCAAGGTCGTTTGCGCCACCGGCAACGGCACAGCATCCGCCTTTGCGCCGGAACTCTTTGCCCGTCTTGGCGTCGAAGTGGTCGAGAGTCACAATAGGCTCGATTATACCTTCCCGCATTACAACCCAAACCCCGAAGCCATGGAAATGCTGCACGACATGAGCGCGAGCGTGAAAGCCTCGGGTGCTGATTTCGCGCTTGGCTTTGACGGAGATGGCGACCGCTGCGGCGTTGTCGATGATGAGGGCGAAGAGATTTTTGCGGATAAAGTCGGCGTCATCATGGCCCGCGATCTGGCCAAACTCTATCCCGGCTCGACTTTTGTGGCGGACGTGAAATCAACCGGCCTGTTTGCCTCCGATCCCGAACTGCAGAAATACGGCATCAAGGCAGACTACTGGAAAACCGGCCACAGCCACATGAAACGCAGGGTCAAAGAACTGGGCGCTTTGGCAGGGTTTGAGAAATCCGGGCATTACTTCCTCGCTGAACCCATCGGGCGCGGCTATGACTGCGGCATGCGGGTCGCGGTCGAGATTTGCAAATTGATGGACCGCAACCCCGACATGTCGATGTCTGATCTGCGCCGCGCCTTGCCTCAAACATGGGCAACACCCACCATGTCACCCTATGCATCCGACACCGAAAAATACCACATCCTCGAACGTATCGTTGAAAAACTCGTCGCCAAATTCAACAGCGGTCAAAGTCTCGGCGGCCGCCCGATCAAAGAAGTCGTCACAGTCAACGGTGCCCGCGTCATCCTGGACAATGGGGGATGGGGCCTTGTGCGTGCATCCTCCAACACGCCCAATCTGGTCGTCGTCTGCGAAAGCCCAAGCTCCGAGGCCGAGATGCACGCCATCTTCAAAGACATCGACACCGTCATCCGCACAGAGCCGGGCGTGGGCGCTTACGATCAAACGATCTGAGACGCCTTCTTTCTTTTTGGCTCTAAATATTTCAGGGGGTTTGGGGGACAGCGTCCCCCATCCACTTTGAATCGAATGCAGCGCAAGCTGCTCAATCTGCCAATGCAGCCTGACAAAACGCCGCGATCAAGCCTGCGTCCTTGACCCCCGGCGCGGATTCAACCGCTGATGACAGATCAACCTGCCGCGCGCCCGTGACGCGGATCGCCTCTGCGACAGTGCTGGCGTTCAGGCCACCGGCCAACATCCACGGCACGCTCCAACGCCGGTTCGCAATCAACTGCCAGTCAAACGCGATACCATTCCCACCGGGCAGCACTGCGCCCTTGGGCGGTTTCGTATCCACCAGCAGTTGGTCCGCGACTTGCCCATAAACGTCCAGCATTGCCAGATCAGCCGCATCTGCGACACCGACTGCTTTCATTACCGGCAATCCATAGCGCACCTTGATCGCCGTTACCCGCGCGGGCGGCTCGCTGCCATGTAGCTGAAGCATGTCGATGGGCACTTTCGCGGTCAGCGCGTCCAGAACATCATCGCCTGCATCAACGACCAGCGCAACTTTGCAAACCCCGACTGGCGTCACGGCCGCCAGCGCAATCGCTTGATCGGCGGACACAAACCGCGGCGATTTCGGGAAAAAATTCAACCCGATGTAACGCGCGCCTGCATCTGCGCAGGCCGTCACGTCAGCGGGTCGCGTTACGCCGCAAATCTTGATGTTCACATCTGAAGGCATCGATTGGCGTCAGCCAGCCTCGTCCAGCAAGGCCAGCACTTCGTCTTTGCCTTCGTGTTTCTCGCCCTTCAGCCGCGCGACTTCACGCTCAAGGCGGCGCATTTCGCGGGCCTGACGGGCCGCCTCGGCGCGCTGGCCATACTCGCGGATCCATTCCCAAACGAAACCAACCAACAGACCGGCAACGATGCTGCCCAATATTACCAGAAACAAAGGAAGTTCGATCTGCGGGTTTACAGCAAACCAATGCGCGACCTCAGTTGGCAAAACCTTAAGCGACACAACCGCCCGATTTGCCAAAGCAACAGATATCAACGCGATCGCAAAGACCGCGATACAGAGGTAGCGAACATAGCGCATTAACTTTTCCCGTTCAGCCTGTCCCGAAGGAGCTTGCCGGTCTTGAAGAACGGCACATGTTTCTCGTCCACATGAACGGTTTCGCCCGTCCGTGGGTTCCGCCCTACTCTCGCATCTCGCTTCTTCACAGAAAATGCGCCAAAGCCGCGCAGCTCGACGCGGTCACCTTGGGACATCGCACCGGTAATCTCGTCAAAAATCGTATTCACGATGCGCTCGACATCCCGTTGGTACAGATGCGGGTTGTCGTCCGCAATCTTCTGGATCAGTTCTGATCGGATCATGGCAATGTCCCCCCCGAGATGTGTCTATTTTCTTTTTCCTACCCTCGACTATAGAAAAGAACCGATCAATCCGAAAGTGGACGGATCACGCAACATCGCTGATTTAGCCGGTAAACATGCTGATTTAGAGAGTTTTTTCAGCACCCCCGGATGATTCCCTCCTTTCAGCTCCAAAGTTCGACCCACGTGCCCCTGTGCCAAAACCGATTCGGCACCCGGTCCACGACGCGTCATGATGCCGCGTCTTCGCTGTGCCCAGCCTCAAAGAAGCGCTACAAGCCGCTATCAAGTCAGATAACGTTCGCGTGCGAGCGCTGGTTTTTCTGACCATCTCTTGCCACCTTTGACATGAACTGACACGCCCCATCGCAAAAGGATAACGCCCATGCCCCTTCCCAGACGCCGCTTTTTGATGATGGCTGCTGCGCTGCCCGCAGTGACCCTTATTCCTCAAATCGTTTTGGCGGCGACGCCAGAGGTATACGCCGAAGATGGCATCGCCGTGGATGGCACAGACGTGGTCGCCTATTTCACGCAGGGCGCGCCGGTTGCCGGTGATCGGGACATCACGCATCCATGGAACGGGGTCACATGGCGCTTTTCCAGCGCGGAAAATCGGGATGCTTTTGCCGCAAACCCGGACAAATATGCGCCGCAATATGGTGGCTATTGCGCCTATGCGGTCAGTGAAGGCTATACGGCATCCACAACGCCAGGGGCTTGGCGCATCGAGGATGGCAAACTCTATCTGAATTACTCACGCCGCGTTCAGCGCAGGTGGGAACGTGACATTCCCGGTCGCATCGCCGCTGCAGATGCCAATTGGCCAGATGTGCTCAAATAGGCCCCATAACGAAAAAGGCCCCGCACATGATGTGCAGGGCCTTCTTTTTAGTCAGATCCGTGGATCAATCAGTCGTCCTGCTTCAGAGCCGCGCCAAGGATATCGCCCAAGGATGCGCCGGAATCGCTGGAGCCATACTGCTCAACCGCTTCCTTCTCTTCTGCAATCTCACGTGCCTTGATGGAGACGCCCAAGCGGTGCGCTTTCGCGTCCACGTTGGTGATGCGCACGTCCACTTTGTCACCGACTGAGAAACGCTCTGGGCGCTGCTCGGCACGGTCACGGGACAGATCGGAGCGACGGATAAAGGCTTTCATGCCCTCATATTCGACTTCGATGCCACCCTCTTCGATGGAGGTCACGTTAACAGTCACAACGGAACCGCGCTTCACGCCGCCCACTGCTTCTGCGAACTTGTCACCGCCGACACCTTTGATGGAGAGCGAAATGCGCTCTTTCTCGACGTCAACTTCGGAAACAACAGCCTGAACCGTGTCGCCCTTGCGGTAATCCTGAATGGCTTCTTCGCCACGCTGGTCCCACGAGAGGTCGGACAGGTGCACCATGCCGTCGATGTCGCCGTCGAGGCCAACAAACAAACCGAATTCGGTGATGTTTTTGACCTCGCCTTCGACTTCTGTGCCCTCGGGGTGTGTTTCTGCAAACACTTCCCATGGGTTGCGCATGGTCTGCTTGAGACCAAGGGAAACGCGGCGCTTGGCACCATCAATTTCCAGAACCATGACTTCGACTTCCTGAGACGTAGACACGATCTTGCCGGGGTGTACGTTCTTTTTGGTCCAAGACATTTCAGAAACGTGCACCAGACCTTCAACGCCCGGCTCCAGCTCAACAAAGGCGCCGTAATCGGTGATGTTGGTCACGCGGCCAGTGTGTGAGGACTCGAGTGGGTACTTGGCAGCAACCAGATCCCATGGATCTTCCTGCAACTGCTTCATGCCCAAGGAGATACGGTGTGTCTCTTTGTTGATCTTGATGACCTGCACCTTGATCGTCTCGCCAATGGCGAGGATCTCGGAGGGGTGGTTCACACGGCGCCATGCCATGTCAGTGACGTGCAACAAGCCGTCAACGCCGCCCAGATCAACGAACGCCCCGTACTCGGTGATGTTCTTGACAACGCCGTCAACTTCTTGGCCCTCGGTGAGGTTGCCAATGACTTCAGCACGCTGCTCGGCACGCGACTCTTCGAGGATCGCACGACGCGATACAACGATGTTGCCACGGCGACGGTCCATTTTCAGAACCTGGAACGGCTGCTTGAGACCCATCAATGGGCCAGCATCGCGCACGGGGCGTACGTCAACCTGAGAACCCGGAAGGAACGCAACAGCGCCGCCCAGATCAACAGTAAAGCCACCTTTGACACGGCCAAAGATCGCGCCTTCGACGCGCTCTTCTGCGGCATAGGCTTTTTCCAGACGGTCCCAAGCTTCCTCACGGCGCGCCATCTCACGAGAGATAACAGCTTCGCCGCGGGAGTTCTCGACCTGACGCAAGAACACTTCGACTTCGTCGCCGACTTCAACTTTGGGAGCTTCGCCTGGCTCGGCAAATTCTTTAAGCTCGACACGGCCTTCCATTTTGTAGCCGACGTCGATGATGGCCTGGCCCGCTTCGATTGCGATCACCTTGCCTTTAACAACGGAACCCTCTTCGGGGGTGTCCATCTCGAAGCTCTCATTCAAGAGTGCTTCAAATTCGTCCATGGTATTTGACATGTAGTTATACGTTTCCTTTGGTTCTTTGATTCTGGCCGCGCGGTTGTCTCCGCCGGTCTTGAGTGTGAATTGGTCAAGTGTTGGAACCCGAACGCAAATAAAATAGGGCCGGAATAAACCGACCCTGCCCAAATATGCGTCCGGGGCTTGTATCCGCCCCTTAGACAAGCGCGCGTATAGGGCATTTGGGGGGCATGTGCAAGGTTGTATGCAGGGGAAGGGAAAGATGGCGGGCGTCGGCTATGCGGGACGAAGCGAGCCCTCGCCACGGCTGCGCCAAAGTCCGCTTCTGATCCAATTGAGCACGCCATTTGTGGTCGTCGAGACTATTTGTAGGTTGGTGAATTTTGAACGGCGCTTGCCTCAATTACGCCTGCTACGGCCAGTGCCTTTGTAGAGATCTCCGGTTCCGTATCGTCTGCGAAGCCCAAGCTCTCCATTCTAGTGTACAGCGCTTTTGATGTGTAGAAATCGAATACCTTTGTTTCGTCAGGATTATCCCAAAATGCCGTGATCCAAACAGACTCGCGTCCCGGGACGACTCCATTGCACCAATCGCTCCAAAGCCTTTGCGCCAAGATGACATCGGAATTTGATGTAACTTGTTCCAGCAGCCCATCCAGCGGCCACCCTGCAAGCCTGAACATGCAAATTGTGTCATCCAAATAGTTTTCGGTCCTACTTTCTATTTCGCGCTTGAGGAAATGCCGTTGAAATTTATCAAGAACTTGCCATTCGTCCGAGGTCCAATTATCGCGATTGCCTGTTTCGAAGCGATTGAGACTGATTTCGAGAGCCACGTTGCTAACATCTTCCCCAAGCGCCAAAATCTCGAGAATTCGGGGAAGTAGGTAACCCCATGTTGACTTTGCTACCCCCTTCGGATCGTAAGCCGCAAAATACCAATCCTGTATGTAGTGCAGCGGAAGATCATCTATCTGTGGATTGAAAAAATCGGCTTCGATGTCTGCATCCATGCAACAACCTTCGCAGACTTCAATGCTCCTAGGCTTATAGCGCGCAAATACACGATATGCCTCCGCGATGACGTCGAAGAAACGATGGTCTGCTGGTATTTTTGCCTTTAGCGGCTTCTGCTGTTTGCGAACCATGTGTTTCTGAACCCGAAAAACGCGTGGAAAGAGAAGTAGATTATCGTTCTACCCTTATGATGCAAGCAGACATTAGCTGCATTGCAGCAAGTGCGCATTTGAGCTCAGACCAAACATCCGCTGTCCACTGGTCACACATACGATCAACTCAAGCCGACAAACCTCACCTCACAAGGCCTCGCCCTTCTTCTTCAATTCGTCAAACAAATCCTGATAAATTCCGTTGCTGTCGCCCCCGCCAAAGATCGCTGCACCTCCTGTGTATCCAGTGCCATAGGTCTTGGCGACCGTGATGGTTTGCACCAGCCCCGACAGAAACTGATCCTTTTCCAACAGCGACAGCGGATGGATGAACACGCCCCACAAACGCCCATTGGCAACCGCATACCGTGCATCCAATGCCGCATCAAAATTCGCCTGCATCATCCGCATCAGGTCTTCGGCAGACAAGGCGTCAGCCGATGCAATCGGCACCATCGCCCGCATGCGGTCCGCGCGTTCGTCTGCAATCACAAGGATCGGGATGTCATCCAGCGTGAACTCCAACACCGGCCCGCGCGCAATCACATCCGGGTCCAACGCCTGCACAATCCGGGCAAGCCCTGCGATGGTCATCCGGGGGGCTTCATCCTGCACAACTGGGGGCGCCTCATTGGGGACCGTCTCATCCGGCACAATCTGCTGCGCGCCGACGCCTGTCATCCAAACAATCGACAGCAGCGATATCAAAAAAGTTCTCATTGCGATGACCTTTCATGCGTTTCGTGACAAGCCTAGCAACGCCCGGTTCCGCACACCACCAACGCTTTGGTGAACACAATGTCGCAAAGATTCTAAGTGCATGGCGGCAAGTCCCCCCCTAACATCAGTCACAACTTGGTTTTTCAGAGGTCAGTTCAGTGGAGCTCACACTTTCATCCGCACTTTCCCCCGGTGCAATGGTCGGGCATTTTGCCTACCTCCTGCTTGTCGCGTCCATGCTGATGCGCACCTTGTTCGCGCTCCGGTTGCTGGTCATCGCGTCGGCCTTGGTCGCTATCGCCTATGCCGCGATCTGGCTGAATGATCCCGTCAGTTCGTTCTGGGAAGCCCTGTTGGTCTTGGTCAACATCTTGCAGATCACCCGCGAATGGATCGCCAATCGCCGCGCGCGGTTTTCTGTCGAAGAACAGGCCTTTGTCGATGCGCGCCTGTCTGAACTGTCGCCCAGCGAAGCACGCTATGTGCTTAATCTGGGGGTCTGGGCAGATGGTGCAGCGGGGACGATCCTGACGACACAGGGCGAACCGGTTAATAATCTGGTCTATCTCATTGCGGGTGCTGTGGATATCGAGTTTGACAATGCCAAAGTCGGCTCCTGCTTTCCCGGCAATTACATCGGTGAAATGTCGGTGTTGGAAGGCGGCCAAGCCTCTGCCACCGCGACCGTGTCGGAACCTTCACGTTACTGGATGGTCTCAGCCAAACAGTTGCGTAAACTACATCAAAACCAGCCAAAAATTGCAGCCGCGTTCGAGGTTGGCATCGCCCGCGATCTGCGCGCCAAGATCATCAAAGCGAACGAAAGCCACGCCTTGCCATAGACCTACATCGCTTGTTCGATAACGTCGATTGCGCGGGCAACGGCCACGTCTATCGCCATCCGGGATGTGTCGATCTCAATCGCATCCAGCGCCGGTTTAAGCGGCGCATCAGCCCGCCCCATGTCACGCGCATCACGGGCCTGCACATCGGCAAACACATCCTCAAGAGTGACATCCATGCCCTTGTCTGACAGTTCCGCGAACCGCCGTTGCGCCCGTACAAACGCATCCGCGATCACAAACAATTTCACCTGTGCATCCGGGCAAATCACCGTGCCAATGTCGCGCCCATCCAGCACAGCGCCCCCGGCGCGCGCTGCAAATGAGCGTTGAAAATCAACCAGTGCCGCGCGCACTACTGGAAGGGCTGCCGCCTGACTTGCCGCCTGCGCCACCTCTGGCGTGCGCAAGGCCTCGTTTTCCAGATCATCTGTCACCAGCGCCTTTGCTGCCTGTTCTGCGGGAACGCCCAATAGAACCTTGGCCCCCACCGCGCGGTACAAAAGTCCTGTATCCAGATGCGCAAACCCGAAATGCGCAGCGACCGCCTTGGAAATGGTGCCCTTGCCAGAGGCCGCAGGCCCATCAATCGCAACCGTAAATCCGCGCGTTACTGCCATCAAAACCTCTCCTGCCGCCTGCTCACGTCCGCGACACCTGCGCCCCAAGTGCTGCCATCAATGGCTCAAAAATCGGAAAAGATGTGGCAATTGGCCCGCCATCGTCCACTTGAACCGGATCTTGCGATGCCATCCCCAGTATCAGAAACGACATTGCGATCCGGTGATCCAACTGGCTGGCACAGGTGCCCCCGCCTGCCACATTCCCGTGGCCCCGTCCGGTGACGATCCACCAATCAGGGCCTTCTTCAACCTCGACACCATTGGCGCGCAGCCCCTTGGCCATCGCATCAATACGGTCGCTTTCCTTGACGCGCAGCTCTTTCACACCGCGCATCACTGTCTGACCGGTGGCATAGGACGCCACCACAGACAAAACCGGATACTCATCAATCATCGACGCCGCACGCGCGGGCGGCACTTCGATCCCCTTCAGGTCAGGCGAGAACCGCGCACGCAAATCCGCGACAGGCTCCCCGCCCTCGGTACGCTCGTTCTCATAGGTCAGATCAGCACCCATTTCGCGCAAGGTGGTGAACAACCCCGCCCGCGTCGGGTTCAAACCGATCCCCGGCACCAGCACATCCGACCCGGGCACAATCAACGCCGCACAGACCGGAAACGCGGCAGAGCTTGGATCACGCGGCACTTCGATATGCTGCGGATTCAACTCGGGCTGACCGGTCAGGGTGATCACACGACCCTCATCGGTCTGCTCGACTGAAATCTCGGCACCAAAGCCTGCCAACATCCGCTCGGTATGATCCCGCGTCGCTTCTGCCTCGATCACAACTGTCTGGCCGGGCGCATTCAACCCTGCCAGCAGTACCGCAGATTTGACCTGTGCGGATGGCACAGGCACAACATACCGTACTGGCACCGGGTCTGCTGCACCCACCAGCGTCATCGGCAAACGCCCGCCCGCACGACCCACAGATTGACAGCCGAACAACGCCAACGGGTCCGTCACCCGCGCCATCGGTCGGCCGTTCAGACTGGCATCGCCTGTGAATGTGGCCGTGATCGGACAGGTCGCCATCGCCCCCATAATCAACCTCACCCCGGTGCCGGAGTTGCCACAATCAATCACCCCGTCAGGTTCGGCAAACCCGCCAACACCGACGCCATGCACCGACCATTTACCGCCGCCCAACTCTGTCACCTCTGCCCCGAACGCCCGCATCGCCTTTGCGGTGTCCAGCACATCCTGCCCTTCCAATAGCCCCTCGATGGTGGTCTCACCCACGGCCATCGCGCCCAGGATCAAGGACCGGTGCGAAATGGATTTGTCGCCCGGAACCTCAGCAGTACCGGTCAGGGGCCCGCAAGCCGTCGAAATCATGGGAATGGGCGCGCCGTGGCCAGACATATCTGCATCCTTACAATGTTCCGGGCAGTTCTAAACCAGCCCCCACGGCCCGTCCATGCCAAGGACACTCTATTTCTTTTCACTTAAAATACTGAGGGGAGTTTGAGGGGGTAAAACCCCCTCATCCGCTAAATATATCCAATGCGGGCTTGCCCGCTCCTTTCGCTCACGCCCTGCGGAACGTCAGATAATGTGGCGTGCGCCCTTCGCGCAGCGCCTTTTGCTCATACCGCGTCGGGATCCAGTCCTGCCATGGCTTGCGCCAGTCTTCAGGCCCTTCCGCCATCCATTCAAAACCGAACCGCGGCACCTGTTCCAGGGTCTGGCGCACATAATCCTCAATATCAGTCGCCACGCGGAAAATCGCACCGGGTTTCAGCACCCGCGCCAACGGCTCCAGATGCTCGGGGGTCACAAACCGCCTGCGGTGATGACGCGTTTTGGGCCACGGATCAGGGTACAGCAGAAATGCGCGGCTGATCGACGCGACAGGCAACACATCAAACATATCCCGCGCATCACCGGGATGCACCGCAAGGTTGCTGACACCCGCGCGCCTGATTTTGCCCAACAGCATTGCGACACCGTTGATGTAAGGCTCACACCCGATGATACCGACATCAGGATTAGTGGCGGCCTGATGCACCATATGCTCACCACCGCCAAAGCCGACCTCAAGCCAGACCGGCTTTGCGCCGAACAGTCCCGCCAGATCAAGCGGTGTGCGCTCGGGATTATCCTCCCAACTGACAGCGCCAGGCGACAGATCATCAAGGTCTTCCTCAATATATCCCTTTTGAGAGGATTTGAGCGATTTACCTTTGAGGCGGCCATAAAAGTTACGGCGGGGGCGGGTTTTTTCAGTCATGTGCCGCGTTTATCCCGCTTAAATTCCCGCTGCAATGCACTCTCTTAACGTTTGCGTAACCCGGCGCGTCCTATGTTTC
>Ga0209199_1000545_pt1 | contig 52753 bp, 54 predicted proteins | sample COGITO_mtgs_1105_7_FD_184805 | JGI IMG/M metagenome (GOLD analysis project Ga0209199, IMG submission 184805) | Pelagic marine microbial communities from North Sea - COGITO_mtgs_110523 (SPAdes) (version 2) | ecosystem: Environmental > Aquatic > Marine > Epipelagic ... | reverse complement strand
CGGGGCATACTTCGCGTACTCAACGTTTGGCCACGTTCAATCCCGAGTCACGGTGTGGTTGGATCCATGGGCTTACTCCGACACCGGTGGATACCAGATTGTTCAGTCGATTTACGGGTTGGCCAACGGTGGAATTTTGGGTGCTGGTTTAGGTCAAGGGTTCCCGAACTTGGTGCCGTTTGCGAGCACCGACTTTATTGTCTCGGCTTTGGGTGAAGAACTTGGTGTGACGGGGATCTTCGCGATCCTTTTGTTGTACGCGATTTTAGTCGAGCGCGGTTTACGTATCGCGATCACTTGTCGGGACGGGTTCGGTCAACTACTTGCTGCTGGTTTGTCCATTACTTTTGCTCTGCAGGTTTTCGTGATTGTCGGCGGTGTAACTGGATTGATTCCCCTTACCGGTCTGACAACACCATTCCTGTCCTATGGTGGTTCGAGTTTGATTGCGAACTGGGTAATTTTGGCATTGCTGCTTCGAATTTCAGATCGTTCGCGGCGGCCCGATCTTTCCAAGGTGTCACCCGATGACGCAATGACGCAGGTAGTGCCAAGGGTGCGTCCGGTATGAGTCGGCAGATCCGCAGGCTGTCATTTGTATTCGGGTTGCTACTTGTTGCCTTGCTGGTGAATGCAACCTTGATTCAAGTAATCAATGCCGGCGACTATCGGACCCGTTCGGGTAATCAGCGGGTGCTGTTGGCCGAGTACGACCGTGAACGCGGACCGATTTTGGTGGCTTCGGACCCGGTAGCCCGGTCTGTTGAAACGGGAAACACGCTGACGTATCTGCGCAATTACAGTAACGGGCCACTTTTTGCGCCGGTAACAGGTTTTTATTCCTTGGTATACGGGGCGACCGGCCTGGAGCGCACCGAAAACCGGATCTTGAACGGTAAGGCCGATATTTTTGCGGTCGACCGGGTTCAACAATTGGTGTCAGGCCGTCAACCTATTGGTGGGGCCGTAACTACAACGATTAACGCCGCAGCACAAAAGGCTGCATTTAAAGGACTCAAAGGCAAGCGCGGCGCAGTAGTTGCGATCGAGCCAGCGACAGGCCGAGTTTTAGCTTCAGTACAGATGCCCTCATTTGACCCGAATCGACTCTCTAGTCATGATCCCGCTGACATCCGCTCGTATTACGGGGAACTTGAGGCTAATCCTGACAAGCCACTGCTTAATCGGCCCATTGTTTCGCTGAACCCACCCGGTTCAGTCTTTAAAGTTGTCGTCACAGCGGCGGCTTTAGCCTCGGGACGGTTCACCGCCGATTCGGTGTTGCCCGGGCCTAAGACATATCAGCTTCCCAATTCAACAAAGAAGTTGCGCAACTGGACGGGGACAGAGTGCGGCCCTGGTGGCAAGGTGACTTTGCGCCAGGCGCTCGCGATCTCCTGCAATACAGCATTCGCGTGGTTGGGTAATGAGTTGGGAGCGGCAGCCATCCGTGACCAAGCAGAGAGTTTTGGTTTCAATACCGGATTTGAGATTCCGTTGCGCGCGGCAACGTCACTGTTCCCAGAGAGTCCAGATGCACCACAGACAGCACTTTCTTCCATTGGACAATTTGATGTTCGCGCAACAGCACTTCAAATGGCGATGGTCGCGGCTTCGGTAGGTAACAGCGGGCGGACCATGAATCCTTATTTGGTTCAGGAGATTCGTGGACCAGATCTTTCTATTTTGCAAACCACTGAGCCAGGCCAATTCGCTGATGCACTCAAACCCAGTAACTCACTTTCACTCACCGAAATGATGGTGAACGTTGTAGAAAACGGCACGGGGAGTAACGCAAAGATTCCTGGTGTTCGGGTTGCTGGCAAAACGGGAACAGCTCAAACAGGTAATGACTCACCTTCGGTCGCTTGGTTTATTTCATTTGCTCCTGCAGCAGCGCCCAAAGTTGCGGTCGCTGTGGTGATCGAGGAAAGTGGCGCGGCCGAAGTCAGTGGGAACGGCTTGGCGGCACCGATCGCGAAAGCCGTAATGGAAGCTGTCCTTGGACGTTGATTAAGTGTCTAGATGGGCAGTGCTGTGAAGTATGTGTGACATGATCTGTAACAAGGAGGGCTCGTGAGCGAAGAGGAACAGGGTCGAATGCTCGGTGACCGGTATGAAATCGGTGCCGTAATCGGTCGAGGTGGCATGGCCGAGGTCCACGAGGGCCGCGACTTACGATTGGGACGCCGGGTGGCGATCAAGATTTTGCGCCCTGATCTCGCAAAGGACCCAACTTTCCAAGCACGTTTTCGCCGTGAAGCACAAAGTGCTGCTTCGCTGAATCACCCCAATATTGTTGCGGTGTACGACACCGGCCAGGACACACTTTCCCTTGAGGGTGACAACGGTGAACCGGCTGTTGTCGTTCCCTACATTGTGATGGAATTTGTTGACGGTATGACTTTGCGGCAAATAGTCGCAAGTGGGCGTCGACTTCTGCCCGAACGGGCGCTTGAAATTACGTCGGGGATTCTCTCAGCCTTGGACTACGCGCACCGGCACGGAATTGTGCACCGGGATATAAAACCGGCCAACGTGATGTTGACTCGCACGGGCGACGTTAAAGTCATGGATTTTGGAATCGCTCGAGCGATTAACGACGTTGCGTCAACTATGACTTCAGCATCAGCTGTTATGGGAACCGCTCAATACCTCTCCCCCGAGCAGGCACGCGGTGAAGTAGTTGATGCCCGCAGTGATCTCTACTCCACCGGTGTTGTTCTTTTCGAATTGCTTACAGGTAAGCCGCCATTCACCGGCGACTCAGCAGTTGCGATCGCTTATCAGCACGTGAGTGAAATGCCGGCTATCCCTTCCACAATTGATCCGGGTGTGTCCCCTGAAATTGACGCGGTTGTGATGCGCGCATTGGCTAAACGCGCCGACGACCGCTACCAAAGTGCAAGTGATTTCCGCGAGGATGTTCAACGGGCAATTGCTGGTGCACCAGTAACCGCTGCTGTTCCAACGGTGGTTTCTGACCAGACGGCCATGATGACACCGCTAGATGCATCGGGTATTAATCCTCAAAGTACCGCGAATGCTGGGAGCGGAAGACAGGGTCGCAGTAGTGCAGTGTTTTGGGTGCTCTCACTCATCGCGATCACAGCCGCAATTATTGGAGCAGTTTTTATCGGGCGATTCCTGGTGGGCAGCGACAGTGGCAATGTTGTTACGGTCCCGAGTCTTGACGGGTTGACAATTGAGCAGGCGGCTGAAACCTTGGCGGAGTTCGAGCTTCGAATTGGCGCGCAAACCCCGGAAATTTCCGAACGTCCTGAAGGCACAGTGATTGCCCAGCAACCCGCAGCGGGTGAAGCAATTGAGCAGGGGCAGGCTGTCAACGTAACAATTTCAACGGGTCGCGAGCAATCAACGGTTCCCCAGCTTGTTGGTCTGACTTCCCTTGACGACGTCCGGATAGCTCTCTCTGATTTTGGCTTAGTCCTTGGCGCGATCTCTGAAGCCGACTCAAATCAACCTGGTGGTTACGTCCTGGAGCAAGATCCCGGTGAAGGCACACAGGTTGCAGCTGGGAGTGCTGTGAACATCGTGGTCTCCTCTGGCTTGGTGGAGACCCCCGATGTCACTGGTGCGACCGAAGCGCAGGCGCGTAGTGACCTAGCCCAAGCTGGTTTTGAGGTGCAGGTGGTTGAACAGGAGTCGTCTATTTCAGCTCCGGGTCAAGTTCTTGCGCAGTCACCTCAGCCAGGTACCCAACTTGCGCGCGGTTCACTAGTGACAATTACCGTTGCAATTGCAGCTCCCGAGCCAACACCGGAACCAACACCCGAGCCAACTGTTGAACCAACCGTTGAGCCAACACCTGAGCCAACACCTGTTCCAACACCAACGGATATTCCTATCCCTGATCCCACCGATGTTCCAGTGCCGGCAGTTACCCAAGCACCTTAGAAGCGATCGTGACAGGGGCAATACCGGCGAGTTTTTCTCGGGCTTCGGGAAACCCGCAGTCGGCGAGCCAGTTGGCGAGCATTTCATGTCCGCCTTCGGTCAGAACTGATTCTGGGTGGAACTGCACACCTTCAATGGGAAGAGTTAAATGCTTAAGGCCCATGATCACACCTGTCTCAGAAGTTGCCGTGATGGTCAGTACCTCGGGCACGGTGCTGGGATCAAGGGCGAGTGAGTGGTAGCGAGTTGCCGTGAAGGGCTCGGGCAGGGTGCTCATGACGCTTGGACCCGTATGTGAAATCTGGGAGGTTTTACCGTGTAGTAACTCTGGCGCCCGGGAGATAACTCCACCGAATGCTTCTGCGATTACCTGATGGCCCAAACACACACCAAAAATCGGAACTTGGCCCTGTGCTCCTTGGACTATCTCTAGACATGCACCTGCATCTTGCGGGGTGCCAGGTCCTGGAGAGATCAAGATGCCGTCATAGGAAATTGCTTCTTCAGGGGTTATATCTTGATTTCGCTTCACGGTGACGTCCGCGCCTAGTTGCGCCAAATATTGCACAATGTTGAACACGAATGAGTCGTAGTTATCAATGACAAGGATTCGCGGCGTGCCCACGTGGTGGAGTATGGCAGGCTATGGTGACCTCATGCGAACAGAGTTCCCTACGACGTTCGCGAACTGATCAAGGGAGATCCCGTGCCAGAGTCCAAGCGTCGGAAGAAAAACGTCTACACACCCGAGCAAAAAATGGGTGATCGTAAAGTTGCCCGAATTGGGTCCCCTTCTTGGCTGGCACCGGCAATGGTTTCTTCCTTCATAATCGGTCTGGCATACCTGGTTGTCTTCTATATTGCCGGACCCGACGTCCCCTTCATGAACACAATTGGTGGGGACCTCAACGCCCTGGTCAACGTCGGGATTGGCTTCGCATTCATTATGGTCGGTTTTGGTTTGGCAACCCGCTGGAAATAGCTTCACGACGTGTGCAACAAACACCTCCATATTCACATCTGTTGCCATAAGCAACAAACAACTGTGGAAAAAGTGTGGGGGAAACGCAACTTATACACAGCCTGTCCCCATCTGGGGACAAACTACAGGCGTGTGATTCACAACCCGGTTGATCCGGTGTGCCCCGCTCACTCGGGGTGGTAAGTGACTCTGGTCCCATGCGTAACTCCTGATTGTTTCTCTCAGGCGAATCGCACTACGCTGTCGGGTATGGCAGGTAACCGGCTGGACCCTTGGGTTGATAGTTATGCCGAGCGAGCGCAGGGTTTAACCGCCTCGGCCATCCGTGCTCTCTTTGCTGTTGCCTCTCGTCCTGAAGTGGTTTCGCTTGCAGGGGGAATGCCGTACGTCTCGGCCCTTGACTCAGACCGTTTCGCACAGATCGCAGCCAAAGTTGTTCGCGACCAGGGAACGGTTGCTTTGCAATACGGCTCAGGTCAGGGTGACCCGACCTTGCGTGAACAAATTTTAGAAATCTCTGGACTTGTTGGTGTTCGCTCCCACCCCGACGACGTTGTCGTCACTGCCGGTTCACAGATGGGTCTGGACCTAGTAACGAAAGTTTTCTGCGATCCCGGTGACACGGTCCTAGTCGAGTCACCTTCCTACGTTGGTGCTCTGGGCGTGTTCCGCAGTTATCAATGCAATGTTGTTCACGTTGCTATGGACCACGAAGGATTGGATCCACAGGCATTGCGTGAGGCACTGGGGCAGGCCAAGTCCAGTGGTTCTCGCGTTAAGTTCATTTACACAATCCCTTCCTTTCACAATCCTGCCGGATTAACCCAGGGACTCCAACGCCGTAAAGAAATCCTTGCAATTGCTCAGGAATTTAATGTTCCAATTCTTGAAGATGACCCGTACGGCTTACTCGGATTTGAGGGTGAACCACCAAAGGCGATTCGTTCACTTGATGACCAAGGTGTGATTTATCTTGGCTCTTTCTCTAAGATTATTGCCTCGGGTCTACGGGTTGGGTGGGTTATTGCACCCCATGGTGTTCGAGAAAAATTGGTGTTGGCCGCTGAGGCAGCGACACTATGCCCGAGTAACTTTTCACAATTGACCGTGTCTCGTTACTTGTCCGAAGAAAATTGGCAACAGCAAATCAAGGTTTTCCAAGAGTTGTACCGGGAACGCCGTGATGCCCTACTGCAAGCAATGCAGGCGTATATGCCAACAGGAACAACCTGGACCGTTCCTCAGGGCGGTTTTTACTCGTGGGTAACGCTGCCTGCGCCACTTAATGCCACAAATATGTTGCCGCGCGCCATAAGTTCGCTTGTTGCTTACGTTCCCGGTACAGGTTTCTACGCCGACGGGCAAGGTTCAACCAATCTGCGCTTGTCCTACTGCTATCCACAGCCAGATCGAATCGCCGAAGGAGTGCGTCGACTAGCCGGGGTCATTGATGCCGAACTCGACTTGATCAACACTTTTGGTGCCGCTCAAACAGATCAGACTGCTACTCCCCCCGTGAGAAGCATTAATCCACTCTCGAATCTTAATTGAGGAACACATGCGGGTAGCGATTCTTTCCGGGGGCCTCAACGCCGAACGTGACGTTTCATTGCGATCGGGTCGGCGGGTTTCCCAGGCATTACGTGCATCGATGTCCGACGCTGAGTTGATTGAAGTTGATCTGGATGCAGAGTTCCTCGACTCACTCAACTCCGATTCATATGACGTCGTGGTCCCACTTATTCACGGGGTTATCGGGGAAGACGCAACCTTGCGTTCCATGTTGGAACTAAAGGGGATTCCTTTCATCGGTAGCGGTGCCGCAAGTGCAGCTCGCGCATTCGACAAAGGGATTGCTGCAGGGCTTGTTCCACCTGGCAGTGCTCCGCCTTTCGTTGCCTTCCCACAATCCTTCTTCCGTGAAATGGGCGCACCGCGAATATTGACCAGTGTGATTTCCGGGATTGGATTGCCATTGGTTGTAAAGCCAATTAGTGGGGGTTCCGCACTGGGTGTTCGGCTATGCACGGGCGCTGACCAAGTTGCTCCAGCTTTAGTTGACGCCTTCGGTTACGGGGATCGGGTAATGCTGCAGCAAGCTGTTTTCGGTACTGAATTAGCCGTAACCGTTATTGACCTTGACGGTATTGCTACGGCATTGCCGCCGGTTGAAATTGTTCCGGTTGGTGGAATTTACGACTTCCATGCACGATACACGGCTGGTGCTACCGAGTTCTTCACACCGGCTCGACTTGATCCGGACACCTTGAATCGGGTGTGTTCATATGCCGTGAGCGTGCATGAAGTACTCGGGCTCCGAGCGATCTCACGGGTTGATGTGATCGTTGATTCACAGGGTGAAATTTGGTTCCTCGAAGTCAATGTCGCACCAGGCATGACCGAAACTTCGTTGGTACCTCAGGCGATTGAGGCAGCCGGGCTGCAGGTCGGTCAGGTCTTCAGTGACCTGATTTATCAAGCAGTTCGGTAATTCGTCGGGCATCGGATAGGTCAGCGCATTCAATCACAATTTTTCCTTGTGAGTTTTTCTTGGCGAATCCTTCAAGTTTCACACGGGTGTCAGTAGCGTCACCCATTCGTTCAGTGAGAACTCGAATTGCTTCTTCCAAATCTTCGGATCGGCCATTCTTTTTTCCAGACTTACCAGAAGATTTTTTCGACGGTGCTGTAACGGCAATGATTTCCTCAACACTTCGAACACTTAAACCTTCTTTGATAATCCGGTTTGCCATGTGTTCCATCTCTTCTGGGGAACCTAAAGCAAGTAGTGCTCGTGCATGTCCGGCACTGATCACACCTGCCGCAACTTTCTGCTGAACAGGTGTTGGAAGCTTGAGAAGCCGGATCGTGTTTGTGACCTGAGGTCGTGAACGACCAATTCTTTGTGCTAATTCGTCTTGGGTGCAATCAAAATCTGACAGCATCTGTGAATATGCGGCTGCTTCTTCGAGGGCGTTTAAATTCGACCTGTGCAGATTTTCCAGTAATGCATCGCGCAACATATTTGAGTCTTCGGTGTTGCGAATAATGGCAGGGATCGCGGTCACACCGGCCAACTTGCTGGCGCGAAGACGACGTTCACCCGCGATTAGTTCATAGGACCCCGACCCAGACTTTCGGACCACGATTGGTTGCAATAGCCCAATTGTCTTGATCGAGAAGACAAGTTCGGCTAGAGCTTCTTCATCGAACACGCTCCTTGGCTGGGCGGGATTGGGCAAAACTGAGTCAACGGGTAGTTCAAGATAGGTCACCGGGGTCTCAAGTGGAGATGGCGTGATGGATGTTTTAAGTTTCGTGGGTTCCGTGGGAATAAGCGCCCCGAGTCCTTTACCCAATCCGCGGGCCTGTGCTGCCATAATAACTCTTTTCTGTGAATAAGTTGTGGATAACTAGTTGTGGGGTTGGATTATGTCAAGTTGAGCGGCTGCTTCCCGATACGAGATAGCGCCAGATGAGTTCGGGTCATAGGTCAGCACCGTTTGGCCATAGGAGGGGGCCTCGGAGACCCTGACATTGCGCGGAATGATTGTGTTCAGCACACGCGCTCCAAAGTGGGATCTCACTTCGTCTGCAACTTGGCTGGCTAGGCGGGTACGACCGTCATACATGGTCAAAATAATCGCGGTCACTTCGAGTTCTGGATTGAGGTGTTCTTTGATCATGTCCACGGTTTTTAGGAGTTGGGACAAACCTTCCAAGGCGTAGTACTCACATTGGATCGGTAGTAGGACTTCACGGGCAGCAACAAGTCCATTGAGTGTTAGCAGGCCCAAACTTGGTGGGCAGTCAAGGAAAATGTAGTCAAAGTTATGGCTCTGCTGAAGTTTTTCAATTTCCTCTCGCAACCGGTGTTCACGGTGAGGGGTTGACACAAGCTCAACTTCAGCTCCGGCCAAATCAATCGTGGCCGCAACTCCGTAGAGATTCGTAATGTCTGAGCAAGGACTAATCACCTGGGCAAGTAAAGTCTCTCCCATCAGGACTTCATAGATCCCGGGCGTTCCCTCAGTGTGTTCAATTCCCAAAGCCGTTGTTGCATTGCCTTGAGGGTCCATATCAATGACAAGCACCTTTTTTCCCACCTGTGCCATCGCGGCCGCAATGTTGACCGTCGTGGTGGTTTTACCCACACCACCTTTTTGATTTGCAATGGTAATGATTCGGGTCACGTGGGCCACCCTAAACCTGTCTGCTCGCCCAATTGATCGATTTCAGCGGTGAATGTTTCACGGGAAACATCGGTGGGCCAACCTAGGCCTGAGGTTTTTCCGACCTGAAATGGTTCATTCTTTGATGGAGCTGGGAGCTTAGGCACCTGGCTATTGTGTCCTATTTGTTTAGAGGGAACTGCGTCGGGCTCTCACGACCGTTGTTGCCGGGTCAACCACCCCTTCACCGCAGGTAAGAACTGATATTTCCGTGATCTGATATTGACTGATCACCTCGGATGCACCCTCAATTTCAGTGAAAGCACTTGATCCCTTGAGAGCAACCAGGTCACCCACCGGCTTGAGTAGTGGCATGGTCCAGCCAAGAAGCCGCTCCATGGGGGCAAGTGCACGGGCGGTCACGATGTCAACACCGGTCCAATTGGGTGTTGCAATTACTTTCTCAGCCCTCGCTCGCAGCACGGTAACCCGTTCACTAAGGCCAAGGTCAATAACGGCTTCGGTGAGGAATGTGGCCCGTCGTAGAAGTGGCTCAATCAGAATCATCTCAGTATCTGGCCGGCAAATTGCCCACACGATTCCAGGGAGGCCCGCGCCTGAACCAACGTCAGCTACCAATGCCCCGTGGGGGACAAGGCCCAATTCAGGGTTTGCGACAACAGCGCAGTTCAGAATATGGCGATCCCAGAGGCGCGGCATTTCCCGCGGTCCCATTAATCCCCGTTCGAGCCCAGGTCCGGCAAGAATTTCCTGGTAACGCTCCAAAGCCTCCTGGGCAGGTTGTAACCAGAGGGGTAATTCACCCGATGTTTCACGGGAAACCATGGTCTAGGAGACTCGAATAACCACACGGCGATTGGGTTCGTCGCCTTCGGATTCACTGGCCAGACCAATCGTTGCCACAATGTCATGGACCACTTTGCGCTCATAGGGATTCATTGGAGCCATTCGAACTGGAGCCGATGTGCGTTCGGCTTCCGCGCAGGCCGTCTTGGCCGCCTCTTCAAGGATTTCTTTCTGTTTTCCACGATAACCGGCAATGTCCAACATGAGCCGTGATCGGTCACCGGTCTCGCGTGCAGCAGCGAGCCTGGATAACTCTTGCAGAGACTGCAGCACTTCACCGTCAGCTCCCACTAGATGAGTTAACTCACCTTTTTCAACTTCGACGATTGATACCCGGGCGCGACGACCGTCCACCTCAATATCTATATCCCCATCGAGGTCGCAAATATCCAGCAAACCTTCTAGGTAGTCAGCGGCTACGTCACCCTCTTGGTCGAGCTGTTTTGCATCAGATTCAGTTACTTCACTCATGGACGTACTCACTCTCTAGATTCATTAAGTTGATTTTACGATCGATCACTCGACCCACAGGTTATTTCTTCTTTTTATTGGGGCTTCTCTTGCTTTTTGCTGTGCGTTTAGGTTGCACCCGCTCCGGGGTTACCGACACAACGTCGGTAACCTCCACTTCAGCTACTCCACCATTCTTACGAGTTGCTTTCGCGGTTTTACGCGCTTCCAACGCATCAAATGCCGGGGTACCGGGCTGGGGGTTATTTCGGATCACGTAGAACTGCTGACCCATGGTCCACAGGTTGGTGGTGAACCAGTAGATCAGGACACCAATCGGGAAGTTGATTCCACCCACGGCGAAGACGATGGGGAAAACATAAAGAAGAATTTTCTGTTGACGGACCATCGGGTTGCCGGGGGCTGTATTTTTCACGATCAATTGACGCTGGGTAAGAAAAGTTGTGCCGCTCATAAGCAAAATCAAAATACTGGCAAGGGTTCGTGTTGCTGTGGGACTAAAACCATCGGATGCAACTTCACTTGCGTTAAGGAAAGTTCCGTAAAGTGGTACTCCCCAGATCGACGCATCATGTGCATTCTGCAACAACGGGGCGTATTGTTCCCAGTTGAAAACGCCCTCTGGGCGCAACATAGCGATACCTTGCAAGACGCTGAAGAGTGCGAAGAAAATGGGGGCCTGCAATAAAATAGGTAGACATGAGGCCAGGGGATTCGTACCAGTTTCCCGGTAAAGTTTCATCATCTCTTGGGACTGACGTTCTTTATCCCCAGCGTATTTCTTCTGAATTTCTTTCATCTGGGGTTGGATAATTTGCAGGTTTCGCTGCGCCTTGATCTGCTTGACAAAGAGCGGAATCAACAGGATTCGCATGACAATTACCAGACCAACAATGGAGAACGCCCATGTCCAGCCGCTACTGGCATCCATGAAATTGCTCAGCAACTGGTGGAACTGAACTAGAACCCAACTAACCCCGGTTCGTAGCCAATCAAGAATGAACATGTTCTCCGTCCGGACTTATTCGTGGGCGACCATCCGGATGTATATCCGGTAACCAGCGACCTTTTTCGGGCACCGGGTTTAAGCCACCTTTATTCCAAGGGTTGCACCGTAGTAGGCGAACCGTGGCTAAGGCTAAGCCCTTGGCAGATCCATGGACACGCATACTCCCTAAAGCGTATTGCGAACAACTCGGATGGAAGCGGCAACTAGGGGGCAGCAGCGGTGAGATCAGGATTTGGTACCCGCGGATCAGGGCCATAAACAGCAGGAGCACCAACCAACCAAGGGTGTGATCCCACAGCCACAACAGAGCATTCCCCACGGAATACGCCGTTGAGCGGAGCGGGTTGTGAACTTGGGAACTCATAATCCGACCTTTGCTAACAAAGCCGAGGTGACCACATTCGAATCGACTCGGGTGTTTGCGATTGCCGGTAGTGCCTTGACCACAACACCGGATCCGGCAGGTAGCTGTTCCACAACGGGTCGCATTGCCTCCCTGATATGCCTACTAATGCGATGCCGGTGCACCGAGTTACCGCAATCTTTCCCTACCGTGAGGCCGACCCGGCAGATACCATCTGGATAGAAACCACAATAAATATAGATAATTAGTCCAGGGAGCACGACTTTATTGCCATTACGGCGCACTAATAAAAAGTCTTGTGAGCTCCGCATGCGGTGCTGGGCTGCCAACATGAACAACCTTTACGTAATCGCCCGGAATCAGGGCAGGTTAACTCAAGGCGAAGATTACTACGCCGAAAGGCGAGTGCGACCTTTGCCGCGGCGAGCAGCAAGGATGCTACGGCCGGCGCGGGTGCTCATGCGCAACCGAAAGCCGTGTGTCTTTGCCCGACGACGGGTATTTGGCTGGAATGTGCGCTTCATGATTCTCCTAGGGATCTTGCCGAACGTACTGGGAAGTAAACAGCCCCCGAAGGCTACGCCATGGTTCCCTTGGGGTCACACCCAGCCCCCAATCAGTTAATCAACCACGCACACGGTGCTAGCACACAGCTGCAATTATTTCCGTATTGACACGAATCCACTTGTCAAAGCCTCTTTTGGGCTTGTAGTATTAACCCGCAATCCACACCTGTGGATAAGCATGTGGAAAAAATCCGGAAATCTTGAATAGTTGAGGGTAAATGGCTGGGGATAGTGAACTGACCGCGATGTGGAATGCGGCTTTGGACTCACTCTCTGACGGGACGTTGAGCCCGCAACAGAAAGCATTTGTCTCCCTCACCCGCCCCCTTGGTTTAGTTGAAGACACGGTACTTATTGCCGCCCCCAATGAATTCACGAAAGACGTTTTGGAAACACGGTTGCGCCCGCTCGTCAGCACCGCTTTGAGTCATATCGTCGGTCGTGACATACGCCTAGCGGTGACTGTTGATCCTTCTATTGCCCCTACTCTTGACTCAGATCTCACCGACGAAGTTGCCGACTCCACCTATGCCAATACCGAACAAGTATCTGTGGTTCTACGGGAAAATATCCGTGAAGGAAACTTTGATCGACCAGGAATGGGTTCGCCCAGCAACAAAGAAGAGTTTGGTCGCCTGAACGACAAGTACACATTCGATACATTTGTTATCGGTACTAGTAATAGGTTTGCACACGCTGCTGCCGTAGCTGTGGCAGAGCAACCAGCCAAGGCTTACAACCCACTGTTTATTTATGGCGGTTCGGGCTTGGGAAAAACGCACTTGCTGCATGCAATCGGTCATTACACCAAGACTTTATTTAAAGGAACTCACGTTCGTTACATCAGTTCCGAGGAATTTACCAACGAATTCATTAATAGTATCCGTGACGACAAGGCCGCAAATTTTCAACGAAGATATCGAGATATCGATGTTCTTTTAGTTGACGACATTCAGTTTCTCAGTGGGAAAGTGCAGACACAGGAAGAGTTTTTTCACACTTTCAACACTTTACACAATGCAAATAAGCAAATAGTGATAACCAGTGACTTGCCCCCTAAACAGCTTCCCGACTTTGAAGACAGGATGCGTTCACGTTTCGAGTGGGGTTTAATCACCGATGTTCAACCACCTGACCTTGAGACTCGAATTGCAATCCTACGTAAGAAGAGCACCCAGGAACGACTAGTCGCACCACCTGAAGTACTTGAATATATCGCTTCGAAAATCTCCACCAACATTCGTGAACTTGAGGGTGCCCTCATTCGAGTGACCGCATTTGCTTCCTTAAATCAACAACCTGTTGATTTAGCTATCACTGAAGCTGTCCTTAAAGACCTGTTGCCCTCAGATGTAGGTCCGGAAATTACCGCGGCTCAAATTATGGGTGCATGTGCTTCCTACTTCGGCGTCAGTATCGATGAACTTTGTGGGGCGAGTCGTAGTCGCACACTCGTAACAGCGCGCCAAATCTCGATGTACCTGTGCCGTGAACTCACCGATCTATCCCTGCCTAAAATTGGTCAGGCTTTTGGTGGGCGTGATCACACCACCGTTATGCATGCTGATCGTAAAATCCGAGAACTTATGGCTGAAAAACGCAGTTTGTACAACCAGGTGACAGACCTGACGAGTCGGATCAAATCACAACCTCGACTTATGTAGGTTGATGTAATGTTGCGTGTAATAACGAGTCACACTAGGTAACATTTACCCCACGAATAACGTTCGTCCCCACATTATTCACAACTGTGGACAACTTCTGTGGACAAACCTGTTGATAACTCACTTAAAACGTGGGATTGGTTAGGTTCCCCCACCTGTTTATTGGCTGTGGATAAGCACATGATTCCCATTACGCTTTTTACGATCTCTGTGGAAAAGTCAACACCTACTTGGGGACTGATCTGCATTAATATTTGGTTGTCCACAAGTGTGCACAGATTAGATTAATCTGTCCACACGTTAAATTCCCCTTAACACGCTCCTTCTAGGCATGCGATAGGACTTTTCCACAGTTTCCACAGGACCTATGACTACTACTACTTCTAGTAATTTATGACATAAATAAATACTCATCACACCTTTGCCTGTGCATGACGTAAATCCACAAGAGTAGTAGTTGCTCTTACTAAATATTTAAGGATAGGGCAGACTAAGCCTTTGCTTAATTATTCTTTTCAGACAGGGGCAAGGAAACATGCACATCCGAGTTGAGCGCGACACGTTGGCGCAAGCCGTTACGTGGGCGGCCCGCACCCTTCCTTCACGTCCGTCAATGCCTGTTCTTTCAGGTGTCATGCTAATTGCTGACAATGACTCGTTGACCCTGTCAAGTTTTGACTACGAAATTTCAGCTCGAGTCCGAGTGATGGTCGACGTTATCGAAACTGGTCGAGTACTTGTTTCTGGTCGGTTACTCGCCGACATTACAAAATCCCTACCCGCTGCACCGGTTGTTCTCAAACTTGAAGGTAATCGGGTCTCAATTGAGTGTGGACGTAGTTCATTTACGCTCCCAACTCTCCCCGTTGAAGATTATCCATCGCTACCGGACATGCCGACAACAGCGGGAAATGTTGACGGCGACGTCTTTGCTGAAGCGGTAGCACAGGTTGCCATTGCCGCCGGAAAAGACGACACGATTCCTGTGCTCACAGGAATTCGTATGGAAATTGATGGCAACAGTGTCACTTTGGCTGCAACAGATCGTTATCGGTTGGCAGTTCGAACCTTTCCATGGTCACCAACTTCACATTCCATTGAATTGAATACGTTGGTGCCAGCCAGGATTTTGGCCGATGCAGCAAAAAGCATGGGAGCAACAAAGCTCGTTGAATTAGCCATTGCCCCGGATGGTGAAAAACTCATTGGTTTTGAAGCAGAAGGAATGCGTACAACAACACGACTCCTTGACGGTGAGTTCCCAAAGTACCGATCACTATTACCCAATGAAAGTTCAACAACAGCGGTCGTTGATACAGCTGAATTAGTCAACGCGGTCAAACGTGTTGCACTGGTAGCAGAGCGCAATACTCCGATTCGTATGAATTTTTCCAACGGTGAAATCAATATGCGCGCTGGCTCCGGTGACGACGCCCAAGCGACAGAAGTATTGGAAGCGCAACTTGATGGTGATTCGATTGAGATTGCATTTAATCCTGGATATTTACTTGACGGACTCCATGCCATTGATGCGCCAAAGGCGCGTTTTTCATTCACATTGGCAACCAAACCGGCCGTTATTACGGGTATGACAAACGAGCAAACAGACACCGAAACGGACTACCGTTACTTGCTCATGCCTGTTCGTTTGACGGGCTGAGACATGTGGGTGCAAGCCCTACAACTCGGTAACTTTCGTTCGTACAGGGAGACGCTCGTTGAGTTTCTCCCTGGAGTCAACATTTTGATTGGTTCAAATGGTCAAGGTAAAACAAATGTTGTAGAAGCTATCTACTACTTGGCAACTCTCAATTCGCACCGTGTTGCAAGTGAAAGTCCACTCGTTACCGCGGGAGAAACCTCAGCGGTGATCCGTGCCCGCGTTAATGAACACGATCGAGCTGTCGCAATTGATCTTGAAATAACACCTGGAAAAACTAATCGTGGAAAAATAAACCGTTCACCACTGCCCCGTGTGAGAGACATCCTTGGAATAGTTCGCGTCATTATGTTCGCACCCGAAGACCTCGCTTTGGTGAAGGGTGATCCAAGTGAACGTCGAAGTTTCCTCGACCAGACCTTGATTCAACGAGCACCGCGATACATGGGCGTTAAGTCAGACTATGAAAAAGTCTTACGTCAACGCAATGCACTCTTAAAGTCGACACAGCGAGAAAATATTGATAGCACCCTTGACGTGTGGAATGAGCAGCTGGCGAGGATTGGGGCAGAAATAGCCCACACCAGAATTCAATTCATAAGGGACTTGACCCCGTTTATACACAACAGGTACCACTCAATTAGTGGCGGTGAAAATGCAGTTAGTACATCAAAAATTTCCCTTGCCTATCAATCGAAGTATCTATTCGATCACAACATAGATTTATTGACTGAAGAGGAAATTAGAATTGCCATTCTTGAAGAACTAACCGTTCGAAGAAAAGAAGAACTCACCCGAGGAATTACTTTGGTGGGACCGCACAGAGACGAACTTTTTATTGGTCTAGGTGATTTACCACTTAAGGGTTACGCATCGCACGGTGAAAGTTGGTCGGCTGCCTTGGCTCTACGAGTTGCGAGTGCTGACGTGCTCCGAGCTGATGGAATCGAACCGATTTTGATTCTCGATGACGTATTCGCTGAACTAGACGTAATGCGACGGGCAACGATCTTGGAACTCACAGAAAATGCCCCGCAGGTATTTATCACCGCGGCCGTCGAATCAGATATTCCCGAGGAATTAGGTGGGGCACGTTTCTTCGTTTCCCTTGGTTCGGTCGTGCCAATCATGGAAGATCAACCCCATGAGTGAAGGAATCACCCCGCAAGAGCAAGCACAGGCGGCTGAGCGAGCACTGAGAAGAACCACTCGAGGCCCAGCTGCGAAGAAAAACCGCACAAGTAAGAGAAGTGGCCGTGACCCGGAACTTCTCGGGAGCGCCGTTGAAAGACTCGTGATTGAGAGCGGCTGGGAGAAGGAAAGTTCCATGGCCAAACTAATCAACTCGTGGCCCCAGATCGTAGGCCCGGAGATCGCAGACCACTGCGTCCCAGCCGGATTTGACGAAGGAACACTACGACTGACCGCGGAATCCACAGCGTGGGCAACCCAGCTACGCATGCTCAACAGCCAGATTATGGCAAAAATCGCGACCGAAGTTGGAGACGGAGTGGTCACCACAATATCTATCTATGGCCCTCAAGGACCGTCTTGGAAAAAGGGGGCCTGGCATGTGGCCGGGCGCGGCCCGCGCGACACATACGGTTAGCGTTAATTTTCGAAAGATCTTGGTGTCGAAGCCGTTCCTGAGATAGCCGTATTAAGCCCCTAGCACGAAATCCGGCGGATTTTCCATACACATTGGTACGTCTACTAGCAAGTGGGGGGTCACAGGGCGCATATATACGCCAAAATCCCTTTTTGGGCTAGGTGATGTCAGTAATTCAGGGTAGAGTGGGGTTTGTTCGTTTTAATCAATTGAAGGGGCTCACATGTCTTACGACGCCAGTGCGATCCAGGTACTTGAGGGTCTCGATGCGGTACGCAAGCGCCCCGGCATGTACATCGGGTCAACAGGTGAGCGTGGGCTTCACCACTTGGTCTACGAAGTTGTGGACAACGCGGTAGACGAAGCACTGGCCGGGTACGCCACTGAGATTTCGGTCACGATCATGCCCGACGGCGCCATTCGCGTGGTCGACGACGGCCGAGGAATTCCTGTTGACGAGCACCCAATTGAAAAAAAACCAGCAGTTGAGGTCGTATTGACCGTTTTGCACGCTGGTGGAAAGTTTGGTGGCAGCGGCTACTCCGTTTCCGGTGGTCTACACGGGGTGGGTGTCTCGGTAGTGAATGCTCTATCCACCGACCTCGCGGTTGAAATCCACCGCGAGGGCAACGTGTACCGCCAGCATTACAAGTACGGCGCGCCAGCCGCACCTTTAGAAAAAGGCGAGGCGACTAATCGAACCGGAACCACCCTGACTTTTTGGGCCGACGGTGAAATCTTTGAAACCACCACTTACGACTTCACAACTCTTTCCCGCCGCTTCCAAGAGATGGCGTTCCTCAACCGTGGACTAAAATTAAGTCTGACAGACGAGCGCACGCGCACCGCGGTGGTAGTTAGCCCCGAAAACCCCGTTGAAGACTCAACTGAAGTAGTTGAAGAAGTACGTCACGTTTCCTATATGTATGAAGGTGGCATCACAGACTTTGTTCGCCACATCAATGCCAGTAAAGGAATCGCAAACCCGACCATTATCGACCTCACCGCTGAGAACGACGATAAAACCCTCAGCGCTGAGATTTCCATGCAGTGGAATCATTCCTATGCAGAGTCGGTGTACACGTTTGCCAACACGATCAATACCACTGAGGGTGGAACACACGAAGAAGGTTTTCGTACCGCACTTACATCGTTAGTAAATAAATTTTCACGTGAGTGGAATATTCTTAAAGAGAAAGACACGAACCTTTCAGGCGAGGACATTCGCGAGGGACTCACTGCAATTGTCAGTGTGAAACTGGTTGAACCACAGTTCGAAGGGCAAACAAAAACTAAACTTGGAAATACTGAGATGAAAGCGTTCGTTCAGAAAGTTGTCAACGATCAACTCGGTGCCTGGTTTGAACAAAATCCGGCTGAAGGTAAAGAGATCGCACGTAAATCTGTCAATGCGGCAACTGCCCGGATTGCAGCTCGTAAAGCGCGTGATCTAGCCCGAAACCGAAAAGGTCTACTCGGCGGTGCTGGCATGCCAGGCAAGTTGATTGACTGTTCGAGTCGGGAACCAGAAGAGTGTGAAGTCTTTATCGTGGAAGGTGACAGCGCTGGTGGATCAGCGCGTCAAGGCCGCGATCCCCGCACCCAGGCGATTCTGCCAATCCGTGGCAAGATCATTAACGTTGAAAAAGCAAGAATCGACAAGGTTCTTCAAAACACCGAAGTACAAGCATTAATATCGGCTTTCGGTACCGGTATCCAAGACGAATTTGATCTGAACCGTTTGCGCTATCACAAAGTTGTCCTTATGGCAGACGCTGATGTTGACGGTCAACATATTCGAACATTGCTACTTACTTTTCTGTTCCGCTTTATGCGACCACTTGTTGAACAAGGACACGTATTCCTGGCACAACCTCCACTTTTCAAAATTAAGTGGTCACGTGAAACAGCGGAATTTGCGTATACCGATCGTGAAAAGGATGCAATCATGGAGGCCGGTCTTGCTGCGGGTCGCCGACTACCAAAAGAGGAATCTATCCAGCGTTACAAAGGTCTAGGCGAAATGAACGCCGACGAACTATGGGACACCACCATGAACCCGGCCGACCGAGTCTTGCTACAGGTAACACTCGACGACGCAGCGCAAGCGGACGAAATGTTCAGTGTGCTTATGGGGGAAGACGTTGAGTCCCGCCGGAACTTTATTCAACAAAACGCCCGTGACGTTCGCTTCTTGGACATTTGAGGGTTAATAGTCAACGAGTATTCCGCGAATCAGACACTAATTTACGGAGAGTGAAATGTCAGACGACATTGAAGTAGTAGAAGAAGTCAGTAGTCACGGCCGGATTGAACCGGTCGACCTGCAAACTGAAATGCAACGCTCTTATCTCGACTACTCCATGTCGGTGATTGTTTCTCGTGCACTGCCCGACGTGCGCGATGGACTCAAGCCAGTTCACCGTCGAGTCCTATATGCAATGTACGACGGCGGCTACCGCCCAGATCGCAACTTCTCTAAGAGCGCTCGCGTGGTCGGCGACGTTATGGGTAACTTCCACCCCCACGGTGACAGTGCGATCTACGACGCCCTCGTTCGTTTGGCCCAACCGTGGTCACTGCGCTACCCACTGGTGCAAGGACAAGGAAACTTTGGCTCACCAGGTAACGATCCCCCCGCGGCGCAACGCTATACAGAGTGCCGCATGGCGCCCCTGGCAATGGAAATGGTTCGGGACATCGATGAAGACACCGTCAACTTTCAAGCCAACTACGACGGTCGGACCCTCGAACCATCTGTACTCCCTAGTCGATTCCCTAACCTCCTGGTCAACGGCAGTTCAGGTATTGCTGTCGGCATGGCAACGAACATCCCCCCACACAATCTGCGTGAAATTGCAGCGGGTGCACAGTGGTTGCTGTCTAATCCGCAGTCGACCGTTGAGGAACGTCAAAGTGCACTCATGGAATTGGTTAAAGGGCCCGATTTTCCAACAGGGGCACTGATTGTTGGTCGTAAGGGAATCGAAGATGCCCAACGGACCGGCCGTGGGTCTATCACCATGCGGGCGATTGTTACCGTCGACGAAGACAAACGTGGGCGTCAAATTTTGGTTGTCACCGCTCTGCCCTATCAGGTTAACCCGGACAATCTCCTACTCCGCATTGCTGAACTCGTTGGCGACGGAAAACTCACCGGAATCTCTGACGTACGCGACGATTCTTCTTCACGAACCGGCATGCGTTTGATCATCGAACTAAAGCGCGATGCTGTCGCTCAAGTAGTGCTGAATCAGCTGTACAAGCACACCCAACTCCAAGACAACTTTGGCGCCAACATGCTGGCATTGGTTGATTCGGTACCTCGCACACTGACTTTGGAAGCGTTCCTGAGTTACTGGGTTTTGCACCAGATTGAAGTAATTCAACGCCGTACTGGCTTCCGTTTACGTAAAGCACAAGAACGTGCACACATTCTTAGCGGTTACCTCAAAGCCCTTGACGCATTGGATGCAGTAATTGCTTTAATTCGTGCCAGCGCAACAGTCGACGACGCACGAACAGGCTTGATCGATCTACTTGAAATCGACGAGATCCAAGCAACGGCAATTCTCGACATGCAGCTACGCCGTCTTGCCGCACTTGAACGTCAAAAGATAATCGACGAATTTGAAGAACTCATGGAAAAAATAGCTGATTACAACGATATTTTGGCATCGGATCAGCGCCAGCGAACAATTGTCAGCGACGAACTCACCGAAATCTCAGACAAGTACGGTGACGAGCGACGGACCGAAATTGTCGCGTGGGACGGTGACGTAACAGATGAAGACCTCATTGCAGTCGAAGACGTAGTCGTCACAATCACATCAGGTGGGTATGCAAAGCGAACTCTGAGCGAGCTGTATAGGTCTCAACGCCGTGGTGGCCGTGGTGTTAAAGGTGCAAGCCTACGACAGGACGACGTCGTGGAGCACATGTTCGTTAGTACGACCCACCATTGGATTCTCTTCTTCACAAATCTGGGTCGGGTCTATCGGGCAAAGGCGTACCAACTCCCTGAAACCGGACGCGATGCCCGTGGGCAGCACGTTGCTAATCTTTTGGCATTTCAACCTGATGAGACAATTGCTCAAGTCCTAGCAATCTCGGACTACGCGGCCAGTGACTACCTCGTGCTGTCAACACAAGCCGGCATGGTGAAGAAGACTCGGCTAAGTGAGTACGACACCAATCGTCAAGGTGGAATCATCGCAATCAACCTGCACGAGGGCGATGAAGTTATCGGTGCGCGACTCGTCTCTGAGACCGACGATCTGTTGCTGGTTTCAAAGAAAGGGCTTTCTGCTCGATTTACAGCCAATGACGACACTTTGCGACCTATGGGTCGGGCAACCGGCGGGGTAATTGGAATGCGGTTCCGTGGTGACGACTCGCTGTTGTCCATGGACGTTGTTACACCTGGAACTTTCGTTGTGACAATCACCGACGGTGGATTCGCCAAGCGAACGTCGGTTGACGAGTGGGCTGCAAAGGGTCGCGGGATCAAAGGCGTACGTGCCATGAAACTGCCCGAAGAACGAGGTGAACTTGTCGGTGCAATGGTGTGCGCGCAGTCGGATCAGATATTTGCTATCGCATCGAACGGCGTGGTAATTCGCACCAAGGTCGACGAAATTCGTGCCTCGGGTCGAGACACCATGGGTGTGCGCATGATGCGCCTAGGTGAAGACGTCAGTGTCGTTGCGGTTGCTAAGGGAGATGAAGTAGACGACGAAGAAGAAGAACTAGTTGTCGGTGAAGAACTAGTAGAGGGTCAAGAAGTCGAAGGTCAGGTAAGCGAGTGAGTGGGGGACCGCGGCGGGCACGCCTTTACGTTTCCAGGTTAGACCCCTGGTCGGTGACCAAAGCGGCCTTCATTCTTTCACTCGCAATCGGTATTGTGCTCGTTGTCGCAGTTTCAGCAGTGTGGTTTATCTTGGACCGCACGGGTGTTATCGAGTCACTGTCAGGCACTGTCACTGACGTTGTAGGTAGTACAAGTGGCCTCGACCTCATTACTTCACTGGGCTTCGAGCAGGTAATCGGGGCAACCCTGATTCTGGCTTCCGTTGAGATCGTGTTGATCTCAACACTTGCTGGACTTTTCACAATTCTTTACAACCTCACGGTGGGGATCACTGGTGGAGTTGAAGTTGTGCTCTCAGAGGACGCCTAAAAACTATTTATTTGCAAGGGAAACAAGGTATTCACCGTAACCACTTTTAAGTAATGGTTGTGCGAGCTCACGCAATTGTTCGGAAGTGATCCACCCATTACGCCACGCTATTTCTTCAACGCAACCTACTTTTGTTCCCGTTCGGTCTTCCATCACACGAACAAACTCACCGGCATCTTGCAACGAACGAAATGTGCCCGTGTCCAGCCACGCTGTCCCCCTTTCCAAAACTGCGACCTTGAGTAACCCGGCTTGCAGGTAGTGGTCGTTCACCGCGGTGATTTCCAACTCCCCACGGGATGAAGGTCGAATTGACTTGGCAACTTCAACAACCGTGTTGTCGTAGAAATACAAACCGGGAACAGCATAGGAACTTTTTGGATTCACCGGTTTTTCTTCAATTGAGGTTGCTACCCCTGCCTCGTCGAATGCCACAACACCATATTCGGTGGGGTCGGCGACTTCATAGGCGAAGACGTGGGCGCCAACAACGGAAGTTAAATCAGCGAGCTTACGACCAAGTGAAGGTCCATAAAAAAGATTGTCACCCAAAATAAGTGCGGCCGAGTCACCCGCCAAAAATTCCTCACCGATGAGAAAAGCTTGGGCGAGCCCCTCTGGTTTAGGTTGGGTTGCGAAGGTGATCGACATTCCCCATGCGGAGCCATCGCCCAGTAACCGCGAAAAGGACTCCGAGTCTTCTGGGGTTGTGATCACGAGAACTTCACGGATCCCTGCGGCCATCAATGTGGCCAATGGGTAGTGCAGCATCGGCTTGTCGTAGACCGGGAGGAGCTGCTTACTCACGCCCTTTGTGATCGGCCATAAGCGACTTCCGGTTCCCCCAGCAAGAATTATTCCCTTCACCCCTTAAGGCTATCGGGGGAACCACCGCGGCCGCGCTTTGCCGGGTCATCGACTCAGCGGCACTGGGCTGCCCCTAAATATTTGGCGGAGGGCAGTCAGGTAGTCTCGCCCTGCTATTTCGGGCCCATAGCTCAGCTTGGTTAGAGCGCTTCCCTGATAAGGAAGAGGTCGATGGTTCAAGTCCATCTGGGCCCACAAGTGATTTTTCTTTTTTGTCAGTTCCGTGTGACACAATATTGACACAGCGCAAATAACCCTTCATCTCTTCCGTCACCTAGTGACGCGCACGGATGGTCTGGGAACGATTGCTTAACATGGATGGATTGGTGAGCGTGAAAGAACTAGCCGCACGGTGGGGTGTAACCAGGGACACCGCTCGTCAGCGCACCCTAGATGCCGGGTTCCCGCAGGTGATTCACCTTGGGCCACGGCTTCTTCGCTGGCGCCTTGATGAGGTTGAGCGTTGGGAGAACACCTCCCGTGCTCGCGCCCGCCGCCGCCGGACCGATGCCTACCAGGGTGGGCCTTTGATGATGCCCGCGCGGGTCGCGTGAGGGGGGTAGCGTGAAAGGACCAGAGCCGGGAACGAAGTACTGGGAGACCCCGCATGGTGTGAAAATGCGGATGCCCACAGCCTCAGTTCCGTACTATGGAATCACCATTTGTCATTCTTTACGCGGATCAGGACCTCGCTGACCATGAAGAGATGTCATATGTTGCAGCTTCGCGCGCACGTAGTCATCTATTCATTGTTGGAAATGTTTCAGGAACGATTCTGGGAAGCGCACTGGAGAGAATTTCCTGAGAAGAAACTTCAATTTCGTGCTGAAATTTAGTATGGTCAAGATATGAGTTTTTCAACAATGGCATCGTTGAAAAATGCCTACATCAAAACTGATTGCAAAGAAGTAATAGTAAAACTACTCGCGACTAATCAGGATAACGAAAAGAATCAAGTCTATTTTGGTTATAGCAAGGAGCTTTTGTCGTTATTTCCAAGCAAAGTAAGTTTTAGATCACCGAGTGAAAGTAGATCCAAATCGGGTTCTGCTGCAGGCAAACCAATTCTTGAGCATGCATTCAAACTCTACTGGTTAACGGAAAATACTGAACCGGCACTTGCACCTAAGGCAAAAATAATTGATTATTTTCAATATCCTGAAATGCGATTTTCAGGCTTCTTAAGTGGTTGTTCAAATCCTCCCGATGCATTGCGGCGTGACTCACAGGACTCATATGGTAGACGAGTTCTAGTGCTGGGGATATCAGAAGATTCTGTATTCGGCGTTGTATTAACTGACAGAGACTGCAATTTCATTGACGAACTAGTCTCACTGCCTCGATGGTTCAACAGCAGCATGTTTCTGCAATTGAAATTGGATTCAAATTTGATCCAAGACATCAGTCCAGACTTACTACTACAGGAATTGAGAGAAATAGGTTCCGTAAAAAAATATGAAAGTCAAGTTTTGCGAGCTGTCGGATCCAATTCAGAGCCATTCAGGGGCACGCAAGGTGCAGGTTGGACACTGGAAGCGTTATTGGGAATTCCAAGAAACTCAAGTGGATCACCTGATAAGTACGGCTTTGAACTTAAAGCATTTTTGAGTACGACAATTACATTAATGACGCCTGAACCGGATTTCGGTTATCGACATGATCAAGGTTTGACTGCCTTTTTGTATAAATTTGGTTGGCCCGGTACCAAGAATGACGGAAGTCAAAGATTTAACGGGAAACACAATACTTTGGTGACGTACAAGAAGAGTGGCTTGAAACTTGAAATTGAAAATTGGGATTCAGTAAGAAATGCGCCAACTGGCTATGGAGAGCCAAATGTTTTGCTAATTGACCCGTTAAGTGGCGAAATTGCTGCAGGTTGGAGTTTTGCAAAGTTGGCTGAAAAGTGGGGTAGAAAGCATGCTGGTGCACTGTACGTCACAGCTCATAAGTACAAATCAGAATCAGGGCCATTCGCAACCCATTATAGCTATGGAGCAGATGTCTATTGCGGTCAAGGAACTTCAGCAATTTTATTTTTGGAAGCAATTGGATTAGGTGTTGTTTATTTGGATCCCGGAGACAGAGTTAACGAATCAGGGGAAGAGAAAAAACGTTCGCAATGGCGCATAAGCAAGAAACGAGGATCTACTTTTGGGTCGACTTTAGCGCCTCTTTATGATCAGATGGAGACCTTCCAGATCTAGCCGCAAGCCTTGACTTTCTGAGTTCAAGAACTTTGACTATTTCTTTTGTCACGTCTTCAATAACAAGAGGAGAGACAGCGTTTCCAAATTGTTTGTAGGATTGCATATCTGAGCAAATTTGAGGAAAGCCATCTGAGAATCCCATGAATTTTGCAAGTCTCTTATTAAAACCCATTAACTTCGCAGCCTCGGAAGGTGTTAATCGTCTTGGATTCCTCCAGTCTGGCTGCTTTATCAATATTTCAGAGCCATCTTTGTAGTATCGCGCTGACAAAGTTCGTGAAATATCACTTGGACCGACTAGTCCAAAACCAAAACCGTTTCCTGCCGCTTTGTGCTTTGCAGCGTAATTTTGTAAGTAACGCCACAAATTGTCCGTGAGCATGTATTTCTCATCAGGAGTTTCTTCCAGAATTAATCCAAGCGATTGTTGTTTTTTGGGTCCGATTGGAAATTCAAAAGAATCCATTTCGGCATTGGTAAATTTCTTTTTATCGAAGCAAACCATAAAGAGACGTTCGCGATGTTGTGGCACCCAATTGCTTGCATCAATTATTTTGAATTTCATTTCGTAGCCAAGAGCTGAAATCGCCTCCTGAATCACTTTCCAAGTTTTCCCTTTATCGTGTGACCTTAAGTTCTTTACATTTTCAAGAAATAAGACTGATGGTCTTTTCTCGCCTATCACATCACAAATTGCAAAAAATAGATTTCCTTGTTCGGCGTCTTGGAAACCATGTTTGCGTCCTAATGAGTTCTTCTTGGAAACACCAGCAATTGAAAATGGCTGACAAGGAAAACCTCCGCAAAGAATGTCATGATTTGGAATTTGCTTTGAGTAATCTAGCTCTCTTAGGTCTTCAGTATTTAAATGATCTGAACCCGTCCATGCTCTATACGTTTGAGCAGAATATTTATCCCACTCATTTGCAAACACGCATTCGCCACCATTGAGTCTCATTCCGATGTGGAAGCCTCCTATCCCAGCGAAAAGATCTATGAACTTAAATTTAGAGATCTCTTGTGAGACTCCCTTCTTGGGCGACTTATTGCCACTTTCAGAATCTTTATGGGCCTTCTCAATTATGGTCTTTAAATATTTCTCTTTTGAGACTCCGGCAGGAATAGTTGATTCCAACCAATCTATTTCTTCGTCATTTACATTTCTAATTAGCAAACTTTTAGCCATTTTCTCTCTCTAGGTTGAATTGATAGCAGATTAACCCAGATGGCTGACAAATGAGGTGAGGACACCTTTTGCAAAATCCGGGTTTAATCAGTTCGTTCGCAATTACTGGCATGGAAGCTTGCCACGAGCGGACTTCTCCAGGGCCCGGCCGTGCTCCATGTTCATGCAGCATGCGCGCTGTCATTTGTTCGATGGCACTTCCTGATTCGTAGAGCGAACGGATACTAGGACCCGTTCCACGAATCAAACCCACAATGACCCCCAGGCAGCACGAATAAAGTCGTGCGGGTGGAGGTCAATCCTGAGTAAGGCGCCTGTCGGGCCGCGAGTAGAGACTATCTACTGTCAGGCGGTTATGAGGAAAGGTAGTGGAATAAGCCCAGCGGCGACTTATTGGTGCATTGCAGAATGAATCCCAATTTGGTACCATCTTGCTATGAGCATTCAAATCGCCGTTCGCCTTCCCTCCCAGTTGGTGAACTCGTTAGATGAGTTAGTCGATTCCGGCGCCGCACGCAGTCGGGCTTCCGTGATTGAACGGGCGCTGCTGCGAGAGTTGCGTTATCAGCGCATAGTGCAAGAAGTTGAGATCTTGAACTCAGAAATCGGAGCTGACGAGGATCTTGACTCCCTTGCTCAGTTCAGCAGCAATGTCGCTCTGGATGTCGATTGATGCGTCCCATCCATATTGCACATCTGGATAAGCCCAGACCAGTTGTCGTACTCACTCGCGAGTTGGTGCGCAATTCCATGACAAATGTGACGGTTGCGCCAATAACATCAACAATTAGGGGTCTGTTTTCCGAGGTTCGTGTGGGTAAGGAAAACAATCTTGAGGGTCCCGGGGTGATTTCATGTGACAACATTCAAACTATTCCTCGAACTGCACTGGGTCGGCAGATCGGTTGGTTGCTTGCACAACAGGAAACTGAATTGGGCGCTGCAATCAATCACGCTTTCGACCTCGAGATCACCTCGGTCGAGAAGGGCTAGCGGAAACCGTGAATCATTCACCCTGAAAGACATTGACCAGACCTCGTCATGGGATTTGAAGAGTAGGTGCGACTGCCTCATTCGCGAGTGGAATGCTGGTCAGTTAGCAGTCTTTCGCAACTACTTTCCACGTGAAGTTTTTACGCGACGCCCTGCACCAAGCAGACTATCCGCCTCCTCTCGACAATCGGCCCAGGTATTTTTCGGATTGAAGGTCGCGGAGTGGTTAAAAGCCGAACTTGGGCTCGAGAAGATGTCGAGGGCAGGCAGCAAGTGACATCCCTTTAGGCAAAACAACAAAACGATTAGCGGGCAATCCACAAACCGCGCAAATACAGAAATTAGTACCCATTTCCCATTCCCCTTCTAAATTGTGAAGCGGCACGTATGCGTCACGAAGATTTTTTATGCAACGAAAGTTGTGAAGAGGTCATAGTTTTCACCGTTGAGATAGCAGTTGATGGCCATGGTGTTGATTTGGTCAAGCACTGCACTAGTGAGTTTAGGTCGACCATTGAGTGCGTTGAGCCCGGTTGCAATGGTGGGGTAGGCGCGCCACCATTGCATGGCTATTACTTTTGACATAACTTCGTGGTCGAGTTCGTCATGGTCTGCCGGGGTCATGCCTAGTCTGCGAAGAATGTGGTCAAGGTGCGTGAGAGGTTGCAGTTCAGGGTCAACGCAATCCCAAAATGATGTGAATTGGGCTGGGGTGAGCACGCCCGTTACATAATTCATGTGGTCAAAGGGTAGGTCGAGTGGCTCACTGTTGTCAGGGTCGTCGAGCGGGTCATAGTTCCAGCGGGCGCGGGCAAGTGTCTCAGCGTCCCTGTCGCCAAGGTCGGAAAAGTCAACGGTTCCAGTCCGAGTGGACTCTGAATGTTCCCATGTGTCCCAGTTGACCTCCAGATTATGTTCGGAGGCGAACCGTGTTGCGAAGGTCCGTATTTCCGGTAACCCCAGTTCACTCCATGATTGAAGAATTGTGAGGGGAACATTCGTGATTGATTCTTTGGCTTGTTCCGGTGAAACTGTGACAGTCAAAGATGTTATGTACATTATTCAACTTTCTTTCGCGATGGGTGATTGCGGTTGTCATCATTAACCCATGCAGGACTGACATATTTGATCCGAAAAGGGATTGATCCGTTACGGTCATAACTTTCATTACTTTTTCACGAGAGAAGCAGGTGAGTGCAAGGTAAGTCATGTGAACTGTGCGGTGTATTGGATTAAGAGGATCTTTATTTTGTGCATGAACTATTTATTGACTCTAATTTGCGTCTGCACAACGAGCGAGAAAGGCCATGCCCAGTCTCCTGAACAACCACAACTCTCCGAATTCCTCGTTGAGAAAAACGGTTCGAGTTGGAGACGCACAAGAAAATGTGTATTCGGATATGCGTTGCCGCAATTAGTAGAAATTCATCCTGACACTGAGGATTAATAGCTTTCCTGTGCATTGAGTAATCCGAGGAAGCCGCCGAGTTGTTGCAGTCCAGTGATTGATGTTGGTGTCGCGCCTCGAAGTGCGGTCGAGTGAACGAGATAACAGCACCATTGAGCGCGACTGATCGCTACATTGAGACGATTGGGGGAGAGTAGGAAGTCGATTCCTCGTGGCAGGTCTTCGGTCGTTGAGGTTGCCATCGAGACAATGACGGCCACTTCTTCTCTGCCCTGAAACTTGTCAACCGTACCGACTTTGATGCTATTCAATCCCGCGTCATCGAGATACCGGCGGATGAGCCGCACTTGGGCGTTAAAGGCTGCCACGACAATGACATCTTTTTGTTCAAGGGGTCGTGACGGCTGTGTTTCGCCGCCACGGGCACCTGTCCATGCTCGACCAATCAAGTCTTTGGCAATCTCAACTACCTTGTGAGCCTCTTCTTCGCTGGAGGTGGTGTTGCCCTGGTGATCAACGGGGACGGCGGTAAGACCTGGTGTGATTCCATCAAGGTGACGTTGAGCCGTGATAGGAGAAGCTTGGAGTTTTCCTTCGTATTGCAGTTTGGATACGGGCTCGGTGAGGGCAGGGTGCATTCGGTAGGTCTGATCGAGGAAGTAGCCTCGGTCAGCAGGCATAGTGGCAGCATTTCCCGTGATGTGGGCTAATACTGATTCCTCAACCTTTTCAGGGTGTGTCCCTTGGCTTACTTGAGGGAGTTGCTGCGGGTCGCCCAGTAGGAGAACGTTTTTGACATTGAATGCGGCTGCTATGGCGTTGGGTAATGCAAATTGGCCAGCTTCATCAATTACTAACAAATCAAATTCAAGTTGCTGAAACTTTGCACTACAAAAATTCCAGACAGTCCCACCGACCACGTATCCGCCTGCTTGACTACCAGTCCATTTGGGGACGTCTTTCTGATCCCATGGGTGCGTATCTTTTGCCCCTGACTGTGGTTTTTTGGCAATAGGAACTGGCGTATCTACTGCGACGGCTGCGAGGAAGTTGTTGACCACCGAATGGGATTGAGCGATGACACCAATTTTCCATCCTTCTTTGGCAAGTTGAGCGACAACGTGGGAGCCCACGTAGGTTTTACCGGTTCCGGGTGGTCCTTGAACAGCAACGTAACTTGAATTGGATGTTCTCAGCGCTTCAGTTATGTCGGAGATGTTGTCACCGGTTCGAGGCAGTGGTGAGTCACGTCGTGGCGCTCTGGCAAGCAGAAGATCAGCCCAAGCAGTATTGGGAAAAACCCACTCATTGCCGAATCGTGTTTCCACTACCTGGGTTGCGGCAGCAAGGAGCGTTTGTGCAATCGCAGAAGTGTCTATCGGTGCACCCGGCAGTACCGCGAAAGGCAGTGATTGCCAGGTGACGCCGTCACGCCCACATGATTCCTTAATGGTCATTTGATCACGATCAATGTGAGTTGATGCGGCTTCGGCATAACCGCGAGTGGAATCAGCGGGCTGATTAATCCCTGGTTCGGGAGTTTCATACAGCAGGAAGAGACCGGTTGCTTTATCGAATACATCCGATGGAGCAGTTTCAGAATTTGTGATTGTGAGTGTGCGGGTGGGCTTGCCACCTCTCGGTCCTGTTGCCCACTCTGTCGCATCAATCTGTTCGATCAGTAGGACGCTGGTTGCTTGTTCAAGATCGTCTCGATCCGATTTAATTAAGTCAAAGAGAGTCCACCAAGCGGGGCGTTGTTCACGAATGTGGTACCCGAGAGTGGCAGCAAGTTGCATTCGAGATTGCTCCGTGTTGTTACGCGCCACAGGATCGGGGGAGATGCCCTCTGTCAGTTTTTCAATGATGACAACGCTGGGGTGTTGCTCCTTTTCTGAACCTTCTTCATCTTCTTGTTCATCGGAAGTTTCTTTTGTTGGTCGCGACTGAGGAGCCTGAGTCATTTGTGCTCGAATCCAGGTGTCTAAACCAAGAGTGGATTTGCAATCTAATTTGTTATAGCTGCGAATCACTTGGTAAATTTCATTCGCTTCGTTTAACTGGCCAGCTTCCCTTAGTGCCATCACTTCTTCGAACCTAATCACCGAATCCATGGCGGTAGCCACTTCTTCACCTGAATGGGTCATGTCATAGACCTCTTCAATGTATTTGATGGAGAGTCTCTCTGTGGAGAAGCGAAAACCTGAACGCACGATCTTGTAGAGGTCAACCAGCACACCATTTCGCAAAAGCAGATCGACATCGGATTCCCGTGAACCAAATTTCTGAGCAAGTTTCAGTAACGCATTGCGTTCGTAATTTGCATAGTGATAAACGTGCATATCGGGGTGCTTCGTCCAACGGTTCATGACAAAGTCCACGAAATCTTCAAAAGCTGTGCGCTCGGATGCTGTGTCGGTGGCATCTTTTGTGTCAAAGTCAAACTCGCCATTTTGCAGGTATCCAAAACCAAACATGTACTCCAAGCCGTCGCCATGGTTGGCGTATGGGTCACCTTCCATGTCGAACCACAGGTCGCCAGCAGAACGGGGTGGCATGGAATTAACAGATGACACGGCAGTGATGTCGAAAATGACTTTGTTTGCTTGTTCGCCTCGGATTTGAATGGCAGCTTGAGCCTGCAGGCGCGCAAACGTTTCCTTTGATACTGCCTTGGGTCGTTGATCAATTGTTGCCTGAGCCATCTGGTCAATCGTTGTAATTTTGGCGTCAACGAGTTTTAATCTGGTCGTGGCTCGGATTTCTTGGATGAGTGAAAGGTCTCTGGCTTCTCTTCTGCCCTGATCGCAATTGTCTGCCCATCGGCAATGGGTGCAGGCACTGCAAGGCGGGGCCCAGGTGGGATCCGGGATTGATCCCAGTTGGGGAAGGCGTTGTTGAACACGCTGTCGATATTCGCGGGCGACATTGATCAGATCAGGGGCCTGACCGCTCCAATTGTTGTCTCCGGCCAGCCAAAGGTGTACCTCGAAAGGTTCAGGTTGTCCGAGTCGAGTGAGCGCTTCAGCATAGGCAGCCACTTGGATGACGGCAGTCTTCTTTGCGCTTCGCGCCGATTTTGTATCGACGGGTTCATAAATGACTCTATTTTCTTGGTCACGTTCGAATTCCCCAGTGCTCGTCTTTCTGGCGACTAGGAAGTCAACAAAACCAATAAAGTCCCCCGTGAACAAGGTGCCTTGGTAGATTGCTTCGTATTCATCAGCCATGGCCTGCTTAGTCGCTTCCCAGGCAACCTGGTAATCAGTCACGTTTCTTTTCGGCACTTCAAGACGTTTAACTTGATGCGTGGATTCGAGTGCTTCGAGTCGCTGCTTTTCAAACTTGAGACCGAACTCTTGGAGGAGTTTCAGTTCGGGATTCTCGACCTGAGAAATGTTCAGGTTCCCCAGAGTCACTGCGGCGTCAAGAGCCACCTTGTGTTCACACTCATATTCAGAGATAAGATCTTGTGCTGAAAGCACCCAGTTGCCGCTAAGAAGTTGTGCCATGTGAACCCCCAAAATGATTTCGCACCGCACTAATCTCCAGCCGCATTGCGTATAGGCAAGTTGTTGGAGATTAGTTGCATTCCCTGGATTTGATTGCTCGGGTAAATGTGTGTGAGTTGAATCGCTTCTAGGCTATCGGTATGTCCATCGTAATGCCAACAAAACTACATTCACGTCAATTCGATCATAATTATTGAAGTCAACTTCAATTAGTCCCGTTAGTGTCACTCATCATCATTACCAGAATCTCTTGTGCGAGAGTTTTCTTCACAGGGACGTTCCGCATTACTGGAAACTACTTCGCCAAAGAGCAACTTTCTCAGGTACTAGCCAACACGGAGTTGAACCAGGCAGCGGAGTTGTCGCCAATGCATGCCATTAGGGACAAGGGAGTCAGTGAATCAGGAACGGCTAATTGCACCAATCGAATTCTCATCATTACTCCTCTTTGATGTGTTTGCGATTGGCAATGGCCGAAGCACCTGCTGCAAGTCCAATGAGTGGCAGCATGAGCAGCATGAAGATCCAGTAGGCGACGGTGAGGACTATTGGGTCAACGATTATCAGCCAGAAGAGGCCGCGGATCAGATTGAATCCATCGAAGTCCAGGAAGAAGAATGGTGCTTGACCACCGATGAAAGCTGTGATGGTTATCCAGACGGTCCAGATCAATAACAGAATTCCTAGGGGGATGCCGACAATCAGCATCAGTGTGTTGGTGGTGCGCTCAGAACGTGATTCCATGATTCCCCCTTGATTTGACGTGTTGAGGGCAGTCTGACTTTGGGGTCTGACACGTTGCTATGTATATAAAGGTAAAGCAAATTGGATGACTGCCTGCATACACCAACTAGGTGTATGGTCGTTCACGTGGCTCGAACTAATATTGATTTAGACGAGGAACTCGTGCAGCGTGTGATGGTGAGATACCACCTTTCCACAAAGCGTGAGGCAGTTGATTACGCCTTACGCCACCTGGCTGGCGAACCTTTAACGCGAATGCAGGCAGCTGAGATGCTCGGCTCAACTCCTGATTTCGCTGTGCCCACGGAAAGCGGACCGCGAACACGATCGCGTGCTCTCTTGCTGCCCAACGAGTTCTCCTGCTGGGTGACCCTCAGCAGTTACCGCAAGTCAGCCAGGCGGCGCACCCCGAAGGCATGGAAAGGTCCGTTCTCGAACACGTGATCGGCGATCACGCAACGATTCCTCCTGAGCGTGGCTACTTCCTTAGCCTCACGCACCGTATGCACCCCGAACTGACCAAAGCGGTCTCGCACCTGCAGTACGAAGACCGTTTGGAATCAGCGAAAGTCGCGGGCTTGCGGTCGCTAGAAGAGATCCCGCCAGGCGCCATCCCAGTCCCGGTGGATCACCGCGGCAATACAACTTCCTGCCCCGAAGAGGCCCACGAGGTTGTGGCCATTATTGAGTCTGTACGTGGTCGTGAATGGATCGATGCGCGCGATGATGAAAGGCAACCACCTCGACGTATTGGACTCTCTGACATCCTCGTGGTCGCAGCCTTCAACGACCAAGTCCGGCTCATTAAGCGCCAACTGGAGCAGGCGGGCTTGGAGGGCGTTGAAGTTGGGACGGTCGACAAGTTCCAAGGCAAGGAAGCTCCTGTCGTGATTGTCTCCATGGCCACTTCCAGCGCGGAGGATCTCCCCAGGGGTTTGGACTTCCTCCTCTCACCGAACCGGCTGAACGTCGCGATCTCGCGTGCCCAGTGGGCCAGTTACGTTCTTTACGCTCCTGAGTTGCTGAACGCGCAACCAAGCTCGATTGAGGGGCTTCGGCGACTGGGTCAATTCCTTGACCTCATGACCGACAACCAGAAGGGCGCTGTCCTGGCTTGATCTTGGTGACCGTGGAGGTGCCTCAGCTGGCAAGAGGCGCTGAAAAAGTTCCCACTGTGAAAGACATTCCCGGCATCGGGTGAGGCAGGAATCAGTGTTTTGAGGCGCTGCCTCTGACCCCAGGACGGATTTTGGGTTGCTGATCACTGAACCTTGAACCGCTCAAGCGAAAGCAATCGTGTCGGACATGCGCGGTGAGGATCGAATGTTTTTGTCGGGAGTTGGGTGGACCCTCTGCCACCGACAGCAGAGGGTCCACCCGCTGGCGTGACGAGCAGCTCTTACTCGTCGTTCTCCACCAAATGGATGTCAACGATGGGGGACTTGGTCACTTTTCTGCACTTGGGACAGAACGCTCGGTCTCCTGGTGGCCGTTGAGTGTCCGTCCGATCGAAGACAGCGCCCAATCGCACTTGAGTGTCGCAGCGCTGGCACTGGTGGGTGACCAGAGCGACGGTTTGCTGGTTCAGGTCGCGTCTTGTCGCCTGGTCCTTCCAGTCTTCAAGAATTTCAGGCCATGCCTCGGACAAGTGGTTGGAAACCTCCTCAATCACTTTCTCGAAAACAACGCTCATCGTGTACCTCCGTTCTGGGATTTCTCCCCTTTCCTGTCTTGCTCTTCAGTTATACGCGAGGGGTCTGACAGTCAATCCGTCTCGTGACTAATGAAGCGGCATACAGGAATGGCCTTCTGGTGTCTGAGAAAATCCATAACTCTTCGCAGGCACACCCGATTCCTTGTGGGCAAGGCAATTGAGCGAAGGCGTCAACGAGGTTCACTTTGAGCGGTCAGGATGCGGCTACCTGACGGTGCTTGCCTTCCTTGCGTGCCGTGAACACCTTCACCGCGATCAGAACGGCCGTCGCGGTGACTAGCCCATAAAGGAAAGTTGAGATTAAGGCGAAAACGCCGAATAGGTAGAAGAGCGTCAGGAGTATGAATGCACCTCGCCTGGTCGCGAGGAAGCGAGCAAGCATGTACGTCCACGGAAGTGTCACTAGAACGTTAGCGAACCCAACAGACAAGACAAGAGCGTTGTATTGGGGAGCGCTCCCACCGCGGATGAACAACCACGAGTTAATGGCGAAGAACAGGGCGAGCATTGCGCCGTGGAACACGCGACCGCGAACTTTAGTGTCGTAAATCGTGAACGGCGAGCCCTCGGTCCGCCGAACGGCTCTATTGAGGAACGTTGGGGGCTGTTGGTCACGATCCGTCCACGGCTGGCCTGTTTGGATAGTTGATTCAGTGTTCAACGGTGGATGGGGGTTGATTGTGGAGGTCGTGTGGCTGTGCGCTGAATCCAACCGATTCCTTTCGCGTAATCTCTCGGCACTTCGCTGAGCAGGATCGCTCAGGATTTCGTAAGCGATCTGGTACTTCAGGAACACAGCAGGATCCCCACCTTTATCTGGGTGGTGCTTTCTGACCATCGTCTTGTGCATCGCATCGAGCAATTCTTGGTCGAAGTCAAGTGAGATCCCGAAGACTTGGTACGCGGTGATGTCGCCAAGCGGGTGAACTTTCATAGGTACCTCCTGATCAAATTCTCTCTTTTCCGTGGAAGGTGAGTTGAACAAGCGATCTTGTTTTCTGATTTTGTAGAACCTCTTGAAGGAGTATCGGCACGCGACGGCCTATTCCTGGGTGGAGGCGTCGGTGAGGTAGATGGAACCGTCGGGCCATTCCTCAATTGTCACTCGAATGACCTTTCGGCGGTCATAAGCATGCACGGCTATCGAGTAGACCTCTGGATCCTCGACCTCTGCGCTGACAGTCGCTCCCTCGGTGTCGGAGGTCATGTAAGTCAAATGAACTCTTGTCTGATTTGGGAGGTAAGGAGCGTCCTCAACCCGAGCAGTACCCGTAACGACTTGGTAGACGGTGCCTTCATCGCCTACCTGGTTTTCGACAGTCACCTTGGAAAGTTCCATCGTTATTCCTCTGCTTGTTCTTACCGCTGCTTCTTGTTGCGGCCTGACGTTTGCACGGGCTTGGGAGCTAAGAGATTGCGATGCTCCCTCTCGTAATCTGACGCCTCAGCGAGGAGAACACTCCACGCATCACGCAGTAGGAGCATATCCTGACTGGGTGCGTCAGGGTGGTTGCGTAGCCACATCGCGTACTCACCCTGGCTGGCTTCGATCAGCCCTTCACCTCGATCGGTGAGGGATCGAAGCCAGTGTGCGAGCCAGACCACGCAGTCATCCCTAGAGACGCCGTCGTATTGGCGCGGTAGCGGGTTCGGCTTCAATCCAGCAGCCTGACAAGCATCGGTCCAGGTCCCGTATCGGCGCCTGTAGACCATTGAGTTGGGGATTTGGTCTCGCTCGTTTGACGCTAGAGAGTCACGCCACTTATTGAATGCGCCCTCGGACATTTGCCCATTCTCGGGAATCTCGAGAGCCCGAGCAGCTGCTCGCAGCGTGCCCTCCATCTGGTCAGAAGTAAATTTCTGTTTACCTTCACGAACAGGGGGGAGTATGTACCCGTCCATTGACTGCTTGGCTTTCTTGTAAAGCTTGTCAACTCTGTATGGGGGTATCCCGAGGCCGTCAGCAATGTCCATCTTCGAGCTTTGCTGGTTCTCGACGATGTACTCAGCGATACGCAATGCCTCGATGCTCTCTTTCTCTTGTTGCTCGGTGACGCGGGCCCTCTCGCTCTCCTTCTCAGCGGAAGTGCTCATAAGCGGAGCGACATTGGCTTTCACGGTTTGAGGCGTTACGGGTCGCCGGTACCGCAGTGCTAGCTCATAGGCAAGGTCGCCGTACGTGGCCCCTGACTTGCGAGCTTCAATCAGGTACTGCATCTCGCGATCCCACGGAAGAACTTGCGGTCGACCTCGCCGCGGCGCGCTCTTGATCGAAGTGGTTGTGACTTGGATGTTGCTCATCTTGCGTCCCCTGGTCATGTGTTCTTCCACCGGTCTTGCCCGTTCAAAGTTGGTTGAAAGTGGAACCAAATGTCTTAGGCTGCGTCAAACCCCTATGAAGACTTCACGAACTACCTCAAAATTGACAGTGTCAATCGCCGGCCTTGCAGCTGGAGCACTACTACTGGCTGGGTGTTCCTCAGACATGGACGATTCGAGCATGGATGACGCGGGCTCCGTAAGTGAATCCGTAAGTGAATCCGCGAGTGAATCCGTGGGCGGGCTGACCGGATCCAAAGACGGTGCGCATCGATCGTTCGAGGAAGTCCACTCCGACAGAGAACACAATGGTCAAATCCTGGATGACCACGACCACGACCACGGTGCGCGTGAGTACAGCGAGTTAGATCTCGAGGCCGCCTTCACTGATTGGGATAAGTGGGATTTCAAGACATTCCCTAAGAATGCCAATGGAGTGAAACTTGGCGAGCAGGTCAAACTTAGTTTGTACAAGAGCTCTGCAGAGCACCCCGTTGTCATTGACTGGGGCGATGGGACCGTCGAGGCTTACGAGCAGACGAAGAAGATCTGCAAGACAGCGAAGCAGGCCCGCAAGAACGCGAAGCGTTGCGTCATCAAGGTGAAGCACCAGTACCAAGATGTGGGTACCTACACGGTCCAGATCACAAATCCCTCTAGCAAAGCCGAGGTGCTTGATGGGGCAATCTACGTCATCCCCTCGGGTGTTAACAGCGATTCGGGATCCATTGATAACTCTGTGGGCGTCGGCGGCTGGTGGACTCCTGAGCCTGGCTCGAACTCGCAACGCGTGTGGCAGTCAGAACGACTTGGAGCAACGTTCGCTCCCTGCACGACCGTGCTGTGGTACTTCGACAGGTCCAATGAGCCGAATGCAGCCATGTACAAGCAGACTCCCGAAGCGCTCGAGATCATCGCTAAGCACTCTGGGCTGACTTTCGTTGAGACGCAGGACCCTGACGCGGCGATGCTCACGTTCGAATGGGAAGCGTTCGAGGACAGGCGGGGGCGTGCTGCTGGACTGGGCGGTCAGCGTCGAGATTTCCGTTATGACCCGAACATAAACACAAGTATCGAGACCCGCACTGGCGCCGTCCAATACAACCTGAACAGCGCCTGGCCGACCTCAGCTGAGAAGAAAGGCTTTGCGCCCGTCCGCATCGGTAACACTACCCACGGAGGTAACGGCTGGCTGATTGTCCACGAAGTTATGCACGCCCTAGGTATTGACCACAGTTTGGTGGACGGTGAAGTCATGTCCCCAAGTATTGGTTGGGAAACCAAAGCAATGTCGCAGAACGACATCGATGCCTTGAACGTTATGTACCTAAACAACCCTTGCCCTGCGGTTGCTTAACCGCGACCGCCCACGAACCACGAACCATCTGTCCGTGGAGTGAGACAGGAATGAGAGCCACAGTTGCACCAGGGTCAGGTCATCGGATCTTCCAACGCCGGCAACAAAGTCAACGGCTTCCCCGGAGCTAGGCGGATTCCCCCAAATTCCCCCATTCCCACGAGACGCTATGAGGCGCTACCCCCTAAAACCCCAAACACGTAGGGGGGTTTCCCCTAGAAGTGGGGGTGAGCCCCGGACTCATAAGGTGGTCAGGCCGAGTGTTGAGGGATACCAAGACTCTCGTAGTGCTTATTGAGGACCGGCACCTCAAGTCGAAGAAGTGCAATGAGGGCCTCACTAAGCCCGAGAGCTGCATCGTGAACGATCCTGAAGTCCCTGATCGCACTCTTCCCACGATGCGCAGCGTTATTCCTGACGGTGTACCACAGTTCCCAGGGAACATTTGCGCGAACCGCCCGCCTCACGCTGTCAGCACGGTAAATGCGTTCCGCAGGGAGTATTTGGACGTGTTTGAGGAGTTGCGATCCAAGATCTGAATCATGTAGCGCCAAGTAGTGATCGGCCATCGTGAAACCGGTCTTGTCGCCCGCGTCATCGGCCGATTGGTTTTGGAGAGCGGGCTGAGCGAACGCGACATAGCGTTCAAAGACCGTCCAAAGGTTGAGCAACGTACCCATGAGCGGCAAATAACTTTCCCAAAACGCTGGTTCATCACTATCCGGGTAAACCCTCTCGGACCGGTGAGCCTGTTCGTACAGGACCGGTAGTGCGTGGCGAAAGAGCAGGTCATCGGAGACAGACCACGCCCCACTTGAAACAGGTTCTAAGGGACTCTTGTTGGGATGTTTCGCAGCGTTGACCCTTACTTGCAGATGTTCGTTATCGGGTGTCTTGACGGTCGCGATGGATTCAGCGTAAGTGTTTGGATCTTCAAAGCTTCTGATGCTTAGGTCCAAGGCATCGAGCTGATCTGGTTTGGCTTCGAGGACGAAACCATCGACGGTGGAGTATGGTCGTCTGGTGACAACAGGTAGACCATCGCGAAGTGCCAGCCGCCAGCCATCAAGTTGGCGCGGGAAGGTTTCAGCAATACGGGATTCAATCCGTCGGTAACCTAATTCTCCGGGTTTAAGGGAGCCGTAAACGAACCAGAGCCGAGTATCTTCCGACATCGTTAAACATCGATACCCATCTGTGCCCAGGCTGTTTGCACGGAGCTCCAGTCAAGTTTCTGAATCCTTGTACCCGCCCATTCGTCGTCAGCGATCTGGTTATCGACTGTGACAATCAAAACCTCAACACCGTCAGGTGAATCGAGTTTCTCCACGAAAAGTAGTGCCTCAAGGAGTACTGCGAGAGCAAGTTGCTCAGGGGAGCAGGAGGGCTCCGATTCTACGAAAGCGTTTCCAGTGTTACCCATTCTCCCAAAGAGCTCCTCCTTCCAGAGCCCGTACTTAGGCAGGTTCCTCGTGGCTGAAACGACTTCTGAAAACACCCAAGCCATCTGTTCTGGGTATGGCGAAACGAAGGGTCGGGGGTCCGGGTACCAGCCGTCGACAGTAGGTGTCGGCTGCGTATCGGTGATGAGCGTGTCGGCAAACCCCCAAGGGCCGACTCTTTTGATGCAGGGCCCGTCTTCACTGATGGTGATCGCAAGTGATCGCAGTGTGGTGCGCGCCCCCGCTACATCCATTCTCGCTGCCCCCATCCGCATCGGGAATCGTGAAAGGTTAGCCCAGAGCGTAGCAGCGGCGCCCCCTTGTTGGGGCTTCATCCATGCTGGGACAGAGCCAAGTTGTGTCATTTTCTTGTGTCAGGGAGCAAGAGGATTGTGACACACGTTTAACACAGCTCTAACGAGATGTTTGACAGCCCCCAATAAGGCCCAAAACCCCGTCACAGTGGGGATTTTGGGTAGTACACCGCCGAGCCGAGCGCGTTTTACCCGCTCCCTGATAAGGAAGAGGTCGATGGTTCAAGTCCATCTGGGCCCACCCAATCCCCACAAGCCCGACTTTCCCAGTTCCTGGGAAAGTCGGACAAAGTTGCCTCAACTAGAGCATTTTTTGTCCGTCTCATCCGGGTTCTGTCCATTACTGTGGAGCACGGAGAAATGGTTACCTTTGGAGTCGCTAGCTAATCGGTGTATCTTTAACCTATGAAGAAACTTCTACTCCTTGTGCTCCTCGCCGGCGTTGGCTACCTCGTGTACCGCCAAGTGACCGCAAACCAAGATGACGATGATCTTTGGTCTGAAGTCGGGGCTGATCAGGACCTGCGCTAGCATTCCCCACGCACCGAATACACATATTGCGTTTTTGGTGCTCCTCAAGCACCACGAGGGGCTTTAGCTCAGTTGGTAGAGCGCTGCCTTTGCAAGGCAGATGTCAGGAGTTCGAGTCTCCTAAGCTCCACAAGTTTGACGCAGAAAATTGTTAGCCACCTTTGGGAACTGGCGGTGAAAAAATGCGCGCCACTCGAATTATCTATGTGGAGAACGATCCCGTTCTTCGAGGCGTGATCAGCGAGATTATTGGTGCACGCAAGGAAATGGACATCACGTATTCCTGTGAAAGTTCTGATCAAGTATTGGCACTTCATGATGTGGAAATATTTGACGCAGCGTTGATTGATCTGGATCTAGGGCCGCAATCCCTTAATGGAATTGAAATCGGTCTAATTCTTAAGGAAAAAAATCCAGATATTGGAATCGTAATTTTCACGCAACATGTTGTGCCTGACTTCATGGACAATCTTCCCGACCGATACAACATGGGGTGGTCCTTCATTGAAAAACGAGGAGATATTTCAATGGACTACCTCGCTGATGTAATCAAGTCAACGGCACGAGGACTCAATATTGTTGATCCATCAGTTCAACGCACACGAACCGATGTCGGTGCCAATCCACTTAAGCAACTTTCTGGTCGTCAACGTGAAATTTTGGCACTCGCCGCAACTGGACTTGACGCCCCGTCAATTGCGACAGAGCTCCACCTTGCTGCCGTCACGGTGAGACAAGACTTGTCACAGGCTTATCGAGTGTTGATTCCAAATCCGAAACCAGGAACGGACCTGCGCATGAGTGCGGTACTGACCTATTTGAGACTTTCACGCACCTACTCTGAACAGGAATAGTTGTGGCAGAACAGGCTAAGTCCGCACCTTTAAATTCCATGCGATCGCAGGTCGCTCAAGTACTACTCGGTCCCTGGATTGTCCCACTCGCACCGCTTTTTGGAGTCACTGCTCTGGTGTTCGTCGTTGCGAACTCGGACACAATCGGTGGAACTGATACCAATGGATCTTTCCTGCTCGTGGCACTTATTGCGATGTATAACGCAGGAGCTTTCGTACTTGGGGTGGGAATCGCACTGCGAATCTTTAGAATAAATAAACGTTCATTAATGACTCGCTCCCAGTATTTGATCACGGTCCTTGCAGGAGGACTCTTTCTCGCATTGAGTCGCATTAGCATTTTTCAACTTGATCTAATTCCGTACCCAGATGATGCTAGGTGGTTCCTGTTTGCGATTCGGGGATTCTCTTATTCATTCCTAACTTTATCCCTCATAGGCTATTTCTACACATCAATTTCGCAGGCAGTAGTTCGAGCCGACTCTCTTGCCGCGCAGCTACAAAAACAAAATACATTGTTGGTGTCAGAAGACGAAAAGTTACGGTCCTCTGTTTCGCAATTTCTCCACAATCGCGTACAGTCGCAAATCATGGCAGTGAGTCTGCAACTACAACAATTACTCGCAAAACCCGATGTGAGTCTTGAGGTTTCGCGTGGCGGGGCATCTATCATCACGGAATTGGAACGTATTCGATCCGAGGATTTACGCTCGGCGATCCGTGCACTTTCTCCTGATATTCCAACGATCGGGCTTTCTGCCGCTGTTCGGGAGTTAGCCCAAACACACGAGCCACAACTAGAAGTGACACAGGACATTGATATCGAGCAAATTGATGACAAGACACGCGAAATTGTTGAAATGGCTTGCTATCGAATTATTGAACAAGCGCTCGTGAACTCTGTTGTCCACGGTGAGGCATCAAGGGCGGAAGTTCACGTTTCATGTGACGGTCCGATGGTCTTGGTTGAGATATCAGACAATGGCTCAAGCACTACAGGGGAAGTAACTCAAGGTAGTGGTCTGTCGCTCGTGGAAAACTGGACCAACTCGCTTGAAGGATCGTGGGAGTTATCGCTTGGGCCAGATCGTGGAGCGACACTGAGTTGCCGACTCAGAGCTCCCGCGAATAAACAACTGTGAGGGCGATTCGGATATATCTGTATTCACTTGATACGTGGTGCGCATTTCACGTCTAGTGTCACCGGGTGAAGCAAGAGAACCCCTTGCCCGGGAAAGCCGCGATTGTGTTGGCAGTCCTGATCCTCTTAGGCCTATTTGGGTTCGTTTCCTTGATTCTCAACAGGTAATTAATTTTGGACACCGATGCTCTGCATGTTCTTGAATCCCACGTAGCGAATAGTGATGGTAGAGCGCAGTCAAACCCAACCCACCCCGACCCACCCCGACCAACCCTCACCTATGGGCTTGCCGTGATTGCTGTGCTTGGACATTAACCGCCCGCGCGAATACCCCCAAAGGTAACGTGGAAGGATTAGGACATGACACTACAAGCAATCATTCACACAAATCTCGGCGACATTAATTGCAATCTTTTTCCAGATCATGCCCCTAAAACGGTAGAAAACTTCACCGGTTTGTCAGAGGGCACCAAGGAGTGGACCGACCCACGCGTGAGCGCTAAGACTTCGGCACCTTTGTACAAGGATGTTGTTTTCCACCGAATTATTCCTGGATTCATGATCCAAGGTGGAGACCCATTGGGTACCGGAACAGGCGGCCCCGGTTACCGCTTCGAGGACGAGGCGCACCCAGAACTCACATTCGACAAGCCCTACCTGCTCGCTATGGCGAATGCTGGCCCCGGCACGAACGGGTCACAGTTCTTCATCACGGTTGCGGCAACCACGTGGTTGAACTTCAAGCACACTATCTTCGGTGAAGTTGCCGACCAAGCGGGGCGCGACGTTGTCGACGCAATTGCAGCGGTTGAAACAGGTTCACAGGATCGCCCCAAGTCCGACGTTGTGATTCAATCGATTGAGATTGTCCGCAGTTAACCTCAGTGGAAGATTCACCCTCCTGCTATCGGCACCCAGATCGACCAACGCGAATTTCATGTTCACGCTGTGAAAATCCAATTTGCACCGAGTGCATGATTGCTGCACCTGTTGGTTACAGGTGCCCGGACTGCATGAAGGCCACTGCACCACCAACACCCAAGACGGTTGCTGGTGGTGCAGTGATCGCCACGCCGCGCGTCACCTATGTGCTGATCGGCATCAACGTATTTCTGTTCGCAATTCAGTATTTACAAGGAATCAACCAAGTCGCCATTGACTACGGCATGTATCCCGTTGCAATTGCCCAAGGTGGTGAATGGTGGCGGCTGTTCACCAGCGCGTTCCTGCACGGTTCCTTCATCCATATCGCTTTCAACATGTACGTCTTGTTTTTTCTTGGACCTACGCTTGAGCGGATTTTAGGTCACGCGCGGTTTATCGTGCTCTATCTTCTCTCTGCCCTAGGTGGCTCTGTTGCTTCATACTGGTTCTCTGACCTGCAGACAGTTTCTGTTGGGGCTTCGGGTGCAATCTTTGGCCTGATGGGCGCACTGATCGTTGCGGGACGTCGACTTCGATACGACATTAAACAGGTTCTCTTTTTATTGATCATCAACGTAGCGATTGGTTTCTTCTCGCCCGGTGTTGATTGGCGCGCACATTTTGGCGGTCTCGTTGTGGGAGCAGCTGTTGCGGCAGTCATGGTGTTTCCGCCCAAACGAATTCGAATGCCCGTTCAGATCGCGGGGGTTCTTGGGCTTGTTTTGGTGTTATTTGCACTCACTATGTTGCGCACAAGTCAGATTAATGACCTTTTTGCACCCATCTCGCAACTGATTGCGTAATAACTATTCCATCGGTGTTAGGAATTCTCTGAAAGCTTCGGGGATGGGTGCAGATTCCCGGGTTACTTGGTCCACGTTGACATAAGTTATGAGTCCTGAAGTTGCAACGTTTTCGCAGAGGGTTCCGGTGTCTGGGTCCTGGATCCGAGCCTGGAATGAGAGATCAAAGCTTGCGGTTCCCAAACGCGGGCATGTGACGTAAATGTGGAGTAATTGATCCAAGCGTGCGGATTCTTGGAAGCGAATGTTGACTTCAACAAGCACAGGGTCAAGGCCAGCAGCCTGCATGGCGTCGGGGGCGAAACCAAAGGCTCGGAAGAACTCGATACTGGCCGCGTCGAAGAACTCAAGGTAGCGAGAGTTGAACACAATACTTTGAGGATCGACCTCACTGAACCGAACCCGGTGGGTGTAGCCACTCCATGTAGTCATGAGCGTAGTCTTTCACGTATTGGAGGTGCGAGGTGAAAAAATTCTTCACGGCAGTGTTACTGATTGGAATTGGTGTGGGGTTGGGTTTCCTAGTGCGGCTGATCTGGCCTACCGGGGAGAGCAAAACCTGGTGAGCGCCGCTACAACACCTTCTGCGACCGCGTCGTGGAAGGCCTCTGAAGTGAGTCGTTTGGCGTCCCCAGCATTGGACATGTATCCGAGTTCAATACGCACCGTCGGCATTCGGGTGAATCGAAGCAAATCCCACGTTCGTGGGTGAATGCGGCAGTCCTTACGGTCAGTTCGACTTATGAGTTCTTCATTGATGAACCCTGCGAGGATTCGACCGCCCGGTGAATGGTTGCCACCGCTCGGTGAACCGAAGTAGTACACCGAAATCCCATTTGGCTTTGGGCTCTCGACCTGGTCAAGGTGGAGCGAGATCACAATGTCAGCGTCCATCCGGTTGGCGAACTCTGCGTGGGTTGACTGAGTTTTGACTTCCGATGGAATTTCGGGGCGGGTAAGGAGGACTTGGGTGCCCAGGGCGGCCAGACGACCTTCAACGCGCAGGCAGATTGCATAGGTCAACTCGGGGTGAACACTCTCACCTGGGTCAATAACGATCACTTTGTCGGCGATACCTGTGCGCAGGGAGGCCAAGGATGCGTGTTCACGTAATGCCCCCGAGTCACCTCCAACAATTGAACGAGATAGTCGTTCAAACGCCCGCAAGGTGTCCAAGGCACAGGTTCCGTCGGAGCTCACGCCAACTCCACGTTGAAACTCGCGAAGCGCAAGATCAGTGGCTGGTCCGAAAATACCGTCAGGACGACCAGAATTGAATCCGAGTTGATTAAGACGGCGTTGTAGTTCGGTGACGTCGTCACCCACCATGAGGTGTCCGGGAGTGAATGACAAAACTCGGTCACCGAGTTGCCATCGTGCTTCGTCTAGACGGCGGAATGTTTCTGCACCAACAAGACCGTCGACGGTGATCCCGCGTTCTTGTTGAAATGTGCGAACGGCGACAGCAACCTGTTCATCGTAGATATCAATTGCGACGGCAGTTTCGTTTGTGTTCACAAGTAGACCGAGGTGCGCGAGCCGTGCGCGAACCTCCGCAACGGCCGCCCCGGTTGAACCAAGGCGGAGCATTATTACTTACAGATACGGTGCAAGGTCAGCGAGAAGTGCAGCCTTGGGCTTTGCGCCGATGATCGTTTTTACGATCTGTCCACCCTGATACACGTTCATGGTGGGGATCGAAGTAATGCCGTAGGACGCTGGCGTTGACGGATTTTCATCAACATTCATTTTGGCAATTACTAATCCGTCATTGGCTGCAGCAATCTCTTCAAGGATCGGGGCAACCATTTTGCACGGCCCACACCACTCCGCCCAGAAGTCCACAAGGACTGGCTTCTCACTCATGAGTACTTCGTCGGCAAAATTTGCATCGGTGACGATCTTGGTTGCTCCCATGTGTTTCTCCTTTAGTTGGGGATTAACTTAGCGAAAAGGGTTAATGGAGGTACTACTGGTGGGCGAGATACCGCTCGGCGTCCAGTGCTGACGCGCAACCGGTCCCTGCCGCGGTTATTGCTTGACGGTAGGTGTGGTCTACAAGGTCTCCACAGGCAAACACACCCGGAGCAGAGGTGCTCGTTGAATCGTTCTGAACAAGAACGTAACCCTCGGGGTCAAGATCAACCTTGCCTGCGAGTAATTCTGAGCGGGGGTCGTGGCCAATCGCGATGAAAAGGCCGGTTACGGGGAGTTCACGCTCGGTCCCATTTTCCGTGTCGCGCAAAGTTACGCTGCTCAGTTTTGCATCACCGTGGATTGCGGCGACTTCACTGTTCCAGGCAACATGAATCTTCTCGTTGGCAAGGGCGCGTTCCTGCATAATTTTGCTGCCACGAAGTTCCCCTCGGCGGTGAATCAGTGTGACAGATTTTGCAAAGCGAGTAAGGAAAGTTGCTTCCTCCAGCGCGGAGTCACCGCCACCAACCACTGCAATGTCTTGGTCACGGAAGAAGAAGCCGTCGCAAGTTGCACACCAAGAAACACCGTGGCCGCTCAGTCGTTTTTCGTCTGGTAACCCGAGTTCCCGGTATCCCGAACCCATAGCCAGAATCAAGGTTCGAGCTTGGTGCACCTTGCCTGCGCCGTCGGTTACGGTCTTGATTTCTGCGTCAACGTTAATCTCGGTAATGTCGTCTGTGACTATTTCAGCACCGAAGCGGACGGCTTGGGCTCGCATGTTTTCCATGAGCTGAGGACCCATGATTCCGTCTTCAAAGCCCGGGAAATTTTCTACTTCGGTCGTATTCATTAGGGCGCCACCAGCCGTGACAGCTCCTTCGAACAGGAGGGGGAGCAGTTGGGCTCGGGCGGCGTAAACCGCTGCGGTGTAACCGGCAGGACCGGATCCGATAATTATGACATTGCGAACTTCACTCACGAAAAATCACTACTTTCCATTGGTTCTGCCTTATACGTTCTGCCCTATAAGTATTGCCCTGAAGAAACTGTGCGAGTGGAGTCTACGCCCTCTGGGATTGTTTCTTTAAGTGTGAAGCACATCAGTTGAATGAGTGGCTCACATGTGAGTAGACGTCTAGGGCGACGCTGCCGCAACCTGGCCCTACAACCCAGACGTCGAGTGCACCTAGGTCAGTTCCAGAGGATTCAAGTGTTGCGGCGAACTTTATCCGGTCGTCGCTGGTTGCGAGTGTGTCCATGCCTTCGAACATGGCCATGGGAATCACGATCACACCGGCATCCATCCCCTCGAAAGTTGCCCGATCAACAAAAATGGCCTGAGAAGACTCAGATTGGGTGATTTCGGTGACGCAGCTGCGCAAATTCTCCAAACTGCCGGTCATTCCGTTTGCCTTGGCCATTTTTTTGGCCTGCATGTCGCTGACCGGGGTCATGAACATGTCCATGGGCTTTGTGATCCCAATTTTCCCCAGTAAACGCGTGATATTTTCTTTGAGGTTCGAGGCGGTGTAGTCGTTGCCACTCTCCATGACTTCGACCGCAGGGGGAACAAAGCCAGCTTGAATTACTTGGGGGGAATCTGCTAGAAGTGCTCCGGTTTCTTCACTCGCCACCACAGAATCTTGATCGGTTGAGTTCGAATTCAGGACATTTACTCCGATTCCGACGGCAAAAAGAGTCACACTGGCGGCAACGAGGCCACCCACCCACTTGCTCCCGATCCGGCGCTTTCGGTACTGATCAAGATCCGTAACGGAGGGGTCCGAGCCAAGGGCGGCGGGTGAATCTGGAACGACCCGGTCGGCGGCTTCGAGTGAGAGTGTTGTTGCGATTTGCTCCCACACATTTTCGGGCATTGGGGTAAGTGGTTCGGAATCTAGATAATGCCCGAATTTTCGCAATTCTGAGGTGAGTTCAGGGAAGGATTCCATGTCGAAATCGTCTTTTTTCTCGCTCATGAACCCTCCTCCTCACTTAATTGTGTGCTTATGCTTTCTGTGACGATTCCACCGGCGGCTTGGTTCCGCAAGTGGCTCAAACTTTCAGCGAGTTTTGTTCGCCCACGGCTGCATCGGCTCTTAATCGTCCCCGCTGGGCAATTAAGCTCCGCTGCGGCCGCTTCAACCGAGTAACCTTGTACGTCCACCAAAATAATGGCTTCTTTTTGGTCTTGCGGCAACTCGGCGAGTGCCGCAGAGATTTCAATCCAGTTTTCTCGCTCCTCAATGGCGTCCCGTGGCTCCACAATTTCCAGGCTGTTGTTTTCGTGGTGGTCGGGCAACGTAGTTGTAGGGCGGACAGCTTTACGGCGAAGACGATCTAGTCCTGCATTGACCACAATTCGGTGCAGCCACGTGGTGACCGCGGCCTCCCCCCGGTACTGATCGGCACGGCGAAAAGCGGAGATCAATGCGTCCTGCAAGGCGTCGGCAGCCTCTTCGGGGTCACCGGTGGTTCGCAAGGAGACCGACCAGAGCCGATCTTTGTGGCGAGAGACGAGTTCACTGAATGCTTGGGAGTCGCCGGCCACATGTGCAGACATGAGTTCGCGATCACTCAACTCGCGAATTTCGATCTCAGACACGCGATTAGCCTAATGAAGTCGCGGGAGACCGTGTCTTCACCTGTCAGTTTGTGGACAACTTGGCGAATTTGTGAACTTCCCCTTGTTTGAGGGCTTAATCGTTCTGGTTTGAGCTAATTCTTTGCAAATACGGAAGCGCTGGTGACCCCACCTTGAAATTTCTTACCATTTTCCGTGGGTGGAATTCCGGTGAGCCAAATCAAGACATAGCGCCCTGTCACAGGTCGCGGTGCACGAAGATCAATTTGTGGCCCCGCGTTATCAATGCTGACCAACTTAGTCCACAGATCTGGGTCCGGAAGGATTTCATTGGCAACTCGAACCTGCAGATCGGTGCCAAAACCAATTAGGCCTAAGGAAACCCCGGTGACATCTGCTTCCTCACCCAAATCCAAAATTAGGCCAACCCCACCTTTTTTGCCAAGGGTTGCGGTCTTGTAAGTCTTTGTGGTCCACGCTGTTACCGCGTCACCGTCAATTGCGAAGTCTGCGCTTTTCTCCCGCTCGGTTCCCAGAGCGCCGTTAGGGGGTGCCCCACGCGGATCAAATGACCGCACTGAGGCAATGGGTACCGTGCCTACTGTGTCCGCAACCTCTACCTCGACAAATGGAATCGCTGGGCTATTGAGAATTTCATTAGCGTCGATCACATCTCCTTCGACACCGATTTGATTCGCTGACGAATCAGAATTATTAAACAGCGTGGTTCCCACGAAGGCAAGTGCAACAACGCCAGCACCAGCGAGCACAACACCAAATATTCGTGTGATGAAATTGCTAGCGGACCTTTGTTGAGAAATCCCGATTGGTGCTCGCACGGTAGTTGTGCTTACGGGCGAAAGGTAGTCACGCGCTGACGCAATTGAATTTGCGAATCCGAGTGAATCTTGAATCCGCGTCACACCTCGTGATTTGCTGGCACCAATAACACTTCTACTCACGAGGTCGTCGATTGTGCGGGGAATGCTGGCCTTGACACTCGAAGGTAAAGGAATGTCTTTGCCTGCTTTGGGTGAAAAAGGAACGTGAACGCTCAACTCAGGATCAGGATTCTTCTCCCGTGAAAAAACTGGGTATGGCCATAACCCAGTTGTGAAGCAGTAGAGCAACGATCCGAGTCCATTGACATCTTTTATTGACGATGAATCAAGTACTGAATCATTGTCAAAAAGTGGACCGAACAGCGCGTGGTCAACAGCTAATCCACTGACCAATACTTCAGAATTTTCGGTCAGGAAAACACAACTTGGCCGAAGGCGTCCGTGTTCAAGGTTGATTGATAGACAGGCATTTAATGCCCAGGCAATATTTGATACAGAGTCAAGGGAAAACTCTGCGTCGAATGGTGAAGTCTCAATTTCGTTGACGGCAACATGGAGGGGTTTTCCAGTGCACCACTCGCTGATTATTGCCGTGTAGGCCGGGTCTTCTTCAGTGCTGCCGATATCAAGGATGTCAAGTACGCGCAGCAGGCGTCGATCGTCGGCCATTGCTGCCGCTTGGGCGGCGCCGAGAACTCTTGTGAGCCGCGAATCTTTTGTCTGAATGAGTCGGATAGCCACGTTACGGTCAAGAATTTCGTCCCGCCCACGCCACAACGCAACCGTGAATTGCCCTGGCATTGTGGGCTCATGCTCACTCACAAGCTCCAAGAGTGTGTAACGATTGAGTGTGGTTCCGGAACCGATCACGTGTTCACCTTAGCCCCAAGTTTCTCGCGGATCACACGGTAGGCAAGGGTGATCTCGGGAACACGGAAGATCCAGGACAAGGCGATGTAACTGATTGTTCCACTGAGGATTACCAAAATTAACTGCATAAGCAGAGTGGTTTTGTCGGAATAATTCACGATATTAGTGTCACCGAAAAAGAATTCGTTGAGCCTGCTCTGAATGAATAGCATGACGAGGACCGAAAGGATGCCGACAATCAGCATTCGTGCAATTGACCCGATGGTGGAAAGTGATGAGAGTCCACCCAGTTTCCGAGCTAAAACAATCCAAGCAATGACCAAGCCCACCCAGTAGGAAAAGCTGTAACACAGGGCAATGTAGGTGATCTGAACACCTTGACCTGTGAGCAAACCAAAAATTGGTACGAGGAGGCCAAGGAAAACCAGCGAGAAAGCAACAGTGATGAAAAATGGTGTACGGGTGTCCTCTAAGGAGTAGAAGCCACGCAGTAAAACATAAAAGAGAGTGAAGGGAAGCATTCCCAGCATGAAGACTGAGATCACTTGGCCCAGTATTCGAGCCTGATCGGTTGTTGCAGCTCCAAAGTCAAAAAGCAAAACTGCCACGGAAGTGCCGCTGACAAAGATCAGCGCCGTGACAGGAATTATGAGAAAAGAAACCAGACGCATCGCACCTACGAGGTCACGTGAAACCTGGGTGATTTTTCCTGAGTGTGCAACTCGACTGAGTGAGGGCAGTAATGCTGTGATGACGGAAACCGTGATCACACTGTGGGGCAACATGAAAACCAAATGAGCTTTTTGGTAGGTGGTGAGCCCTGCTGCCGCAGCACCAGAGGCGATTGCATTGATGTTTGCTTGGGTAGCAAATCGGGTGATTACCAAGTAAGTTAACTGATTTACAAGTACCAACCCAACTGTCCAAGCAGCCAGTTTCCCTGCCTTTCGGAGACCGTACCCCCGCCAATCAAAATGTGGTCGCCACACGTAACCGGCCCGGTAAAGGACCGGAATCAGAATGCACGCCTGGACAACAACACCCAAAGTGGTACCCAAGCCGAGTAACCAGATCTGACCTGATGTGAGGTCTCCATCAGCCGCGGCGCCGGTGCCGGCGAAATAGATGAACAGAAGGAAGGTTGAGATTGCGACAATGTTGTTGGCAATGGGAGCGAACATCGGTGCGCCAAATTTCCCACGGGTATTCAACACCTGACTGAACATTGTGTAGAGACCATAGAAAAATATCTGAGGTAAACACAAACGAGTAAAGGCAACGGCTAAATCAAAGTCACTTTGCGGATAGTCGTTTGGTGTATATAGGTCGACAATCCATGGCGCAAAGATAATTGAAATAATCGACAAAGCGAGTAAAGCTGTCGCAGTGAGAGTGATAAGTCGGTCAGCATAAGCGCGCCCGTCATCTACATCATCTTTCATTTTGCGAACGAGTTGCGGAATGAAAACGGCGTTTAATGCGCCACCGAGGATCAATATATAAATCATGTTGGGAAGGGAGTTACCCAACGAAAATGCGTCAGAGACCAAAAAGAATCCAAGCGCAGCGATCATGGTGATGTCGCGTGCGATTCCCGTCACACGTGATGTAACGGTTCCGGCGGCCATTACCGTGCTGGGACCCAATAGTGCCCGTTCAGACATGTGGCTCATTCTTCTGTGAATCAGTGCGCGAACCAATAGTGGCCTTGTGAACTCGCCGAGTTATTCCCACGACAACGAATAAGACGATTGCGA
>Ga0209199_1000541_pt1 | contig 52935 bp, 49 predicted proteins | sample COGITO_mtgs_1105_7_FD_184805 | JGI IMG/M metagenome (GOLD analysis project Ga0209199, IMG submission 184805) | Pelagic marine microbial communities from North Sea - COGITO_mtgs_110523 (SPAdes) (version 2) | ecosystem: Environmental > Aquatic > Marine > Epipelagic ... | reverse complement strand
AAGCGAGACAGACGCATCGCCAATAAAATCAGCACCGACGATAAAGGCGTCGGCCAATCCACGGGGCTCGTGCTGTGGCAGGTAGCTGAAAGACACACCAATCTGCGACCCGTCACCAAGTAGACGCTCAAAATGGGCGACGTCATGGGGAGTGGAGATGATGAGAATATCTTTAATGCCTGCAAGCAAAAGCGAGGATAATCCGTAATAGATCATCGGCTTGTCATAAACAGGCAGCAACTGTTTACACACTGAAAGTGTTGCAGGATACAAACGAGATCCGCTACCGCCAGCAAGTACGATGCCTTTACGCATTATGATTGATCCTCTCTATCGGTGTTATTGCCAAGGCCTTGACGTGATCCGTCGTGTACGTTCTTTCGTCGTCGTGCTGTCCAGTCTTGATTTTCCAGATACCAATCAATGGTTTGTTTCAAACCTCTGTTGAATGGCTCAATAGGTTGCCAGGAAAGTGCTGCTGTCGCTTTACTTATATCCAGCGCATATCTAAAATCATGGCCAGGGCGGTCCGCAACGTAGGTGATCAAGTCGCGGTAAGAACCCCCATTGGATGGAGGACTTAGCAGATCAAGGATATCAATGATCTGGTTTACAAGCGTGATATTTTCTAATTCAACGCCGCCACCAATGTTGTAACTTTCACCTGGTACTCCGTTGCGTGCAGCGTCAAGGATGCCATTTGCATGGTCGGTTACGTATAGCCAATCTCGGACGTTTTTACCGTCACCGTAAATCGGCAGGCTTTTGCCTTCGAGGGCATTCTGAATCATCAACGGAATGAGTTTTTCAGGAAACTGCCTAGGGCCATACGTATTTGAACCATGTGTAATGACGGTCGCTAAGCCGTAGGTCTTAAAATATGCGCGGACGAGATGATCTGCCGACGCTTTGGACGCCGCATAGGGAGAGTTCGGCCGATATGGATCAGTTTCAACAAATGCACCATTGCGTATAGATCCATAAACTTCGTCTGTCGAAACTTGCAGATAACGAAATCGGTTGGCCACATCACCGTCGATAGATGAAATATAACGATACGACTGGTTGAGGAGATTATATGTACCGTTGATATTTGTTTCGATGAACGCTGCAGCATCATCTATAGATCGGTCCACATGCGTTTCTGCTGCGACATTTATTATCATGTCTGGCATCTGGTTTTTTAAGATACTTGCGACAAGCATGTTATCTATGATTGAGCCCTTAATGAAAGTATAGCTATCATGGTTGGCGACATCAGATAAATTATCTTCACCGCCGGCATATGTTAACGCGTCCAGATTAACGACTTTGTACCCACGCCCTAGCGCTTCTTTGATGATGGATGAACCAATGAAACCTGCTCCGCCGGTAACGAGTATTGTGTCGGTCATGCGTAGTTCTCTCTCAGAACAGCGATGCTGACTTTGACGTCAGCTAATGGGTTAGTGTCATTTAACATTCTTTGTTCAATGGAAACGTATCCATCGTAATTCACGTCTCGAAGCATTTGGCCAAGTAAGCAATGATCAATGACGCCACTATGTCCAAGAGGGTTCAAGCCGGGCTCATTGGCGTGAAAATGCACGAGTTCATCAGCAACAGCCTGAAAAGTTTCAAGCGTGGCTTCATTGTTTTCATATAAGGCTTTGGCATCAAGCTGCACACGCAACGCAGGACTGGAAATGTCTTTGACTATCCCCAAGCTTTCAAGTGCAGTATTGATGAAATCCGTGTCTTTGGGCCCCAACGGCTCAAAGCAAAAGCAGGTCCCGTGATCCTCGATGCGTGAACAAAGTTCGACAAAAAAATCTACAGCCTCATTATAAGCATCTGCGTGTGGCATTTTATCGCGACGTCGTCCACCACCGTAAATTAGGGTTTTGCCGCCAAGGTCACGACATACTTTTGAGAGATGCAGTAAAAACAACATCGATTCTTTGGTTGTTTCAGACCCTTTGAATAATCCAAGATCAGGATGATCAAAGAACAAGGAATGCAGTCCAACGACGCTTAACCCAGAGCTCTCAATTTCTTGTCGATATAAGGTGACATCGTTTGCATTGAGATCATGCCAAGTGTCATGCCATTTCCGACTAGGCGCCACTTCAATGCCCTGTATACCAGCATCCGATACCTCAGATAATTCACGGGCATGATCGAATGCTGTAAGGGCGATATTTGATATGGAGAATTTCATTTTTATTTTTGTGACTGATTTGATTTTGATAATAATGCGAGATACTTCAAGACAGGATGGATGAAATAGATTGTTTGCTCTTCGCCATCGACATCAATACTAGCAGATGGCGCAGGGTAATACTGGTGGGTAAAAAAGAGTCCCGTATCTATGCCACCGTTCATAAGCAATGCCGATACACCGCAACGCCCTTCCAATAACCAGCTATAATATATTGTGGTGCTGCCCCGATATTCTGGTAACCATCCAGCATGAATATGAAGAGGATTGAGCCCGCCATTGATGAGCGGCACTTTAACAATCTGGCCACTATATCCTGAAAAAATAATCACCTCGCTGTCCAATCTGGAGACAGTATCGAAAAGGCCTTCACTATTAATGTCGTTCGATGCGATATACTTGATGCGCCAACCCGCTTACTCGCAGGTTTCTTGAAGAGGGGAAGTTAAATCGGGCGTAAATAAACCATCGATAGCGTTGCTTTTAGTGACCGAAACTTCTTCTTACACATCTAAGTCGGAGTTGCCGTATAAGATGACAGCTTTAAGCTCCAGTTCGGCATGTTGAATGGCTTGAGCATCGGAGCGCGACCTTGCGCTATAAGCTGCGATAAATGTGACACCTTGTGAACTCATAATATAACGTTCACTGACTTTAAAACATCTGAAATATGCTGTTTCTTGGCCTTCACTAAAATCGATAAGCGCGCTAATTCTTATTCATCCAATGTATTGCGGAGTGAAGATAGTGTGTCCAGAATTTTTAAAAGTGCTTTTAAATAAGGACGCTTCTCTGTGAGTCGACATGCGAGCTCAAAAATTTCTGCCAGGCCCAGGTCGTTTGGTGCGTGTTTATGATCATCACGGTCGATGGCTCTGAAGTTTTGATCATAGGCGCCATGGATTCTTTTCGTCACCTCGAATTTCTTTTATAGCTTCTCCAGCCAATTGGTTGTTTCTTTCTCGTGCCAGCGTTGCGAATTTAGCTTGTGATATACATGCTCAAGGAGCTGTGGTGTATTGATTTGATATTTTTTTAAAAACCTTGTGGTGAAGGTAGGCTTGGCCAGTCATCAGCTGGAAGGCGTGACTATAATTTTCCACGATGTTTCTTCCACGTGTCCAAAAATACTGTGCCTGAAAACTTTGTATAAAAGTACGTGTTCGGCTCTTTAAGCAATTTCCCAGAATCAAATGGATAAAGATTTTCCTCTTTAAATGTCAGCGACAGGATATTTTGCATCAATGATGTCTTTGCATAGGGAGGCAATAACATTTGCTACAATCTGGTTTCCCTCAGTGGAAAGGTGCCCACCGTAATGATCATGGATAAAGAGCGGATTAGTATTATCATATTTTAATAGTGTTGACGCCAAATCAACAACTCGACATTCTGTCGCCAGCTCATCAAGTGCGCCTTTATAATAATGGTCACTATTTTTAATACGCCGCATATCCATGAGCTGAGGCATTACAATTAACACAGGCTCCGCATCATGATAGTGACAGAATGATTGAAAGCGTTTGCATATAGCTTTAAAAAGAGCTGTTCCGTCGTTTTCTTCGAATAATTGCTTTGCCATGTCGATGTTGCGGTTCATGACGTGAATGAATGCCGCATCATCGGTTATGCCAAGCCGGTCTGTGAATGCATAAAACATCATTACGCTATTTCGACGCCAACTCCTAAGAAGTGATAATGAGTATGGAAACGCCAGAATATCCTTACAGAACTTCTTTTTATAAAAATAATCATTTTGCGCTAACTGGTCATAGTAATCTGTAATTTGAAAATATTTTTCTCGGGTGTTGATCAGATTTTCAAATAATACCAATTCTTCATCCTTAAGGATAAACCGTGGTTTGAATCCAAAAGTATTTCCATATTCGCTGAAATGTTTCCATACAGAGTGAATGCGGCAAATGGTTTCTGGTACAACCCCCATAAGAATAATCTTAGATGGGTGCAGATGGTATTCTCTCTCTAGTCTCATTAACGCCTGATCCAAGCCGTAGTTTCCGACCCCAAAATTCGCAACATTCTTATTCAAAGCTTTTGAAACAAGATGTGGCCATGCCTCATTATTGTTTACTTGGCGTGCAAAGGTGTAGGAATCTCCATACGCAAGTACCTCGACTGGTTTTTCATCAAATCCTGGATTATGTCGCGCGCCATTATGTCCCAAACTATAAGACGTGCGAACGCCTTCTCTACCCATCTCGCCGTGATGTGTGTTGGGTTTCCTAATCCAGCCAAGTTCAGGGTCCCATCCATGCTTCATAAAAGCGTCCAGACCGACAGTGTCGATTTCAGGAAACTTGTCTCGTGTCGTGATGAGCCATGCGCACTTCTTTCGAAGCCAAATTACTGTACTGGCAACAAGCGCTTCGATGAAAACGATCACAGTAACACCAATGAGGGTGAATTCTATAATAGTCATTCAAGGGTTGGCATTTGTGTCAGAATTTGTTGAACGCATGTATCAACACCCAATGTCTGCATGGATTCGTCGATACATAAATCTGAGCTTGATGGTTTTGGAAAAGGAATATCAATACCTACAACATTTGGTATCTCCCTTTTTCGAGCCCCTTCATACAAACCTTTTACATCGCGCCTGATGAGTGTCTTAAGTGGGATATCCAGAAAAATCTCGTAGTAATTTGAAAACTGCTCTCTGTTCCAAGATTGCCATTCAGGAAATATTGACAGAACAGACGCGATGACATGAATATCTTGTTTGTCGAGCATTAGGCAGGTGTGTGAAACACGCTCAGCGTTCTTACGCCGACCTTCAATTGTGTGATCAACATCGTTACGAAACATCTCGCGGAAGTCATCACCGTCAAGATACACTAGATGGCGCGTTTCTAGCTTGAGGCGCTCATAAAGTGCGTATGCCAAGGTTGATTTGCCTGCGCCCGACATGCCGATAAACCAGACAACCATCAGTTACTGCCTCTTTTTATGCTGTTTATCTCTCGCTCGCGCACTTCGCGAATGGCGGCGACGCCGATTTCGTTAAAAGATTGTATAATCCGCGCATCAGATATCTCTGATATCTCTGCAAGCCTCTCCGCGACAATTTTATTTAGCGTAGGTAACGCCGGGTGATCAGCGTAATAGAGATCGTTTTTTTCCAGGGGGTCGGACCGGTGCTCATAAAGCTCAGGCTCAACTGAACTGATGTTATCTGTAACGTCTCTGTATTCCTTCCAAAGGTATTTGTACCTATCTGTTCGCACAGCTATGTAAGGTGGCCGATGATCGAACAAGCAGTTGCCGCTGTGGAACGCTTCGGCGTTGACGTAATTTCTCTTGCCTATTTCGTTTGAGAAAATAGAAGCCCCCTCCCATCCTTCGACCGGGTCTCCACTGACTATGTCGAGAAGCGTCGGCGCCAAATCCATAATTGTAGTTAAACCGTTGATGCAACGTTTCGGGACATCTGGGCCGGAAAAAATCAAAGGCACTCGGATGTTATGTTCGTAGAGACGGAAGTGATGTGAAACATCGCCGTGTTCACCTAGCTCTTCGCCATGGTCCGAAACCACAACTAAAATGGTATTACTGTCTTGGCCGGTTTCCTTAAGCGCGTCACGAATACGGCCAATCTGACTATCAACATAATGTACGGCCGCATCGTATAGGGCTCCCCAGGTTTTCCATTCGTCCGTAGTTTCAGGGCGACGCTTAGTCGCAATGCCGAGTTCTAAACTGCTGCTATAACCGAGGGCAGACAGGTGGTGTTTTGCATTTTGACGCCAGTGCGGGTTTGAACCCGGTAGATATGGAACATGAGTATCGAGTAGGTGAGTGTAAATTAGGAAGGGGTGGTCAGTTTCATGTGAATTAATAATACGGATTACTTGATCGGCCAGCGTGCGAGCGTCTATGTACCGTTTGCTTTTAAACTGTCCTAGCCGAGCGCGTTCGGGGAATATTGGGCCCAGTAATTTCATTGTTACTCGTTGAGCTAGCAGGCTAGCAAGAGCGGCCGGGCTACGTGCCATGCGCCAATCATGGGCAATCCAGTTGTGGGCATTTGGGATATCATTTAGGTAATCGTTTAAATAGGTAGCTGGATTATTGTTAAAATCGCGTTTATGGCGTGCAACAATTTTTTTAATTCGATTGTAGTTGTAACCATCCATTATTAACCGTTCATGGCTAAAGTTCTTAATATCGCTAGCGTATCTCTCTAACCGGTGGTCGCAGTAAACCTCTAGGTCGTCATACAACTTATTAAGAGTAGGTCTTACAGCTTCGATTGTGTCTGTCTGATCAATCTCGCCTGCAAGATATCCGCGGATGATGCTAGCCATGGTTTGTGAGGCGACACCGACAAGGGCGTTTATCACGAACAGTAAATTTTCGTTATGAATGCCAGATACATAACCATAAAACTGATTAACCCACGGGAAGGTCGATAACAGCGAGGTCTTGTACCCGAGTTTTCCAAGCACCTTGAATAAGGTATCCGGCCGCCCGATCGCACCATTATCATATCCACCGTATGAAAGCGGTCGCGATGATGTGAGCATGGAGGGAAGTGCCGGTTGTGTAAAAGCAGATGTAGAAATACTGTCAGACGTAAAAGCGCCGCCAGCGGCAATTTTTGATAACATTGGTGTGGTTGGACGCTCGTAACCATAAAGGCTCATACGATCAGGGCGCAGGGCATCTATAGAGATCATGACGATATTGGGACGCTTCATCGGTTCGCTGTTTCCAAAGGCTGATAAAATTGATCAATGGTGCCGTCGTTGAACATACGGGCAGTTTTTTTGTAATCGTCGACAGTATCGATTTCGAGCCATCCCGCTGCAACGGATACCGGTGTGACGCTGACGCCTGTCAAGATCATCTCCATTAACAGATCCGTCATATAGGCTTTTTTATACGGGCGTTTTTGTTTCCACGCCCGCTCAGCATCGTACATAGATTGACGCGCATTACGAAGCGCCTGAATCCCGGTGCCGCGAAACCGCATTAGGCCAATGTACTGGGCTTCGATTTTGTCAATATCCTCGACCTTGTTGCCGATATCCGAGATCAGACCGTTGTCGTCGATGACAAGGCTCTCGGCATCAGAGCGCGGATCGTCAAAGCGGTATTCCCAATACGCACGCCACGCCTTGTCGACAATGACAGAGACAGGTGCCTCGCTGCCGAGCAGAGCTTCAAGAACACGCGGTTCATAAACGATATCTGAGTACGTAACAATTATGTCGTTGGTGAATGTGTCTTCGGCGGTGAACAGGCTTTCGACCATGTTCGTTGTTTCCCATGCGGCATTGTGGACCTGATGGGTGCCGCCGAGCTCGAGCATATCCGCCCGATACCCGGTGACGATGACGATGTCTTCAATGCCGCACAACCGGACCGTGGTGAGTTGCCGCTCTATTAATGATGTCCCGCCAAGCTCGGTTAGGCATTTCGGGCAGTCTGCTGTATAGGGGTGTAGCCGTGAGCCGCGCCCCGCAGCAAGGATGATGCAGCGCGTCATTTGCGGCCCGCGATAAGAGCTTCGATCAAACGACGGTCGCCATCGGGGGCGCCGTGCCGCTCGGGATGCCACATGATGGCAGCCACTGGCAGGTCATTATGGCGTACTGCCTCGATGTGGCCTTCGGCGTCTGTGGCCATGGTCTGCAGTCTTGGTGCAAGCGTTGACTGCGGAATGCCGATGTTGTGGAACGAATTAACAGACGTGCGCTCTCCATAGAAGCCCTGCCATGCGGGATCTATATCTACGTCGTGCACCGACGCTACGTGCCCTTCGACGGCGCCAAGTTCCCCACCCAAATTTACGTTCATAAGCTGCAGCCCACGGCAAACGCCGAGTACGGGCAGCCGGTTTTTAAGAGCGAATTTAAAAAGTGCTATTTCGGTTTCGTCGCGGACGGGCGAGGCACCGATATCCTCGCCGCCGCTAAGGATCAAAAGTGCCGGCGCAGCCCTGCGCACGTAATCGACGGCGACGGGTCCGATGTTCGGGACCGGGATTGTCGTCATATCCCACGAGGCGAGCAGGTTGAACCAGTCGTGGCTGATACTGTCGCGCACTTCGTCATAGCTCTGAGCATTGGTGACGCGCATTGTGACGCAGACATTCTTCAGTGACATGATAGACGTCGCGCGCTGGCGTTAAGTTCTATGGTTTGCGCTTTGCAAATGGTGTCGAATAGTCGTTCGCCGCAACCAATCGCGGCGGGCAGCCCAAATTCGGCACAGCGGATCGCCATATGAGAGTTGGCACCGCCAAATTTGGTGATGAGGCCACTAATGGGATGCGAGAATATCCAATCAAAACCGGGGTCAGCACTTTCAATCAATATGATATGGCCATCGATGTTAGGGGCCTCTGCAGATGTTAATATCGTTGTTTTGGCGGTCACGGATTGATTGGTAATAAATGTTGGCTGGCCTAACGGCAATCGGACAACGTCAACATCATCGGGGGTCACAATGACATGCGGTAATTTAATTGCTCGAGTTATATTGTAATTATCTTGTGCCAGAGTAACGCGATTCATTATATCAGCTGGATTGTTATTTTTAAAAATATCGTCAATCGAAAAAAAAGACAGGTGTTCGCGCGAAATAGAAATACATTCACCCCATGAGACAAGCGCCGCAAGGATATCGCTAACGACACGTGTAAATGCAAATTTTGCCTGCTCACGAGCCTGAATCGACATTGTGATATAACTTAAAAATTCGGCAGATGTTATGCTGTAGCCAACCTGGTTCAAATGCGTTTCAATCTTTTTGTGAACGGCCGATGAAAAATTAAATTCTTCATGAACGGACCTTATCAGAAATGTATTCCCGTGAGTAAGATAAAGATCCGGCCTTTCATCATAACGCCACGAAGTGATGTCGTAAGTTCCTGGCCGTAAATGCCCATAGCGTTTCAGGAATGCAGCTTGTTCCAAATTGCCATCAAACATATTGCCAAGATCGTTGGTAAGTTCTGTTGCGACCGTTGTGATACTTCGTTGAAATTGTGCCGACTCATCATCACTTATGATATCAACTTGAACCATAGAGCGAAGGAATTGGACGGCGATAAAGCCATGTCGGGCAAGTTGTGAAAAAATAAATGTTCCTCGGTCCCTGCATGTTTTTAATAGGTGCTGAATGCGCTCTTGTGGTGCTTGAGCTGTTATTATGGGATCGGGCTCAAGCAAACTGTTAGATTGTTTGAGCAACGCTTGTAAACTCGAGGTTCCTGCTTCCAATATCTTTCGAGTCAGATCGGTGAGAGCTTGTTCTGTTCTTTTCGCTTCGTTGGATGTGAGGCCCGCCGCAGAAAATCGACGCCGAGATTCGTCGACAGAAAAATCCCAGCACGTAACGCAAATATCGAACTCTACTTTGTCATGAAGGTCGCGATTGTGCGCCAGCGTCTCTAGCTGATGACGAATGAGCTTCTTTGCAATGTTATTTGGAATATCAGAAGGTAAAAATGAATTAAAAGATTTACGCACATCAATGAATGGGCGCCCATGAAAGTCGATTAATAATGGCCCGTCTACCATGCGGTACCCCATGGCATCTCGCGCCATCGCCCAAACAGAATCAGTAATTAACGACTTGTACAACGACAATGCTAGCGGGCGCGGGGTATTGCCGATCATTTCAGCAGGGTTCCAATCGGTCATTTCAGTGAAAATGGTTGTAAGCCCGGCAAGCTCTGGCTCTGGAGCCATGGCGGCACTGATTTTATGGCGAATATCGTTTATGGCGTTATGAATAATTTCGTCATTAATTACACGCCATTTATCGCGTGCTGCAAGTGGGCGGACTTGTAAAATGAAAACTTCTTCACTGTTGTCTATGCAAAATTCAATATCCAGTCCATTGAAAGCAGTGGCGGACTCAATTTCTATGACGCAATCAAGGAGTTTTGACATGCGTCCTGAACGCAATTGATTCACAGCGCCTCGCCGAACCATCATTGTCTTACTTTCATGTCCGCCAGTAACGGTATCGGTGCGACCTGAAAGATCATCGTAATTGATCACATAGTATGGACCGCCAGTATCAAGATCACGGGTCAGGACCACGCCAGAAATAGCAACATCTAAAACCATTGGTTGGACTAAAACTTCGTCTATGTCAGATAATTTGCTATAGCTCATGAAGACTTGATCTATAGCGTTAGCAAGCTCGTTACTGATTGCGTTAACGCCAGCGATACTCAGATTTGCTCCCGCCATCGAAGAATTTAGTGTATCTTCTGTTGATGCACTGGACCTGACAATAAGAGTGTTATCCTGAAATTGTGAGACTGTCCTTCTAAGCACATCTGATTTTTCAGAATGCCATTCTGCCCAAGAGATCGTTCGTTGTTCACACAACTTTGAAATGGTCAGCATGCCCTTTAAGGATTCAAGGGTGCCTGCTTTACTTGTAAATTGAAAATTGCGCTCAAACATTGTTGGTTTTTGTGAATTCATTTGTGAGGGTTAAAACTTAGAAAGCTCGACAAGGTTTTTAAAAGCAGCATTTTTAGCATAAAGTTCATCAAAGCTTCCGCTGTCAATGATCTGTCCGTCATCTATATAAATCAGCCGATTGCATTTTCGAAGTGTGCTGAGACGGTGTGCAATTATGATCATGGTTTTTGTTGCGCTTATATTCTCGATAGCCTGACTGACTTCAAACTCGGCTTGGCTGTCCAATGATGATGTTGCCTCATCAAGAATGAGGACGTCTGAATCATTATATATCGCCCGGGCGATGCCAATGCGTTGTTTCTGACCGCCGGATAAGCGAGTCCCACGATCACCAGCAAGTGTTTCAAGACCTTCAGGCAGACTTCGCACGACCGAAGCCAATTGAGCTACTTCTAGTGACATCCAAACTTTATTGTCATCAATCTCTTCTTCTGACACATTAAATGCGACATTTTTGCGAATTGATGCGTCAAAGAGGTAAACTGATTGTGGAACATAACTAAGGGATCGTTGCCATACGCGTGAAAGCGATGTCACGTCTTGATCGTCCACTCTAATACATCCTTGTGTTGGCTTAATGAGGCCAAGAATGAGATCAACGAGTGTTGTCTTTCCTGCGCCAGATGGCCCAACTAAACCAATTGATTCACCCTTTGAGATAGTATGATTTATATCATACGCTGCTGTAGTCTTCATATTTGGGTATGAGTATGAGACATTTTCTAATTCGATGTGTTTATTGAAAATTATCCGCTGATCATTCAAAGGATCTAATTCTTCGTCGTTGCTTGGTCCCGCTAAAACTTTGAGGTCATTATAAATTGTTTCAACGGGATAAGTCCCACCTCGAACTGTATTAAGAGCCATCAGTATTCTTGTGATCGATGGCATAAGCCGGACGGCTGCGGCGAGAAAAACGGCTAGAATAGGAAAGAATTCTCCTGTTGGATCCCCAATAATCAGCACATATAAGATGGTGATAACGACGCTAGAGACTAAGAGGGTTTCAATCCATAACCGGGGTATAGATCCAACAATAAACATGTGAGCTTCAATTGACGCCATCTTATGGCGAGATGAACTAAATTCAGATAGGAGATAGTCTTCTCGCCCTGAAATTTTTACTTCTTTGATACTATGAAATGATTGGGTAAGTAGTTTTAAAAGATCTTCGCGGATTTTAGTTACAGACATACCCCAAAAGACAAGTCTGGCTTTAATGGCATAGTGCATTGCCGCAGCACTAATAAAAAACCCGAACATAGCAATTGTGGTGACGAGTGGGCTTACGTAAAAAAGAAAAATGGTAATGAAGAGCACTAAAATTACTTCGGACACTAAAGTTATAAATCCGCGCATTGCATGGGTAAAGACGGCAGTTGTTGTGGAAGTTACATTGTTAATTAGATCCGCTGAGTTGCGAGTCAAATGCAATTGAAAATCGCCGTACATGTATTTCATAAACACTTTTCTTGCGAGAATCGCTTCATTCTTTGCGAAGAAGCGTCCTTGTAAAATAAATGAAATTAGAAGCGTGGCATTCTTGAGTATGATTGTTACGAGAAGGGCGCTTACTAGAATAATTATAACGCGGTTGTAATCATCAGGACTAACTTCCCCAAAGACACGCAATGCCCAAATATTTGTTGTAAAAACTTCAGGTCCAGTGATAACCGTCACTAATGGGAATATTAGTCCGATCCCAATTGCTTCAATGCCGGCAACAAAAACCATCAGCAATGCTAAGGAACACGCCGATACTTTGGTCGTTGGGTCTATCAGTGATAGAGTCATTTTAGTGAGTTTAAGCATTAAAGTTCTTCGTCCATTAGAAATTATTGCTGGCTCAATCAACCCGTAAAGGAAGATTATTCAGCCATAATTATAAATCTCTTGTTGGGTCCATAGAGCTTGAGGTTTCTCAATCACTATGATGCCTATCGTTCAAAGCTTGCCAAAAAGGAACAAGTTTACCTGTCTCCCGAGACGAAGTAATCAAGGAATAATGACTGATTCTTGATTATTGCGGGTCATGTTGAATGGCGCGGTTCAGAAAGAATTAGTTTTGTTCTGTTTGGATTAGGTTTAGATCTGATAATGCAAATGCGCCACCTAAGTTTGGAGCGTCTTGATAGAATGGGATATGCGTTAAAAACTCATCGCGATAAACTTTATTAGCTTCTACGCCCGCGGGATCTGGCTCCTCACCCTCAAGTCGTTCATACATTTCTTTTGCCAGTTCTAGAATGTCGTCGGGGGTATTTTCGACAACCCGGTACCCTTCAAGGGCGGGCGCTCCCCGTCCAATATTATAGTATCCGAGTTGCTGTGCTTTTTTATAATGTATATAGGCGCCAGCTTTTTCATCGAAGACGCGCGTCAAAGTAAAAAGGTCATCTCGTCGAAATGGATTGTAAGCAATAAGATTGCAATTTGCGAGGGCGACAGGGACATCAAAAATTGATGCGATAACAAAAAGACCAGAATCGCAGCCAAGAAAAAACCGACATTTTGCAGGTAGAAAGATATCCAGGAAGTCCTCACGATGTTTGGTTGCATAATCAATAATTTTAGAATTACCAGTATCAGGTAAAGGCTCGCCAACAACAGCCCCCATTCTTAGAACATAGCCTCCTTGCGATGTGATATACTCAGCGGCCTTCAGATAATTCGAAACGCTGCAGTTCCTGAAATTACGAGTCTGCCATAATGCTTTCTCTTGCGGCATGTAATTATCAAGATATGCGGCATCCCGATTGTGTAAGCAGACGTACCAATCATCATCCTTAATGCCGATGCTGCGCAGAAACTCCCGGCCTCGTGTCTCTTCTTCAACGTTAAACGTCAACGAAGCCTTGCCATGGTTAAAACCCTGATACCCAGGGTCCATCCAGGCCATTTGCTCCCAAAAGCGTGTACATTTGATGATGGGGCGAATATAGAAAAGAAACCGCGTAAGCCAGCGCGACTCATAAATATTTAATTCCCGTTTCAGCATCTCAAACAGTTGCCGATTAACAGGCTCAATCCCAGCGAGGATGTATGTTGCACTTGTATCTGCAGTGCCAATTTGTAATTTCCGCAAGAATAAATCGGTATTTCCGGCAAGGTGCCCTATGCGCTTTGTATAAACCAAATGAAACCGGAGCTTTTTGAAAGGTTCCAGCACATAAAGAATAGGCAAGCAGATTAATACAAAGAATACCCGCGATGAATAAATAATAATTGGCCTGATAATATGAATAATCGATTTTTTCATGATGGGACGATTTTAGAACCTGAAATAAATGAAGGTTGATGATTTTGTTATAAACACAAGAACCGCCGTAAAAAGTAAGGCGCATGTCGCGGTAAGTGCAATAGGGCGGGACTTTCCAAAAAACACGCCATCGGCCATGCGCTCAAAACGAACGCCATAGCAAACTAAAGCACTAAGCGCTATTACTGCCCACATAACAAGTTCTGGATCACCAATCGTTGCTTCACGGCCAGGATTAAAGCTGGACCAGAAAGACAGTAAGGTTTCAAAATCAAATTGGAATAATGTCCAGCCTGCGCTAATCAAAAGGAATGTAAGGCTAATTTGAAAAAGCCGTGGAAGTCGATCCCATTGGCTTGAACTTGCGTGATATAGAATGACGATGAATGCGTGAAATAATCCCCACACAATGAATGACCAACCCGCGCCGTGCCAAAGGCCACACACTGCAAAAATGATAATGATATTTCGTATATAAACTTTGTTGCCCCTTAGAGGAAAATACAAATAGTCACGAATCCAAAAAGATAAAGTTATATGCCAGCGGCGCCAAAAATCTTGAGGGTTTGTCGCTTCATACGGGCGATTAAAGTTTTTGGGTAAAGAAAAACCAAACAATAAACCTAACCCAATAGCGACCATGGAATACCCATAAAAATCAAAATAGATTTGGAAGCTATAGGCAAATAGGACAAACGTTGCCGATATTGCTGAAATAGCATCGGGGGCTGAAACATATGATGTCTGATATGAATCTAGTGTATCTGCGATGAGGACTTTGGATGAGAGGCCGACAGTTATGTAAACAATGGCCTTGGATGTAATCTGCGTATTAAGTCGAAATGCATGCAGTTTCTCAAGCGCTGATTGAACTTGATCAAACCTAAGAATAGGGCCTGCAACGAGTTGAGGGAAAAAACTAATATATAATGCGAATTTTACAAAACTTGGGGGCGTTGTGATCTCTCCACGAAATCGGTCTATGGCGAATGAGACGAGCTGAAATGTAAAAAATGAAATTCCCGCAGGCAAAATTATATTTGCAAACATGTTAAATTCACCAGTATTTGACGCGTATCCAACATGCATAAATTGGTTTAGAAAAAATCCAAGGTATTTATAGTATCCAAGCGCCAATAGTGGAGGCACGATAGCAAGTGTTAATTGCCAGGGATTGGCTACGATTGTGTCTGACCTTGTGACGATGTAAACCCACAGAATGCCTACGCAAAGCGTTATTGCATGTTCTAACCCCGATACTGCATAAAAAATCAATGAGGCAACGACGAGCACAAATGGTCGTGCGGATTGTAATTTTGGAAAGAAAAATGCGGCTAATACCAGCGGTAAAAACAAGAACAAGAATTCAAATTGATTAAATATCATGCTAGCAAGCTTGATTTAACGTTGGAACTGATCGCTGTAAGTAAGCACCGAGAAGGTTCGAAGGGGCATGTACGGCATCCAGCCAGTAAATATTTTTGTCTTCGCTCAATCGAGCCGGCGACGGGAAGCAAATAAGGTTCAAATCTTGACAGGTATTGGTAAAAATTTTTCGATTTTCGAGCGCTGCTGAACTGGGGGTTTCGAGATAAAAATCTTGATTGTTTGGTGCCAATGGAGTCTCAAAAATAAATACTTGGCTACGACCTTTGGATATTTTTCTAATGCGTTCCAGGTCTTTGCGGAGATATTCAGGAATTACTGAGCGTTGCTGCGACAGAAGTATCTCAGGGTGGTTTGTTGCGGGTGCTATCTGCCAATCGTAGCTGCCGTCACGGCGAAAACCTGAACCCGTTTTTGTTAACAAAGGGTGTTGATCATTTAGGCCAAAAGTTAACTTTAGCGCCGCTGTCACTGTATCGAGTGTAAATGTGCGTTCCAAAGTATCGCGCTGCGCTATCACATGTCGTAGCATCATGCGAAGCATATCCTTAAACCGAATATCTGGTGTATTTATATAAACCATGATGTCGTTGTGTATTTCAGATATGCGTTCTGTGAGGGTCACAGTTCTTGAGTTGCCGTAGCTGTGAACTTCAAAATTATCGATGCCGACGATGACGGTCTTGGGCAGTTTTCCATTATTTGCGAGTGCGTACATTAATGAAACAGTACCACGCAAAGACTCGCCCAAAACTGAAAAATTAAAGAAAGAGCACCTTTCAGTGCCAAGGTCCTTGGCCGTTAGCATCATAGAAACACTGCTGCCAAAAATGCCGACCTGATACGGTTTATTATGTTGCCCGTGGCGTCGCTTGATCTGTCCCAGGACGGGCCCCGTTATGCCGGGGTTGTTAACAAGTAGATTGCCTTCGGCCAATAGGAACGGGTCATTATCGAAAAGTTGATCGATAGTGACCAGAATGCTGCCCGCAAAAATCGCAAGGAGGAGAAAAAACAGAGACGATTTTAGCATCTAGCGGTAAAACTCTTAATGTTTTGAGCGTTTAAGCTATGTATTGCGGCAATACCGTCGCATCAGCAAGACTGCCAGCAGCGATATCTTTCTCAGACAAAACAGGGTCGGTAATTGGCCATTCCACACCGATATCCGGGTCATTCCAAGAAATGATTCGCATATCCTTCTTTGAATATACAGTCGTGCATTTCATGACCAGATCGGCTGTATCCGTTAAGGTGCAAAAGCCATGTGTGAAACCAGGAGTCATATACATTTGCCGACGGTTTTCTTCGGTTAGAATTTCAGAAACATATTGACCGAACGTAGGGGAGCCTACGCGAATATCTACGGCGACGTCCATGATTGCGCCGCGTACAACACGCACCATTTTCCCTTGTGGATTTGGCACTTGATAATGAAACCCGCGAATGGTGCCTTTCTTTGAGAATGAATGGTTGTCTTGAACAAACTCAACGTCGAGGCCGATGTCCGCAAATTTATCACGATGATATGTTTCCATAAAATGGCCGCGATGATCCGGGTGGAATTCAGGTTCCACGATTACAACGCCGGGAATGGATGTTTCAATTAAGTTCATAAAGTCACGTCCTTGTTAACAGCCAATTCAATAGAAGCAACGTTTAGAAGGGGCCTGAGAAATCTGCATTAGGCACATCAACGCGTCGATTATTTTGTAATTTTACCATAGCCGAAATTGCGGCATCATTTTGTGAGGCGGGTAATTGTAACATTTCGAGACACTGCTCCAGAATTTGATCTGGGAAAGGATAGTATTCAGATATCAATGCTCGCGTACTTGGCGAAGGGTAATCGGCCATTCCCATTCGGCGCGGCGGCATGCGGAATTTGTCTGATCCGGTTTCAGCAAGGCGAGCAATAATTTCACCACCGACACCGTAAGTCGTCCATCCAGAATCTATGCATAATAATCTGCCCGTCTTGGCAACCGACGTATTAATTTGTGACATGTCGAGGGGGCGTACTGAGCGGAGGTCAATAAGATCGACGCCAACCCTGACCTCTTCTAATACCTTAGCGACAAGCATCGCTTCTAATGTCATAAGCGAAGAAGCAACAATCGTAATATCATTACCTGTCGTTACGGTTCGGGTTTGATCTAATGGTACCTCGTACCCCCCTTCCGGTACGTGCCCGGTTGTTGAGTGCAGCCACCGATGTTCAATAAAAATTGTTGGATCGTCATCTTTGACGGCGGATATCAACATCCCCTTGGCATCATGTGCGGTTGTCGGCATGACGACATTTAGGCCGGGAATATGACCAAACACGGATTCAAGGCTTTGTGCATGACATGGTCCCTGGCCCCAGCCACGGCCAATAATTAATCGAATGACGATTGGGACTGATAGCTTGCCATTTGTGGTGTAGCGCATCTTTGCCGCGGTGTTGATGATGTTTTCAAAGGCAAACAATGAAAACTCAACGCGCTGGTGCGTCATAATAGGGCGCTGCCCCAGAACCGCCGAACCAATAGCGATACCTGTTAATGCACTTTCGGATGTAGGCATCTCGACAATACGTTCATCGCCATACTTTTGATACAAGCCGCGGGTCGTGCCAAAAATAGCACCTGGATCACTTACGCCCAGGCCAATCAGATAAACAGAAGGGTCATCGCCTAGGCAAAAGTCGGTCGCTTCACAGATGGCTTCAGCGAACGTAATTGTACGGTTATCATTTGGCATAGACGTGTAATCCCGCTGTTTCTTGCGCTGGAAAAGGTGCTTTTATTGCAAAGTCGAATGCATCGTCAATGTCATCACGGATGGCTTGGCAGAATGCTTCATCATCGACGGCGGTCCAATTCAGTTCATTTTCCAGAATTGCAAAATGTCTTTTGATTGGGCACTTTTCTAACCATTCATTGTATTCCTCATCCGTCCTATAGCCCATTTCCTGGTCAAACAGTGGGCCACAGTGTTCGCGCATGCGATATGTTTCCAACAGGAGAAAAGATGGACCTTCCCCATTTCGCGCCTGATCGATAGCGGCTTTGGCAATTTCTTGAACGGCGAGGCCATCATTCCCATCAGCATGCGCTGTATGCAATTCATGGGCTTGTGCCAATTCTGTTATTGGGCGTTGAGGTTGACGGACGTCTAATGGCGTGCAGACAGAATAAAAATTATTTTCGCAGACAAATACGACAGGCAAATTTTTAATAGAAGCAAAATTAGCAGCTTCATGAAATATGCCCTCTTCTACGGCGGCATCGCCCAAGAAGATCATGGAGACAGAGTTTTGTTTGCGTTGTTTGAATGAAAAAGCGGCGCCAACACCTGTAGAAATTGAAGTGCCGATAATGGGCAAACAGGGCAGTACGCCAGCATCAAGATCAAGCAGATGCATCGAACCACCTCTTCCGCCAGCACATCCTTCGGCTTTGCCATAAAGTTCAGCAAGCATTGCACGAACGCTACCGCCTTTTGCCAGATAATGTGCGTGCGAGCGATGCGCGCTAGAAACAACATCGGTTGCCAGTAGATGCTGGCATGCCCCTGAAGCGGCAGCTTCCTGTCCAATCGATAAATGAACAGGGCATCGCATTTCTTGCTCGTGATATCGCCTGGCGATGGCTTCTTCGACGAGTCGTATCAAAAGCATTTTGCTATACAATGAGAGTAAAAACTCTTTACGTGCAGTCACATCTGAATCCTTAACAAAACTGAACCATAAAAATTAAAGTGGATTGCACCACAATGCCAGATGAACGGTATTGTGTGCCATTATTCGACGCGTGAAATATTTGCATTAGCAAAAATATACATCAGCAAAATGCATGCGTGTTTTTGTTTAGCCGGTCAAACATGTTCTGGGCTTTGCCAAGCTGGCGTTTATGAATGACTTGGATTTCATCGTCCATTCCCGCTCGCCGTCGACTTTGCAATCTCTCCGGTAAAAACTCATTTAAAAGAATCAAACACCACCGACAGATATACAGTGGAAATTGTAACTGAAACCGGGTTCCAAAAAGCGGGTCATCGCTGAAGATCTTGTTCGCTTCACGCCAAAAATAATTTTGCTGTTCTTCTTCTAACGCCATGGCAGGGTGGATTAAAAAATCAGCAACTAATTTAACGGGATCATCCCAGCCAAAATATTCAAAATCGATGAAAATGATTTCACCGTTAAATTTGCGAATTGCGTTATGAAAGCCAAAATCAGATGGGCTTAATGTGCGTTGCTGTTGAGAGATATCCTCGGCATCATTAATTTGGGCCTTTATATAGCCTGATCGTGCAGTGTCGACAGCGTGTTCAAATTGCGGCAGAAGGTTTTCGCTTAAGAATACATTTAATGCCGTATGCTTATCAGCCTCACGGCCAATGCGTTCGAGCCGACTTTCTATTTGTTGAGTAAGTTCATTAAGTGACAAGCATGCTTCAGAAGCTAGGTTAAATTTAGAAACGGCTTCTGGATGATTTGACAATTTATGAAGATGTTTAACAAAATCTACAGCGGCGCCAATTTCGGTCAGGCTGGGTTTTCTAATGGTGTCGCCATCAATCCATTCATATAAAGCCGCGTCAGCATCAAGATCAAACCCGTATGCCCGCGGACAAGGCGAGGGCCCATTCGTTGCCAGAAATTCGAATGCAGAAAACTCTGCACCCATTCGGTCGCGATAATCATTCTTTTGCGAGGGATACCATTTCAAAGCAAATAGTTGCTCACGACATTCGACACGGAAAATGTTATTGTTCCCGCCGCCAGAAATAGCAAAGCAGTTATTGACTTTAAAGGGTGAAAGCGCGTCTGCAACATTGAAAGCGGTGTCAGGCGTCATGCGAGACTTTCTGCTCAAGGATTAGCTTTGTAATCCGTGGCCATGATGACATGGTTGTTAAGCGTCTGTCATCGCTGGTTTGGTCTGGAGAAAATAAAATTTTTTGTGTTTCCGCAGGGAACGCTGGTTCACTAAGAACCTCAATAAGATCATCGATAAAATGGGTGCATCCCGATGTCGTAATACGCTGAATTTTCAGGTCTCTGTCAGGCTCGAAAAAGATATGGTTTCTATCCATCCCGATACCTTCGGGATCGAAGAACCCTTTCTCGCCCATCCAAGCTAGCGCGGCTTCTCGAAGGTTAACCTGTGTCGGATCGTAACGGTTGGTTTTGGTTTTATGACTGATTATTCTGACATCGATTTTATGGTCGCGACATTTAACTAAAAAATCATCAAATCCAGAAAACATTTCGGCACGATATATGTACCGTCCATAAACTAACCCTTGCAACCCTTGCCATATGAGTTCGCCGTCTGGCAAAAGCCGGATCGTATCCCGTACCTTTTTTTTTGACCCCAAAAACCCAGCTGGAAGGAGGCCCTGTTCAATAGCAATAGGGGCGAAAACACTGTCATAACAAGCAATCGTATTGTCAAAATCAACGCCGACAATCATAAGTATTACTTCACCAAACTTTGGACCGATTTTTTTATATCACTTTTATCAATGCTGGCGCAGTGCCCGATAAGCCTGATTTTCACGCCACCTATAACATTCCCGATAAAACCGACATCTTCAGGGTCACCGCCAAGGGCAAGGAGTAATGTGGTTACCGCAAGAAATGCATCCCCGGCCCCCATTGTATCAATGGGGGCGTACTCCAGAGCGGGTATTATTTGAAATCCAGTTTCAGGGCTCCAGGAAATACTTACAATCAATCACAGGCAATAATTTGCGTTTTAGGACATCCTCAATGTAAGCATGCTTTTCACCGCCCGTTAGTTTAGCTTCACGGGCATTGATGCAAACGTAATCAGCATGCTTGTATTTCGTAATAAGGTTGAAGCCTTGGTTAGCACTGTTCGCTTGCGCATTAATTGCGATCAATATTTTGATTTCATCAATCGTATTGAGGACGGGGCCGTCTATCATGCCATAGCCAAGACTTTTCGCCGTCGGCTGCAGATGAATGGGTATCTGATAATGGATTGCGGTTCCAATGCCGAGCTTGGTGAGGTGGTTACGTAGTGCGTCGCGTCGAGCGACTTGAATGGCGAACGTATGAAACGTATTAAACTCGTCCGGTGCGCACGGTGGTACCGAATATAGCTTTTGGGTCGGTGACACCTTCACCTAAGACGTAGACGCCCGTATCGGACTTAAGACAATGAACCGTCGCTTCACGAATGGCTTCTGCATAAGTTATGCTTCGTTGTGTATCAGGCATAAACACTCTCAATGGCAGTTTTTTGATTTGGTGTGGGTGCGGCCTGTGCAAATTTGAATGCAATATCGATTTTAGACATCACATTATTGCGGATTTTGCGTTCGGTCGCGACATCAAGAATATCTGCTGAATGCAGTAATTGCTGGTAGTTTTCGGGTGAGTAGCGTGATTTCCAACTCTCGAATTCTTTTATTGTCCGAAAGCCGATATCATTGTCAAAGTTTGGGCCACAATGTTCGCGCCAGCGGTATGTATCGAATAAGAGGAATTGTTGGCCTTCACCAGCGCGTGCCGCGGCGATGGCGGCCTTGGTTAGGGTATAAACATCCCCGACGTCATTTCCGTCGCCAGCACTACAAGGGAGCCCGTGAGCGTTGGCGATGTCGCTTAACGGCCGATCCGGTTGGCGGGCTGCAAGATCAATGTAAACGGAATAGAGGTTGTTCTCACACACGAAGATGGCAGGCAGCTTCTTCAATGCGGCAAAGTTTGCGCTTTCGTGAAGTACGCTTTCTTCTATTGACGCGTCTCCCAGAAAGATGACGCTCACAGGATTTTCACCACGTTGTTTGGCGGCAAGAGCTGCGCCAACACCGAGCGGAATGGAACTTGCGACGATCGGAATACTCGCAAGCATACGGACGTCCTCGTCGAAGAGATGCATCGACCCGCCACGGCCTGCACAACAGCCGGCTTCCTTGCCATAAATTTCCGACATCATTCGTTTTAGATCACCGCCCTTGGCAAGGTAATGAGCATGTGTGCGGTGCGTACTAATCGCGTAATCTGAGCGCTCAAGCGCGTGGCAAACACCAACTGCGATGGCTTCTTGTCCAATCGATAGATGTACCGGACAGCACATTTCCTTTGACGGGTAATGCTCGGCAATCGTTTCCTCGACCCGTCGTATGCGAAGTAAGTCACGAAACAGGGTTAGTTTGAAATCATCGTTTAAAGATCATGTCCTTGTATTTCAATGTTGTAATGAAGCCCGAAATAACTTGAAACTTGTCTTTAGGTGGTTATTTCAAGTCCTTGTCCTGCATCCGTTTGATGTTGAAATACAGCGGATTGTCCATGGTGTTGGTCAGGCGACCATCTTTCATAGCCTCGACCAAATCAACAACAGCGTCCTGTATGGAATGTGTCGGCTCAAACCCTAGCTCTCTTTTGATTTTTTCAGATGAGACGTGATATGAGCGTAGGTCGTCAGTTGGTTCAACGTGGATAGTCAAATTGTTGCCGACGACATTTTTTACCATTTCGGCAAGTTGCATGACGGAATGGTTTTCGTACCCGGCGTTGTAGATATTGCCATTGATCTCTGCGTCGTCTTTTTGCAAAAGAAAGAGATAAAGATCAGTCATATCCTCAATATGAATATTGGGTCGCTTTTGATCGCCACCGAAGACCCGGATGGCGCCGCGGTTGACAGCAAAGTTCGTCAGGATGTTGACGATCACATCCATACGCTGGCGCGGTGAATAGCCGCACACAGTGGCTGGTCGGACGACGCAGGTCACGAAGCCGGGTTCGCGTTCTTCTTCGAGTTCGACCTCGCACAACGCCTTGAACTTCGAATAGTCGGTTAGTGGCAAAAGTTCCAGGTCTTCGGTGACCTCAGGCTCGTCACGGACGCCGTATACCGACGATGACGATGCATAGATGAAGCGTGTCACGCCGGCAGCTTTCGATGCGTGAACCAGCGGCCGGAAGCAGTCGTGATTGATGGAGCGGCCGAGGTCCGGATCGAGATCGTAGGACGGATCGTTGGAGATGCACGCCAGGTGAATAACGGCGTCACATCCCATAAGCGAGTCGGCAACGACTTCTGGGTCGCGCAGGTCGCCTTTGACCTGGCGCAGTTTCGGGTGATCGGCGACGCTTTGTAGCACGTCGTCACCATACAGATATAGATCAAGTACGGTGACACCGTGGCCTGCGGCCAACAGTTTCGGCACCATCACGGCACCGACGTATCCGGCGCCGCCGGTGACCAGAACGTTCCAGGTTTTATCGCTCATAAGTTTATTATCCGACTTAGATTTATTTCAAAAGAGTTGTGATATATTTGATCAGCGGTATTTTTTCGATCGACCGCCGGTGCCCAACGATGCCGACTTTCATCGCTCCAGCGGCGTTTCCGACAAATGAAACAATTTCTATCGGCGTTCCGATCGCGGCCAACGGGGCACCGACGGCAAAGAATGCGTCGCCGGCACCAACAGTATCGATAACCGTTTTTGTGAATGCGGGAATCCGCATTACGCCGGTATCTTTGCCAAACATGACGCACCCGTGTTTACCGTTGGTTACGATGAAACTATCGCATTCGATCTTGTCTTTCAGTTTCGAGACGATGTCCTCGATCGAGCTGAATTTGTCGCTTGCCGCCAACTGGGCTTCCGGTGCATCGATGCAGATCATGTTTGCACGCGGGTAGCGGGTCACAAGATTGTACCCGTGATTGGCGCTATTGGTCTGGGTGTTGACGGCGAGGAACCTAGCGTGTTTTGTCAGTGCGGCAATGTCGTTGTCGCTGAGCATGCCATGGCCGAAGTCCGTGACCACGACGAGGTCGAAATGCGCTGCGCGTTCCATGATTGCGGCGCAGATTTTTTCTTGTACATCCGGCGGAGGTGGCGAGCCGTCGAAGTAATACACCTCGAACAACTTGCGCACATATCCCGCATCAACGAAGCGTGATTTTCGTGTCGTCGGCGTGCCCGGACGCATGACCGGCGTCAGACGTACGTTGTCGGCCAGATGCTCGCGAATAAATCCTTCCTGACTGTCGTCGCTCCCCAATACCGTGAGGATCTCCACTTCCTTACAGAAGCTCGCAATATGGTTCGCCGCTGCGAATACGCCGCCGGCAAAACGTTCGCTGGAGTCATAGCACGTCGCGATCATGTGCTCTTTGGCGGATTTCCCCATGGCATTTACGTAATGATACTCGTCGATGATGGCGTCGCCGACGACAAGGACTCTTAGGCCGGCGATGTCGTCGAGGGCTTGGTGAATCCGGTTATCGACCCCGCGTTCACGGGCCCCAATAAGATAAGCCCGGAGTTCCGGATCGAAGACATCCATGTACTGGTTGATCAGCGACGATGAGCTGAACGAAATATCGCGTGTGAAGACGACACGCCCACCATGCTGTTCGACGGCGTCACATTCATCCTTGATCTTGCCGGTGACATCATCATTTGGATCGGCGTAATCGGACCCCTTTACATAGACCGAAGGCTTGACCACATGGATAACTTTTTCGGCGGATGGATAGGGGCTGACGGCGACCCAGTCGACTTGTTGCAGCGCAGCCAGCATTTCTGCACGCAGGCTGTCGTTGAAAATAGGCCGACCCGGTCCCTTGTTGACGTACTTTTCGGCGGTCAGGGTGACGATTAGGACGTCACCTTCCTCGCGGGCTTTCTGAAAATGCCGGACATGGCCCATGTGCACGAGGTCAAAAACGCCGTGGCAAAGAACAACGTTCTGACCCGTCGCGCGTGCGTCGGCAGCGATCACCGAGATTTCGTCCAGGGATTTTACTTTATGAAGCGGATCACGAAGCATTATTCAGATTGCCAATCATTCTTGCCAAGATATTTGAACCAATCCCGGGTTGCTTCGGCGATTGTATCCTCGGTCCAGACTGGGGCATCGCGCCAGTATTCGATGTTTTCGAGCACGGCGTGGACACCGTCCTCGAGCGACACTGTCGGTGTCCAATCCAGTGTCTTTGTAATCAGGTCGATATCGGCGAAGGTGCAGTCCGGCTCCGCCGGACGCTTCGGAATGTTGACGACGCCGGCCGGATTGTCGAGCAGTTTAACCAACCGGTTGACGCTGTATGTGCCGCCGCTACCGACATTCATTGATATGTTGCCGGTATCGGAGGCGGCGGCCGCGATGAAAGCGTCGGCAACATCGGTAACGAAGGTAAAATCGCGCGTCTGCGTGCCGTCGCCGACCACCGTGAATGGTTTTTCGGCAAGCAGTTGGGCAAGGAACACACCGAATACGGCGCCATAGGTGCCCGACGTTCTGGAACGCGGTCCGTAGGCATTGAACAGCCGTAGCGCGACCACCGGCAGGCCATAGATAAGACCCCAATGCAAAACCAGTTCTTCGCCCAGACGCTTAGTCAATGCGTATGGATATTGTGGTCGCATGTCGGCCGTTTCTGGCGTCGGCGCCTGGTCGGGAATGCCGTAGCAGGACGATGACGCAGCGTAGACGAGGCGCTTGATTTCCGCGTCGCGGCTGGCTTCCAGCACATTATAAGTTCCGTCCACGTTCGACGTATAATACGCATCGGGCATGTTGATCGAAGGCACGATGTCGCCGAGCGCGGCCAAGTGAAAAACCCAATCGACACCATCGAAGTGTGGCCGGATGGAGTCTCGGTTACGGATGTCGGCTTCTATGAATTTCAGGTTTTCGTCGTTCTTCAAGTGCGCGATATTATCGGCGCGCCCGGTCGAACAGTTGTCGATGACGGTGACGGCATAACCTGTCGCCAGCAGGCGCTCGGTCAGGTGCGATCCGATGAATCCGGCGCCGCCGGTAATGAGGCATTTTACGGGCATGGCTCTTCAGGTATCGGAATAAACGAAAAGGGTACAGGTGGCATCGCGGAATCTTTTGATCCTAGTAAAATCATCGGTGAGAAAAAAGAATCTGAGAAAGAACAGGTCCAGGATTTTAAAAAAGGGAAAGGCTCGGCTGTTCTTATTTTTGGCATCGACGACGGTCGTCAGTTCTCGAATACGAAACTCAACCGTCTGCGTCACGTTTTCGCGGATGTGTGCCGCAACATATGACATGAGAAATTTATCCCCATCATCGAACAGCACATACCCGACAATAGGCTGAATATATCCAGGTTTTCGTCCGGGCGCTGAATAGTTTATATATTTGCATGGCGCGAACAGCTCGTAGGTGTAGTCGTCCTTCTCGTATTCGACCTTCATGAACAAAGACATCGTCGTTTCTTCGTTTCGTTTGTGAAGAAACGTAAGTGCTTCATCAAGGCTTAACGGTGTGATCTCCCTTTCTTTGTAGAACGCCTTTGAAGATTTGGGCCCACGCACATAGTTGGTTTCCGGCGGTTGCCGCCGGAAATTATCAATCGGGTTGAACCCGAAGTTTTGAATGCCGCTTCTAGCGGAAACCGTCTCGTCCCAACCATGAATGATCACGAATTCGTAGTTGCCGTGGCTGCCAAAAATATTGTCTGAAACGCTCTCCGCCCGGCACTCGTGGGAAAGACAGGCGATTTCCTTTTCGTCGCTCCCTTTGCGGCGGGTAAGTAGGCACTCTATCGGCGTTTGCCAGTAGTTCTCCTCACTACCCAAGCGCAGGAAGCCGTGTTGCAGGTCGGGTGCTCGGTTATAGGACATGATTTTCTGAACCTTTGATTAAAGTTGGCGCCATTGTCAAGAACAAACAAGATGCCGCAGCGCTTCGGCAATCTGCCCACTAATTTCAGTTCCGTTCGTGATGCTGTTGCTAAGTTGCCCGCTAGTCCATCAGGCAGATGCGAGGACCAGTTTGATGCATACCGAACGGTCAGCCTTTTCGGAGAAGCGGAATGACGCTAAACGGGTCATTGCTCGCCTGTGCTTTATTCTCCTCCAACGCATCAAGATACCACGTCCGCATGAAGCCGTTCTCGTCAACCTCAACGCTTTTTGGCTGAGTCCAAGCGGGGTTCCATTTGAGTCTTTCCTTGAGTTTATAGCCGGACTGAAGAAGTACGGCGTTGTCTTCCTCTCGCCGGTCTAGAATCGTGCCCTCGTAAATAACGATCTTGCCAATATCACTGAGAACCGCGTAATGCGGTTTTGCGCGGCCGGAGAAAACGCCGGAACTGGAAACCAGCGACGCCAGCTTTGCTCCGCGGACCAGGGATGTCCGATGATGTCCCACGCCGCGCATCGGGATTGCATGGAATAAGTAGTGCGCTTCAACGCCGTTGATCCGCAAAAGATCGTAAAACTCCACCAGGGTCTCGTAATCGTCGTTGACGCCTTTCAGCAGCGGGTTCTGGTTATAGATAAGGACGCCGATATCCTGAAGTTTGTGCAGGACATCGGTGGATTCGGGCCAAAACTCTACCGGATGGCATACATTGACGCCAATCTCAAAGCGGAAATTTGAATGCCGCTTGAAAATTGAGATCATGTCCGCATTAATTCGGCGCGGGTCCTGAAACGGGACCCTGGAACCGATCCTGACGGTCTTCACGTTTGGCGCATTTCGCGACAACTCGCTCAGTGTCACCGCCAGCAGCGGTAACGACATCAGTGGATCGCCGCCGGTAAGAAGAACTTCGTCAACATCGTCGCGATTCTCCTTGGAGCCGATGTAGCGAGTCGCGTGGGTGATGTCGTCTTCCTTTAGCGTCGTCGACGGGTACAGCCCACGAAGGCACCAGCGACAATGCGCGGCACACACCATGGTCGGCTCGATCAGGATGCAGCGGCGGTAAAGTCTTTCCAATCCGCGGACTTCGCGGCCATCAAAGACGAGAGGCATTTCAGATTCGTAATGGCGGCGATTGTGGCGGCGGTCGATGACTTTTTCGCGGGGATTATAGAAATATTGGTTCGTGATCGCACGGACACTCTTGCTGTCGGGGCCATAGCGCTCTTCGGCCTCGGCAATCTTCTGACGCAGAAATGGGGAAATTAACTCCTTAAACTCAGTAGAATTTTTCTTGACCCCAGCCATGACTTACCTCCCAATCATTTTACTACACAAAGACCCCATGCCATCAACGACATGCACTAAAACACTTAAAGATTGAGTGTTTTATTAACGTCTTCAATTCATTCAACTAATGTCGCTGACATCCTCGATCAAAACCTTCGACTTGTTGCCGGTTTGATTTAGATAGCCCACCGGAACCCAGTGGATATTAACTTTGATTTGGAGCATGTCCGCGATCCGCTTGCGTATGGCGTATTCCAGGTTGTCGCGGTTTTCGCCGGCATCAAATTTCGTTTCCATCACGACCCTGACCACCCCCGCATCCTGTGAGGTCGGACGGACAACGCGGAAATTGTAGGACACGTTGGGCTGAAAACCGGCAATGATTGAGTTCAGGGACTGCGGGAAGAAGTTTACGCCCTTGATGATCAACATTTCGTCCGAGCGGCCAATGATTCGGAACCTCATGCGCATCAAACCGTCGTCTCCAACATCGGCTGAAATAATCTCGGCGATGTCGTTGCTCCGATAGCGAAATAGCGGTTGGCCCTGGCGGCGAAGGGTCGTAAACACCAGTTCGCCGCGGGCGCCGGAAATCACGTCTATCGACCTCTGTTCCTCGTCGATCAACTCGCAGTGAAGAACACCGTGCGCGTGATACACCAACCCGTTACGTTCCTGATCCTCGCCGGCCACGATGCTCAGCAGCTCCGACATGCCGTAATTGGCGTCAAAGGCCTTCATGCCGAAACTGTTCTCGATCAGATCACGGATGCCGGGCATCTGCAGCAATCCCTCGCCGCCGAAGTAACCCCGCCGAAGTCCGAGATTCTTCGGGTCAATACCGAGTTCCTTTTCGCAACGATCAAGCAGCGTCAGCATGTATGAGGGCGTGGACGAGATCGACGTGATCTGTAAGTTGCGGATCGTGTGCAGAAGCATCGCAGTGTTGCCGACGCCAAATGGCACGGCCGTGGCGCCGACGCGTTCCAACGGAATGTAATCCGTCACACCACCCGACCACATGTTGAAGTTGAGGCAATGGACGACCCTTTCGCCCATGCCGACTCCGACGGCCGAATATGCCCTTTCTGATGCCTGATAGGTATCGAGGATGTCCTGTTCGGTGAGCACAACGAAGATCGGTTTCGACGATGTTCCGGATGTTTTGTGTATGCGCCGCAGTTTAGCGGGGTCCACAGACAACAAACGTCCAAACGGCCCGTCTTGCTCTTGATCCTCAATGATATCTTGCTTCGAGAGCAGCGGAAGTGAGTGAAAGGCAAAGCCAGGACTGAAGTCATCCTCGTTGATGCCAAGTTCGAGAAAGCGGTCACGCCAGAATGGGCTACAGTTGAAGGCGCGCCGCAGGGCGAACAAAATTAACGACTCTTCTTCTTTATTGATGGCACTCAATTTTGCACCTTGACCGAAGCCTTTCTATGGGAAAAACCGACATAGCGTATTGTATTAAAAAGCGGGCGCATTCTCAATGGTTCTCTTTATGTCCTGATCAGCGTCACCTTTAGTGGCGTGAAAATCTTCCAGCGCCGCCTCGTTGCATCCTGAACCGGGCATGCCCAGAACCAGATTCATTGCGTTCCGCCCATTTAGGTCGACGGGCTGGAACATATAAGGTACCAAGCGCGGGTTGGCGCTGAACCCTGCTGTCAGACAGTCAGTAGTTTCGTCAAAATTTATCATCCTGGACCGAGACGCGGAGAAATAATCGACAATCAGCGCGCGATGATCTGCGGCAAATGCCGTCACTGCATGGAGCAGTGCCGCTTCCCTGCCCGGCATCGCATAGAATTCGATTATCCGACAAGCGACGCGGTCGGTGTCGATAACGGCTTCGAGCCGTGCGATGGCAGCCCCGTCGGCGCCAACACTGTCTGCAGTTATGACATGATACGTGATGAACGGATGCCGGTCGAAGCGCCAATTCAGCCACGCCGGGGAGCGTACGACACCAAAATTTGTCTGCTCAATTTCACGTGCAAGCACGTGGTCCGGGATGGCTGCTGTACCGGGCAACGTACAATATCCCCCGGCAGGGCCGCATGCCTGCGTTGGCAGCGCCGCCGCTTCGTCGCCGAAACCGGCGGTGCTCATTTCATCGGCCAGCGCCTGTCGGTCCAGTACTGCCACACGGCGGTGAATCTGATCGTAGTTTTGCAGCCCGAGCATTGAGAACGCGGATATGGCAGCTTCGTTCGAACCAAAACCAGCATAAACATCACACTGCGAAATCAGAGTTTGCGCTAACTCTCGTCCTAGGCCACGCTGCCCAGAGCCATTAATCCATTCTGTATCCCAAACTCCGCGAATGGGTCGGCTGCTGATCCACGCATCGAATGGTACAAAAACATGTACAGATCCTATTATTCCGGTGTTCCGGTCAACAGCAGCATTGACGGATATTTTGCCTTCGGCCAATTGGCTTTTAAACCATACACATGGATTTTGTAGATATTGCCAATCAAAGTAATCGTCATTGGCTCCATAGAAGTGCGGACCATAGTGATGACGAAGAAAAGTTTTAATATCAGGGATACTTTTCTTATCCAAACAACTGATGAAATTGAAACGATCCTGGGAATCACGCACGAACTGTCTCCGTTAAATCTTGGTCGAGGATTTGCCAGATACGCGCGCTACCGTCAGGAAATTCGATAGTACTATATAACCGATTTATCAGGTCTGCTCCATGGGCATGATTAGTCTCTGCGGAGAATTCATCTTGGATGGCATGAAGAACTTCGTCTGTTGACCTATAAATTGGGTACCCGTCGTAGTAGCGCATGTCCAGACTATTAGGTTCGAATATGATCGGAAAATACCGCTTTCCCGCAGCCAGGGTCTCAAAAAAAGCACCTGACTGCACCGGCCCGACCACTGCGTCGGCCCAATCCACGCAATCCTGAAATCTGTCCGTCTTCGTAATTCTGCATTCAATGCCAAACTGACCTGCAATTTTATAAAAATAATCGGTTGTCCAGCGTCCTGGGCCAGGATGGAGTTTGAAATGCACGTTTCGGCAACCCAATGAATTTAGGTTGCCGACAAGTTCGACAAACATTTGATATGTGTGTGCATTGAGGCCACGAAGATCTGATAAAATAGGTGTGTATTGGAGGATTAAGATTTTAGCGTCCGCGACTAAGCGAGGTTTATTGTGCAAACGTGTCGTTTTTAAGTTCGCATAGCGCGTGCTGAGAGGAGTGCCTGCTTTTATCCGCGGTATCTCTGGAGCAACCATGTCAAGCCATTGGTTATTAATTGCGCCCCAGGACAGGCAACGATTAACTATAGGCCGGGTGAAGGTGTCGCCGCTCAATGCATCGAACTTAAGGTGCTGTGGTATCTGCGGGCTGTGCCAAATGTAGTCAACTGCGCATTCATAATGTTCGGCCAATTCAATAAATTGACGGATAGGGGCGTTACGAACACCATCGACGACAAGTCTTTTCGGGTGATACTGGTTCATTACACGATGCGCCTGAAGAACTTCAGAAGCAAAACTTTCGAGTTTCCCAGGTGAAAGCAAATTTGTTTCGATGAAGGTTCGCAACAGATCTGCGTCTAAAGTATCTAATTCACTCAAGTTATTTCTAATTCGCTCACGTATGTTCTCTAACTCGCTAACATACTTACTGGTCAGAGTTACTTGAGGTAAGGAAAATAGGTTAACACCTCTGATTAGGCATCGCATTATGGTTGCCGGAGTTTTTGGCAACGTTCGGACTTGAACCATCGGCGTCATCAAGTGCGAGTTATATCCTCCGAAAAGGGGTGCAGCGATATTCCCGCCAATTAGAAACATTATGTTTGGTTTTTTACTGAAAGCCACACGGAGACCCGTCAACCTGGAAATGACGGAGACATAGGCTGCCGCCACAATCCGGCGCATCAACCCTAGGGGCGGTTTTGTGGACATCAGGTCTTCACCAATTCCACCGCTGCCCGGTTCCATAGCCTTTTCACAAGATACGAAAGCCACCCCTTTTTTCTGGGCGATTGCCTGAACAAGAATTTTTCGCATCTTAGGGTCTAGAACGCTTATTTCATAGGCAAAATCAAAGAATTCGATGCTATCGGGCTTGAAGCGATCGATCAGCATTATCAAAGCGCGCTGTAATTTTATCGTGTTAATAAAGAAAAAAAGTGTCTTATTGTGGAATAATTTTCCAAGCGAAACGCCCTTAAAAAGTGTCACATCAATGCCTTTTTGATAGACCCATTGATTGGAATGAATCATCAGTTCGCTATCAAAATCATCTTTTCCAGACCACTCTGCCAAGCCTTGCTCAAAATGAACGCAATGTTTGTTAATACGCACAGCTGCTTGCCAAAGGGACCAGTCGCAAAAGACGAGCAACGTATCTTCGTTGAGCTTGACGCGCGCCATTTGCTCTTCGGTGGAAATCAGAGCAAATTTTTGATATGACGATTTCAAATCGTTAGAAATTGCTGTTACTGGAACGCAGCCCATTCTCATCGGTCTCAAACCTTTTTAAATTCCGCAATGAAAACGGAACTCCACACTAAGCTGATTGGCTGGCGCTCGAACGCGAGCAAGCAACTCGAAAGGGAGTCGAACAAACCGGCCGGCAACAAATGCTTCAAGTGAGGATCGATAAGATGCGGGTGCACTCCAATAAACCCTTCAGCTTCAAACCCATAATCCTGGGCGGTCTTCGTTATACCCTCGGGCGTATGTTGGCGCGCCTCAAGAATATCTCGATCAGTTGTAGGTGATTCCTCTAAAATTGGACACGAGGCCTGTGATTTTTCGTAAGCCATTACCTTAATATCTAGGCTCTCTAGACTGTCCGTAAATTGATCGATAGATGTTTTAGAAAGGGGTCGATAACATGTCTGAACCTCTTCAAATAGTGATGGACCATTTCCAATTGAGAACTCCCGCAGCGTTCGATGCGTGAGACTGTTTAAATTGAACAGTCGGTTCCGACATGACAGTAGAAACGTGCCGCCAGGCTTCAAAAGTCGGTGCGCTTCACGGAATAAACTTCTATCTGCATCCAAGTATCCGATTACGCCCATTGATGTGACGGCGTCGAATGCGTTCTCCGGCAGATTTCCCTTTTCTAGCTCACTACACTGGAACCTAACACGGCTCTGAGTTTGCGTATCCGCCTGTGCCCGAGCGGCATTGGCGATGTCGATCATCGCTTTAGATTGATCTACGCCTGTTACGTAGTGCCCTTGTGTAGCTAATTCAATCGCGAGTTCGCCTCCGCCGGCGCCAAGGTCTGCAATCTTTAATCGGCTTCCAAGCGCACTGAGTAATTCACTCGCGATACGCACCCTATGTAAAGCCGTGGGATAGGTTCCATCTTTCCCTTCATAGCTGTGTGCAACCCAATTAGTTGCTTCCTTGTTGAAAATTTGCTGAACGATTTCTTTTTTCATGCTCACAAATATCCTTCTATCGCATCAAGTCCCCAGGCCTTTTCGTACTCAGTGGATGCATCAAGTAGGGCCCGTCTTGTAGTTTCGGAAGAACGCTGCGCCAGTGCTCTAAAATTATCAGCCCGTCGTGCGGCCGGAAGTTTACTAGGGCAATTTTCGTCTTTTAGAAACGCTTTCAAGCGTGGCCCTGGACCGCGCTTAAGGAATTTGGTCAATGCGCTGATGACCTTGTCGGGGCTAGTGATGAGGTGCTCGTAAGCAAATTCATGAAACTGTGTCGATCGGTCTGTCCGAATTTTTCCCCGACCAACAGCATCCATTTTGCCTAGAGAGAGAATGCTCAGAATGCAACGCTCTTCCTCAGAAATCCTTGAATATTTTTCCGCCCATGGCCCTGCGAACCACGGCGCAGGGCCGCTAGAAGTTTCAATAAGAAATTCGAACGCCAAAGGATCTGCACCGAGGCGTTTTCCCCAACCACGTTGTCGCCAGTCCTCCGCTAAATCGACAGGGTGGCGGGTGATGTGGATCAATTTAAGCGTAGGTATTGTCTCGAATAAAAGTGGTGCAGCCGACAACGCTGAATGCGTATGAAATAATGCGAGGCGCCCACTGGCAACAAAACTTTCGTATGAATCATGGGCGTTCTCCATATTCTGCCGGTCAGTATAGCGTTCTGAATCAAATGCATGAATAAACGAAGTTTCGTCGTGGATTCTGCCATTAAGGTTGCGGCCGATTGCTCGGTTGTATACAGCCTCATCTGTGGCAATTCTGATCAGGCTGGCGGCAGCTGATCGATCGATTTTTTCCATGTAGGTCAAGAAGCAAAGCATCTCAATCGTGGGTATATACTGAAAATATTCAATGTCTAGAAAATTAGAGATCAACCGGCACGACAATTTTTTTCCAGATCTCGCGATCCCGTCAAGAAAAACGATGTCACCGAAACCAGGCGGGTTTAAAGCGATGTTAGTCATTGAAATGTATTATTTTTGTATCTGAGTTACCAAATTTATCACAGGCGCCGACGCCGATGGCGGAGAGGTCAAAGCCAGGAACGGTCTCGTGATCGAATACATAACGCCATGACTGGCCGTCCAGCCCTAAATCAAGATTATCGTTGATATAGCGCTGGGCCCGTGTGCGAATCGCAAAGAAAGGCTGCGGTCCGAAAACTTCTCCTTTAAGAGTTCTTATCGTGCATGCTATTGGGCGCCCGCTTGGATCGATTTCTGGCTCAATACTCAATTTCAGGCTTGGTTCGCATTGGTCTCCATGCACGACCGCCCGCATTGCTTCTTGCGCTTCGGTGAAACGGAATTGAACGTCGGGATACTTCTTTTGCGAGGCAACTAACAAATCACCGAGTGCTTCCATTTCTGGAGCTAAATTGCGGAAGTCGTGTGTAGCGATGGCGAGAAGTGTGGGCAGCCCACTTGCGGCGCGGACGAAAGCCTTTTCCGTTTCCTGTGCATCGATATTGGCAAAACGGCTCAGAATGTTGAGGGCTCGCGCTATATACCGGCGACATCTTCCGGGAATTTGATAGTCATCGTGTGACGGTTGATATACCGACCAGTCCGCCGGCGCGCGCCGCCAGTCACCAAAGCGCCCGCCCGCCAAGTCTGCCATTGCTTCAAGCTCACTCGCGTCCTCTGTTGCAGTATTGGTGAAATCAAACGGGATGTATTGCTCAAGAAACCAATGCGTATCGGGACGTTCGGTTTGAAAGCCGCAGCGCACACTGCTCGGGAAATAGTTGCGCTCGATAATGCGCCGCGCCAGCGTTTCGCGGATGTGCGGCGAATTGAGGACGGACGTCGCGCAACGGTGCGCCTCGCGGTACGTCGACATCGGATGGAAATGCCAGTGCAACCCGTCTCGCTCCCAGCGCCCGTCCCGTTGCGCTTCCTGGGCGTCAATACGTGCGGCGTAGTAGTCATGCACCTTATGGAAGCCCATCTCGCGGCGGCGCGGATTGGTCTCGAAGCCGATATGGTCGAGGCAGAACCAGTTGAAGACATACCCGCCGTCGAAGGAATCCGTGACGCGGCGGCGCTGCTCCGGTGACATGGCATTATCGAGCATGCGGCCGAGTTTTTCCCACCCATCCATGTAGTCGTTGCGGTGCGAACTCATAATGTCGCGGATGACGGCCTGCTTGTTGCCGAAATCGATATCGCCGGCGATGATGGCATCAAGATTTTCGCGTGTGCGCTCAATGCCGCTGACGTCGACCAGTTCCTCAAGCAATTCGAACTTTGCATCGAGGTCGACGTAAAGTGGGCCCTCTGTATCGACGGCGTGGACGACGTAGACGATCTTGTCTTGCACACTCATAGGGAGATGAATTTCTCCATCATGCGCAGCCCAACGGGGCCGCTTTTTTCAGGGTGAAATTGAACACCGACGGCGTTGTCGCGTATCACGGCGGCGGTGATCGACGCGCCGTTGTATTCACTATCCGCGAGTACATTCCTGGAATCTGATGGCTGCGCCGCGAACGAATGAACGAAATAGACAGCGCCGCTCTCGTCGATGTTCTCGAACAGTGTTCCCGACCAGGATGCCTGGCGCCGTGTCATCGTATACCAGCCAACGCGGGGGACGGGGTGCGGCTCGCCATCCGCGCGCGTGCCTGAAATTCTTTTGACGACACCTTCGATTATACCGAGTCCGGGATGATCGCCGAACTCCTCGCTCCGCTGCATCATCATCTGCATACCAACGCAGATACCCAGAAATGGGCGTTCGGTGCCGATAAATTTGCGGATTGGTTCAACAAGATTTTTTTCGACCAGCAAGTTCCACGCCGCGCCGAACGCGCCGACACCCGGCAGTACTAGGCGGTCGGCATTGGCAATGGTGTCCGGGGCGTCGGAAAGTAAAACCGATGCGCCTGCGGTTTCCAGCGCGCGGGCAACGCTGAACACGTTGCCGCTGCCATAATCGACGATAACGGTGGTGCCCATGATCGCCTAGGCCACACGAACCTGATGGCCAAGATCGCGAAGGCCATCGCGAATTTCTGGCACGCTCGATTTCTCGTAATGTAGAAAACCGGCGACGGCGACGGCAGTCGCGCCGCCGGCGCTAATTGCTGCACCGGCGTGGTCGACCGATCCCATGCCACCGCTGGCAATCACGGGGATCGAGACGCGGGAACTGACGGCACGGAGCAGATCAAGATCGAAACCGCGATATGTTCCTTCCTGATCGATCGACGTCAGCAGAATTTCACCCGCCCCCAGTTGCTCGGCCTCGCGGACCCATTCCAGAACGTCCCGGCCGGTATGCTCGCGGCCCTGATCGCAGTAAGCTTCCCAGCCGCCGTCGGCGCGTGACTTGGCTTGTACGGAAAGCACCATGCATTGTGATCCGAGCGTCGATGCGATCTCGGAAATCAACGACGGTGTCTTGAGCGCGGCGGTGCAGATCGCGATCTTGTCGGCACCGACGCGAAGCAGTTCGCGGGCGTCATCGACAGAGCGGACGCCGCCGCCGGCGGTGATCGGTATGAAAACATTCTCGGCGGTATGGCGAACGATATCGACAATGGTATTCCGTTCATACAGGCTGGCGACGGAATCGATATAGATGATCTCATCGATGCCATCATTGTAATATTTCTCCGCAAATGTTTGTGGGTCGCCGAGTTTACGTAACCCTTCGAGGTGCACCCCCTTGATCAGGTAGGGTGCTTTGACGTCGAGGCGTGCGATGATACGGACGCTTGTCATGCGTTTGCGGTGGCCTAGTCGTTGTGCCAAACGGCATTACGCAACGACCATGCGCCATTTTCATAATTCCAGATGTGCGGCGAACGGTTCTGATCGCATAGCGCATCAAAATATTCTCGTGTCATTTGCGGCTGTTCGAACAACGGATAGGCGTCTGGAAACTCGTCCTCGCCGATGCTCAGGTATTCAAAAATTTCATCAAGGAACCGTTCCGGATATTCGCCGTCGAACCGGCGCACAAGGGCGATGCCGTCGTCACGGTCGATATCGCCCGAACGGATTTCCTGAGCAGCGTCGTATGTGGCGCGACCGATGCCGAACTTCATGAATGTCGTGTAGTAGTGCAGGTCATCGATGCGGTCATCGATACTGTTGTATTTGCTGTACGTCCCCGGCGTGCGTTCAGGTGACGGCTCAAAGCCGCCGTGCTCTTGCGCGTAGTAATAACAACTCTGAGGGTGCCACTTCAGATAATAGCCGAGGTAGTGCACCTCGGTACCGATACGTTCGACATCGTCAGGGTTGGCGGGCAAGTAAGGGTTAAGTTCGTATTCCTCGATACCGAAGTCCTGGACAAGCTGCTCGACGGGAACGCCGCCGAGGCTCGCCTCGGATTTGTTCTTGAGGGTGAAGTAGTCGCGGCTGCGCATTGCACTCGATGTATCTGACTGCGGGTTGCCGTATTCGGCCTCGTTCTCGCCGAAAAATACCAGCGGCGTGTCGTGCAGAATTGACTGCTTCGGCGCTAGATTTTTCTGCCCCAGAATAAACGCTTGAAAGGGGTGCAGAAGCTTGTCCATTGCAAGGCGGGTTAGAATCCGGTGGACGCGACCATTGGGCGTGAAAAGTTGATTATCGAATCCGGAATGAATCCATCGTTGGAAATTCCGCCAGCCCCAGTCTGTGTAAATATGTGGCGCCCAGGTTACGGTCAGCGGATGCATGCCGTATTTGTACTTGAGGATGTGTGTCGCATAAAAGCTGTCCTTGCCGCCGGACCCGGGGATGATGCAGTCATACGCGCCGTCGGTGCGGCGGTGGCGGGCGCACAGTTCAACCAATTCCTCTTCGCGTGCAGCCCAGTCCACATCCGCCTTCTGATCGGCGACACGGCAGGCATCACAAATGCCGTCATCATCAAGGTTGATCGTTTTCTTGTGTTCATTCGGCGCGTTTTTGAACTCGATGGATGAATTCGGACGCTGGTTGGAAATCACGCACCGTTTGCAGAACCTGATTTCCGCGGGGAGCCCGTACTTTACTTCGCGCAGTTTTGTATCGGGCGCGAAGGCGCTGTAATCAGGACGGGTGGGGGTACTGATCTTTGTCATGTCCTCGCTTCTTTATTCTTGAAATTTGAAAGGAATCTTGATCACCAGGCGGTCCAGCCGCCGTCAACGACGACCATCTGGCCTGTCATGTAGCTCGATGCGTCGGAGGCCAGGAACACCACTGCGCCGACCATCTCGTCGACCTGCGCCATGCGGCCGAGCGGCACGCGTGCGCCGTAATTATTTTGGAAGGTTTCGTTTTGGCCGGATTCGACGCCGCCCGGCACCAGCGTGTTGACGCGGATGCCCTTGTCGCCCCAGTACGTCGCCAGATAACGCGTGAACTGTACGACCGCGCCCTTCGACGCCGCATAGGCAGCCGGCGTGGTGATCCGCATGCCCATGTATTCGGACCCTTCGTAGATACGGAAATCTGGACCGACGAGACCGTATGTCGATGCGGTCTGGATGATCGAGCCGCCGCGGCCCTGCGCGATCATCTGCTTGCCCACCGCCTGCGCCACCAGAAACATGCCGTCGATGTTGACGCTCATGACCTGACGCCAGACGTCTAAATCGAATTCCTCAAAAGGGACGAAGAAATCCCTCGGGTCCTCGGACTTTGATGCCGCGTTGTTGTGCAGCACGTCGATGGCGCCGAAGTGCGTGACGACTTCGGCGGTCATGGTTTGCACGGCGGCTTTGTCGGCAACGTCGCAGGCAATGCCGAGGGTTTTGACGCCGTACTCGGCGGCGATTTCTTCAGCCTGTGCCGTGACGGCTTCAGCGTCCAGATCAATAATCGCGACATTGCCACCGTTCGCAGCGAGACCGCGCGTGATGCGCGCTCCCTGTATGCCGATACCGCCGGTGACGACGGCGGTTTTGCCAGCGAGGTCGAACAGGTTGCCGAGGTCCTTTTCGCTCATTCGTTGCGGTCCCTTCGGGTCATGATAAATTCGACGAAATCGAAATCGGTTTCGGTGTCGATATCGATCGAGCGTTCTTCTGGCATTTTGAACAGGATCGTGTCTTCGTTCAGCGCGCTGTCGCTGTTGTTCATCAGCGTCGCCCGCTTCCAGCAGAAGATCGACGCGTTGAGATCAAAACATTTAGGCGCGTCCTGACGCCGCACGATCGGGACCTCCGGAATCTTGGCCAGGTGCACCGTGCCATCCGGCTGCTCTTCGACCAGATTGAAATACGGCGAGCGCCGCGCAGGCATGCCGGTGACAAGATTACCGGCGGCGCTTTGCTCGAGCTTGGTAACGGCGCCGCGAATATCGTCGAGCGAACGCAGCGGCGATGTTGCGTCGAGATCGACGATGGTGTCGATGACGGCTCCAGTCTGCCTTTCGACTTCCATGGCGCAGTGACGGATCGCCGGCACTTTCGCAGCAGCGTCGCCGGCGAGAGAGGCCTGCCGCTCGATGGCGAAATCGGCACCGGCGGAAGTGCCGACGGCGAGGATCCGGTTGCTGTCGCTGGAAACGGCCACCCAGTCGAAGATGCCGCTTGCGTGCGCCTGCTCGATGGTGTGCGCGAGCAGTGGTTTTCCCATCAGCGGCCGCAAGTTCTTGTCCTTGATTCCCTTTGATCCGCCGCGCGCACAGATCACCGCGAGCCGCGTTGTCATGCCGCGATCCACGTGCCGCTACCCGCAGCGGCCTCACAGGCGTCGATCAAGCGCATCACTTCAAGCCCCTCGGTAATGTCGCAGATGACGCTGTCGTCGCCTCGCGTAAGGGCTTCGTGTTGCGCGGCGTAGGTCGTGTTGCGCTCGAATGTGAAAGTTTCCACATCACCGCCGGCTTCGACGTTTCCGCCTGCCAGATCCAACCGCACCGAACCCTTGTCGGTCAGTACCAGCACATCGCGGCGGGTTATGCTGTCGAGGTAATTGATACCGAGTGTCACTGACGGCACGGTGTCGGTTTCGATCAACATTGAAAATACGTCATCGCTGTCGATTTCCAGTTCGCCGAAGCGCCCGCCAATGGCGGCCACTCGACGCCACGGCCCGAACAACCAGAGAGCATAGTCGAGTTCGTGCGACAGGTCTCTGAGTACGCCGCCGCCTTCGGCGCGGACTGCAGAATAGCCGTTTTTGTAATCGCTACCTGGCCGCCAGTCCGGTAGATAGCTGCCGGTATAGACGATTGCTGCATGGATATTACGCCCGGCGATGATCTCGCGAAATCTGAGCAACGCCGGGTGAAAGCGAAGGTTGAAGGCAACTTTGACGGCCTCGAAGCCTTTGGGGGGATTATCTGCCCCCGTGTCATAAACCGGTTTTTCGATTAGCAGCCGCCCTGTGAAGCCAGTACGTGACAGGACCTCGATATCTTCGCGATGATCGCCCGTACGGCTGGCAATAACCGCGTAGTCGGGATGAAACGTCTGCACGGCTTCCTCGATTGTTTTGAAAGCCGGCGCGTGATCGATCTCACGACGGCTGACCACGGCGACGTCGTGGCCGAGACTGGAAAGCACATCAGCATGGCGCTTGCCGATGGAGCCGTAGCCGACTACCAGCGCTTTCATTTTGCATACCCGTTCTTGAGATCAACATTGGCGCGGTGGAAATCGTCCAGCCGACCGACGTCCAGCCAGTATTCGTGAATCGGGAAGGCGGCAGTAATTTTATTCTGTGCGAGGATGAGTTCAAAAAGTTGTGTCATGTCGTGCGCGCCCTTGTCAGGGATCAGGTCAAGCGCCTGAGGCGACAACGCATAGATGCCGGCGTTGACAAAAAACCGGTGAACCGGCTTCTCGTCGATTTTGCGAATGTTCAAGCCTTCAATATCGACAACACCGAACGGCACCTCCATGTCATACTCGCGGACGCACATGGTTCCGAGCGCATTGCTGCCGTGATGAAAACGGAGCAGGTCAGTGAAGCTGATGCGTGTCACCAGATCGCCGTTCATAATGATCAGCGGCAGCTCCGGCCGTTCCGGCAATAACCGCAATGCGCCGGCTGTCCCGAGCGCGGTTTCTTCTATCAAATAGTCAATGTTCACGCCCCAGCGTGAACCATTTCCAAAATACTCGATAATGGAGTCGGCGAGATAATTAACGGAAATGAAGAAGTGATCGAAGCCCTGCGACACGAAACTTTCGAGAATGGTCTCCAGCAGCGGCTTGTCGCCGACCCGCAACAGAGGCTTCGGTGTTGCGGCGGTCAGCGGCCGCAAGCGCTTACCAAGACCACCGGCCATCAGCACAACCGTATTGCGCGGGTGCGTGACACCCTTGGTCAGGGTGTCGATGTGAGCAATACCGGTTAGACGCCCATCTGGCGAAATCAGGGGTAATTGCCGGACCAGATACTTGTTCATGTCCGCCAGCAATATGTGATCTTCGAGAGTGTCGCGTTCCGTTCTCGGCGTCTTGTTGGCGATGTCGATGGCAGGATCGTCCATCGTAAACCCGTTTAGAAGCCCACGGCGAATGTCGCCGTCGGTGACGGTGCCAAGCAGTTTGCCGTCCTTGCCGGCGACCAGCGCGATATGAAAACCGCCGTCCTGGATGGTCTCGATCGATGTCCGGATGGTGGCGTCGACGGTGATGACCGCACGTTTCCAATCAGACATGTTTTGCATCCCGTGCCGGAATGCCCGTCATGCAGGCACCGTCGCGAACGTCGGACGTGACCACGGCGCCGGCACCGATCGTGGTGTCATCGCCGATGGCAATATTCTGCAGAATAACACTCGCGGCGCCGATGTGAGTGCAAGCCCCAACCGTGACACCGCCGCACAATACGGCGCCCGGCGCAATATGCGCATGATCGCCGATATGGCAGTCATGATCGATACAGGCGCCGGTGTTGATGATGGTGTTGGCGCCAATGACCGCACCGGGCTGGATAATCGCGCCGGCCATGATCTGCGCGCCGGGGCTGATCTCGGCATCCGCTGCGATCGTGGCCGCCGGATGAATACAGGTGTGGAATGTATAACCGCGCCGCGCATAGGCCGCGAAAATCTCCTTGCGTTTGTTTTGTGCGCGCGTCGAGCCGACGCCTACGACCAGTTCGACGGTGTCGGCGGTATGATTTTCGATGACATCATCGCCGCCAAGCACCCGGTGAGCGAGAACGTTTACCCCGTGACGCGCCGCGTCTGCATCGACCAGGCCGGCAATTGTCGTGCCTGCGGCGTCGAGCAGTCCCGCCAGCACCTTGGCGTGCCCACCGGCGCCGATGATGATGACCGGCAGATTGTAGCTCAAAGCATCTCGCCTTCCTTAAGGCCGCGCGTTGCGGCTGTGCCGAGCGTGTCCCAATAGCGCATCGGCGAGACGCCGGTACCCGGACGCTTGGCGCCGATGTTGTCAGCCGAGAACGCTTCGCCCGTCTTGATCGCGCTGTTTGCGACGAGGCTTTTCCGGGCTACGTCGCGGGTATCCAGTTCAGATGGGCGCGGCGATTTTTCCCCATCGCCGAGCGCCGCTTCGACCGTGCGGACGCCGGCGACGAAGTCGGCCAGTTCCTGCGGGTCGAGCGATGCCTTGTGGTCGGGACCTGGCAGGTCTTTATCGAGCGTGAAATGTTTCTCGATGATTTCCGCGTCGAGCGCGGCGGCGGCCAACCCGCAGGCGGTGCCCTCGGTGTGATCGGAATATCCGGTCTTCAGGCCGAACGTGTCGCGCAGCGTGACCATGGCGCGCAGGTTGGCATCCGACGCCGGTGTCGGATAGGCGCTGGTGCAATGCAGGACCGCGACCCTGGCCGATAATGCCGTGTACCCGGCGTAGGATGCGAACGCCGCCTCGAACGCGGCCAGTGACGGTGCGCCGTCGGCGTTGATCATGGCGAAGGCAAGCACGCCGAGTGCGGTCCTCACCTCGTCGAGCGTGCTCATGCCGGTCGAGAGGATGATCTTTGATCCACTTGCGGCGATCTCGTGAAGGAAGGGGCCATTAGTTAGCTCGCCGGATGGCACCTTGATTGTCGTGAGTTTGAGATTATCAACCAGAAAACGGAGGCTCGAACTATCAAAGGGTGTTGATAAAAATTCAATGCCATTTGATATACAGTAATCACGCAACTCGAAATGCCAATCTAGCGGCAGTTCAAGGCGCCGTAACATATCGAGTTGAGATTCTGCGGCATCCGTTGTTTCATTTTGATATGCGGCTTTTGGCGCATTCTCTGATGCCAGAGCGGTGGCAGAGAATGTCTGAAACTTGACGGCGTCAGCACCAGCAGCAACGGCGGCATCAATGAGTTGATATGCCATGTCTTTATTGCCGTTGTGATTAACGCCAGCTTCGGCAATGAAATGGACGCTCATGACGCAATCCGCTCCGGGGGCGAATCATAGAATGATTTTTGTGCAAGCTGACCAAAGTCGAGATTACGAATTATCAGGGCCATTTTCGTTGATGCACCGGGCGCACCATACGGGCATAGATTATCTTCATATGCATCACGGAACTCTTTCGAAAGTGCTGTTGTCATCGCACGTGAGATGTCTTCCGTCGTTGCAGCGCAATCGATTACGGATGCTGCGCGTAAACGTCCTTTCTGCCGGTCACCAATATTGACGGTCGGCACGCCAAACGCGGGGGCCTCGATGATGCCGCTTGAAGAATTGCCAACGACAATGGCGGCATATTTCATCGCGCTCAAATAACGAACCTGGCCGAGGGAATTGAACAAGCGTGCGCGGCTCGGATTATCTGCGACGTAGGTTTGAATGCGTTTTGTAATCGCATCATGACCGACGTCCGCATTGACACCTGTAAAGATGGCAATGTGATCTTGCATGCAGTCCAACGCTTCAAGAAGAGCTTCGATTTCGGCTTCGTCTGGCGCCTTCTGTCGAGTGGTTGGATGCAGTGTAATGAGTACGTACGGCAAGTCGGTTCCTATGCCTAGAATCTTCGCGATACCAACATCGCCCAATAGTTCTGTACGCGCAATGTGATCCAGTCCTGGCGCACCAACTGTAAATACGGTATCGGGATGCTCGCCCATTTGCACAACTCGGTTCCGATACGCCTCAGCGGCGACAAAGTGAACAGACGACATCTTGGTAATGGCGTGACGCATGGCGTCGTCGATCGCGCCTTCAGTGACTTCACCGCCATGAATATGTGCGATGGGTAAGTTGCATATTGTCGCGGCAGTCGCGGCAGCTAAAATCTCAAATCGGTCACCCAACAAAATAACTAAATCAGGGCATAAATTTACGAAGGCCTTTGCAATTCCACTTACTGCCAAACCCGTTGAGTGTGCAATTGTAGCAGATGCATCATCGCTCAGTTCAATTGGTATGCGGGCGTCAATCTGAAACTCGTCGGCTTCAATCACATCGACAGTGTGATCAAATTTTGGTTCCAGATGTGTTCCCGTGACAATCAATTGTAATGTCAATGCGGGATCGTTTTCGATGTCACGCATAAGCCAATATAGAAGGCCGTACTCGGCGCGGGTTCCCGTAACAACGCAAATATTATGCTGCTGCATTATTTAATCGCGTGGCAAGTCGCGGGCTGGAAGGAATGTTTATCAGGCGTACATAAATATCTTCGGTAACACTCAGATCCATGCGCGGGCATTCAATGAACATCGATAATTGATGCATTGGTCGCCATGCGGCGCGAGTCATAAAGCCTGCTGAATTGGTGGCCTCAAGAACATCGTCGCGCAATGCGGCATCTGCCACATCAAGCATCAGAAGGTTAAGCCAGAAATTACTTTTGCCCCACGCGGGCTCGTTAAAAAACGTGACACCTTCTAAGGTAGAAAATGAGTTGGCATAAGCTTCGGCAAGTTTGCGTTTCTGCTTTAGGAATTCTGGGAGCACTTCTAACTGCGCACAACCGAGCGCCGCATTTATATTAGGTAATCGATAATTATACCCAACCTCGTCGTGAATAAATTCCCACTTGTGAGCTTGCTTGGCGGTTGTCGTTAAATGCCGAAGCCTTTTCGCCAACGCATCATCGTTGGTCATGATGGCCCCGCCGCCGCCGGTGGTAATCGTCTTGTTGCCATTGAAGCTGAGTGTCGCAACGCGGCCTTGATTGCCAGTGTGATGGCCTTTGTAATAGGAGCCAAGAGACTCTGCCGCGTCCTCAATTAAATCGATGCCAAAGTCATCACAAAGCGCGGTTAACGCATCTAGATCAGATGGATGACCAAACGTATGCATACAGACGACAGCTGCGATACGTCTCCCAGTTTTCGTGTTGATCAAACGGCCATCGCGGGGTTCAGAAATTTGCGCCAGGTGCGCGCGAAGCTTATCGGCATCAATGCCCAACGATGTTGTCTCTGCATCGGCGAAATGAGGGACGGCGCCTGTGTATGTGACCGCGTTTGCTGTTGCAACGAACGTCAGTGCTGGAACAATAACCTCATCGCCATTACCGATGTTCAGTCCGGCAAACACTGCATGTAAAGCGGCGGTCCCGCTTGATGTTGCGATGACGTGGGCGGCACCCGTGAAATCGCGCAGCATATCTTCAAAGCGACCGACATAACTGCCCGCCGTAGACACCCATCCGGTATCAATACAGTCTTTGACATAATCCCACTCGCGACCTTGAAAACAAGGCTCGTGCAAGCCGGCTCGCTCGCCCAGCAAGTCGTCAAATACGCTGACAATGTTTGAGGAAAGTTGGTTCAAGAATCAGGGCTTTTTATAATCGATTTCATAGTTGCCGTAAAAGTTGGCACGTGTTTCCGCATCATCAAACAGATTCTGATCAAGGGCGCGGATAAGTTCTTTGATGCCGTCTTCGACACTGAAGCGTGGCGTGAAATCCAAACGCCCACGAATTTTTTTGAAGTTGACGCGATAGTTACGAGGGTCTGAGCCATGTGCTTGATAGGCTACAGATGCATCCGGAATATGCTTTTGTATCGCCTCAACAATCATCCGCTTGGTGAAGTTGTTGTTATCGCCGCCAGCATTAAACACATCAAAGCTGATGTCGGCGGCAGGGGCTTCGAGAACCCGCTGAATGACATCCGCGAAATCTTGCACATGACAATAAGGCCGCCATGTGTCGGCATCATAGACAAGGAGGTCTCGGCGCAGATACATCTCGCGGGTGAACTGGCTGACGGTCAGATCAAATCGCATCCGAGGTGCCAGGCCGAACGCGGTCGCAAACCGGAGCGCGGTGGCCTCGTAATCGACGCGGCCTTTCAAAGACAGCAGTTTTTGCTCAACTCCGACTTTTGCTTTTGCGTAAAGCGACAGTGGATTGAGTTCGTACTCTTCATCCGCAAGCGTGCCTTCTGGGATCAGCCCGTAATTCGAACACGTAGAGACAAAAATAACGCGCTGTAGATTCTGCCCATTCAGTTGATCAATCAGGTTTCGAATACCGGTTTCATTTACAGCGTCATGCGCTTCTGGATATTTTTTAGTAATCGGATCGCCAACAAGCCCGGCCAGAATGACGACATCGGTTGCTTCTTTGAGGCCTTTAGAGACGATGCTGTCGTCGGCGAGATCGCCATTGAGAACTTCAAAGCCAGGGTCATCAAATAAATTGAGCATGACATTCTGCGTATCATATAGGAAAAGATCTACGATACGGACACGGTAGCCAAAGCTGAGCAACTGTTTTGCGACAATTGGCCCAATGTATCCGCCACCACCAAATATAGTGACCAGTCGACCAGCAGATGAGTTTTTAATTACTGTATTCAAGATAAATCCAATTTTTTGACATGCTACCGCACTTTGGGTGAAATCGCCCAAAGTGCAAAAATGCTTCAAATGCGCTGAGCTTCGCGTTTAAACAGCGGCGAATACAGCGTCCTTTTCAACCCGGGCGCGGACCTGTCGCCCAAGGATACTTAACAAGACCGTGACACGGTCACGGTCATCAGAACTTTCAAAAAGCGCTTCGAATTCTCCCAATGCGCCTCGAAGAACACGCACAGCATCACCTGGCTTGAAGGATGAACCGACATGCGTCTTTACGAGACCGCGCTCATCTTGACGCGCCTGAATCTCATCAATCACGAAATCTGGAATGGGGGCCGGCTTGTCACCAAACCTGACAACGTCAAAAATCCCGACAGTTGAGCGAATGGCGCGCCACGGAGAATGATCCGGATCGATTTTTATAAAGATGTATCCAGGGAAAAGCGGTCTTGGCACCCAGTCTACTTTGCGCGCATGGCTGCGGCGCTTCAGGTATTTGGGTAATAATACATGAAAGCCCTGGCAAACCAGGTGCATCAAGGCTTTGTCCTCACCATTTGGATGCGTATTTGCGACACACCAATATGTCATGAGCTTATGGCCTCATTGGCGTCAGGAGCCATGGCCATATTCTTGACGACACCTAGAAATTTTGCCGCCAAAATACGCTCTTCAGGATAATAGCGACGCGCTTCTTCGAAGGCCCCTTGGGGGTCGGAAATATCACATATAATGACGGCATCAACGTCTTTAATTGTTGTTGGATCAGACGTTGCGGGTAATCCAGCATATCCATTAATGCTAGACGAGTGCGTGATGACAGCCAGCAACTCGATGTCATAATCTCGAGCTGACAATGTGAAGATTTCATTCAGGTCACTGGCGCCGAAAAACACAATGCGTTGCCAGTTGTTACGTTGGCATTGATCAAACAGCTCGGCGCTTTGAGTGCGGGCATGGCGGAAAAGATTTAGCGATTGCGATAAGAATTCAGCTGTCAGGCGGCCCTTTTCTGAGAATCCTTGCGGCGTCAGATAGTAGGCGTATCGATTTGCAGGCGCGTGGCTGATCTTGATCAGCCCTTTTTTTACACATCGCTTCAGATAGGCGTTGGCAAGACCGAGAGCAATCCCAAGATCGTCAGCCATTGAGCGCTGAGAGGCCTGAGCGTTGTCATGGACCATGTTTAACAAGCCAAGCGTAATCTTAGCTTCGTTGTCCATCTCAGAAGTATTGGCCTTCGTCTTCGACAAATCCGTGCATCCTATGGATCGCGCCAAAAAAGTTAAAAACACCGAAACATTAATGAATAAAGGTAGTTTTTTAGCCTTATACACCATGCAGTGTTCACGAATCGAATAGTACCACGTTCATTTGGTGAACCTCAAGGATTCATTTTATGAACAGCCTGAATATACTAAGGTATAGCGCGAAATAGATGTTGCCAGCAAAGGCTCGAAATTGACGATGTGAGACAGATATTGTTCATTGTTCTCGATTTCGCAATTTGACTGCGCGCTATATTGGGCATACCAAGCATTCGCAGTTACTTTTTAGGATATCGATAAATGACCTCCTCTGCGGGTGAGAAAATTGCTGTTGTCGGTTTGGGCTATGTAGGGTTGCCACTTGCCCTTGTTCTATCGCGTCATTATCCCGTCGTTGGGTTTGATATTTCGGCACAACGGATTGCCGGACTTAAAGCTTTTGAAGATCGCTCTGGCGAGGTGGAGCCTGTGACACTCCGTACGACGACGATGTCATTTACAGATCAGATCGATGATATCACTGGGTCTGATGTTTTCATCGTCACGGTTCCGACGCCTGTTGATGCCGAAAATTTACCTGACCTCGGTGCTATGATCGCAGCGTGTTCAAATCTTGGTAAAATTATTCAACCTGGAAATATTGTCGTTTTTGAAAGTACTGTGTACCCTGGTATCACAGAAGATTTCTGTGGGCCCGCACTCGAAGCGGCGTCCGGGCTTCGATGTGGCGAAGAATTCTTCATTGGATATTCACCTGAACGTATTAATCCTGGCGACAAAACATATACCGTCGACAAGATTACAAAAGTTGTTGCAGGGCAAAACGAAGCCGTTACTGAAAAGCTCGTAGAGATTTATGGCCGGGTCACGTCGGGCGGCATTTTTGTTGCGAAAGACATTAAAACTGCAGAAGCCGCAAAAGTTATTGAGAATGCGCAGCGTGATATCAATATCGCCTTTGTGAACGAGTTGGCGATGATTTTTAAAAAGATTGGTCTCAATACGCATGATGTTTTAGAAGCTGCAAATACGAAATGGAACTTCCTTCCTTTTACGCCAGGATTGGTTGGCGGACATTGCATTGGTGTCGACCCGTACTATCTTGCACACTTGGCCCGAAGCTTAGGTCATGAACCTGAAGTTATTCTTTCTGGACGGCGCATCAATGAAGGCATGGCCGGATTTATTGCTCAAGAAATTGACCGGAAGCTTGGAAAGAAGTCGGCACGGGTTCTGCTATTGGGTCTCACATTTAAAGAAAATGTACCAGATCTTAGAAACTCAAAATCTGCTGATCTTGTGAGTGCGTTGAGTGATCTCGGGCATCAAGTTGAAGTCCATGACCCATGCGCCGATCCGATGCAGGCCAAAGCAGAGTATGATTTAAATTTAAGAGATACTTTAGAGGGCCTCGAATCTGTAGATTGTATCGTTGGTGCCGTCCGGCATGACGCTTACAGTGATTTTACGAGCGGCAGCCTGGAATCATTGCTTACCAAGGGCGGATTGATTGCTGACCTTAAAGGTATGTGGCGAGATATAGACATGCCGCCGGAATATATCCGTTGGAATTTGTAAGCGCATTTAGCTCCTTACATTTGCTTTCAGTTTTGAGCGACCTATATGATTATTAAGACCTTTCAAACACGAGACGATTGCGCTCATGCGCTGAGCGATGATCTTGGGTTCGCGTTGAAAGCGGCTCTTGATGAAAATGAGCATGCCTCACTTGCCTTATCTGGAGGGCGGTCGCCAAAGATAGTTTTACCGAAATTGGCGTCGATGCCACTACGCTGGTCAGATGTCGATGTGACATTCAGCGATGAACGCTGTGTCTTGCCATCCGATAAAGATAGCAACGCCGCAATGGTGCAATCGAGTTTCCTGGAGCAAGGTGCTGAAGACGCGTCATTTCATCCGTTGTGGGCAGAAGATGTCCATATTGCGGATGGCCTTGAAATCGCAAAAAGTAAGCTAAGTATATTTCCGTGGCCCCTCGATGTTATTTATCTTGGCATGGGTGAAGATGGTCACTTTGCATCCTTGTTCCCAAGCGATGATATGGCTGATTTTGATAATGACCATAGCCCTGTGGTGGTTGGAAAAGCGCCGTCAGTGCCCCATCAGCGGATTAGTCTAAGTTTATCGACGATCCTCAAGAGCCGACATTTGTTCCTTCATGTGACAGGGAAAACCAAGCGCGAAACGTTTGACTACGCCCGCACCATTGCACCGACATCGCAATGTCCAATCTCGTTACTTCTTAACAATGACGAGATTGATTTGCGCGTTTATCTGACAGATTGACCAAGGTTTATCGGCTGGTCAGCCTTCTATTTTTAAGCGCCATTTGATGGTTGTTTCATCAGGTTCGTGGTTCCCCAGTATAACGATTTGCTGGGCACGATGTTGCTGGCCATCAAAGAAGCAGACGCTCTCTTCGAGCATGACAGGATAGCGACACGTGAAGCGCCATCCGCGGCCCTTTGGAGGTTTTAAAATCACTTCACCCCCTCCAGATACCATCGATGCACTGACATTCGGAAAGATATGAAATCGGATAGAAAACGGTTGGGAGCGGTTACCGGTCACGATGTCTTCGCCCCGTAGGTCACTGCCACCCGCATCTAGATATATGGCACGATGATGGAGCATATCAAACGCAGCGAAATACCCATCGTGGGACATTTCGATCAGTCGGGCACCCTCATGATCGCGCCGATTAACGGTCACGGATTGCAAAGCCCCCGCATCTTTATCGTTCATCACGAGTGATGAGTGCGCTGCCGTTTGTGTGAGGGCGTTTGCCCATGTCGCCTGTTGTGTGTCGTTGGCGAGCCTGGCACCGCAATTGCTAATGATGCGAACCTTGCCAACGCTTAACTCAAAAGACCCAGGGCCTTTATAGCTTTTCGGATCTGGAATGCGGGTTTCGCCGCAATCAACGATGAGTGTCGTTTGCCCTGCCCGCAATCGATGAAATCCCGTATGCGGCGCCGAAGTCATCGCCTTGCCTTTGCCGCCGGATGATTTCAGTGCCGCATCAATCAAGGAGCTGGTATCGCCGCTGGCACCCCCCATCAACGCAAACCCACCGTCGCCATGGCGAAGCGCTTTGATGAAAGGCACCATTCGATCCATCGCAGAAATAAGTTCGTTAGGGGGCTCGATGTGATGTCCGACCAAGGCGTCACGGATTTCTGCCAAGATCGCAAGCACGGCGAGCGCGCGACTAGGAGAACGTTCGATATGACCGCCGTCGCTCAGGATTTGTTGGTCAACATCGACGCCGAGTGAGTTCAAATGCCCTTGTAGTTTTGCCTCAAGATTAGGCAGCGCCAATGATGCATTGATCCGGGCTTGATGGACGATGAATTTCTGCCAGGGATGAATGTCTGCTATCGGGACGCGTTGCAAATGAAGCGCTTGGCGGAGGATAGATGTCGCCCAGCGCTGTTGATCAACTGGATCAATATGTGGACTAATATGGTCGAACGCGCTTAACCAGTTTGTGATTCGCGCGCCAAGGATGTCTCCGCGCCAACTTTCCGTATGCCATTTATCATTATGTGACAGCCATTCAGCGATAACGGCCCATGCAGACGACGCATTATGGGTATTGCCTGCAAGCCATATGAAATCACCTTTGACCTCGCGTGTCGGTAGCTCAAAAGAAGGCCGGCGCAGCATGGCATAAGATTCTGCTTGTGCGCTGAGGCCGTGAATACCCTTTGGGACGAGAACCGTCTTTGGTGCTTTTCGACCAAGTATCAAATCATAGATACCGGAGCCGTAGATCATTGTGTGGACGGAAGCAGGAAGGCTAAGGGTCATGACTATCGATTTCTATTGGCATGCACGTACGGACAAATATCAAAATTAAAATCGGGCAAAAATCTGTCAATTTAATGGCAATAGATTATGCGTTGTTTTTGACCAGCCGTGCGACAAAAAAACCATCCATACCGCCTTGATCGCCAAGTAAATGCGGCAAGGTTCGGAGATCACCGTCAGATGTGATGGCATCTTCAAGCCCCGGCAGTTCCGCTTTTTGGATGCCGGCACGGGCGAAATCGGTGTGGCGATCAAGAAATGCAGTCACTCGTTCAAGCCCTTCTTGGGGTTGAAGTGAACACGTCACAAACATCAACATGCCACCCGGTTTAATGTAGACTGCCGCACGGTCTAAAAGTTGATCCTGAATGCCAGAAAGCTTCGTCACATCGTCCATTGATTTGAGATGTGCAATATCCGGGTGTCTACGCAGT
>Ga0209199_1000540_pt1 | contig 52985 bp, 65 predicted proteins | sample COGITO_mtgs_1105_7_FD_184805 | JGI IMG/M metagenome (GOLD analysis project Ga0209199, IMG submission 184805) | Pelagic marine microbial communities from North Sea - COGITO_mtgs_110523 (SPAdes) (version 2) | ecosystem: Environmental > Aquatic > Marine > Epipelagic ... | reverse complement strand
ATACAGATATGCGGGCAACGAAGTTGCGAGGTGCGTCATGGGAGGGCGCAAAAGTTAAAGGCAGTGATTTCAAGGGAGCCGTGGGAAACAAGCCGTAGGTGCGCCGGGCCTCTCACCGGAACCAACTTTAACAACGCGTATCTCGGGAAAGCGAATCTGTCGGATTCCCAAATAAAAAAAGGGGACAGGTTTGGTTGTAAAACGGATTTGCAGGCTCGCAGTTTTTATAAAGCAAACTTCACTGATGCATTTTTAGAGGAAGTTGTAGTAAATGACACACAATTTTACGGCTCAAAATGGATAGGTGCGACTCTGAATACTGTGCAATTCTCGGATTCTGACTTTCGCACAGCAAACTTTTCTTTCGCACATTTTGTTGGTAAAAATAATATGACAAGGAACGTTTTGACCAACACCCGTTGGGATGATGTTAGAGGCAAAAGTAGAATTGATTTCAGAGGGTCGAAGAATTGCCCTGAGGCAGTGTTTGCTCGGTGCAAATACTGAATCTATGTGCGTGACCTTTAATCATCATCCAAGGTCGCCCCCGAAATTCGCAATTCTGAGCTAAACCCGCATTCAGGGCAGTGCCGACAAAAAATTTTCTCTTCGGCTCACTCATTTGCGCAATAGCCAATGAATCATCCGTGTTCTAAGATCCTTGGTTCCGGTCCATCCCGCGCCTGGCCCTGGTTTCACCTTGGCGTGCGTGCAGCTCTTCATCACTTGGGTAGCCCACTTCTTCCAGGGTGAGTGGGTAGGCCTCCATAGTTTGAATGTGGGAGAGCTTGTCCTTTTGGTCCAGTAGGTGTTGGGTCCAGGTGATTGGTTTGCGACCGTCACCGATTGGGAGCAGTGCTCCGACAATTGTGCGGACCATCGAGTAACAGAATGCGTCGGCGCGGATTGTCATGACAACATTGTTTTCGTGATTGCGGTGCCACTGCAGTTTTTGTAGTTCCCGAATCGTGGTGGCGCGTGGTTTCTCTTTGCAAAATGCAAAGAAGTCATGGACCCCGATTAAGCATTGGCTTGCTTCATTGAGCCGGTCCACATCTAATGGCACCGGCCAGTGGAGTACTTCGTGTCGGCGCAATGGCGCCGGCCCTGTTGGGTCATCGGAAATTGTGTAACTGTATTCGCGCCACAGCGCAGAGAAGCGAGCGTCAAAACCAATTGGTGCTTCTTCGATTCTCAGAATTCGCATGTCACCGGGGAGAGCCTTGTTCATGCGTTCGGCGGTGAGTTTTCCAAGCTCGGGGTGATCGCTGCGCAGATCAAAGTGGATCACTTGCGCTTTCGCGTGCACTCCAGCATCCGTGCGGCCGGCAACAATTGTTGGCAACTCAAGTTCATGGATCAATGCGCCAATAATGTTCTCAAACTCACCTTGAACAGAGCGGGCATCAGCTTGGGCGCCCCAACCGTGAAAGCCCGAACCGTCATAGGAAATATATGCACGCAGACGAATCAGCCCGTCCCCTGGAAGACCGGGAACGGGCTGATCAATATCGTGTTGCGAGTTCAGGAGTTACTCCTTGGACTCTGCTTCTGCTGCAGGGGTTTCTTCAGCCGCTGCCTCTTCTTCACCGAGTTCATTGACCGGCTCTGACGTTTCCTCTTCGAGGACTACTTCGGTGTCGGGCTTGATCTCTTCAACGACCTCGCGGGCTTCGGCTTTAGTGTCAGGTGCCGTTGCTGCTTCTTTGGCGGCACGCTTGGTGGCGCCGGTTGCTTCAGCGACAACCTGCTCAGCCATTGGCTCAACGAGTTCAATAACTGCCATGGGTGCGTTGTCGCCCTTGCGGTTACCAATCTTGATGATCCGGGTGTAGCCACCCTGACGACCCGCGTAGCTTGGGCCAATCTCAGTGAACAGCGTGTGCACAACACTCTTGTCCTTCACAACCGTGAGAACACGACGGCGGGCCGCAATGTCACCACGCTTTGCGAACGTCACCATGCGCTCGGCCACTGGACGAAGCCGCTTTGCCTTTGCGTGTGTGGTCGTGATGCGCCCGTGCTCAAACAGCGCTGTAGCGAGATTGCTCAACATGTGCTTCTCGTGGGAAGCTCCCCCACCGAGGCGGGCTCCCTTAGCTGGCGATGGCATCTGATCTCCTCATTAATCTTTTGTTAGGTCCTTGGCGGCAGGCTCTTAGAGCTGCTCGTCCTCGGGGAATGCGTCTTCGGTTTCAATGACAACAACTTCTTCAACTTCGTCTGGGTCAACATTCATGTCAACATCAGCATCGTCAAAGTAGACGGCCGTGGTGGGATCAAACCCTGGAGGGCTGTCCTTGAGTGCAAGACCAAGGCCGTGGAGCTTTACCTTGATTTCGTCGATTGACTTTGCGCCGAAGTTGCGAATGTCAAGGAGGTCAGCCTCACTGCGGGTGATCAGTTCACCAACGGTGTGGATGCCTTCGCGCTTGAGGCAGTTGTAGGAACGCACGGTCATGTCGAGCTGCTCAATTGGAGTTGAGAGTTGCTCGGCAACGAAAGCATCGGTTGGGCTTGGACCAATATCAATGCCTTCAGCGTCAACATTCATCTCACGAGCCAATCCGAAGAGTTCAACCAACGTGGAACCAGCGGATGCAACAGCATCGCGTGGCAACATGCAGGACTTTGTCTCAACATCAATGATCAACTTGTCAAAGTCGGTACGCTGCTCGACACGAGTTGCCTCGACCTTGTAGCTGACCTTGAGCACTGGTGAGTAGATCGAGTCCACCGGAATCCGGCCAATCTCTTGCTCCGGGTGCTTGTTCATGGTTGAAGGAACGTAGCCGCGACCGCGCTCGACAACGAGTTCGATCTCGAGCTTGCCCTTGTCATTGAGTGTTGCAATGTGAAGGTCAGGAGTATGAACTTCAACGCCTGCTGGTGGCTGAATGTCGGCTGCGGTCACGTTGCCACTGCCTTGCTTGCGCAGGTACATGACAACTGGTTCGTCGATTTCACTGGAAACTACAAGACCCTTGAGGTTCAAAATAATTTCAGTGACATCTTCTTTGACGCCGTCAATTGTGCTGAACTCGTGCAGAACTCCGTCGATCCGAATGCTAGTGACAGATGCACCAGGGATCGAGGAGAGCAAAGTCCGGCGGAGTGAGTTACCAAGTGTGTAACCAAAACCTGGCTCAAGGGGTTCCAACACGAAACGTGAACGGAACTCGCTGATGGGTTCTTCGGTGAGAATTGGACGCTGACTAATGAGCACTTTTTGTTTCCTTCCAGCGATACCCTCTAATTTGATATCGCGTTTCTCGGCTCGATTCGAGTGAATCGAATGTGGTTACTACTTGGAGTACAGCTCAACAATCAGCTGTTCGTTGACCATGGTGTCGATCGCGGCGCGTGCCGGAATCGCGTGAACGAGAATGCGCATTTTCGATGGCACAACCTCAAGCCACGCTGGAACAGTCTTTTCACCGATCTCAGCATGAGCCACGATGAAAGGAGTCAGTTCCAGTGAGCTGGGGCGAACGTCGATTACGTCATTGGGCGAGACGCGGAATGAAGGAATGTCGACCTTCTTGCCATTCACCATCATGTGACCGTGGGTGACCAACTGGCGCGCCATGTCGCGGCTCTTTGCAAAGCCGGCACGGAACACAACGTTGTCCAGACGGCTCTCAAGGATCTGCAGCAGGTTCTCGCCGGTCTTACCTGGCTGGCGCTGTGCTTCCTTGTAGTAGTTGGAGAACTGCTTCTCCAAAATGCCGTACATACGGGTTGCCTTCTGCTTCTCTCGAAGCTGCAACAGGTATTCGCTCTCCTTGGACCGACCGCGACCGTGCTGGCCGGGTGGGTAGGGGCGCTTCTCAAATGGGCATTTGGGTGACTCGCACTTTGAACCCTTCAAGAAGAGTTTCATTTTTTCGCGGCGGCACCGCTTGCAATCTGCGTCCGTATAACGCGCCATGGTTTTCTCCTATTTTCTAAATATTAAGTAGTGGTAAGAGTCCGCGGATTAAACGCGACGACGCTTCTTTGGACGGGTTCCGTTAAATGGCACTGGCGTGACGTCAGAGATTGAGCCAACCTCGAGACCTGTTGCCTGTAGCGAACGAATCGCGGTTTCCCGGCCTGAACCTGGACCTTTCACGAATACGTCGACCTTGCGCATGCCGTGTTCCATCGCGCGACGGGCAGCAGACTCAGCGGCTAGCTGGGCTGCGAACGGCGTGGACTTACGGCTGCCCTTGAACCCAACCTGACCGGCTGAGGACCATGCAATGACGGCGCCCGTTGGGTCTGTGATCGAGACAATGGTGTTGTTGAATGTGCTCTTGATATGAGCGTGGCCGTGGGCCACATTCTTCTTTTCCTTACGACGCACTTTCTTAGCGCCTGGACCTTTGGGGGCCATGTGTGATTCCTATTCTTTAGAGGTTGGGGATTCGCAACGAATTGCGAGATCGTTCGCTTAAGCCTTCTTCTTACCGGCAACTGTCTTACGTGGACCCTTACGCGTACGTGCGTTGGTATGGGTGCGTTGCCCGTGGACGGGAAGACCCTTGCGGTGACGAATTCCCTGGTAGGAACCGATTTCAACCTTACGGCGAATGTCGGCTGCAACCTCTCGGCGCAGGTCACCTTCTACTTTGAGGTGTAACTCGATCCAGTCGCGCAATGCGAGTGTTTGATCGTCGGTGAGATCCTTGGACTTCATTTGAGGATCAATGCCGGTTGCTTCCAAGGCTTTAGTTGCCTGCGAGCGTCCAACACCATAGATATAGGTAAGTGCGATTGCCATGCGCTTTTCGCGGGGCAAATCCACACCAATAAGTCGTGCCATGGGCGTTCTCTCTTTTCGGTTATTCACGGGGTCGTGTGGTGGGAGAGCCAACCCAGCCCGCCAAGGCTGGTCTTTGGCCCCGTGGCCAAAGGTGTCGTCCGGATCTTGTGATCCGGGGTCGGGTTCTCCCTGTACTTGGTGTCCGAGTTTTCTCTCCCGGTAACACCCCAGTGCTTGTCAGGCTTAGCTGTACTTCAACAGCTAGGTCCTTAGCCCTGGCGTTGCTTGTGACGAACGTTTTCGCAAATCACCATGACGCGTCCGTGGCGACGGATGACCTTGCACTTGTCGCAGATCTTTTTGACGCTGGGTTGCACCTTCATGGTTACTCTTTCTCGAGTTTCTAGTAAAAACGCTTATTACTTGTAGCGGTAAACGATGCGGCCGCGAGTGAGGTCATAGGGGGAAAGTTCCACCACAACACGGTCATCGGGAAGAATCCGGATGTAGTGCATCCGCATTTTTCCGCTGATATGGGCGAGCACCTTGTGCCCGTTGTCTAGCTCAACCCGAAACATTGCATTAGGCAGAGACTCCGTGATCAAACCCTCGAGCTCAATCGCGCCATCTTTTTTGGCCATGTACTCCGCTTCCCTATGATTGCTGCTAGAAATGTTCACCACTTCAGCCGTGCGAGTCTACGCAATGCCCCCTCCCACCATGAAGTTGGGGTCCGATCCACTCCCTCGCCTCTCCCCGGCCGACTTTCCCAGTTTCTGGGGTGGATGGACAACTATCGGTGTTTTGTCCGATTTAATGTCCGACTTCCCCCGAGGCTTGCCTGCCAGGATGTCCCGCCAGCCTGTCTCGCCAACCTTGCTGCTGCGTTATGCGGCTGCCAAGCCGGATAACAAGGACAAATCTGATGGATTTGTCCCGTGTAACGTCCGAGTTTCCCAGGAACTGGGAAACTCGGGCTTTATTGAATGGTGAGGATCTGGGGACCTGATTCGGTGATCGCAACGGTGTGCTCCCAGTGGGAGGCCCAGTTTCCGTCGGTTGTTACAACGGTCCAGTCATCAGAAAGTGTAAGCACTTCGGGTGAACCAATAGTCACCATCGGTTCTAACGCGAGCACCATGCCAACTTTAAGTTCGAGGCCTTGCCCTGCATGCCCGTAGTTGGGTACTGGCGGGTACATGTGCATTTCAGTGCCAATTCCATGTCCGACGTAATCTTCAACGATTCCATAGTCGCCGCTGCTACGGATCACTTTTTCAATTGCGGAACCGATATCTCCCATGTGATTGCCGGCGACTGCTGCTTGGATACCAGCATCAAGGGATGCGCGGGTCACGTCTGAGAGCTGTTGAATTGCTGGCAGAGGCTCACTTGATGCGATGACGCTAATCGCTGCATCCCCGTGCCAACCGTCAACAATCGCGCCGCAGTCAATTGAAACGAGATCACCTTCGTTGACCACACGGCCACCAGGGATTCCATGCACAACTTCTTCGTTGACCGAGGTGCAGATAACCGCAGGGAAGCCGTAGTAGCCAAGAAATGACGGGGTTGCGCCAGCACCATAAATACATTCGCGAGCGATCGCGTCGAGCTCACCTGTTGTGACTCCGGGTTTAACGTTGACGCGCAATGTTTCCAGAGTGTCTGCGACCACTTTGCCTGCGATACGCATTAAGCCAATTTGTTGCGGGGTCTTGATCTGAACACGCTCTTTTTTTCGGAATACCATTGTGCTTGTTACGCACTCACGGCGATAAGGATTGCAGCCGTGACCGCAGCGATGTCCCCGAGTCCGTCAACCTGGATGAGTAGTTCGCGATCCAAGTACACCTCAATGAGTGGCGCTGTTTGTTCCGCGTACACCTCAAGGCGACGACGTAGTACGTCCTCGGTGTCGTCGCTGCGACCTTGATCTGCGGAGCGTTTCACGAGTCGGCCAACTACAACGTCGACGTCTACCGTGAGTTCAATAACCCGATCAAGTGCAGTGCCTGCTGACCGCAGCATTGCATCAAGTTCAGCAACCTGCTCCACTGTTCGTGGATAACCATCAAGGATGAAACCTGGTCGAGCGTCGTCATGCGTCAGTCGATCACGGACCATTGAATTAGTCACACCGTCTGGGACATACTCGCCCGCGTCCATGAACGCTTGCGCTTCTTTGCCCAAGGGAGTGCCTTCACTGACATTTGCCCGGAAGATGTCCCCTGTTGAAATATGTGGAATCCCAAGCTCTTTGGACAGCAGCGCGGCCTGGGTACCTTTACCGGCCCCTGGTGGGCCCATGAAAACGATGCGCATACGACGAAAGCCTACCGGAACTCAAGTTCCCAGTGGCTCCTACTTAAGGAAACCCTCGTAATTGCGTTGCTGCAATTGCGCTTGGATTTGCTTGACCGTGTCAAGTCCGACCCCAACCATGATCAGGAGTGACGTACCACCGAAAATGAACTGGGTTGAGACACCCAAGAAGTCGAACGCAAACACCGGGAGAATCGCAATCAGGCCCAAGTACAACGAACCAGGTGCGGTCAATCGGGTCAACACGTAGTCGAGGTATTCAGCGGTAGGACGTCCGGCACGAATCCCAGGAATGAATCCACCGTAACGCTTCATGTTGTCGGCAACATCTGTTGGGTTAAACGTGATGGACACGTAGAAATAGCAGAAGAACACAATGAGTAGGAAGTACGTGGCCAGATACACCGGTCCGGATCCAGTTCCATAGTTTTGCTGGAGCCATTGCGCCCAGCCTGCTTGACTGCCAGTGAGTTGCACGAAAAGGGTCGGCAGGAACAGAAGTGAGGATGCAAAGATAACCGGGATAACACCGGCCATGTTGACCTTAAGCGGAATGTAGGTGGATGTTCCGCCGTACATCCTGCGGCCAACCATGCGTTTCGCATATTGAACTGGAATTCGTCGTTGAGCTTGCTCCACGAACACTACGAACGTGATAACCATAAGTCCGATTATGAGAGTTATCGCGAATGTGAATGCACCGCGACTACTGAGAATATTGGCAAACTGCGCTGGAATCACGGCAATGATCGAAGTGAAAATAAGCACGGACATACCGTTACCTACACCACGTTCTGTGATCAATTCGCCGAACCACATGACGATCGCCGTTCCGGCCGTCATCACCGTGATCATGACAAGCATGACCCAAATCCCTTGATCGGGAATAATCTCTTCATTACAACCTTGGAAAAGTGCGCCGGGTGACCGTGCCAAGGAAAGGATCGCGGTCGATTGCAAAATGGCCAAACCAATAGTCACGTAGCGCGTGTACTGCGTAATCTTGGCCTGTCCCGCGCTTCCGTCCTTTTTCAGTGTTTCCAAGCGAGGTATCACCACGGTCAGCAACTGCAAAATAATGCTGGCCGTGATGTAGGGCATGATTCCCAGCGCGAAGACCGAAAGCTGAAGAAGTGCCCCACCACTGAAGAGGTTGATCAGTGCGTACACGGAGTTGTCCTGTACGACGTCAATACACCGTTGAATCGCCGAGTAGTCGACACCTGGGGTCGGCATGACCGAACCAAGGCGGTAAACCGCGAGCAAACCGAGTGTGAACAGGATTTTCTTGCGAAGATCCGGGGTACGCAGGGCGTCCCTGAAAGCACTAATGTGCACTTGGCCTCCTGCTCACTAATCGATTACTGGTCCTAGGATCCTACAGTTCGGTTACAGAACCGCCCGCGGCGACAATCTTGTCACGAGCTGCCCCAGAAAATTTGTCTGCCGTTACATTAACCTTGACCGCAATGTCTCCCTGACCCAGTACCTTGACCAACTCACCCTTACGGACCGCACCGGCAGCTACCAGCTCAGCAACACCAATCGTGCCACCCTCTGGGAACAATTTTTCGATGGCAGCCACGTTAATGACCTGGTACACCTTGGTGTTCGGACTGGTAAAACCCTTGAGCTTAGGCAGTCGCATGTGCAGTGGCATTTGGCCACCCTCAAAGCCGGCTTTAACCTGGTAGCGAGCTTTTGTGCCTTTGGTACCGCGACCCGAAGTCTTTCCCTTGGATGCCTCACCGCGACCCTTACGGGTTTTGGCGGTTTTGGCACCGGGTGCCGGACGCAGGTGATGAACTTTAAGTGTCATAGTTAATTGACCTCCTCGACAACCACCAGATGTGAAACGGTGTTCACCATTCCACGAAACTCTGGGCGGTCTTCTTTTACAACGGTGTCACCAATTCGCTTGAGTCCGAGTGAACGCAACGTATTGCGCTGATTACTCGTTCCGCCAATCTCTGACTTGATCTGAGTGACCTTGATCTGCGCCATCACGCACCTGCCCCTGCTGCGCGAGCCCGAAGTAGAGCTGCTGGCGCGACGTCTTCTAGTGGGAGTCCACGGCGAGCAGCGACAGCCTCCGGGGACTCAAGCCCCTTGAGCGCGGCAACCGTTGCGTGAACAATATTGATCGCATTATCGGATCCGAGTGACTTACTCAGAACGTCTTTGATGCCGGCACATTCCAATACGGCGCGGACCGGGCCACCAGCAATAACGCCGGTACCTGGTGCAGCCGGGCGGAGCATGACCACACCAGCGGCCGCTTCACCTTTAATTGGATGCGGGATTGTTCCTTGGATGCGAGGGACTTTGAAGAAACTACGCTTCGCTTCTTCAACGCCCTTGGCGATCGCTGCCGGAACTTCCTTGGCTTTGCCGTAACCGACGCCAACGTTTCCGTCACCGTCACCAACGATTACAAGTGCGGTGAAGCTGAAGCGTCGACCACCCTTGACCACCTTGGAAACCCGGTTGATCGCGACTACGCGCTCCAGCAGGTTTGACTTCTCCTCGCGTGGGCCGCGATCTTTGCGATCCCGACGCTCGCCTCCGCCACCACTGCGGCGCGACGTATCAGACATTGTTACCTCTTCCCGTTCGAAAAATTAGAATGTGAGTCCGCCTTCGCGAGCGCCCTCAGCGAGAGCAGCTACGCGACCGTGGTACTTATGGCCACCGCGGTCAAAAACCACCGTGTCGATCCCAGCTTTTTGTGCACGTGAGGCAAGTTCGTTTCCAACCTTGCGTGCCTTGGCAGTTTTATCGCCGTCGGATCCGCGAAGACCAGTTTCCATAGTGGACGCAGAAGCCAGTGTCACGCCTTGAACGTCGTCGACCAGTTGGGCGAAGACGTGACGCGTCGAGCGGTTCACAACCAGACGCGGACGCAGTGCGGTGCCGGACACCTTCTTGCGAACACGAAGATGACGACGCTTGCGGCCAACAGCAGTTTTGCTGCCTGAGCCAAGCTTTGGGGCGAAGGAACTCATTACTTACCAGCCTTTCCAGCCTTGCGACGGACGACTTCGCCTTCATAGCGAACGCCCTTACCCTTATAAGGTTCTGGCTTGCGAATCTTGCGAATATTCGCAGCGACTTCGCCGACCTTCTGCTTATCAATTCCGATTACTTTGAACTTGATCGGAGACTCAACCGCAAAGGTGATTCCCTCTGTTGCCTTAACAACCACCGGGTGGCTGAATCCGAGTGCGAACTCAAGGTCGCTCCCATTGGCTGCAACACGGTAACCGGTACCCACGATCTCCAAGGTTTTTTCATAACCCGTTGTAACGCCCGTGATCATATTGGCGATCAAAGTGCGGCTCAAACCGTGCAATGCGCGTGAATCACGCTCATCGTCAGGTCGGGTAACTAGGATTTCGTCGCCTTCTTGCTTAATGGCAATTGGCAGGGCGATCGTGATTGCCAAGGACCCTTTAGGTCCAACGACCGAGATGTCTTGACCATTGATCGTGACGTTTACTCCTGCAGGCACCGAGACTGGTGCTCGTCCAATACGTGACATTGCTCCTCCTACCAAACGTAGGCGAGGACTTCCCCACCTACGCCTTTCTTCGCGGCCTGGCGGTCAGTGAGCAACCCGGTCGAGGTGGACAAAATGGCAATGCCCAGACCACCAAGAACCTTGGGAAGGTTGGTGCTCTTTGCGTAGACTCGCAACCCTGGCTTAGACACCCGACGCAAGCCAGCGATTGAGCGCTCGCGTGAGGGTCCGTACTTCAGGTTAAGGGTGAGCGTCTGGCCCACTTCGGCGTCAGCGACGTCGAAACTAGCTATATATCCCTGCTCCTTCAAGATCTCCGCAATATGCGATTTGATCTTGGAATGCGGCATGGAGACGGTGTCGTGGTACGCCGAATTTGCGTTGCGCAGACGAGCGAGCATGTCTGCAATCGGGTCTGTCATTGTCATGGCCGTTTGGCCTTCCTCGCTGTGGTTTCTCCGGTCGTTACCGAGGACCTACAGCGTCGTGGTTTACCAGGAACTTTTAGTTACTCCGGGGAGTTCGCCGGCATGTGCCATCTCACGTACACAGATGCGACACAGGCCGAACTTACGGTAGACCGCATGTGGACGACCACACCGGTTACAGCGGGTGTAACCCCGCACCTTGAACTTTGGGGTTTTCTGCTGCTTTTGGATCAGCGCTTTCTTTGCCATGTGCTCAGGCCTCCTTAAATGGGAATCCGAGAAGCCGGAGCAATGCTCGACCTTCGTCGTTGGTCTTGGCGGTTGTTACCACCGTGATGTCCATTCCGCGAGTGCGATCGATTTTGTCCTGATCGATCTCGTGGAACATGGACTGCTCGGTCAAACCGAATGTGTAGTTTCCGTGTCCGTCGAACTGCTTTGGCGAAAGACCGCGGAAGTCACGAATGCGAGGCAATGCAGTGCTCAGGAGTCGATCGAGGAATTCCCACATGCGATCACCACGGAGGGTCACGTGTGCACCGATCGGCTGTCCTTCGCGCAATTTAAATTGAGCGATGGAGACCCGAGCCTTGGTGACCTGAGGCTTTTGGCCCGTGATTTCCGTGAGGTCCCGAACGGCACCCTCGATCAATTTTGAGTCGCGGGCAGCCTCGCCGACACCCATGTTGACCACAATCTTGGTCAGGCCTGGGACCTGCATAATATTTCCGAAACCGAATTCCTTTTTCAACTCAGGAATGATCTCTTCACGGTAACGAGCCTTCAAACGAGGCATAGTTGCGGTTGTCATGATTACTTATCCGTCCTAAATCTCTTTGCCGGTGCGGCGTGAGATTCGCACGCTGCGCTCTGCTTCGTAGGTTGAACCGTCTGCACGGCGCTTCTCTACCTTTTCACGATTGAAGCCAACCCGGGTTGCTTTGCCATCTTCTGGATCAACCAGCATGACGTTTGAGACGTGGATCGGGGCTTCGGTGGTAATAATTCCGCCACTTTTGGCGCCGCGAGCGTCCTGTCCCACCTTCGTGTGCTTCTTAATCCGGTTTACGCCTTCGACGATCAACCTGTCGGCCTCGGGATATACGTCAATAACCTTGCCCTGGACCCCCCGGTCCTTGCCCGAGATAACCAACACGGTATCGCCCTTGCGAATTTTCAACTTCGGCATTACAAGACCTCCGGTGCGAGTGAGATGATTTTCATAAACTTCTTCTCGCGCAGCTCGCGACCAACAGGACCGAAAATTCGGGTGCCGCGGGGTTCGCCGTCAGCCTTCAGGATTACCGCTGCGTTCTCGTCGAAACGGATGTACGAGCCATCAGGGCGGCGGCGCTCTTTCTTTGTGCGCACGATCACTGCCTTCACGACTTCACCCTTTTTCACGCCACCACCAGGGATTGCATCCTTGACGGTCGCGACGATGATGTCGCCGATACCTGCGTAACGGCGGCCAGAACCACCGAGTACGCGAATGCACAAGATTTCCTTGGCACCCGTGTTGTCCGCAACGCGTAGTCGCGACTCTTGCTGAATCACTTCATTCTCCTGATCGTCTGCTGGTCCTCACACGCTTGCTGCGGTGAGCCTTGCGGAACTGCTTACTTGGCCTTTTCAAGGATCTCAACCACACGCCAGCGCTTGGTGGCTGAGAGGGGTCGAGTCTCCATGAGAAGTACGCGGTCGCCGATACCGGCGCTGTTGGCTTCGTCATGTGCCTTGAGCTTGCTCGTGCGGCGCACAACCTTGCCGTATAACGGGTGCTTGTAGCGATCCTCCACTGCTACTACTACCGTCTTTTGCATTTTGTCGCTTACGACAAGTCCCTCGCGGGTCTTGCGCTCGCCACGCTCATTTTGCGTACCTGCACTCATGCGGCACCTTCCTCACCCTCGAAGGGCGTGATGCCCAATTCACGTTCGCGCAGAATCGTGTAGATCCGAGCGATGTCCTTGCGCACTGCGCGCAACCGACCATGGTTTTCTAACTGACCGGTCGCACCTTGGAAGCGAAGATTAAATAACTCTTCCTTGGAATCCCGAAGTTTCTGTGTGAGCTCTGCATTATCAAGATTTCGCAGTTCACCTGTAGCTGTACCAGCGGCCATTACTCTTCACCTGTTTCATCGCGCCGAATAATTCGGCACTTCATTGGGAGTTTGTGCATCGCGCGAGTCAAAGCCTCATGCGCGACTTTCTCGTCCGGGTAGGACAGTTCGAACATGACACGGCCCGGCTTAACGTTGGCCACCCACCACTCTGGTGAACCTTTACCCGAACCCATGCGAGTCTCGGCTGGCTTCTTGGTCAATGGGCGATCTGGATAAATATTGATCCAAACCTTGCCACCACGGCGAATATGACGCGTGATTGCAATACGGGAAGCCTCAATCTGTCGGTTTGTTACATATGCGGGCTCGAGCGCCTGCAGTCCGTACGTTCCGAAAGTTACCTTGGTTCCACCCTTAGCTACACCTCGACGAGTCGGGTGGTGCTGCTTGCGGTGCTTTACGCGACGGGGAATCAACATGATTAGCTCTCCGTTGTTTCTGCCGCGGCGACATTAGCTTCGACTACAACCTCCGAGGCGGCCGCTACGGCTGCTCCAGCTTCGTTGCCATCTTCGCGGCGTGGACGGTCACTTGGCGCCTTGCGGGTTGCTCCCATGCGGGCGGTTGCCGCAGCGGCTTCACGCTCAGCCCGAGTCGGGAGTGCTTCGCCCTTGTAGATCCACACCTTGACGCCAATCCGACCAAAAGTGGTGCGCGATTCATAGAAGCCGTAGTCAATGTCGGCGCGCAGTGTATGCAACGGGACACGACCTTCGCGGTAAAACTCAGTACGAGACATTTCGGCTCCACCGAGACGGCCGCTGACCTGGACCCGAATTCCCTTAGCCCCAGCCTTCATGGCGCTCTGCATTCCCTTGCGCATTGCGCGACGGAATGAGACCCGACTGGAGAGCTGCTCTGCGATCCCTTGAGCAACGAGCTGTGATTCCATTTCAGGATTCTTCACTTCGAGAATGTTCAGTTGGACCTGCTTACCTGTGAGTTTTTCCAGATCCCCACGAAGACGATCGGCTTCAGCTCCACGCCGACCAATAACAATTCCTGGACGGGCAGTGTGAATGTCGACGCGGACGCGGTCGCGCGTGCGTTCGATTTCTACTTTAGCGATACCCGCACGTTCCATACCGGTGCTAAGAACCTTCCGGATTGCTACGTCTTCTTTCACGTAGTCGCTGTAACGCTGGCCCTGCTTTGGGCTGTCAGCAAACCAACGACTGGTGAAGTCTGTCGTGATACCTAGGCGAAAGCCATGTGGATTAACTTTTTGACCCATGGATTAGCCCTCCTTCTCAGTGGTCTTATTCTCAGTGGTCTTCTTGGCAGGAGCCTTCTTTGGTGCAGCAGTCTTGGCAGGAGCCTTCTTGGCAGGAGCCTTCTTGGCCGCAGCCTTCTTTGGTGCAGCAGTCTTGGCAGGAGCCTTCTTGGCAGGAGCCTTCTTGGCCGCAGCCTTTTTAGCTGCCGGAGCGTCCGTCTCTTCCGTCTGGACACCCTTGTCAACGACGTCCGACTTAGGTGCGCTCTGTGACTTGGCGGCTACTGCTTTGGCCGGCTTTGTTGGGCGCGTCACTTTCGGCAATGCGATGCCGTCGGTCACGATCACCGTGATGTGTGAGCTGCGCTTGCGGATCTTGAATGCACGACCCTGTGCGCGAGGACGAATACGCTTCATGGTCGGACCCTCGTCTACGAAGGCTTCACTGATTGTGAGGTCCTTGGTATCCATGCCGTGATTGTTACCCGCATTAGCTACCGCACTCGCGAGCACTTTGCCCACGGGTTCGCTAGCTGCTTGCGGAGCAAACCGCAGCAGCGCCTGGGCATCGTCGGCGTTCATCCCACGGATGAGATCAATTACCCGACGTGCCTTCATGGGCGTCACGCGGACGTACCGCGCCTGGGCCCTGGCTTCCATCGCTTTCCCCTTGCTTCTCGTTAGTACTGAACTACTGAATTGACAAAATTGAAAAACTGGATGACGTAACTATTGAATTAGCGTCGCTTAGATTTGCGGTCGTCCTTCACGTGGCCCCGGAAGGTGCGTGTTGGTGCAAATTCGCCAAGCTTGTGCCCGACCATGTTCTCGGAGATGAATACCGGAACGTGCTTGCGACCGTCGTGGACCGCGATCGTGTGACCGAGCATTGCCGGAGACACCATCGAGCGACGTGACCAGGTCTTGATTACATTCTTGGTATTCGCTTCATTCTGGGCATCTACTTTTTTGAGTAGATGTCCATCAATGAAAGGACCCTTTTTCAAACTGCGAGGCATGATTTACCGCTTTCCTTAACGCTTCTTGCCGGACTTGCGACGACGAACGATGAACTGATCGCTGGCTTTATTCTTTTTGCGTGTGCGACCCTCGGGCTTACCACCTGGGTTAACCGGGTGACGACCACCGGAAGTCTTACCTTCACCGCCACCGTGCGGGTGGTCTACCGGGTTCATGGCAACACCGCGGACGGTTGGGCGCTTGCCCTTCCAACGCATGCGGCCTGCTTTACCCCAGTTGATGTTGGACTGCTCTGCGTTGCCAACCTCGCCGATAGTTGCACGGGAGCGAACATCCACGTTGCGAATTTCACCGGATGGCATCCGTAGCTGCGCGAAGGGACCTTCCTTGGCCACTAACTGAACACTTGCACCTGCGGAGCGGGCAATTTTGGCTCCTCCACCTGGCTTGATCTCAATGGCGTGAATAACGGTACCGACCGGGATATTTCGCATTGGGAGGTTATTGCCGGGCTTAATGTCAGCGCTGGCACCCGTTTCAATCTTGTCACCCTGCTTCAACTTATTGGGGGCAATGATGTACCGCTTCTCACCGTCCGCGTAATGCAGCAGTGCGATCCGCGCTGTTCGGTTTGGATCGTACTCAATATGCGCAACAGTTGCGGGTACGCCGTCTTTGTCAGCCCGCTTGAAGTCAATGAGACGGTAAGCACGCTTGTGGCCACCGCCCTTGTGACGGGTTGTGATCTTGCCGGAGTTATTGCGCCCACCCTTTTTTGGTAGAGGACGCAGCAATGACTTCTCAGGCGTCGACCGGGTGATTTCAGAGAAGTCGGCAACACTTGAACCACGACGGCCCGGTGTAGTCGGCTTGTACTTACGGATACCCATTTTCGTCTCTCGTTTCGTTGTTTCTCGGTGATCCCAGGACTCCGTTAGGAGACCGGTCCGCCAAATATGTCGATGCGATCGCCCGCGGCGACGGACACAATCGCACGCTTGGTTGAAGCCTTGCGACCAAATCCGGTGCGGGTGCGTACGCGCTTGCCTTCACGGTTCATGGTGTTAACACTTGTCACCTTTACACCGAATACTTCTTCGACGGCAATCTTGATTTGCGTCTTGTTGGCATCCGGGGAAACGATGAAGGTGTACTTGTTTTGATCGAGAAGGCCATAAGCCTTTTCGGAAACAACCGGTGAGATCAAGATGTCACGTGGGTCAACAATTCTCATGCTTCTACCTCACTTTCGGCGGCAACAGCCTTGGCTCCCTTACCCTTGACCGGCCCTGCGACAAATGCGTCGTAGGCGGTCTGGGTGAAGACAAGGTGATCGCTGATCAACACGTCATAGGTGTTGAGCTGATCTGGTGCAACGATTGCGACGTCACCGAGGTTGCGCAGCGACAACCACGCCACCGCTTCTTCCCGAGTGAGCACAATGAGGACCTGTCCGACAACGTTGAGTGCCTTGAGTGTGGCGGTTGCACCCTTTGTTGAGGGAGTATCTCCGCTAACAAGCTCGGAGACAATGTGAATACGACCCTCACTCGCCCGATCCGAGAGCGCGCCGCGCAACGCAGCCGACTTCATCTTCTTGGGAGTCCGCTGGTCATATGAGCGAGGCTGCGGACCATGGCTGATTCCACCACCGGTGTACTGAGGTGCGCGGATCGAGCCCTGGCGGGCGCGACCGGTCCCCTTCTGCTTATGGGGCTTGCGTCCACCACCGCTGACTTCAGCACGTGTCTTGGTCGAGTGGGTTCCCTGTCGAGCGGCAGCAAGTTGAGCCACTACAACCTGGTGAATGAGTGGAATGTTGACGGCGACTTCGAAGACTTCGGCCGGCAACTCAACCTTGCCCGATGTTTTTCCTTCTGGGGTCATGACATCTATTGAACTCATAGCTGAACCTCCTTAACGGCCGTGTGAATAAACACCAAGCCACCCTTGGGCCCAGGTACGGCGCCCTTGAGCAGAATCAAGCCACGCTCAACGTCAATTGCTTGAACTTTCAGATTCTGTGTTGTCTGTCGAACCCCACCCATGCGTCCAGCCATTTTCATGCCCTTAAAAACACGACCTGGAGTTGCACATCCACCGATCGAACCAGCGCTACGGTGCTTCTTGTTGACACCGTGAGTGGCGCGGAGGCCATGGAAACCATGGCGCTTCATTACTCCAGCGAATCCCTTGCCCTTTGTCGTGCCGACAATGTCGACGTTCTGACCGGTGACAAAAATTTCGGCGGTGAGCTCCTGGCCCAATGTGTATTCGGATGCATCGGGTGTTCGCACTTCTACGAGGTGTCGACGTGGGGTCACGCCAGCCTTGGCGAAGTGGCCGGCATCTGGTTTGTTGACCTTGCGTGGGTCAATTGCACCGAAGGCAATTTGTACCGCGGAATAGCCGTCTGTGTCCGGGGTGCGCACCTGGGTGACGACACTGGGACCGGCTTTCACAACGGTAACGGGAACAACCTTGTTGTTCTCGTCCCATACCTGGGTCATACCGAGCTTTTCGCCCAGCAATCCCTTGACGTTGTTACTCATGGTGTTCAGATCTCCTGTAACTTGATCTCGATTAGAGCTTGATCTCGATGTCAACGCCGGCTGGAAGATCCAGGCGCATCAAAGAGTCAACGGTCTTTGGTGTTGGGTCGAGAATGTCGATGAGGCGCTTGTGTGTGCGCATCTCGAAGTGTTCCCGTGAGTCCTTGTACTTGTGTGGTGACCGGATAACGCAAAACACGTTCTTCTCGGTCGGCAACGGCACGGGGCCCGCAACCTGTGCACCGGTACGAATGACCGTCTCAACGATTTTACGCGCTGAGGAGTCAATGATCTCGTGGTCGTAGGCCTTGAGCCTGATCCGGATCTTCTGTCCCGCCATGGTGGCTTGGTTCCTTACTCGTGTAGTTGCGAATTGTGGTTGGTGCTTTATTAACTATGGTTTTCGTGGCGGGTACCGGGTCGCGATGCCCGCCACGAAGACTTAGTTGTTGTGCTACTTGAGGATCTTGGTTACTCGACCGGCACCAACGGTGCGGCCGCCTTCGCGGATTGCGAAGCGAAGACCGTCTTCCATGGCGATTGACTGAATAAGCTCAACGCGCATTTCGGTGTTGTCTCCTGGCATAACCATGTCCTTGCCTTCTGGGAGGTACACGACACCGGTGACGTCGGTGGTCCGGAAGTAGAACTGTGGACGGTAGTTGTTGAAGAATGGCGTGTGACGGCCACCTTCGTCCTTCGAGAGGATGTAGACCTGGGCCTCGAATTCGGTGTGAGGTGTGATCGTGCCCGGCTTGCAGCAGACCTGGCCACGCTCAACTTCTTCACGCTTGGTTCCACGAAGAAGTACCCCGACGTTCTCGCCTGCTTGACCTTCGTCGAGCAGTTTGCGGAACATCTCGACACCGGTGACGGTGGTCTTGAGGGGAATTCCTGGTCGGATACCAACGATTTCGATTTCTTCGTTGACCTTGACGATTCCACGTTCAATACGACCGGTAACAACTGTTCCACGGCCGGTGATGGTGAAGACGTCTTCGATTGGCATCAGGAAGGGCTTGTCAATCTCACGCTCTGGTGTTGGAATGTAGGAGTCAACAGCGTCCATGAGATCCATGATCGACTGTCCCCACTTCTCGTCACCCTGAAGTGCTGGGAAAGCAGCAACGCGCACTACGGGGATGTCATCGCCGGGGAATTCGTACTGGCTGAGCAGTTCACGAACTTCCATTTCAACGAGCTCAATGAGTTCCTCATCGTCGACCATGTCGCACTTGTTGAGCGCAACGACAATGGAGGGCACGCCTACCTGGCGAGCAAGGAGAACGTGCTCCTTGGTCTGTGGCATTGGGCCGTCGGTTGCAGCAACCACGAGGATTGCGCCATCCATCTGCGCTGCACCTGTGATCATGTTCTTGATGTAGTCAGCGTGACCTGGGCAGTCGACGTGGGCGTAGTGCCGGCCTTCTGTCTGGTACTCAACGTGTGCGATAGAGATCGTGATACCGCGTTGACGTTCTTCAGGGGCCTTGTCGATCATGTCGAAAGGCGTGAAGGGGTTCACGTCTGGGTAACGATCGTGCAGCACCTTTGTGATAGCAGCAGTCAACGTGGTCTTGCCATGGTCAATGTGACCAATGGTGCCGATGTTGATGTGCGGCTTATTCCGTTCAAACTTGGCCTTCGCCACTTGCGTACTCCCTCTGTTCGTGCCGTCCGGCAAAACGCGGATCGGTTATCGGTTCTTTTTCTTCTGTTGTATTTCTATTGATCCGCGGTTATTCGCCGCGATTTTTAGCCACAATTTCGTCTGCGACGGCCCGTGGGACCTGCGCGTACGAATCAAATTGCATGCTGTAACTCGCACGCCCTTGGGTGCGGCTGCGTAGATCTCCTACGTAACCGAACATTTCCGAGAGCGGGACAACGGCCTTAACCACCCGAGCGCCGAAACGCTCTTCCATGGCTTGGATTTGTCCACGACGCGAGTTTAGGTCTCCAATGACGTCGCCCATGTAGTCCTCCGGTGTGGTGACTTCAACGGACATCATTGGCTCTAGTAGTGCAGGGCCAGCTTGACGTGCGCCTTCTTTGAAGGCCATGGTTCCTGCGATTTTGAAAGCAAGTTCGGACGAGTCAACATCGTGGTAGGCACCGTCAAGGAGTGTGACCTTGACGTCAACCATGGGGTAACCCGCCAGAACACCGTGCTGCATTGACTCTTGGGCACCTGCATCAACGGAGGGAATGTACTCCCGGGGAATACGACCACCGGTGACCTTGTTCTCAAACAGGTAGCCACCGCCTTCAGCAGTATTTGGCTCGATTGAAATCTGTACCTTGGCGAACTGACCGGATCCACCCGTTTGCTTCTTGTGGGTGTAGTCAATCCGGTCGACCTTCTTGGTCAAAGTCTCACGGTAAGCAACCTGTGGCTTACCGACATTTGCCTCAACCTTAAACTCACGGCGCATCCGGTCAACGAGAACCTCGAGGTGAAGTTCGCCCATACCTTCAATGATGGTTTGGCCGGTTTCTTCATTTGTTGAGACCCGGAAAGTTGGATCTTCTTCAGCGAGACGTTGGATAGCCGTTCCCAATTTTTCCTGGTCACTCTTTGTCTTTGGCTCAATCGCCACCGAGATAACAGGGTCCGGGAAGGACATTGATTCAAGGACAACTGGCTTTGATGGGTCGCAAAGTGTCTCACCGGTTGTGGTGTCTTTAAGGCCCATGACCGCAACGATGTCGCCGGCGCCTACCGATTCAATTTCTTCACGCTTATTTGCGTGCATTCGGTAAATTTTGCCGATCCGCTCTTTGCGGTCCTTGACACTGTTAAGAACCTGCGTACCGGTCTGCAAGCGACCCGAGTACACCCGAACGTAGGTAAGTTTTCCAAGGTGCGGGTCGGTCATAATCTTGAAAGCAAGTGCGCTGAAAGGCTCTGAGTCACTTGGCTGGCGCAGGATTTCAACTTCTTCGTCGCCCATCTTGTGCCCGTCAATCGCGGCAATGTCCAGTGGGGAAGGTAGGTAAGCGATAACGGCGTCGAGCATAGGCTGAACACCCTTATTCTTAAACGCTGTTCCCGTCAGGACAGGAGTGAGCTTTGCAGCCAGAGTTGCCCGGCGAATTCCTGCTTTGATTTCATCGACGGAAATTTCAGCACCGTCTAGGTACTTCTCCATGATTTCGTCGTCTGCTTCGCCGAGAGTCTCAATCAACTTCTCACGGTATTCCTTGGCCTTGTCAACCAAGTCGGCCGGAATTTCTTCGATTTCGTAGTCTTCACCGATTACGGTTTCGCCGCGCCAGGTCAGGGCACGCATTTCGACTAGGTCAACAACACCAATGAAGTCGGCTTCGTTACCGATTGGAAGCTGAAGTACCAATGGAACTGCATTCAAGCGCGAGATGATCATGTCAACGCACATGTAGAAGTTAGCGCCAGTGCGATCCAATTTATTGATGAAACACATACGCGGAACGCTGTATCGGTCTGCCTGACGCCAGACGGTCTCAGATTGTGGCTCAACGCCTGCAACACCGTCGAACACGGTTACGGCACCGTCGAGAACACGGAGTGAGCGCTCCACTTCGACGGTGAAGTCAACGTGACCGGGTGTGTCAATGATGTTGATCGTGTTGCCTTTCCACTCACAGGTGGTGGCAGCCGAAGTGATGGTGATTCCGCGCTCTTGTTCTTGTTCCATCCAGTCCATGGTGGCTCCGCCGTCATGAACTTCACCGATTTTGTAGTTGATACCGGTGTAAAAAAGAATCCGCTCGGTGGTTGTGGTTTTGCCCGCGTCGATATGCGCCATGATCCCAATGTTGCGGACCTTGGCAAGGTCGAGGACTGTTGCAATTGCCACGAGTTTCTCCGTTTTTCTTTAGTGAATGGGTTGTAAGTGTTGTTGTTACCAGCGGTAGTGGGCGAATGCCTTGTTGGCTTCGGCCATTTTGTGGGTGTCTTCACGCTTCTTGACTGCAGCACCTAGACCATTTGATGCGTCGAGGATCTCGTTCATGAGGCGCTCTGTGATTGTTTTTTCGCGGCGCTTGCGTGAGTTGCTGACCAACCAGCGAAGTGCCAAAGTCGTTGAGCGGCCTGGCTTCACTTCAACGGGAACCTGGTAGGTGGCTCCACCGACGCGGCGGGAGCGAACTTCCAGTGTTGGGCGAATGTTGTCCAGTGCACGCTTAAGTGTCTGTACGGGATCGGTGCCGCTCTTCTCACGGCAGCCTTCGAGTGCGCCATAGACAGCACGTTCTGCGACGGAGCGCTTTCCGTCAAGGAGGACCTTGTTGATCAGCTGGGTAACAATTGGTGCTTGGTAAACAGGATCTATGACAATTGGTCGCTTCGGTGCGGGACCCTTACGAGGCATTACTTCTTCTCCTTCTTCGCACCGTAGCGGGAGCGAGCCTGCTTGCGGTTTTTCACGCCCTGAGCGTCAAGTGCGCCGCGGATGACTTTGTAACGAACACCTGGGAGGTCACGGACTCGCCCACCACGCACGAGCACAATTGAGTGCTCCTGCAGGTTGTGGCCAACGCCCGGGATGTAGGCAGTGATTTCCACCTGGGAGGTCAACCGAACACGGGCTACCTTGCGAAGCGCAGAGTTCGGCTTCTTAGGGGTAGTTGTGTAAACACGTGTACAAACCCCGCGCCGCTGTGGGCTGCCCTTAAGGGCCGGGGCCTTGGTCTTGGAGACCTTGTCCTGCCGGCCCTTGCGGACCAGCTGCTGGATGGTAGGCACGTTGCGCCTCTCCTGACTTCTCGTTCGTTTACGGTTAACCGGAACGACCCACGCGGTCGGGCGTGTCGCGCGTCTTGCGACGCCCAACTACGCATAAACTCGTAGGAATCTCCGGTGGTGATACCACCTCGGGCCACTTGTCTTGATTGAAATCTAGACCGCGACACGCGAGAGCGCGCCTGAGGGGTCAGGCACGAGTGGGAAGAATACCCTCCCCCGCTCTTCCCCGTTCACCGGGGTACCTCTAAGTCGACGAAGTCCCCGAAACTCCAAGGATAGTCAAGAAAAACAGTGCCAAAAGCCCCAACACAACAGCTGCGGCATAGACGCCAATATTGATCCAAGAGATGATTTTCGATGCTGTGACAAAGGCCCCACCGCCTACAGAACCGTTACTTGCGGCAATCTCCTTGTCAGCCTTACTAGCAAACACCAAGGCAATGATCGCAAACACAATTGGGCACACCACCCAAGAAGTGATGGAAAGAACCAGCGCGACAATCGAATTGCCAGAGGCATTCGGGTTGGAAACTGCTGCGACGACCTGACGTTCTTCCCAGATCGACTCGGTCACTGGGTTTTCTTGTGCATTGCTTTCTTCGGTCGGGCTTTCTTCGGCTGGGGGTGTTTCGGAACTCATAGTGTCAATCTACAACGGTCACGACCAGTTGACGAGCAATCGTCCTTCTTTGTCCTTGAAAGAGCCCACCAAAATCACAATAAAGTCGATTAGGACCCAGATTCCCAGGCCTCCGAGTGTTAAAATCATGAGGATACCCGTGCCGACCTTGCCCACATAGAAGCGGTGAATACCAATTACGCCAAGGAACCACGCGAGCAGTGCTGCAGCAAGCCTGGACTTGGGGCTAATCTCGTTTCCGAACTGATCAACCGTTGGCTTAGGTGGTATCTGGACAACCGGCGGCGCGACCGGCGCCTGAGCGCTTTCGACAACTACTTCTTCGGGGACGGCACTTTCTTCGTTTGTTGACATGTCCCCACGGTAAACCCAAAACCCCTGAAAAACAACAACAAATCACTGTTCGGTTTACCAAAAACACTATTGGCGCAGGAATTGTGGCCCTAGTTCTTCAATGCTGGTGGCACCGATCAGCGCCATGGTAGTGGAGATTTCCTTTGTGAAAATGTCAATTGTCTTTTCAACACCCGACTCCCCCGCAGCCATGAGTCCGTACAGATACGCCCGTCCAATGAAGGTCCCCCTTCGCTCCAAGACACAGGGCAGCAACGACATCTGCTCCACTCATGGAGGCCATGCGTGTTGTGGTCTCCCGCCCGCTACCACATGAGTCCGCGGCTACCGCAGGAGATTGATCCCGTCTCTATCGCCGAGTGTTATCCAGCGTGTATGCGGCTTGGTCTGCGGAAGCCGGGCCACCTTGGGTGAAGTTGAGGGTCATTTGACTGAAAACGTCACGCTCGTCGGGGGGGACCAGCAAAAGCCACTTCGCTTGCTGCTGGTCCAAGGCAGGCTGCGGCAATTCCAACGGTGCTTAATATCTTTGAGCGAATCACAATTTGATCCATTTTGAGGTGGTGGTTCATGAAATTACATTCGGTTCTGGACATGTGAATGGGGAGCCGGTGAACCGGCTCCCCATTCACAATATTTAGTTCAACCGGTTTAGAAGCCGCGGAACTCGAACTCTTCCAGCGGAACTGCTTCACCCGAGGTTTGACCGAAGGATGCGTACTCCATGTCGTCGTATCCGGTGAAGGATGCGTACATGGCGGCTTTCGCTTCCTCTGTTGGCTCCACCTTGACGTTGCGGTAGATCGGCATTCCGGTTCCGGCAGGAATCAGCTTGCCCAGGATCACGTTCTCCTTGAGGCCGAGCAGTGGGTCACTCTTCGCGGAGATCGCAGCGTCGGTGAGGACACGTGTGGTCTCCTGGAAGGAAGCCGCCGACAACCAAGATTCAGTTGCAAGTGATGCCTTCGTGATTCCCATAAGTTCTGGTCGACCCGAAGCTGGGGTTCCACCGTTTGTGACAACCCGGCGGTTCTCCGTCTCGAATGCGCCACGCTCAACGAGTTCACCCGCGAGGAAGTTCGATTCGCCCGATTCGATGATCGTGATGCGCTTGAGCATCTGGCGAACGATTACCTCGATGTGCTTGTCGTGGATTGACACACCCTGTGAGCGGTAGACCTGCTGTACCTGGTCAACGAGGTGCAACTGCACGGCACGCTGGCCAAGGATACGAAGGACCTGCTTGGGATCAACGGCGCCAACAACAAGTTGCTGCCCAACGGCGACACTGTCGCCCTCTTCGACCAACATGCGCGAACGACGTGAGACTGGATATTCCAGTTCTTCGGAGCCGTCATCTGGTGTAACGATGATTTTGCGAAGCTTCTCAGCGTCTTCAAAGCGCACGCGGCCAGCGACTTCACTGATCGGAGCAACACCCTTAGGGGTACGAGCTTCGAAGAGTTCCACAACACGTGGCAAACCGTGCGTGATGTCTTCACCTGCAACACCACCGGTGTGGAAGGTACGCATGGTGAGCTGGGTTCCCGGCTCTCCAATTGACTGAGCGGCAACGATACCCACTGCTTCACCAACGTCAACCAGCTTACCTGTTGCCATTGAGCGCCCGTAGCACCGTGCACACGTTCCCACTGCACTCTCACAGGTAAGGACGGTACGTACGCGAACCTTGTCAGCACCGTCAGCAACCATCTGCTCAAGGCGTGGCATGTCGAGTTCTTCACCCGCGGTTGCAACGGTCTTGCCATCAACAACTACGTCGCGGGCGAGAACACGCGAGACAAGTGCAGTATCGAGGTTCTCAAGTGGACGAAGTGTTCCCTCGACCATTTCAGCAATCTCGATTTCAGAACCGCGCTCTGTTTCACAGTCGACCTCACGGATGATCACGTCTTGGGAGACGTCCACCAAACGACGGGTTAGGTAACCCGAGTCAGCGGTACGAAGTGCGGTGTCGGCAAGACCCTTACGAGCACCGTGAGTGGAGATGAAGTACTCGAGTACCGTCAAACCTTCACGGAAATTCGCCTTGATCGGGCGAGGAATAATCTCACCCTTCGGGTTCGCCACGAGTCCACGCATACCAGCAATCTGGCGAACCTGCATGTAGTTACCGCGAGCACCTGAGTCAACCATGATGTGAACCGGGTTGGACTCAGGAAAATTCTCCTGCATTGCTTTCGCAATTTCGTCCGTTGCGCGCGTCCAAATCTCGATGAGCTCCTGGCGACGCTCGGAGTCAGTGATCAAGCCCTTCTCGTACTGCTGCTGGACCTTTGCATCTTTTTCTTCAGCGTTAGCAAGAAGGCCTGCCTTGGCTGGCGGTGCGACTACATCAGAAATCGAAATGGTGACGCCCGAGCGCGAAGCCCAGTGGAAACCAAGTGACTTCAGTTGGTCGAGAGTTTCAGCAACTTCGATCTTGGGGTACAACTCACTCAACCGGTTAACCGTTGCGCCAAGCACTTTTTTGTCCACCTTGGTGTTGACAAACGGGTAGTCCGCTGGAAGTGCTTCGTTGAACAAGGCACGCCCGAGAGTAGATACGAGGGTCAGTGGATCACCGAAGGTCCAACCTTCTGGAACCTCGTGGCCCAATGGCGGAGTTATGTCGGTCAACCGGAATCGAGCTTTTTCGCCCAACTGCAGGGAACCGCGGTCCATGGCCATGACTGCTTCAGCGATCGAGGAGTAGGCGTGCAACTCGTTGTCAGGGAGGTCCCGACTTTCCGGTGTCATAGTGGTGAGCGCATAAATGCCCAGCACCATGTCCTGCGTTGGTGTCGTAATGGGACGACCGTTTGCAGGGGAAAGGATGTTGTTGCTCGAAAGCATCAAGATCCGAGCCTCAGCCTGTGCTTCAGCAGAGAGCGGTACGTGTACTGCCATCTGGTCACCGTCGAAGTCTGCGTTGAATGCAGTACACACGAGTGGGTGAATCTGAATTGCCTTACCTTCAATGAGCTGTGGTTCAAATGCCTGGATACCCAAACGGTGAAGTGTTGGTGCACGGTTCAGCAGCACCGGGTGCTCGGTAATAACTTCTTCCAAGACGTCCCACACAACTGGGCGGGAACGCTCAACCATGCGCTTAGCACTCTTGATGTTCTGAGCGTGGTTAAGGTCGACGAGGCGCTTCATGACAAATGGCTTGAAGAGTTCAAGCGCCATTTGCTTGGGCAGGCCACACTGATGCAGTTTGAGCTGTGGACCAACAACGATCACCGAACGACCGGAGTAGTCAACGCGCTTGCCCAGAAGGTTCTGGCGGAAACGACCCTGCTTGCCCTTGAGCATGTCAGAGAGTGACTTGAGCGCACGGTTACCGGGACCGGTAACTGGGCGTCCACGACGACCGTTGTCAAAAAGCGCGTCAACAGCTTCTTGCAGCATGCGCTTTTCGTTATTAACGATGATCTCGGGGGCACCAAGATCCAAAAGGCGCTTGAGGCGGTTATTGCGGTTGATCACACGACGGTAAAGATCGTTGAGGTCTGAGGTCGCAAAACGACCACCATCGAGTTGAACCATTGGGCGCAGATCTGGTGGGATTACGGGAACCGCATTAAGCACCATGCCCATGGGAGAGTTGGTTGTACTCATGAACGCGTTGACGAGCTTGAGGCGCTTGAGTGCACGGGTCTTCTTTTGACCTTTGCCCGTAGCGATAATTTCGCGGAGAAGCTCAGACTCTGCTGCCAAGTCGAATGACTCAAGACGCTTCTCAATTGCTGCGGCACCCATGCCACCGTCGAACCAGCGACCATAACGGTCCCGCATTTCGCGGAAGAGCATTTCGTCACCTTCAAGGTCTTGAACCTTGAGGGTACGGAAACGATCAAATACCTTGTCAAGACGTTCGATCTGCACGTCAGCACGGCGACGAATCGCCGCGAGCTCGCGCTCACCCGACTCACGAACCTTGCGACGCACTTCGCTCTTGGCACCTTCAGCTTCGAGTTCAGCGATGTCGGCTTCCATCTTTTGGGCACGAGTCTCGATATCAGCGTCGCGACGCTTGGCTATTTGCTTCTTCTCAACGCTGAGTTGGTTCTCTAGTGAAGGCAGTGCCTCGTGACGACCATCGACGTCAACGGAAGTGATCATGTAGGCAGCAAAGTAAATGACCTTTTCAAGGTCCTTGGGCGCCAGATCAAGGAGGTAGCCCAAACGACTAGGGACGCCCTTGAAGTACCAGATGTGTGTCACTGGTGCAGCAAGTTCAATGTGGCCCATGCGCTCGCGACGCACCTTGGCGCGAGTTACCTCAACACCGCAACGCTCGCAAATGATTCCCTTGAATCGAACCCGCTTGTACTTACCGCAGTAGCACTCCCAGTCGCGAGTAGGTCCGAAGATCTTCTCGCAGAACAAGCCGTCTTTCTCTGGCTTGAGCGTGCGGTAGTTGATTGTTTCGGGCTTCTTGACTTCACCGTAAGACCAGGTGCGAATGTCGTCTGCTGTTGCAAGACCAATGCGCAACTCGTCAAAGAAGTTAACGTCTAGCACGTGTGTGTCCTTCGTTCGATTCGAATGATTCGGGTGAGTGAGTGATTACAGTTCGTCGACGCTGCTTGGCTCGCGCCGTGACAGGTCGATTCCGAGTTCTTCGGCGGCACGGAATACGTCTTCATCGCTGTCCTTCATTTCGATGGCGACGCCGTCCTTGGAAAGAACTTCAACGTTGAGGCACAAGGACTGCATTTCCTTGACCAACACCTTGAAGGATTCCGGGATACCGGGTTCAGGGATGTTTTCACCCTTGACAATTGCTTCGTAGACCTTGACGCGTCCTAGAACGTCGTCGCTCTTGATGGTCAGAAGTTCCTGAAGGGCGTAAGCGGCACCATAAGCCTCAAGTGCCCACACTTCCATTTCACCGAAGCGCTGCCCACCGAACTGAGCTTTACCACCCAATGGCTGTTGGGTGATCATGCTGTAAGGACCGGTTGAGCGAGCGTGGATCTTGTCGTCAACCAAATGCAGAAGCTTGAGGATGTAGATGTATCCAACTGCGATTTCACCTGGGATTGGCTCACCGGTTCGTCCGTCGAACAGACTGGCCTTGCCATTGGGGTTAACCAACTTGAGACCGTCCGCCGTTGGCGTGGTTGAGTCCAGAACCAAACTCAGTTCTTCTTCGCGAGCGCCGTCAAACACCGGGGTTGCAATCTTGGTTCCTGGGGCGACCGACTTAACAGCCTCTGGCAGAAGTGCTGCACGTGGGTCTGCAACGTCAACCGACCAGCCAGCCGAAGCCGCCCAACCGAGGTGAGTTTCCAGGATCTGCCCAATATTCATTCGTCCTGGAACACCAAGTGGGTTAAGGACGATGTCAACTGGGGTTCCGTCTTCGAGGAACGGCATGTCTTCCACTGGCAGAATCTTGGAGATAACACCCTTGTTGCCGTGTCGGCCAGCGAGTTTGTCGCCTTCTTTGATCTTGCGCTTTTGAGCGATATAGACACGAACCAGTTTGGTGACACCTGGTGGCAATTCGTCGCCTTCGTCCATGTCAAAGACACGAACAGCGATGATTTTGCCGGATTCGCCATGGGGAACCTTGAGTGAGGTGTCGCGAACCTCGCGAGCCTTCTCACCAAAGATCGCACGCAGCAAGCGCTCTTCCGGTGTGAGTTCAGTTTCACCCTTCGGTGTCACCTTGCCCACAAGAACGTCTCCGGGGACAACGTCTGCACCAACGCGAATAATTCCGCGGTCGTCGAGGTCTGCAAGCAGTTCCTCTGAGACGTTAGGAATGTCGCGGGTAATTTCTTCGGGGCCCAGCTTGGTGTCGCGGGCATCGATTTCATGCTCTTCAATGTGAATTGAAGAGAGTACGTCGTCCTGCACCAAACGCTGGCTCAGAATAATTGCATCTTCGTAGTTGTGGCCCTCCCATGACATAAATGCCACAAGCAGGTTCTTACCAAGCGCCATCTCGCCAAGATCTGTTGAAGGACCGTCGGCTAGAACTTCACCAGCTTCAACACGCGCGCCACCGGTAACAATTGGGCGCTGATTGAAACAGGTGCCCTGGTTAGATCGACGGAACTTCTCGAGTTTGTAGCTGGTGTAGGTGCCGTCGTCGTTGGCTACCTCGACTAGATCGGCGGAGACTTCCTTGACCGCACCCGGCTTGAGTGCAACAACTACGTCACCGGCGTCATAGGCCGCACGGAATTCCATGCCGGTTCCAACAAGCGGCGCCTGTGCGCGAAGCAGAGGAACTGCCTGTCGTTGCATGTTCGAGCCCATGAGTGCACGGTTGGCGTCGTCATGCTCCAGAAACGGAATCATGGACGTTGCAACCGACCACAGTTGACGTGGTGACACGTCCATGAAGTCGACGTCTTCTGGTTTGACGTATTCAACCTCGCCACCCTTAACACGAACAACCACTCGGTCAAGGCTGGTCATGTTGCCGTCAGCATCAATGGCCGTATTCGCCTGGGCGATCACGTGCATGTCTTCTTCGTCTGCGGTGAGGTACTGAACTTCGTCGAGGACACGACCGTTGACAACCTTGCGGTACGGGGTCTCAATGAAACCAAAGGGTGAGATCCGCCCGTAGGTTGCAAGGGAACCGATCAGACCAATGTTGGGGCCTTCAGGGGTTTCAATAGGACACATGCGGCCGTAGTGGGAAGGGTGCACGTCGCGGACTTCAAAACCGGCACGCTCACGAGAGAGACCACCGGGTCCAAGCGCAGACAAACGACGCTTGTGGGTAAGTCCCGCTAGTGGGTTGGTTTGGTCCATGAACTGCGAGAGCTGTGAAGTTCCGAAGAACTCCTTTATTGATGCAACAACGGGACGGATGTTAATCAGAGTCTGAGGTGTAATCGCTTCAACGTCCTGCGTAGTCATGCGCTCGCGCACAACACGCTCCATGCGTGAAAGTCCGGTGCGAATCTGATTCTGGATCAGTTCACCAACGGTACGAAGACGTCGGTTACCAAAGTGGTCGATGTCGTCGGTTTCAACTACAACTTCACCGCGAGGAGTCTCCATGGTCGTGTCGCCAGCATGTAAACGCACGAGGTACTCGATTGTCGAAACAATGTCTTCGATCGTCAAAGTGCTCTGCTCAAGTGGCAGTTCCAGACCAAGCTTGCGGTTGATCTTGTAACGGCCAACCTTTGCAAGGTCATAACGCTTTGGATTGAAGTAGAAGTTCTCAATCAGGTTCTTCGCGTTGTCGAGTGTGGGGGGTTCGCCCGGACGCAACTTGCGGTAAATGTCAAGGAGTGCATCGTCTTGAGTCTCGATATGGTCCTTGTCGAAGGTGGCCATGAAAGTTTCGTATTGGCCAAAACGCTCACGAATTTCGTCACTTGACATGCCGAGTGCCTTGAGCAAGACCGTTACGGGCTGCTTGCGCTTGCGGTCAACACGCACGGCAACGAGGTCTTTCTTGTCAATTTCAAATTCCAGCCAAGCACCCCGACTAGGGATGATCTTGGACACGTACACGTCTTTGTCGGTGGCTTTGTCAACTGAACGCTCGAAGTACACGCCTGGTGAACGCACGAGCTGGGAAACAACAACCCGCTCGGTTCCGTTAATGACAAAGGTTCCCTTGTCGGTCATGAGTGGGAAGTCACCCATAAACACGGTCTGGGACTTGATCTCACCGGTCTCGTTGTTGGTGAACTCGGCGGTCACGAACAGCGGTGCGGAGTAGGTGAAGTCCTTGTCCTTGCACTGCTCGACGGTGTACTTGGGTGGTTCAAAGCGGTGGTCGCGGAATGAGAGCGACATCATGCCTGCGAAGTCTTCAATGGGGGAAATCTCTTCGAAGATCTCAGTCAGTCCCGAAACCTGTGGGATTTCCGTGTTGCCAGCCTTGAGCGCTGCAGCAACGGCCTTCTGCCACTTTTCGTTTCCGAGCAACCAGTCTGAACTGGCTGTCTGCAATCTCAGTAAGTCGGGAACCGCGAGGGGCTCGCGAATCTTCGCGAATGAGGCCCGGTGAAGGGATGGGGAAAGGGGGGTTGCTTCGTGGGAAACCAAGAGGAATCCTTCCAGTGAGCGGCGGGCCAAGTTGCTGACATTCCAATTAGGCCCACGCTGTCAAATCGGCTAAGAATCAAATCGGCTCGGGGGCCGAGAGATCACACTCAGACGCGAAGAAACATTGTGGGTTAGAAAGTTGGAAGACAGCGCAAGTCGGCAGCATACCCGACCGGGTAAACCGCTGTCCAACGGGTACCCCGGCGAGGGCCCGTCTTGCGTGAAACACGCCGCCCCAAATTCCCTCGATCGAAACCTCGCTGGGGGCCGACAGCAATTGCCCAATTCCAGTCAAAATATCGATCCTCGTAATTAGGAGCAATCACATGATTGCCCCAAAATGCCCAAAGGTCAAGTAGGGCGCCGTGTTTTGACCACATGTGATCAATTTGTGACCCTATAACGCACAAAATTGTGGGGCGGTCGGTCTATTGACCGGCCGCCCCACAATGAGGTGTACAAGAGACCTACTTGACAGTGACCTTTGCGCCAGCGCCTTCGAGGGCTTCCTTTGCCTTGTCCGCTGCTTCTTTCGAAACCTTCTCGAGTACTGCAGTTGGTGCAGCCTCAACGAGGTCCTTTGCTTCTTTGAGACCAAGGCTCGTGAGTGCACGAACTTCCTTGATCACAGCAATCTTGTTTCCGCCGTCACCTTCGAGGACAACGTCGAACTCGTCTTGCTCTGCGGCGCCGCCAGCGTCGCCGCCACCGGCAGGGGCTGCAGCAGCCATTGCCATAGGCGCGGCTGCTGTGACGTCAAATGTCTCTTCGAAGGCTGAAACGAATTCAGACAGTTCAAGAAGGGTCATTTCTTTGAAAGCATCCATAAGTTGATCGGTGCTCATTTTAGCCATTGTGGCTTTCCTTTCAATAAATCCGGCCGAGGGCCGGGTGGGCTTTAGCCCTCGGGGGTTTCTTCTTCTGTAACAACTACTACTTCTTCAACTACTACTTCTTCGACGGCGTCAGCCGCAGGTGCTTCTTCGACCTTTGCTGGTGCGACCGCACCTGGCTCTGATTCGAGCTTGGCCTGCAGTGCTGCAAGTGTGCGGGCAGTCTTGGACAACGGTGCTGCAAAGAGCGCGGCAGCGTGTGACTGCTTCGCCTTCATAGCGCCAGCCAACTTCGCCAGCAATACCTCACGGGATTCAAGGTTGGCAATCTTGGTGATCTCGGCTGCGGACAGAACCGCACCGTCCATGATTCCACCCTTAATTACAAGTGCGGGGTTGTTCTTTGCAAAGTCGCGAATACCCCTCGCGGCGTCAACTGCGTCCCCGGAAACAAATGCAATTGCACTTGGACCTTCGAGCAGTGAGTCAAGTCCCTCAACACCAGCATCGCGCGCAGCGATCTTGGTGAGAGTGTTCTTAACAACCGCGTAATTGACATCGGCTCCAAGCGAACGACGCAGTTCTTTCATCTGCGCAACGCTTAGACCACGGTATTCAGTGAGTACTGCCGCATGTGAATCACGGAAGTATCCAGCGATCTCGGCAACTGTGCTTGCCTTTGAAGGCTTTGCCATGTTGCTCCTTTCGTGTTCCGCAAGAGTGAAACCACCACAATGAAAAACGCCCCGAGCGCTAGGCGCACGAGACGTGAGGAGCAACCCTGAAGGTCACTTTCCTTACTTCGGTCACCTGCGCCGGCTGTCCATCTTGTGGAACCTTCAGCCAACACTTTAAGAAAAGCGCTGACAACCTGCGGTCTTTGGTAGATCGAAATGTACCCGGATCCAAAGTGGAGACGGCACCGGGGTTAGGTATTGCCATGAATACCAATCCCAGCACCTTCACAATCGCCGCTGACACATCGACCCCCCTGCGTGTTAATCGGTTGGGTTTCGGCGCGATGCGGATCACCGGCCCCGGAATCTGGGGTGAACCAGCTGATCGAACTACGGCTATCCAAGTTCTCAGACGAGCAGGTGAACTGGGAACTAATTTCATTGACACCGCTGACGCCTATGGTCCTGAAATCAGTGAAGATTTGATCAAAGAAGCACTCCACCCCTATGACTCAATCACGGTCGCAACAAAGGGCGGGCTTACCCGACAGGGTCCAGATCAATGGGCACCTGTTGGCCGACCTGAATATTTACGTCAATCCGTCCTCATGTCATTGCGCAGGCTAGGTGTTGATCAAATCAATCTATGGCAGCTCCACCGGATTGACCCGCAGGTTCCCCGTGACGAACAATTTGACTGCATTGCCCATATGCAACAGGAGGGACTATTCGCGCACGTTGGACTCTCGGAAGTGAACGTCGAGGAAGTACAAGCAGCACAAAAATACTTCAATGTTGTCACGGTTCAGAATCTCTATAACGTTGGGAACCGCCAGAGTGAGGAGCTTCTGAACTATTGCGATACAAATACGATTGGTTTTATTCCATGGTTCCCGCTTGGAAACCGTGAACTGGTATCAAAGGGTGGCCCACTCGCCGAAGCAGCAAAGGCCAACGACTGCACCCCTTCACAGGTTGCACTTGCTTGGCTGCTGCAACACTCCCCCGTTGTCATTCCTATCCCAGGAACGGGATCACTGGATCACTTGGAAGAAAACCACGAAGCGATTAACGTCAACCTTTCACCGGAAACCATTGCACTACTTGATCAATTGGCTTAACTAATCATAAAAAAGTGTGGCCGGCCTTTTGGGGCCGGCCACACTTTTTATCTTGACTTAATTTTAACGAGCACGTAGTGGCTTCTTAAGTGGGTCTGGCAGGTAAATGCGGTCTTTATTGACCCCAGGTACTGCGAAGACAATCCGCTTAGCTGCCGTTACCTGCTTGGCACTCTTAGCATTAACCATTGCGTTAAGTCCACGAACAGCTCCAAGGAGTTGTTCTGTGGTGTACACGCAGTGACCAACACCGGAGTTGCCCAGTGCCGCGATCGAAAGTGCTGCATCAGGCGCCTTGGCCCCTGGTGCGAACTTCGTCCAGCCATCAACTGGAGGAATGGTGTAGAAGGCAGCTGCCTTGAATGGACCGCGCTTCTTCTTATTCATCTTGTTGTACGACTTCGCCATTGAGGCAAAGAACTCACCCGTATTACCCGCAGGCGTGATTGCGTCATAGGTGGTGGTGATCATCAATGTTGGAACACTGTAGATACCCTTTGGTGCGGGCAATGCGTTAACAATAGCCACTGCCTTCGGGTTTGCTGGGTAACGCGCGGTGGTGCTACCGACGGTTGAATCCAAGCGAGCCAACATGCTGTTAAGCGGATCGGTGATCACCGTGGTTGCGTTGAGTGTGTCGCCAAACTCACCACGTTGTTCGTCGGAGAGCAACTTCGAGTACACAACGTTGACGTTGTCACTGAAGTTTGCATTGTCTGTTGCAGCCAAGCCACCGATTGTCCGAACCCGTTGCTCCATTTCGTAGCGACCAAGGATGCCCAGAGCGGCAGCACCAGCAACGTTTTGCAACATAGCAACTGCAGAACTAGCACCTGAGGATGCTGGCTGGTAGCCACCGCCGAGTGCAGCGAGCGTTCCAAGTTGTGCGAACGCAGGGTTCGGAGTCTGACCGTCATAGACATTGCTCTTCGTAGGTAGACCAGCCATTAATCCGCCGAGGAGATTTGCTTGTGCTAACGGGAAGCCTGCCGGACTTACCGGAGTTGTCGCTGCGCCACCAAGAATGGTGAGAACGGTTCCGAGGTCAGTCAGTGCCTCTACATAGCCGGCTGGACCGGCCGAGTAGTTTGCAACTTTCAGGTTTGGAGCAATAAGCGACTTCCAAGTATAGAGAACGGTCATCGCTGAGCTATAAGCCTGAAGTGGTCCCTCAAGGACTCCGCATGATGGCAATGATCCAGCGATCTTCCCTGGGTTACGCTCAGCCAGGGTCTGAGAAATCAGCCCACCGAGGGAGTCACCCCAGACCATAATCTTCTTCTTGTTCGAAACGGCGCCGGCATTGATTAACTTGATCAGATTTTCACCTGCCTCAACACCTTCAGCGGATGCCCATCCCTGTCGGGCATAACCTGCGCCAGCAAGGGCATAGCCCTGAGCCAGCAGATTCGCTGCGACGGTTGGGTTTGGTGCGATGGCAGCTTCATTTGATGCCAAGTAGGCAACATCGCTGCCAAAGGCTGGAGCAAATGCTGGGTTGCTGATCTGCTTGTAAGCACCGGTATTGAGGCCCAGCGGTATTGCGAGGGCGGCTGGCAGCGGTGTCCCGATTCGGTACCCATGTGAGTACAACAGCACGGTGCCGTTGAACTTCTCGGGCATCTGAATTGTGTAAGGCGAGTCCCCGAGAGGGCCCGAGAGGGCCCCCTCACAGGTCGCACCCAGTGCGCAGGCATCTGCTGCGTTCGCAGCGGTAACAACCGGAGCACCAATGGTGATCAAGCTCGCTGCTGCTATCGCCGCGACACCGCGACGCATAAAGGTGAATTTCATATTTTTCCTATTCGCTTTAGCGCGCCTGTTACGGCAACAGCTTCTTTGTTGGGGACAACGGACGGTAGTTGATCTTCTTCGCCTTACCAGAAGATGAACTCGTGGCAACCATGACGTAACTTGTCAACCGCTCTGCATCAGCGTTGGCGTTGTACTGGGCCATGTAGTAGCCGGTCAAACCCTGATGAGACTTAGAGTTTACGACCATTGGAACGACCGCTGCTGAGCGGAAGTTCTTAGCGTTGGTTTGCAAGGACTTCACTAGACCCTCGCGAGTCAAGTTCTTTCCAGCCGCCTTTAGCGCTTGGGACAACACGTAAGCGGTGTTGATTCCGTAGTAGGTGTAGAAGTTCCACTCCAAGCCAGCGCGCTTAGCAATCACGCGCATCTGGCTGACATATGGGTTCTTCGTGTCCTGAGCTTCAACTAGGAAGCTGGGGACGTAAATGCCCTTGAGGAGTGGGCCGGTTGCAGCACCCAATGAGTTCCGAAGGACTGAGGGGTCTGTTCCAACTGAAGTGATCATCCATGTAGGTGCGAATCCCGACTTAGCCGCAGTAGCAAGAAGTTGAGCGGTCGCGGAAGTTACCCCGAAGAAGACAACGAGTTCACACCCGGCGGACTTCAACTTGGAGATCTGTGCTGAGAAGGGTGCAACCTGTTGCCCGGAAAAGTACGAGGTTGTCGTAGCGAACTTGGTACCTGCTGCGTTGAAACCAACTTTGGCGTTGTCGCCAAATTCACCGTCTTGGTAGAAAAGACACTTGGTTTTGCCCTTCAAAGCAGGGTCTGAATCCATGTAGTAGCCCATGACCTTTGATTCCACGACATAAGACGGGAAGTAAGGGAAGGTCATTGGGTACTTCTTTGGGTTGTCAAAACTTGCACCGCCAGTGTTGACAAATACGTCAGGGATTCCGCGTCGATTGAGATCCTGCACAACTGCAGAGTGAGTCGGGGTTCCCAATGCACCGTACATGGCAAAAATTTTGTCGCGAAGGATTAATTGGTTGGTGCCTTTCTTCGCGAGTGCTGGGTTGTACTGGTCGTCAAATACGCGCAGATCAATTTTGCGGCCGTTAATTCCACCATTTGCATTGACGTAGTCAAAGTAGGCTTCAGCGGCTACTGGAATGTCCTTGTAGCCAGGAGCTGCAGGTCCAGTGAGTGGCGTGGTCATGCCAATCACAATCTTGTTCTTTGTTACACCAGGGTCCGCTGCTTGAGCAGGGATGGCGGTGGCAAATGCAAGTGCCGCAGCCGTACCAAGTGCAACCGTGCCGGTTGCAATTTTGAATCTCACGTATTACTCCTCCAAGGAAGGGCATACCCAGAATGGCCCACCCCGAAGGTGGATAACTGGTGAACGCCGTGTGAGGCTGACACTAACTCTGGGATAAAAACTATGCAAGTGCTTTTCCGAAATACTTTGCGACAAAGAACCCGATTCGCTTGCAGTTGCAAGCGCTTTGGGTGGTCTAGCTCAAAGGGGAACGCGCTTTCCCACGAGCCTTGTCAACCCAACTTCGAATTGTCCCAGTGACTCCACCCGGAGCTGCCAGAACGACCGCTACGACCAGCAACCCATAGAGGAGGTTTGGTGCGTTATTTGTAATCTGCTCGGGCCAACCACGTTCCCCTGCAAGGCCATCAACCAGTTCCGGGAGCCACACAAGCAGAATTGCACCCAAAATTGCGCCAAGCAGCGAAGCTCTACCGCCCAAAACGATGCCCACGAGAAGCGAAAGTGAGAGGCCAAGCCCAAATGCGCCCGGACCGATAAAACTTAGTATCTGGGCAAAGACTGCTCCCGCAAGCGCCGCGAAGAGCGAACTCACGACAAATGCCGAAACTTTGGATCCCGACGGAGATATTCCCACGACTGCCGCTGCGATGGGGTCGTCACGAACGGCCTTCCACACCCGACCTTGCCTGCCGCGAACAAGGTTCAAGGCTGCAAATGCCACGATGCAAGCAACAGCAATAGCCATAGAAGCCTGCCAGCGTTCGATTATGAACCCGGAGTCAAATCCGTCAAGCAGCGAATCGGAATCAACATTGAGGTCCGCACCAATGTCGGTCCCAGCGTCGGTGCCAATATCGGTTCCAATATCGGTTCCATCGAGTCCGAGTTGATCGCCCGAACCGAAATCTTCCTCGGTCAACAGATCCCCGTCAGCGAGTTGATCGCCCGAACCGAAATCTTCCTCGGTCAACAGATCCCCGTCAGCGAGTTGATCGCCCGATCCGAAATCTTCCTCGGTCAACAAATCCTCTGTTGCAAGTCCCGCATCTGGATCGGTCTCCTGGTCAAACTCAGACAGGTCCAACTCTGCGAATTGGTCGTCAGTGCCTAGTTCGCCATTTTGGTCGCCGCCAGGGTCAGTCGTTGACTCGAGTTCACCTTCAGCCCCGGGATCCAGACTTGCTGCAGCACCTGCCGCCGCATAGCCACCATCTGGATAGGGGACAGTCAACATCAGGCCGTTCTCGCCACCGAGTAATTCTGGGAAACGATTGGTGATCGCTGGGACGCCAACGGCCAGACCGAGAGTAAGACCCGCTAGGTAAGGGCCCTTTAATCGAGCTGCCAACCCGCCAACTACCCCACCAACAAGAACACCGCCGAGCCCGGCGAACACCATTGACCAGATTGCATTCCACTGCCAACCGAAGATTGGAACCGTTTCCCAGTTCATTGAGGTTAACGCGAAAACGTAGCCTCCGACGGCCATCAGGGCGCCGTTACCAAGGGAAACTTGACCGGAGAGTCCAACAAGGATGGTCATGCCAAACATGGCGGTCGCGTACATGGCAATCAGCGCCAAATAAGAACTATAAAGCGGATCGATGTTGTTGTTCAGCAGCAAGAGGAGCAGCCAAACAACTCCAACAATTAGTGCATGCCAAATAATTCTGTTGCCAGGGAATGTTTGCAGACCCTTAACCTTGCTCACACTTTCAACCTTGCTCACACCTTCAACCTTGCTCACACTGACCTCGATCCATGGTGACCGAATACGCCATCTGGTTTGAGTAGGAGGTTAAGTGCCAACAAGACAAGGGCCACGATCGGGGCATTTCCTGAATCGCTGTAACCCGAGACAAGAGAGATGACCAAGCCCGTGCCGATTCCAAAAGTGACAGCTCCAATGAGAGAGTCAAGCCCGCCAATTACCGCCGCTGTGAAAGCAAACACCAACAAAATATCGAAGCTGTTCGGGGAAATCGTTGAGAATGGCGCAATAAGGACGCCGCCGATTGCACCAGTTGCACCTGCGATTGCCCATCCGGTTATCAACATTCGATTCACTCGAACACCTGAAAGTCGGGCCACTTCGGGGTTGAACGCGGACGCTCTCATGGACAACCCGAGTGAGGTCTTGGTGAACAGCAACGTAAGTCCAATAACGAGAACCGCAGTGACCGCGAGTACCAACAGGTCATAAAGTGAAACTGGCCAAATTCTTCCGCCGATTTCTAAACCTGCATTGTCTACAGGGGGAACAAACCCTTCAGGGTCCCCTCCCCAAATCATTCCTGCTCCAGCTTGCAACGCGATCAAGACACCAAATGTCGCAATGATTGCGCCTGTAGTGTCACTGTTTTTGACAGGGCGAATCACTAGGAAGAACACCACCACGCCAAGGATTGAACCGGCAAGTAGTGCCACGACAAGAGCCAGCACCCAATTCCCAGTTGACTGTTGGACAGTGAGAGCAATGTAAGTGGTGAACATTGCCTGACCCACTTGAGCAAAGTTGACCATGCGGGTTGAGCGCCATACGAGCACAAGTGCGAGCGCCATTAATGCGATGACAGCGCCGTTGCTAAACCCGCCTAGCAGGTAATCAATGAAATTGGTCATGACTCAGTACCCCAAATATGCATGTCGAAGTTCTTCATCGGATGAGATCTCGGCAGCCGGACCTGATTTCACGACTTCACCTAGGTTAAGAACCACTCCGGTCGTTGCGACCCTTAACGCAGTTACCGCGTTTTGTTCGACGAGCAGCACTGCCAAGTTTGTCTCGCGGGCAAGTCGACTCACGAGTTCGAGAATCTGAGTCACGATCAAGGGAGCGAGGCCAAGTGAGGGCTCGTCCAACAGTAAGCACTTCGGGTCTGACATTAATGCCCGACCAATGGCCAACTGTTGACGCTCTCCACCGCTCAGCGTGTCAGCTCGCATCGTTGATCGTTCGTTCAGAATGGGAAAAAGATCAAAGACAATATCTCTTGATGCTCCGCGGTCTGACTTACTGCGCCACAGACCACCAAGTCGCAGATTTTCTTCTACCGTTAGTTCCGGGATTGTTGAACGACCTTCGGGTACGAGAGCCAACCCATTGCGAACAATGTCTTCCGGTTTAGTGCCGGCAATTGAAGCACCGTCGAAGAGCACTTGACCCGATTGAGGTGAAACAAGTCCGGCAAGAGTGCGCATAAGAGTCGATTTTCCTGCGCCGTTAGCACCGATTACTGCGGTTACTTCGCCACGAGGAACCACAAGATTCATTCCGTTAAGAGCTTTAACCGCTCCGTAAGAGACACATAGGTCTACGGTCTCGAGCATTAGTGGTCGCCTCCGTCTTCACCCAAGTAGGCCGCAAGGACCGCCGGGTCGTTTCGGACCTGTTCGGGCGTCCCGGATGCGATTACCTTGCCAGCGTCGAGTACCCAAATGAGGTCGCATACTTCCATGACCAGTTCCATGTGATGCTCCACGAGAAGAACGGTGCGCTCTGGCGTCCAGCTCTTAATCATGCGGCCAAGTTCGGCCATGTCTCCGGCGCTTATTCCACCAGCTGGTTCGTCTAGTAGGAGAACTTTTGGGTCGGAGATGAGGCTCCTCGCTATTGCAACTCGCTTTTGAACCGGAAACGGAAGTTCGCTGGGGTAACGCTCCGCTGCATCAGCGATTCCAAACTCCGACATGACTTCCAAGGCCTGCCCGCGCAATTTGTTTTGCGCGGCATCTGCCCAAGGCGCCCCGAGCGAGTCAGCAACAATTCCGCTTTTGATTCGGGAGGAACCGCCGAGCATGACGTTTTCCAGTGCAGTAAGCGATGAAAAAAGCCCAACACCTTGAAGAGTGCGGGAAATTCCCAATTTAGTAAGGTGATGAGTCTTAATGTGCTTGAGCTTTTTTCCGTCAAAGCGCACATTGCCATCGTCTGGGGTGAGAAAGCCACTCATAATGTTAAAGACCGTGGTCTTGCCAGCACCGTTTGGTCCGATTAGTCCCGTAACAGCGCCTTCGGGAACACCGATACTCACGTCATCGAGAATCTTTAAGCCACTCAGGGTGATACTTATATTTTCCACGGCCAACAATGGATGCGTTAAAGGCAGGACGTATTTCACGTGAGCGTTACACCCTTCTATTCTCTTAGGTCAGATCGTTTCCCAAGGTCGGATCTCTATGGAGATGATAGGGCGTAAGTCTGTATTCAAACCGCCGATTGGTCAATGGGATTCACGATTGTTATCAAAATACTTTAGGTGCAAAAACAAAACCCGTGCGTCACGTGACGCACGGGCTCTGACCAAGATTGCTTGTGGTTACTCGTCAACGGTTAGCAGTGAGCGAGTCCGGGTTGGATCAATCTGGATTCCAGGTCCCATGGTTGAGGAAACAGTGGTCTTCTTGATGTAACGACCCTTTGACGAGGAGGGCTTCAAACGAAGGATTTCGTCGAGTGCAGCTCCGTAGTTCTCTACAAGCTGCTCAGGGGTGAATGACACCTTGCCGATTGGAAACTGAAGGTTTGAGTGCTTGTCAACGCGGAATTCAATCTTTCCACCCTTGATGTCGCCAACAGCTTTCGCCACGTCCATGGTGACGGTTCCGGTCTTGGGGTTAGGCATGAGTCCACGCGGACCCAGGACCTTACCGAGTGTTCCTACTTTGCCCATGAGGTCAGGGGTGCACACGGCTGAATCAAAATCAGTCCAGCCACCAGCAACCTTGGCAATCAGGTCATCGGAACCGACATAGTCTGCGCCAGCGGCGCGGGCTTCGTCAGCCTTCTCGCCGTTTGCAAACACAAGGACGCGAGCCGTCTTACCTGTTCCGTGTGGAAGATTGACGGTTCCGCGAACAAGTTGATCGGCCTTGCGGGGGTCAACGCCCAAACGCATGGAGACCTCAACGGAGGAATCAAACTTTGTTGCACTTACTTCTTTGACAAGGTTTGCTGCCTCAATCGGTGCGTAGAGGTTCTCCGCGTCGATTTTTTCAGCTGCTGCTTGGTATGCCTTACTGCGCTTCATATCTGCTCCTTATTCATCTGCAGGAATTTCCTGCGTGCAGGTTGTGGTGTGCGAGCCGCGCTGGCTCTCCCACGTCTTGCGGGTTGTAATTATGCGGAAACCGTAATTCCCATTTGACGTGCGGTACCTTCAATGATTTTCATTGCGGCATCGACGTCGTTGGCATTAAGATCTGGCATTTTGGTTTCAGCGATCTCACGAACCTGAGCTTTGCTGATGCTCCCAGCCTTGACCGACTGCGGTGTTCCCGACCCTTTTTCAAGGCCTGCGGCCTTGAGAATCATGCGGGATGCAGGTGGGGTTTTCAGAATAAAGTCGAATGAGCGGTCTTCGTAGACCGTAATCTCAACAGGAACAATGTTGCCCTTTTGAGCTTCAGTTGCCGCGTTGTAGGCCTTGCAGAAGTCCATGATGTTCACACCATGTTGACCCAGTGCGGGACCAACGGGTGGGGCCGGGTTGGCTGCGCCAGCTGGGATCTGAAGCTTGATTAAGCCGGTGACTTTTTTCTTCTTCGGTGCCATTGTGTTTCCTTCTTGTGTGTGGGAACTTGCTTCTTGGGTTTAAGTGCTGTTAGTTGTTCGCGTCAATCTGACTGAAAGCCAATTCAACGGGGGTTTCGCGTCCAAAGATTTCGACAAGACCTGTGACCTTTTGGGCTTCGAGGTTGATCTCAGAAATAATTGCATGCAATGTTGCAAATGGACCGTCGACCACAGTGACCGAGTCGCCAACGTTGAAATCAACGCTGATTGGAGCGGCCGCGGCTGTTGCTCCGCCGCCCTTGCCTCCGGCCGCCGCGGCGACCTGCTTCTCTGGTTCGGGGGCAAGAATCGCGATTACTTCGTCTAAGGAGAGCGGTGAAGGTGAGTGCCCATGACCAACAAACCCAGTTACTCCTGGGGTGTGACGGACAACTCCCCATGACTCGTCCGTTAGGTCAAGTCGAACCAAGACGTACCCTGGAAACTTATTTCGGCGAATTTGCTTGCGCATTCCACCCTTGATTTCGGTCACTTCCTCCATGGGAACTTCGACCTGGAAAATGTAATCCTCCATATTCAAAGTTTGGCTGCGTGCCTCCAAGTTTCCCTTAACCTTGTTTTCATAGCCAGCGTAACTATGTATTACATACCAGTCACCGGGAGCAGCCCGCATCGAGATTTTGAATTCTTCGACTAGATCTTCTTCGGCGTCGGCTTCGTCGGCTTCGTCGGCTTCGTCGGCTTCGTCGCCTTCGGCCGCAACCACTGCCTCGACTTCCTGGACGTCTTGAACGGTTTCATCGGCGACTACTTCAGCAACCACTTCGGCAACCACTTCAGGCATGACTGCCTCAACAAGTTCTTCACTAGCGGGTGCGTCGGGGGCAAATGGATCCGCAGGGATCGGTTCATTCACATCAGACACATTCTCTTCAGACACGAGTCGCTTACTCCTTTAGATACTTATGGCAATGAGTGAAGTCTTATTGCATCGCCGGGGCTACCCGAAAATGAATAACACTCCTCTGGTGAAAACAAAGTCGTATACAGCAATTATTCCGGACATGAGTAATACGAAAAAGACAACAACGATTGTGTAGTTGATCAGTTCTTTTCGTGTCGGCCAAATGACTTTGCGAAGTTCAACCACAACTTGTCGAATAAATAAAGCCAAGCGCGAGAAAATATTCTTCTTTTCTTCGCGCGAGCCTCCGCTTTCGCCCTTGGGCTTAGCGTCGGTGTCCACCATGTCTTCTCCACTCACACTCTGGTCGGTCTTTGTTACTGTCGTTGTACGGTCGTACTTTTTCGTCGTGCTACGTCCCGGCTTTCACCGGTTCGCAGGGCTGGAGGGACTTGAACCCCCAACCCCCGGTTTTGGAGACCGGTGCTCTACCAGTTGAGCTACAACCCTTTAGTAGGCATGCTTACGCAAAGACCTACCGCGGGGCGCGAGTCTACGGTCTGACCCACCCCTCACACATGGGCGGGTCTGTCTGGCTCCAGGTTCCCCTGACATTATTGCCACATGGCGACCCATTCCACCCCAGTAAACCCCTCAGCGCGCAACCGAGTCTCTACCCGGATCGGCTCGATCGCCGAATCTGCAACCCTGGCGGTTGACGCCAAGGCCAAGGCCCTGATTGCAGCCGGGCGTCCGGTTATCGGTTTTGGGGCGGGTGAACCTGATTTCCCGACCCCAGATTACATAGTCGAAGCAGCGGTCGCCGCTTGTCGCGAGCCCAAATGGCACCGATACACCCCGGCTGGTGGACTCCCCGCCCTCAAAGAAGCAATTGTCGCTAAGACCGCCCGCGACTCAGGATACGAAGTAGCATCCAGCCAGATTCTGGTCACAAACGGTGGGAAACAGGCCCTCTACAACGCATTTGCCACGCTACTTGATCCCGGTGACGAAGTAATTTTGCCCGCTCCGTACTGGACCACCTACCCCGAATCGATCATGTTGGCCGGAGGAAAGCCCGTCATCATCCTTACCGACGAGACAAGTGGGTACCGGGCATCAATCGAACAACTGGAAGCGGCCCTCACCCCAGCAACCAAAGCACTTGTCTTTGTATCGCCCTCAAACCCCACCGGAGCGGTGTACTCCCCGGAAATGGTCAAAGCAATTGGCGAATGGGCCTTAGCAAAAGGCATCTGGGTCATTACCGATGAAATATACGAGCATCTGGTCTACGGGGATGCTGTCTTTTCCTCCATCCCCACCTTGGTTCCCGAGCTCGCGGACCGTTGTGTCGTTATTAATGGTGTCGCTAAAACATACGCAATGACCGGCTGGCGGGTTGGCTGGATGATCGCCCCGCCAGATGTCACTAAGGCCGCGACAAACCTGCAATCTCACGCAACATCAAATGTGGCCAATACTTCCCAAATCGCGGCCCTCGCGGCCGTGAGTGGCAACCTCGATGCGGTTGATCAGATGCGGGTTGCCTTTGATCGTCGACGCACGCTCATTGTTGACCTGCTCAATGGGATTCCTGGAGTGAGTTGCCCACTACCCGAAGGCGCTTTCTACGCATACGCGTCCGTCGTGGAGCTACTGGGCAAATCCATTGATGGCACAGTTGCGAATTCATCAAGTGAACTGGCGGCTATTATTCTGGAAAAGGCTGAGGTCGCAGTGGTTCCGGGCGAAGCTTTCGGAACACCGGGGTTTTTCCGACTGTCCTATGCTACCTCGGACGAAAAAATCACCGAAGGGCTTGCCCGGATGCATAAGTTGCTTGCCAGTGCCACCGATTAAACGCGCGTGAGTTGATCCAGCTCACAATTGATTAACACTGGCTCGACCATAAGTTCAATACCAAACGAATTGAATACCTGTTGTCGAATGTAACTTGCAAGTTCGATTACCTCACGTGAACTCCCAGAATCGGCGTTCGCGATAGCCAAAGTGTGATTGCGCGAAACCCGAATCCTCGAATCCCTATCGGCTAGGCCGAATCCCTTAGTGATTCCAGATTTCTCAATCAACCAGGCAGCGCTCAGTTTTACACTCGTGCCTGCCAGCGGATTACTTTCCGTCAATGAGTACGTCGGACATCCCAGTGGTGCGTTCACGTGAAGAACAGTTGGATTGATGAAAAAAGACCCGGTGCTATTGGAATCAGCGTCTGCCGAATCCAGCACCATGCTCTTCATCCCCCTTAATCGCAGAACTTGATCGCGCACCTCTACCGCATGAGCAACTGTCTCGATCTCTTGATTCATGACACCTGCAAGTTGTTCATATCTGATGGGAATCTCCAGTGACCGGGTGATTTGTAAAGTCACCGAGAGCACAACGTATCTGCTCGGATTTTTTTTGAGAGCACTATCGCGGTACTCAAATCTACACTCCGCTACCGACAAATTTCGTAGAACATTGTCCTGCCTGTCCCATACACTGACCTGATCGATGAACTCGGCAAGTTCAACGCCGTAGGCTCCAATATTCTGAATGGGGGTTGCTCCCATTGAGCCAGGGATACCCGATAACGGAGCAAGGCCGCCAAATCCTAAGTCAATGGCATGGCTCACAAATGCATCCCAGTTTTCACCGGCGGCGACCGTGACCGAACCCTCATCCCACTCGATGCCCATTACGGCTATCACGATTACGGTTCCTGGGAAGTCCTGATCGGTACAGACTACGTTGCTGCCTCCACCCAAAATCAGTAGCCGCTCACCTCGTTGATCAATGTTGCGCACAAGATCGATCAATTCTTGATCTGTCGTGACGCGCACAATCAGCTGCGCTCCTCCACCCACATGCAATGTCGTGTGATCGCGCAATGTTCCGGCAAGCACCTCAATTGCCATGGGCGTCCCCTTGATGCAAAATTTCTGGCGACTTGCGAAATTTTTGGAGAAGTCGATCGTAGGTCTTCTTGCTCTGCTTATCACGATAGGAAGGTTCACTGTCGTGATAGCCATGGTGGCGCTCCTGCCGCAACGGCAGCTCACCTTCAGGAATTACAACCTTGTGCCCAGCGGCCCGGATCGCAAGAGACCATTCCATGTCCGCATTTCGGTAGAACTTCGCTTTTGGATCTGGGCCAATTTCCCTAGCCACGCTCCCACGAACCACCATGAAGTAACCCAATACCGCGTCAACATCTCCCGCCGTTGCAGAACCAAATTCACGCCAATCTTGACTCACGTCAACATTAACTCCACGCCAACCAGAAAGTGCGACCTTAGGATCTTGGAAAGCATCAAGAATCGGGGTGAGTGCCTCACCTTCCCAGATCGTTGACAAGTCCATCACCGCGAAGAAGTCACTCGACGTAATGGCGACTGCCGCGTTGACTGCACTTGCCCAACCCAACTCGGCCAATGTGTGGGCGAAGTGGAACTCGACAAGGTCAGGGTGATTCTGGGCTAGTTCATGAACAACCTCACCCGCACCGTCAACATTGCCGCAGTCAAATACCAGGACCTTGACCCCGATTGGAACGTGTTCCAAAAGAGCAATCAAAGACATGCGGGTGTCTTCTGGCCAACCGTCCACGATTACGAGCACCACGGTTGTGCCGGGAATCGATTGCGCGTATTGGTCAACCAGCGCACCAAGGTGTGCTGTGACCCCAAACGGTGGAGCCTGCGTCAGCGAATAGCCCTCGGGCGTGTCCTTGATAACCCAACCCGCCACCGCGATCTCATCTCGCAGTTGATCGGATCGAACAAAGTCTTTATTGACGCGAGCAAGGCCGCGCTCTTCTGCCAGAGCCGTTACCTGATCGGGGATTGTCATGGCTTCAGTGTGACAGTGACAACTGTTTTTGCAAGTACGGTCACGTCGTTGTGAATGGCCAAAATTGAGATTACTGCTTGGTTGTTCTCCAGTAATTCGGTAATTTTTGCGGTGACTTTAATAGTGGCGCCCTCGTCAGAGTCCGGAACCGGAATTGGACGGGTAAAACGGGCCGAGTACGAAGTTATTTTTCCGGGGTCACCCAGCCAATCCGTGACAACGCGAATCACGGTGCCCATGGTGAGCATTCCATGTGCGATCACTGACGGCAATCCGACTTCCGTTGCGACCCGCTCATTCCAGTGGATGACGTTGAAATCTCCCGATGCACCCGCGTATTTAATCAGGTCGACTCGCGTAAAAACAAATTCCTGAGCAGGCAATTCCAGTCCGACATGGAGATCAAAATAGGAGATGAGGGTCACGTGGGCTCCTCTACTCCACGAGAAACCAGTAGCGAGTACACGGTCGATACCAACTCACCACTAGTGGAGTGCACTTGGGCTTTCACCATGATCATGTCATTACCTGCAGCAGATCGAATCGAATCAACGCTTACCGTGCTTGTGAGTTGATCTCCCGCGAAAATCGGGCGCTGATGGACGAATTTTTGCTCACCATGAACAACCCGGGTGTAGTCCAATGCGAGCTCAGGATCAAATACCACCTGTTCGCCAGCCTTCATAGTGACCACAACCGCAAAAGTGGGTGGAGCAATTAAATCGGGGTAGCCCAGCGCACGCGCCGAGTCCACCTCGAAATAGCAAGAGGCGGTGTCACCAAGCGCTGTTGCAAACTCGCGAATTTTTTCCCGCCCAACGAAGTAGACCGGCGTTGGCGGGTAGGTGCGGCCAATAAACTCTGGGTTGATAGCCACGTTAAAAAGTTAGCGGGTTTCCTTGTGCAAGGTGTGCGTCTTGCACTTTACGCAAAACTTCTTGACCTCAAGACGGTCAGGATCATTACGACGGTTCTTCTTTGTAATGTAGTTGCGGTCTTTGCACTCTTCGCATGCCAATGTGATCTTGGGACGGACGTCGCTGGCCTTGCCCACTGCTTTCTCACTTCCCTAAAGCACAATCTCCATGTGCTGGTTTATCTGTGATTTGGTGCCGAGGTCCACATTTCTGCTTCTTTCGTGTGCCTATTGTGCCTGATGCCATAAATCTTGTAGCGAGGGCCGGACTTGAACCGGCGACACAGCGATTATGAGCCGCTTGCTCTACCACCTGAGCTACCCCGCCAAGCAAAAAAGGCCCCAGTTGCTTGACCTTTCATCCGAGCCCCTTTACGGAATCGAACCGTAGACCTTCTCCTTACCATGGAGACGCTCTGCCGTCTGAGCTAAAGGGGCGTGAAGCCACGCAAGCGTACACAGTGGCGGGGCAGGATCGCCTCTGCGGTCACCGCTGTGGCTTGCCTTATCGCCCGGCACCCGGTTTTATTAGGTCATGCCCCTATGGACAACTGCCAATTTGCCCGATCTCACCGGTAGATCAGTGATCATCACCGGGGCAAATTCAGGCCTTGGTTTCGAAACTGCCAAAGCATTGGCCCACAAGGGCGCCTCGCTGACCCTGGCCGTGCGCGACCGTGCAAAAGGAGATCATGCGGCCGCAGCGATCGGTGGGGATACCACCACCGAGATCCTCGACCTTGCCGATCTCGACTCAGTTCGCGCATTTGCCGGTGCCTGGTCCAATGATCACCCGCACGGTCTTGACCTGCTGATTAACAATGCCGGAATCATGGCAACCCCCCGGCGGGAAAGCCCACAAGGATTTGAGATGCAACTGGCCACAAATCACTTAGGGCACTTCGCCTTAACCGGATTACTCTTCCCAGCCTTGGTCGCCGTACCCCATTCACGGGTGGTGACCGTGTCCTCATTAGCCCACCGAATGGCAAGACGATTTAGTTTTGATGACCCGATGGGTGTCAAGAAGTATCGAAGGTGGGGTGCCTACGCGCAATCAAAATTGGCCAACCTGCTTTTCACCACGGAATTGTCCCGTCGCCTTGATCTGGACGATTACAGTGTCAGTGCAGTCGCCGCACACCCTGGCTTTGTTGCCACGAACCTTCAAGGGGTTGCTGCACGAATGCGGGGCAATAATCTCGAGTTTCATGTCACTGAATTCCTGTCCCAAATGTTTTCACAAGACGTGAATACCGGTGCACTCCCGATCTTGTTCGCAGCAACCGCTCCTGGCCTGCCCAACAACAGTTATGTCGGTCCTGAAGACAAATGGCAGACCCGCGGTTACCCCACATTGGTGGACCGGGATGAATCTGCCACGGATGCCCTAGAAGCCCGTCGGCTGTGGGATTGGTCCGAAGAAATAACCGGCGTGGGCTACCCATTTTAAAAGGGTCCCCTTCTGCAAGGGGACCCTTTATACGTGGCAGATAGTGGATTCGAACCACTGAAGGTATAAACCGACGGATTTACAGTCCGCTCCCATTGGCCGCTCGGGCAATCTGCCGTAATGCCCAACACACACTACATGTGCCGGTGATCGCAGGTGCAGTTGGTTGGCACGTGCCCTTCATTAGTTAGATTGAGCCAACGGAAAGGAACCCACCATGGCAGATAGTAGTTTTGACATCGTTTCAGAGGTTGACCACCAAGAGGCTGACAACGCCCTCAATCAGGCGGCCAAGGAGCTCTCTCAACGATTCGATTTTAAGAACACGCAGACCACAATTGAGTGGAAAGGCGAGACAGACGTTGAGCTAACCAGCAGTACCGAGGACCGGGTTGCTGCAGCGCTTGAGGTGTTCAAAGAAAAGATTATTAAACGCGGAATCAGCCTCAAGGCATTTACGGCAGGTGAGCCTCGGGCATCGGGCAAAGAGTACAAAGTCAATGGCTCCTTCAACAATGGAATTAGCCAAGAACATGCCAAGAAACTCGCCAAGCTAATTCGCGACGACGGGCCCAAGGCGGTCAAGACCCAGATTCAAGGAGATGAACTGCGTGTTACGAGCAAGAATCGGGACGATTTACAGGATGTCATCGCTTTGATTAATGGCGCTGACTTTGACTTCGCAGTGCAATTTACGAACTACCGCTAGGTCGAAGGTCCGCAATTGACAAGATCATGTCCTCGCGATTTGTGCTTGTGAGGGCTCGGTGTTCATCCCAAGCGAGTGCATCAAATGGGCACACGTCGATGCAAACTCCGCAGTACATGCACAGCGAGTAGTCGATGTCGAAAGAGTCAAGAACATTGACTTTCTTGGGGCGTCGCGCACCTTCTTCGGTGACCTCAACAGTGTGCGAATCAAGGTTGATGCACCAGGCTGGGCATTCGCGCACGCATAACATGCATGAAGTGCACTTGTCTTCAATCAATGCAATAAATGAATGTTTCATGGTGAGAGCCAATTCTCTGGGACACCTGGTGGCCGCTGCCTTCGCCGCGACACATTGCCCACCTTGCGCCCGTCTTCTCTGATTTCGGGTTCAGCTCCGCCCGGCCATGGAGTCAGCACCCTTGCCGCGAGAACTGCTGACTTGCGCAGCGGTGGTCTGCCTAATCCTTCGTGTCGCAACAAAGGGCTAGTGTCACCGCCCGTAAATGTGATGCCATACATTTCTGCGCACTCTCTCTCGTACCAACTTGATGCAGGTGCGAGGTCTGCGATGCTAGCTAATTCGCTTTTTACTTGAGTGAATATTATCCGGGAATCAGACAGATCCGGCTTTGCCAGATGGGCAACAACTTCGCAGTCCGCCTGGCCGTCAATATTCTCGCGGTCCACACCCGTGAGAAAGTCAAAATAGAAAAAACCTGAATCGATCAACTCACTTATCTTGTTGCGCCACTGGTCGGGTGCGACCTGCTGCCACGTGAATACACGATTCATCTAGGCATCCTCGGAGCAGGCCAGGTCTCGAATGGCTTGAATAAATGCTTCCGGGCGAGGCGGGCAACCAGCAACATAAGTTGCTACTTCCACGAACTGGTCAATTCCTTTTGACACCGGAGGCGAGTCCCAATACGGGCCACCACTGGTTGCGCACGCACCAAAAGACATGACTTTGACACCGGGGTGAGCCCGGATCAGCTGCATAACACTAGGAACGAGTGCGTCGGTCACGGTTCCCGCAATCACAATCACACTTGGCGAGGCACCCACCTCGCTTGACTCAACCAAAACACCACTGCCTAAGGCCGCCTGTAACTCTAATGTGCAGCAGGCCAGGGCCGCGCTGACAATCTCCACGCCCACACGTGGGTCAGAAGTTAAGGCGTAGCGGGGCATGTCTAAAAGCCTATCCCGCTCTACTCACTTGCGTGCCCTGAGTAGTCTGAGACCACGCATTCAACGAGTGTCTCTCAATTCTAAGGAGCAGGTGAAACCAGTGGCACTGCGCGAGCGCTCTGTTCATTCAACCGGTGTTCTGCTCGGAGTCACTGGATACCTTTTTTGGGGACTGTTCCCCCTTTTCTTTGTACTGCTTGATTCAGTTTCACCGATTGAGATCGTCGCCCATCGAATTATTTGGTCCCTAATTGTGGTCATCCTCGTCCTGATCATTGGCAAGCAATGGCGAGCATTCACAGCGGCTTTCAGCCGTCGAAATATTATGATTCTCGGCTTTGCCGCAATATTTCTCTCCATCAATTGGCTGGTATATGTCTACGCGGTAAGTACCAATCAAGTTGTCCAAGCCTCTCTCGGCTACTTCGTCAACCCACTCATCTCCGTAGCGATGGGCGTAATAATTCTCAAAGAACGCCTTCGACTTACCCAGTGGGTTGCCGTTGGAATCGCCCTCATCGCCGTTGTTGTGCTGACCATCGCCTCGGGTTCAGTCCCCTGGATTGCTCTCACCCTTGGTATGTCATTCGGGACCTACGGCCTGCTCAAGAAATTTGCCAACCTTCCTGCCTTGCACAGTCTTGGCATTGAGACAGCGGTTTTATTCCCTGTTGCGCTCATCATCCTTGGCATAGCGGTGGCAAACGGTACCGAGTCCTTCGTTCTCGACGGCTCAAAAATTACCTTCCTACTGATTATGCTCGGACCGGTAACCGCCATTCCTTTACTCGCATTCGGTGGCGCCTCAACCCGCATTCCTCTTTCAACGCTTGGGATATTGCAATACATCACCCCGATTAGTCAATTCATACTGGGAGTCTTCGTCTTTGAGGAAGCGATGAGTACCGGACGATGGATTGGTTTCACGCTGGTCTGGGCTTCAATCATTATTTTCACGGTAGACATGTACCGACATGCTAAAACCCGCACGAGACAGCTACAAGAAACTTTGCTGGAGCCTTAGCCCGTGCGAGTCACCACGTAGTCACACAACGCGATTAACGTCTCTTTTGCCCCAATATCAGGCAGTGGTTCAAGGGTTCGTCGCGCTTCA